>Ga0307373_10004293_pt1 | contig 24113 bp, 18 predicted proteins | sample OX2MG_FD_202534 | JGI IMG/M metagenome (GOLD analysis project Ga0307373, IMG submission 202534) | Soil microbial communities from Risofladan, Vaasa, Finland - OX-2 | ecosystem: Environmental > Terrestrial > Soil > Coastal area > Acid sulfate soil | place: Finland: Risofladan, Vaasa | collected... | reverse complement strand
TGATCACCGACATCTACACCGCGGAGATGATCAAGTACGCCTCCAACGCCTTCCTCGCGACCCGGATCTCGTTCATCAACGAGATCGCCCGGATCGCCGAGAGGGTGGGAGCCGACGTCAAGGTGGTTGCGGACGGCATGGGGCTCGATCGCCGCATCGGCCCCTCTTTCCTGGAGGCCGGGATCGGCTATGGCGGTTCCTGCTTCCCCAAGGACGTCAAAGCTCTGGCTGCGATCGCGGAGAAGTACGACTACCACCCCGAGCTTCTGACGGCAGTCATGGACATCAATCGTGACCAGCGCGGCCTGGTGGTCGCGAAGCTCAAGGAGTGCCTGGGCTCGCTCCACGACAAGTCGGTCGGGCTCCTTGGCCTCGCCTTCAAGCCCAACACAGACGACATGCGCGAGGCGCCGAGCTTGGACATCGCCCGCGTGCTGCTCGCGCTTGGGACTGAGGTCCGCGCCTACGACCCGGCCGCTGTCGAGAAGGCCAAGGGTATCCTGCCAGAGATCCGGTACCAGGCCGATGCTTACGCCACCGCCCGGGACGCCGACGCGCTGGTGGTGGTCACGGAGTGGAACGAGTTTCGGCAGCTCGACCTCGCTCGCGTGAAAGGCCTGATGAGGAATCCGGTCCTCGTGGACGGCCGGAACATCTATGACCCGGGCCGGATGCGGGAGCTCGGTTTTACCTACCGAGGAATCGGCCGCAAATAGTCCCATGCGGCGGCGGGCATACCCTTCGGCCGTCTCCTTAGGCATCCCTCAGGCGACTGGGGTGGTGGGGGTTGCTGGCAAGGGTGGCTCGGTAGCTGGCCAGACCAATCGCAAGAAGTGCCCAGAACTCCAGGCTCAGGTCGTTCTTGAAGTAGGGCACGTCCACCAATCCGTGGACGCCGATCGCGACCAGCGCCAGGAAGACTCCAAGTGCAAGTGGCCGCCAGGTTGGGTCCGCCCGGCGCCAAGTCCGTAAGCAAAGGTATCCAAGTGCGAAGAAGAGCCAGCCAAAGGCCAGAAGGCCTAGGATGCCGGTCTCGACCCAGAAATTGAGGACGATGTTGTGGGGGTCGATGAAGCGCTGGCTGGCCAGGGGGTGCGTGGCGTTCCAGAAGGGTGCGATCCGGGTCGCGAACCCGGAGAGTCCGGCGCCCGTGAGCGGCCGTTCCTTCAATAGGCGGGCGGTCGCCGTCCAGATGTCGTAACGGAAGAAGACAGTATTGCCGTAGACATTGCTTGTCTCCAACGCGAGCCGCTCGCCGATCAGCGGGATCCGCGTCAGCAGTAGGCCGGTGACCAGAATCCCCGGGATCAGCCACAGGCGGCGACGGTGCGAGAGCGCCAGCACGAAGGCGGTCGCAGCCATGGCTAGGTAGCCACCCCGCGAGAAGGTGAGCACCTCGATCGGTAGGAGCACCACCAGCGCCACCAGGGAGCCGAACTTGAACCGCCTGCCGGGCGTGTAGAGCAAAGCCGCCGCCACCATCCCAAGGATCGGTTCCAGGAAGAGAGCGACCGCGTTCTGCGTCAGGTAAATCACCGTAGGCGGGGTGTCAGTGACTTTGTAGGCATGGCTCTTGATCGCAGCCAGGACGACCAGCGCGTTAGGGACGCCCAACCAGATCGCGCCCAGGCAGAGCCCGCCCACCAGCAAGTAGGCGCGGCGGGCATTGGTGCAGATGGTCGCCGCCACCAGGGCAAAGGCGACAGGCTCCAGAAGGTAGGCGCGGAAGAGGCCGAGCGCAGCCCGCCGGTCGGGCGCGTCGATGACCGAGATGGCACCGGCGACAATGAAGAGAAAGGCCGGGATGGTCAGGGGCGACCGCCATTGGATCGGGGTTCGCTGACGCCGACTCTCCACCAAGAAGACCGCGACGTTGATCAGGATCGCATTCTCCAGCAGTGTGGTTGGAATGAAGTTGAGGTGCCAACGCACCGTATAGGCCGGTGCCAGGGCGCAGGTCGCCGTCGCCAGGATGAGGGTGAAACGGTAGGGCCGGTCGCTAATAGGCGTGGCGCTGGTAGAACATCCGGAGTGCCGTCAATAGGACGATCTTCAGGTCGAGTGCGAGGGACCAATTCTCGATGTAGTAGACGTCGTAGCGGGTCCGGTCGAGGATCGGCGCGGCGCCGCGTAGGTCGTTGACCTCAGCCCACCCGGTGAGCCCGGGCCGCACCTGCTGCCGCTCCAGGTAGCGGGGCACCTCGCCGCTGTACTGGACGTCGAAGAAGGTCGGCTGGGGTCGCGGTCCGACCACGCTCATATTGCCGATCAAGATGTTGATGAACTGTGGCAGCTCGTCGAGACTCAGCTTGCGCATGACCCGCCCGAGGCCGGTGACTCGCGAATCGCCGGGCTTGGCCACCACCGGACCGCTGACCTTCTCGGCGTCGACGATCATGGTCCGGAATTTGTAGATGATGAATGGGCGGCCGTAGCGGCCGATCCGCTCTTGCCTGAAGAGCACTGGCCCCGGCATGGTGACCTTGATCAGGATTGCTAGCACTAGCAGAATCGGGCTGACCACGACCAGCGCGAATGCGCTGATGACGATGTCGACGAGCCGCTTCACGACAGTGGCAGACCCGGTGAGGCGGCTTTGCCGGAAGCCGAGGAGGGGCAGGCCATCGATCGCGTTGGCCGCCACCTGGGTGGTCATCAGCTCAAGCAGGTCAGGCACGATCATGAAGTCCAGGTGCTGGTCCTCGCAGAGCGTGATCAGGTGCAGGAGCCGCTCCCTCTGGTGCGTGGGTAAGGCAAGGAAGACCTGGTCGGCATGACTCAGCCGGGCGATCTCGGGCAGATCGTCGATCCGACCCAGGACGGTGACGCCGGCGAATTCGGCGCCCGGGGGCGACTCGTCGCTGATCACCCCGCAAGGCTGGTAGCCGTACTGTGGGAACATGGTCATTCGCTGAATTAGGAGCTCGCTCCCGGTCCCCGTCCCCACCATCAGCACCTTCTCGGTCCCGATGCCGCGGCGGCGGAGCCGGGTCTCGTACTGGCGGAGGAGGTAGCGCTCCCCTGTCATGGCCACCACCGAGATGCCGACGGCGTAGGCGAAGCTGAGCCGCGAGTACTCGGTGCCCAGATTGCCGAGGGTGATGGCCGCCAGTAGGAGCAGCGCCGCCAGCCCGATACCGCGGTAGAGCGCGAGCACTTGGTCGACCAGGCTCAGGCCCCGCCAGGACGAGTACTGGCGGTTGATCCAGAGCGAGCCGAGGAAGGCGACCACCGCGACCGGGATCGCCTTCTCGTAGGGCCCGAAGGGGAGCACCGGCACCCGGTGATTGCGGTAGAGCCAGTACCCGGCGAGGGCGGAGCCGGCGACGATCAGCGCATCGCCGGCGACCAGCGCAATTGGCAGCCAGTCTGGAGGTAGGAAGACAAGCCTGCCGGTGGCCTCCGACGGCTGAGCTACCGACGTCGGTGCCACCTTCCCGTTGGCGTGGCCCCCGTTGTCTGACGCTTTGCTGGGAGTAGACGACGGAGCTTCAGGGAGGGTGGTCGAGGCTACTCGCCGGCCTGGCCGGGCCGAGTGACCCTGAGCGCGCCGAGCCATCTGCAGCTAAAGCTTAGCCGCTGGTCGGCCAACCGATGGCCGAAGCCGGCACGGTCCGCGGTCGTGATACCTTCGACCGCTGTGATTCCTGGCGATGGCAGCTGAGCTGCCCTTACGGGCGGGCCTTGACTGCCACATGGCGGGCGGCCGCGAGACCGGCAACGAAACCTGGGTCCTCGGCCTGGTCAAGGGCTTCCAGGAGCTGGGCGCGGAGGTCGAGCTGGTCGCCTACCACGTCAATTCGCCCTGGACCCAACCGGGGGGCGGCGTTTCATTCCGCAAGCTGGTGGCCGGCAGCCCCTATTTCCGGCTCGTGGTCGAGCTCCCCTTGCGGTCGCTCAGCGACCGACTCGACGTGCTCCACATGACCTATGTCGGCCCGGTCTGGTCGGCCAGTCCTGTCTTGCTCACCGTGCATGACATCAGCTACGTGATCAATCCGGAGTGGTTCTCGAGGCGCGACCTGCGGGTGCTCAATGCCGCCATACCCGGTGCAATCAGGCGCGCGACCCTCGTCCACACCGTCTCCGAGGACTCGCGGAGGACCATCCTCGAGCGCTACGACGTGGCGCCTGACAAGGTGAGGGTGGTGCCCAGCGGCGCCGGCCCGGCGGGGGAGCCGATCGACCTGGAGGAGGCGCGGAAGCTAGTCATGGGGCTGGGCCTCGATCCGAGCCGCCCTTACCTGCTCTCGGTCGGCAACCTGCAGCCACGCAAGAACCTTGTAAGGCTCATCGACGCCTACCAGCGGCTGCTGGCCACAGGGCAGGCCGATGTGGACCTGGTCCTGGTCGGGCCCAAGCACTACCAGGCCGTCGACATCTTCGCTGCGGCGGCCTCCATCGCCGCCCGCATCCATTTCACTGGCTATCTCGACAACCGCCAGCTGGCGGCCTGCTACCGCTGCTGCGCCGCGTTCGTCTTCCCTTCTCTTTACGAAGGGTTCGGTGCCCCGGCGGTGGAGGCGATGATCCACGGCGTGCCGATCACCAGCGCCCGCGCCGGCTCCCTGCCAGAGGTCTGCCAGGACGCAGCGCTCTACTTCGATCCCCTCGATGTCGAAGCGATGGCCGCGGCGATGGCACAGGTCCTAAACGACAGCGGGCGCCGCGATCAGCTCGTCGCCGCCGGGCGGGTGCGGGCGAAGGAGTTCGAGTGGCGGAAGAACGCGGCGCGGGTGCTCGAGCTCTACCGCGAGGTCGCCGGGCGGAGCGACTCCTCGCACAACTCGAGGTAGCTGCTGGTGACCTTCTCCCAGTCGTAGCGGTCGCGAGCGCGGGCACGAGCCCGCTTCCCCAGTTCCCGGCGGCGCTGCCGATCGGGCCAGACCTCCGTCAGCAGCGCCGCCAGCTCTTCCGGGGTCTGCCAGAAGAGACCTTCTTCACCCAGCACCTCGCGGTTGCTGTCCGTGTCGCGGGCCAGGATCGCGTTGCCGGCCGCCATCTGCTCGACCAGCACCGGGTGGGTTCCGCCAACGCTGGCGGCAAGCACGAACAGGCCGGCGTGGCTTGTCAACTGCTGATAGGCAGATCCGAAGCGGTAGCCGGCGAAGACCGCGTTGCCGGGCGCGGCCGCGTGGAGCTCGGCCTTGTAGCCATCCATGTAGCTGGAGTCGCCGACCACTACTGCCGGACTCGCGATCCGGGCCCGACGGACACCCTCTAGGAAGGCAAGGGGGTCGTTTTCCGGCACCAGCCGGCCGACCCAGAGAAGGTAGTCGCCGTCCTTCAGACCGAGCTCTTCGACCGTGTCCGTCCCCCGGTCGGCAGGAGCGTCGGCACCATAGGGGACGAGCCGCGTTTCGCGCTCGTAGCGCTCCCGGTAGTAGGACTCGACGGCGGCCGCGTCTGCGACCAGGATGCTGCTGCCGCCGGCGGCCAAGGCCTCGCAGAAGCGGAGGTAACGGCTGGCGAAACCGCCCCATTTGGCCCGCTGCCAGTCGGCCCCGTCGACGTTGAAGACCGTCCGCTGGCCTGACATCTCCAGCATCCGGATGACGGGCGCGTTGCCGACCCCGACGCACACCACCGACGCGCCTCGGGGGAGCCGCAGTGCGGAGATCGCCGTGTGGCTGATTGTTTCCAGGTGCTTCTGGTGAACGGCCGGCCGATACACCAGCCGCATCCCGAGATGGCATTGCTTCCGCTCCACAGGCGCGTAGTGGCTGGTGCGGCAGTAGACGGTGACCTCATGGCCGCGCTCTACCATCCTCCGTCCGATCTCGTTGACAGCCGTCTCGAAGCCGCTGTACCTGGGCGGGACGCCCCTGCTCCCGATGAAGGCGACCCGCACTCCTGCAAGCTTACAGAGGGGTCCGAGGCCAGGACCGAGATGTAGCGAAGGCTAAGATTCGAAGCGAAGAGTTGACCGCAATCCAGGGGACGCTTCTGGTCCTCGTACTTCTCGCCGCGGTCGTCGCGGGGCTGTATTACAGCTGGCGACGACCATTCCTCGGTCTCGGCTTCCTGGTTGCCGGGATGGCCTTCCACAACTTCGCGCTCATGGTGCTGCTGAAGCTGGGGACGCCCGGCTTGCTGATCCGCGTCTTCCAGGCCTGGAAGGAGGCGATTCTCACTACCCTCGCCGTGCTGGCGCTGATGAACCTCCTCCGCCTCTGGCGGAGCGGGCGGCGGCTGCGGCTGTTGGCCGCCGATTGGCTAGCGGTCGCCTTCACCATCCTCGTATGTGTCTACTTCGTCATCCCCCAGCATTGGCTGGGCGGCCAGTCCAATCTCGCGGAGCGGCTGGTCGCCTTCCGCGCGGCCATATTCATGCCGCTGCTCTACATCCTCGGCCGGGCCTTCGCAGACCGCGCCGACGAGCGGGACCTACGCTGGGTCGTCTGGCTGGTGGTCGGAGCTGCGGCGGTAGTGGGCGCCTTCGGAATGATCGAGCTCTTTTTGCTACCGACGCGGATCTGGGTTGATTGGGGCGAGAACCTCTTCAACAACTTGCTCGGCCTCAACTACAACGGCCCGGGCCACCTACCCGACAACTTCTTCCAGACCATCTCCGGCGGGGGTCTTCTGCTGCGGCGCATGGTCAGCACTTACATCAGCCCGCTCGGCATCGCCTACACGGGAGTGATGGTCGTCCCCGTCGCCGTGGTGCTGGTCGAGTGGGCGCGACGGCAGCACCGCTGGGTTCTCGGCCTGGCAGCGCTCGCCCTGACCCTGCTGCTGCTGGGCATCCTCTTCAGCGTCACTCGGCTCGCCATCGGCTGCTTGGTGGTGGAGGTGGTCATCTTGGCCGCCCTGCTTAAGGAGCGCTGGCTGGCGGGGCTGACCGTCGTCTTGCTCGCCGCCTCGGTGGTGATCCTATTTCTTTACCCGAAGTTCGGTCCAGTGGTGGACCGCAACCTAAACCCGGCGAGCCTCAACTATAAGGGCGCCATCATCTCGGCCAACGACCCGTCGACCCAGGAGCACACGCTCTTCCTGATTGGCGACGCCAACACAGCCGTCCACCACCCGCTGGGCGTCGGCCTTGGCAGCGCCGTCTTCCGTTACGGCACGACGACCCGGTCGGGCGAGAGCGCGGTGCTCTCCATCTTCGTCGACATGGGCCTGCTGGGCGGTTTCGTTTATCTGGCGATGTACCTGTTTGGGCTCTTCCACGGCTACCGCCTTTGTCGCTCCCTCGATCGTCGTTCGCTGGTCGCTGCCCTGCCACTGGCCATTTCCGTCGGCGGCCTGGCGCTCTTTCCGATCACGATGACCAGCGACATCTGGGGGGCGAGCGCGGTCACCTACCTTTTCTGGTGGGCGGCCGGCCACTGCGCCAGCCTGGCGGGGGGCCGCGGCGCCGCCTCCCGCGAGGCGGCCGGACCCCTGGAACGCCCCGGCTGAGCGCTCCGACTCGGCTACACGTCGGCCTCGACATGACCTTCGGCGGCCGCAACCGCGGCGGCACCGGCACCTACGCGCGGTCGCTGCAGTTCGCCTTGGAGGAGCGCCGGGATCTCGAGCTGGAGGTGATCGAGGCTGAAGGGCGGGGCCTGCCGGCGACGCTCGACTGGCTCCTCCGCGGTGCCCGCCGGCGGCTCCGGGACGCGCAGGTGGAGCTACTCCACTGCCCGGCGGTGGTGGCGCCCTGGAACCTGCCGGGACCGTTCGTGGTGACCATCCACGACCACTCCTCGAAGCTCTTCCCGGCCGACCATCCCGCTGAGTGGCGCGCCTACGAAGACTGGTTTCTGCCGGCTCGGGCCCGGGCCGCTGCGCGGGTGATCACGGGCACACGCTTCGCCCGCGACCAGCTAGTCGGCGACCTCGGCATCGATCCCGGCCGGGTCGCGGTGACGCCATACGGGGTCGACCCGACCTTCCACCGGGCCGGCGGGCAGCGGCCGCCTGCCAACCCGAGGCGGCCGCCGCGGTTGCTCTTCCCGGGCGCGCCGGCGGCCCGCAAGAATCTCGAGCAGGCGCTGTCGGCGCTCGCCTCGGCGGCGCCGGGAGGCCGGCTGGCAGCGGCCGTGTTGCAGATCAGCGGTGCGACCGAGGCGGACTTTCCCGGGCATGCTGACGCCATCCGCCGCATGGGCCTCACCAGGCGTGTCCACTGGCTTGGCCAGATCCCGCCAGCGCGGATGCCGGCGCTGGTGGCGTTGGCCGACGTCGTCGTCTATCCGTCGCGCTACGAGGGATTTGGCTTCCCGGCCGTCGAGGCGATGGCCGCCGGCACGCCACTGGTGGCGTCGAGCGCGGCCTGCCTGCCCGAGGTGGTCGCTGATGGCGGCTTGCTCGTCGATCCAGACGACGTCGAGGGCCTCCGGCAGGCGCTGGAGTCGGTCCTCGACGACCCGGCCCTCGCCGACCGGCTGTCGGCGGCCGGCCGGAGCCGTGCCGGGACCTTTACCTGGCAGCGCTGCGCCGCGCTCACGGTCGAAGTCTACCGGGAGGCCCTGGCCACCTCGCGGTAGGCGGCGAAGGTCTGCTCGGCCACCTTCTGCCAGGAGCTACGTTCGGCGAAGGCTCGCCCCGCTCGTCCCATCCGAGCGGTCAGCTCCGGGTCATCGAGCAGGCGCAGGATCCGGTCGCGAAGCGCGGCAGGGTCGTTGGGCGGCACGACGAAGCCGGTGACCCCGTCCTCGACGTACTCGACCATCCCGCCCACCGCCGTGCAGACGACTGGGGTGCCAACCGCCATCGACTCCAGCAGGGTCAGGCCGAGGAGCTCTGAGTTGTGCCAATGGCGGCCGTCGAGGTCGGTGTAGACCGATGCCGAGACGGTAACCGCGGCCGTCGCGTACTCCTCTCGCAGCCGCTGGTCGGGAGGCTGGAGCAGGAAGGTCACGGGTCTGCCCTCGGCCTGGCGCCGGAGGCGCTCGTGGTAGGCCTTGTCGATCACTTTGCCGGCGATCACCAGCGGGATGTCGTCGCCGATCGCGTCAATAAGGTAGTTCTGGCCCTTGTGGGGCATGATGCGTCCCACGATCAGAGCCTGCCGCTTGCGGGGCGCGTCCGAATATCTGAGTAGGCCAGGTTCGACTCCCCCATGGATGACCGTGCTCCTTGGCCAGGTGGATGGTGGCAGCAGGCTTCGCGAGAAGTCAGAGATCAGCAGGAAGCGGGGGACCAGGGTGTAGATCCGGAGCCGCATCGTCAGTGCCGGCCCGCCGCCGCCCAGGTCGGTCGCCACCAGCGGGATCCGAAATACCTTGCAGAGAGGTGCCAGGAGGCTCGTCACCGCGCAGCGGACTTGCTGGACGTGGATGAGGTCGAAGCGGCGGCGCATGAAGTAGCCGAGCTGGGGGATGGGGTTGCTCTTGTCACGTCCAGAGGCGGGCAGCACGACCATCTCGAGGCCGTCCGCGACCCGCTCGGAGTAGGCCGGTCCAAAGGTAATGAAGGTCACCTCGCAGTGGGCCCGCAGCGCCCGCGCCAGCTGGTGGGGGTAGCGGTCCCCTCCGCCGATCACCTGGAACTCGTCCGCGAACCAGGCGGGGACGACGATGGCGACCCTCACCCGGGCGCCGCCGGTCCGGGCCTCAGCAGGGTGATCAGGAGCCCGATGTCCCCCCTCAGGCGGCGGCCCTCGGCCAGCCAGAGGAGGGCGCAGTAGAGGACCCCCATGCTTAGGGCGGTCAGGACCAGCTCGAGCAGGTCGCCAGGGACGAGCCGAGTCACCGCGTAGCCGGCAGCGCCGGTGACGACCGACGCCGCCAGTGGGAGACGGATGGCGGACCAGATCCGGACCGGCGCCACCCGGCGGACCATGATCCAGGCGGCCGCAGTCGCCACCAGCCGGGTGACCAGGAAGGCGACGGCGATTCCGACGAAGCCCTCGAACCGAACCAGCGCCCAGGCCAGTATCAGTGTCGCGCCCGTCCAGGCGGCGTTGAGGACCAGCGTCTCCCGCACCCGGCCGACCGCATTGAGTGCCGAGACCAGCGGCGTTGTCAGGTTGGCGGCCGCCCATTGCAGGGCGAGCAGGTAGAGCGGCAGCAAGGCGGGCAGCCACTTGTCGGAGAAGACGAAGTGGATGAGCCAGGGCGCCAGCGCCAGCAGGGTGACCTCGACCGGGACCGCGACCAGGAAGAGGGCGCGGATGGACGCCTCCAAGGCGCGGCCGAAGGCAGTCGGGTCGTGCTGCATGCGGGAGAGGCTTGGGAAGCTGACCCGGCCGACGACCTGGGCCATCTGGCCGGGGACCCCGGACAGGGCCAGCGCCCAGTTCAGGTAACCGACGGCGATGGTTCCGACCAGCACCCCGCCAAGGATCGGGATCAGGTAGTCACGGAAGAGGTAGGTGAGCCAAGTCAGCTGGAAGGGCAGCGCAAACCAGAGCAGACCACCGAGCGCCGCCCGGTCGAGGCCCAGGCCCGGACGCCAGCGAGCCAAGAGGTAGGCCAGAGCAGTGCCGGCGGTCTTGGAGACGAGGACAGCCCAGATGAAGCTCCAGGGCCCGAGACCGGCGACCGCCAGGACGACCGCGGTGATCTGGAAGCTGAGTACGTCGACCACCTCGATCATGGTCAGCCGGCCGTAGAGCAGCCTGCGCTCTAGGACCACGGTGGGCACCGTCCGGATCGAGGCCAACAGACCACCAACCACCATCGCCTGGACGAAGGTCGGCCCCGCCGCACCGAGGTGGTAGAGGCCGGCGATCCAGGGGCTCAGCAGAAGCCCGACGATCGCGAGCGCGCCGAGCAGCGACTGCTGGATGGTGAAGACCGTGCGCAGGTCCTCCGGCCTCACCGCCGCCCGCTTCTGGAGCAGGGCGGCCCCGAGCCCGAAGTCGCTCACCCAGGTCATCAGGACGAGCAGGGCCAGGGTTAGCGCGTAAACACCGAATGAGGCCGGTGAGAGCCGTCTCGAAAGCACGATGTTGGCCGCCAGGCCGACCAGCTGTAGTCCGCCGTAGCGGAGGATCAGAAAGAGGACACCGCGGCTGGCGAGCCTGCCGACCTGGGCTGGTTCCGGGTCCTTCAGCAGGTCACCGGTCGGGGAGCTGTCCACGGCGGTAGGATACCGGCCCTACCGGATCGGGCCGGGCAGGCGGCGGGTATGCTTCCGAAGCAGAAATGACCTCCCGGTGGCCAGTGGTCTTCCTCGACCGCGACGGCGTCATCAACCGCATGCGGCCCGACCACGTCAAGGTCTGGAAGGAGTTTGAGATCCTGCCCGGCAGCGTGGAGGCGGTGGCCCGGATCTCCTCCAGCGGCCGCCGGGTGATCGTCCTCACCAACCAGTCGGTGATCGGGCTCGGCCTCGCCACCGAGGGCACCGTCGAGTGCATCCACCGGCGGCTGCGGGCGCTGGTGGAGGAGGCCGGCGGCCGCCTCGACGGGTTCTTGGTCTGCCCCCACACCCGCGACGACGGCTGCGACTGCCGCAAGCCGGCGCTGGGGCTATTTCGGAAGGCGGAGCGGGAGCTCGGCGTCGACCTCGGCGCCGCCGTGATGGTCGGCGACCAGCCCTCCGACGTAGCAGCCGCCGAGGCGGCGGGCTGCGCCGTCATCGTCATCGACCCGGCCGAGGCGATGGCTGCCAACGGGCACCCGCGGGTCCGGACTCTGGCGGCGGCGGCGGACCTCATCTGTGCCGGTTGAGGCGAGGCCTCCCGACGCCGTCGTCCTCTGCGGCGGGCTCGGCACCCGGCTCCGGCCGGTCCTCAGCGACCGTCCCAAGGCGATGGCGCCCATCCTCGGCCGGCCCTTCTTGGAGTGGCTGCTGCTGCAGGTCGCGGAGCAGGGCGTACAACGGGCGGTACTCGCCTCCGGCCACCTGGGCAGCCAGATCCGCGAGCATTTCCCCGATGGGTTTGCCGGTATCGAGATCCGCCACTCGGTGGAGCGCGTGCCGCTGGGCACCGGCGGGGCGCTGCGCTCGGCGGCCGACCTCGCCACCGGCGGCCGGTTGTTGGTTCTCAACGGGGACAGCTACTGCCGCTTCGACCTCGAGCGGCTGGCGGTCCTCCATAACTCGACCAGGGCTTCGGCGACGCTCTGGTTGGCTCCGGTCGCAAGCCGAGATCGCTTCGGCTCCGTCGCTGTCGACGCAGAGGGTCGGGTGATCACCTTCGGGGAGAAGCTCGAACAGGGCGCGGGGCTGGTCAGCGCCGGCATCTACCTGCTCGAGCCTGAGGTGGTGGCCGCCATCGCGGTCCCCTCCAGCCTCGAGATGGAGGTGCTGCCCGGGCTGATCGGCCGCGGCCTCCACGCCGTCGCCGGCGATTCGCCGCTGGTCGACATCGGGACGCCGGAGACGCTGGCGGGCGCCGAGTCCGAGTTGGCCGGCGAGTTCCACCGCATGGGGGGGGCGCCGTGAGCGAAGCCGAGCGCAAGGTGGTCGACTGGGTCCGGGAGATCGCCGCCCTCCAGGACCGGGTGGCCGACGCCTGCGCCGGCCAGGTGGTGGTCGCGGCGGAAGCCATCACCGAGGCCCTTCGCGCGGGCAACAAGGTGCTGCTCTGCGGCAACGGCGGGAGCGCTGCCGACTGCCAGCACGTAGCGACCGAGCTGGTGAGCCGGCTCTCGGCCGACTTCACGCGCCCAGCGCTGGCCGCCGTCGCGCTCACCACCGACACCTCCTTCCTCACCGGCTATGGCAACGACCATGGCTTCGAAGGCGTCTTCGCCCGTCAGGTCGAGGGACTGGGTCGCCCCGGCGACGTGCTGGTTGCGATCAGCACCAGCGGCCGCTCCCGCAACGTCCGCGAGGCGGTCCGCGTTGCGGCCGAGCGCGGACTCCGCACGGTCGGGCTGCTCGGCGAGGGCGGCCCCCTGACTGAGGAGGTCGAGCTGGCGATCGTGATTCCCGACCGCGACACCCAGCACGTCCAGGAGGCGATGCTGCCGCTCGAGCACGTCCTCTGCTCGCTGGTCGAGAGGTCGCTCTTCAAGGAACCGCGGCCCTGATCTACCGCGCGCGGGCGCCGCTACGTATCAGCTTCTCGGGCGGCGGCACCGACCTCCCGCCGTTCGTCAACGAGCACGGTGGACTGGTGCTCAGCACAACGATCGACCGTCACGCCCACGCCACCCTGCGAATCAGTGAGGAACGGGTCATCCGGGTCCACTCGATGGACTTCGGGTCCAGCCTCGAGCTTCCCCTGGACGAGCCGCCCCCGTTCGACGGCAACCTCGACCTGATCAAGGGGTGCCTACGCCGGTTGAACGTCACCAACGGTGCCCTCGAGCAGGGCCTGGAGCTGTTCCTAGAGACCGAGGCGCCGCCCGGCTCCGGGCTCGGCGCCTCCTCCGCTCTGGTGGTGGCCACCCTCGGCGCCCTGGCCGAATGGCGGCGGCTGCCACTCGACCGCTACGAGATCGCCCGCCTCGCCTGGGAGATCGAGCGACAGGACGTTGGCATCCCCGGCGGGGTGCAGGACCAGTACGCCGCGGCCTTCGGCGGCTTCAACCTGATCGAATTCAAAAGCGAAACCGAGGTGGTCGTCAACCCACTCCGGGTGGAGTCCCGGATCCTCAACGAGCTTCAGTACAACATGCTCCTCGTCTACACCGGGGCAACCCGGGTCAGCGCCAGGATCATCAACTCGCAGATCTCGGGGTTGGCCGACCGAGGTGGTGATGTCACCCGGGCGATGGGGGAGATGAAGGATCTGACGCTCGCCGCCAAGGATGCGCTGCTGACGGGTCGGCTGGCCGACTTCGCGGCCATCCTCCACCGAGAGTGGGAGGCCAAGAAAAGGACCAGTGCCGAGGTCAGCAACCAGCACCTGGACGGCATGTATGGCGAGGCCCGCGAGCTGGGCGCGCTGGGCGGCAAGGTCAGCGGGGCCGGCGGCGGCGGCTTCATGTTCCTCTACTGCCCCTTCGACCGCAAGTCGGCCGTCTCCCGGCGGCTGGTCGAGCTTGGCGCCGAGATCCTGCCCATCGCCTTCCATCCGCTCGGCATGGAGTCCTGGACCTGGTCGGAGTGAAGCGGCTCCTGCGCTCGGCGCATGCGCAGACCATCCCTCCCTTCCGAGCCCTGAAGGCGGAGTTTGGCGACCGCCCGTTCAGCTTGCTCGACGTCGGCTGCGGCAACCACCAGCCGACCAAGACCAAGCGCTACTTCCCGAACTGCGCATACCACGGCGTCGACATCACGCCCGCTTACAACAACGACGAGGCGGACATGGCGGCGATGGAGCGGTTCTGGGAGATGGACCTGACCAGGCTGGAGCTGGACGAGATCCCCGACGCCTACTTCGACGCGCTGGTGATGAACCACGTGATCGAGCACCTGGCCAACGGGGATCGGGTTCTGGCGGGCCTAACGCCCAAGCTGAGGCGGGGCGGGATCATCTACGTCGAGTTTCCAGGGCCCCGGAGCCTCGGGCTGCCGAGCTTGCCCGGAACCTTGAACTTCCACGATGACCCCAGCCACGTGCGCCTTTTCACCGCCGGCGAGATCGCGAAGATCCTTGAATCGAACGGGTGCACGATCCTCGCCGCCGGGACCCGCCGGGTCTGGGCGAGGGTGGCGGCGACACCGCTTGTGATGGCCTATCACCGCCTCCGCCGCGGCACCTTCTTGGGAGGTGCACTCTGGGACTTGACCGGCTTCGCGGAGTTCGTGCTGGCGCGGCGATCGGAGCTCGCTATCGCGTGATCCGTCGGGCCATCGGCGCCCTCGCGATCGCGTCGGCCAGCGCGCCGCTGTTGCTCGGAGCGGTGGTGGAGGCCGTTCGTCGCCCCCTTCTCTTCCTCGATGGCGACTTCGCGATCGACGAGCTGGCCCTGAACCGCTCGGCACACCTCACCCAGCTGGTCGGTAACTACTCCCGCTTCGGCTGGAGTCACCCCGGCCCCTCCTGGTTCTACGCCCTCGACTTTGTCTATGCGCCCTTCGGCCGGCCCAGCTGGGCGTTCGTGGCCGGGATGCTGCTCCTGAACGGCATCGCATCCGGGCTGGTCGTCGCCGTCGCCTGGAGGGCCCGCGGTGCGATCCTCGCCGTGGTCGCCAGCGCCTTGCTGCTTTTGTATCAGGGAGGGATCGGCGAGATCCTGTTCCGAGACCCCTGGCCACCCTACGCGGTGATTCTTCCAATGGCTCTTCTGGTGGTCTTGGCCGCCGCCGGCGCCGCCGGCTCGAACTCTTCCCTGGCCTGGACCTTGGTCGCTGCGTCCTACCTTTCACAGACGCACATCGGCACCACTCCCACCGTTGCCGCCATGTTCGCCGCGGCTGCTGCAATCCGGATTGTCAGGGCGCTGGCGGCGCGCCGGGACGGCGGGCTCCGCGCCCAACCCGCTGGCCGCGCAGACCGGGTGCTGGTGGTCGCCGGTGTGGCGCTCGCTGCGCTGATGTGGATGCCGCCGCTGGTCGACGAGCTCACCGGCCGCCCGGGAAACCTGACCCTGATCTGGCAGTTCTTCACGACGCCCCACCCGACCCACCGCTACCTGGCGGCCCTGTCCGTGCTCGGTAGATTCCTCTCGGTCGTCCAGCTGGGAAGCCTGGGCACGCTCAACAGCCAGGACCTGGCGGCGGTCTCGGCAGCCAACCTCGTCTATGCGGCTGCTGCGGCGATCGCCTTCACCGGCCTGGCGTTGGCCGGCTGGGTGGCGAAGGACCGCTTTGCTCTTTCGATCGGCGTGATCCTCTGCGCTGCGCTACCGGCGATCACGGTGTCAATCCACGAGGTGGTTGGGCCGGTCTACGCCTACCTCCTCCTGTGGGTCTCGACGCTACCCCTCGTGGCGGGACTGGGCTGGGCGAGCCTGCTGGTTCGCTTGGCGTGGCCGAGCCGTCTCCGGGGACGGGCGGCGGACCAGGTCGCACAGACCGCCGCCGCAATGGTGATGGTGGCCCTGAGCGTGGTCCGCTTCAGTGCCGAACTCAACCTCCCGCCGCCGCACGCCTCGACCCCCGACACCGTCCAGGCCTGGCGGTTGACTAGCGCGGCGCTGGCCGATCAAACCCCGCAGCCACTCCTGCTCGAACTGCACGAACCGGACACCTGGATCCTGGCCGCCGGGCTCGCCCTCCAGCTCGTGAAGTCCGGCTACACCGTGCACGTCGAGCCGGACATGCTCTTCGAGTACGGGGATCAGTCGCGGGAGACTGGCGCCGAGAGGCTTGCGCTGGTGGTGGTGGACGCCGCCGACAAAGATGCCTACCAGAGCGCTTTCCCGGACGCCCGGCTGGTCGGCACGACGGCGCAGCACTCCCTGTACCTGGCTCGCCCCCCAAATGATCTCGCCCCACCGGGTTGGGGGTCCACCCACTCCTTCACAGGTTCTTAGGTGGAATGTCCGACCGGCGCCTCAGCATCACGCCACGAGTCATGAAGACGCCGTCCGTGATCGCCCGCCGGGTGATCATTCCGCTGTTTGCCCTCCTCACGGTTCTGGCGGGCCAGTTCGACCTCGCCCCGCCGGTCGCCGCTGCCGGCTCAGCTGGGACCGTCGAGCGCTCCGCTTCGGCTAGCCGCTATCTGGAGGGCAGCCACCCGCTCGGCATGATCCCGCGCCACAAGCCCGGTCAGCTCGCCGTCCGGACCACGAGCGCCAGCTCAAACCCCACTTGCACCGGCTGCTCGCCGCCGCTCCTCCAGCAGAGTCTGGCCGCGCCCCTGCTGGGCGGTATAACCGGCACGCCCGGGCACGTGACCATCGTGCCCTATTACTGGCAGCCGCCCGGCTTCAGCTTCACAACCAACTACAAGAGCATCATCGACGGCTACGTCGCTAACGTCGCGGCCGACAGCGGCAAGAGCACCAATGTCTTCTCCGCGGGAACCCAGTACTACGAAGGCGCTAACACTGCTGCGAACCATCTGCAATACGCCATCATCGCCGGGTCGGAAATTGATGATCAGACCGGCTTCCCCGTCAGCGGCTGCACCCCCGGCTCGGGATTCTCCAACTGCATCGACGACACCCAGCTGCAGGGCGAGCTGACGCAGCACCTGCACTCTCTATCGCTGCCCGTCGATGACGCCCACCTCTACATGGTGATGTTTCCCCAGAACGTCGAGACCTGCCTGGGCAGCGCGTGCAGCACCAACAGCTACTGCGCATACCATTCGGGAGTCCCGGTCGCTAGCAACTTCCTTATTTACGCCAACGAGCCCTTCCCCGACTTAGGCGGCTGTGCAGACCCCTGGAACGGGGCCCAGGCACCCAACGGCGACCCGGAGGCAGATGCGCTGGTGAGCAGCTTCAGCCACGAGGCGAACGAGGCGTTGACGGACGCATTCGGAGCCTGGTACGACACCAACGGCTGGGAAGACGGCGACGAATGCTCCTACGTTTATGGCGCCCCGGACGGTGGAAGCCTCGCCGCACACACCGCCTACAACCAGGTCATAAATGGCAAGCACTACTACACCCAGGACGAGTTCAGCAACGAGGACTACGCGCTCGGCCAGGGCGACCTGACCACAACTGGTGGCGCAGGTCTACCAGGCGCAGGCGTAAAGGTCGCCGGATGCGTCCAGCAGGAGGGATTAGTGCGCGACGCTGTCAGCACGCTCCAGTATTCGCTCGCCAACAGCGACGGCGTGAACTGGCAGGACATGGACCCCTCCTTGCTCCGGATCGACTACCCCGTCTCCGGCACCGCCTCGACGGTGGTCCTGAGCGCCAACGCTGACCTCTGGACAGCCGACGCTGGCTACAACCAGGACATCGGCATTTTCGTAAGTGACAATGGCGGCGCGGACAGCCTGCTCGCGTGGAAGGAGTCGGGCGGTTTCGCTGGCACCTTCTCGCCCAACGCGGCCTACCTCCAGACCGTTTACCAGATGCAGGCGGGCGACACCTACACCTTCAAGCTCAAGTGGAAAACCAACAAGCCCGCCTCCGGCGTGACGATCCGGAGCGGCGCCGGACCCATCTCGGGCAACTATTCTCCGACCCGGCTCACGGGTCAGGTTGTGCCCACCCCGGCGTCGACGCTCTCCTCCAACTTCGGTACGAGCCAGTACGTGCTGAGCAACAGCGATGGCGCGACCTGGGTCCGGATGGATGCTGGAACCAGCGACAACCTGATCGCCACCATCCCGAGCGCCCCGGCGAACTCGATCGCGGTGATCGGTGGCAACTCCGACCTCTGGACGATGAGCGCGGGCTACAACCAGGACATCGCGATCTTCGTCAGCGATAACGGTGGCACCGACCAGCTGGTCAGCTGGAAGGAGTCGGGCGGATTCGCGGGAACCTTCTCCCCCAACGCCGCTTTCGTCCAGGGGACCTGGCCGCTGACTGCCGGTCACAGCTATGTCTTCAAGCTCTACTGGAAGACCAACAAGCCCGCCTCTGGCGTCACCATCCGGGCCGGCGCGGGACCCATCAACAGCGCCTACTCGCCCACCCGAATCACCGCCCAGGTGGTTCCCAGTACCAATCTGGCGTCGCTGGCCACGAGCAATGAGCAATACACGCTGTCCAACAGCGACGGCAGCACCTGGCAGCTGCTCGACGCCGCCAATGAGGTCCAGGCCACGCTCATCCCAGCCTCGAATACCACCGTGGTCGTGGGCGGCAACGCCGACCTCTGGACTGTGAACGCCGGCTACAACCAGGACCTCGGCGTATTCGTCAGCGACAACGGCGGCGCTGACCAGCTGCTGGCCTGGAAGGAGTCGGGCGGCTTCGCGGGCACTTTCTCTCCCAACGCGGCCTTCGTGCAGGTGCCCTACAACGTGATTGCCGGGCACACCTACCTCTTCAAGCTGAAGTGGAAGACGAACCGGTCCGCTTCCGGGGTGACGATCCATATCGGGGCCGGGCCCATCGACGGCGCCTACTCGCCGACCCGCATCACCGTCCAGATGCCGAGTTAGAAGCACGGCCGGGAGCGGGTTCGAAGGGCGGCGCAGAGCCGGCCGGCGACGGCTGGCGATAATGCTCTAATCCAACGAATCCTCTACGTGTGCCACTCGAGGGAGCTTGGCGGTGCCGAGCTCTACCTCGAGGGGTTGATCCGGTACGCAACTAGCCTCCCTGACCGCCAGGTGGCGCTCGCGTGCCGGACGGACCGCGTTTTGGACCCCTGGGTCGCGCGAATCTCCAGACTGGACGTCGAAGTCCACCGGATAGATCTCCGAGCGCCTGGCGAGTACCGGCGGATGTGGCGGCTAGTCCGCGGTTCGAGCGTCGTCCACCTGCTGGTCGCCTACCCGGCCGGCAAGTATCAGCTGGCGGTGGCGCTCCTGGCAGCCATGGCGCGCAAGACTCTGGTCGCGACACACCAGCTGGCGGTCGATGCCGGCGACGCCCCGCTCCCGCGCTGGCGGCGCCTAATCTGGCGTGCCTGCTTCCGGCTGTACGGTCGGGTGGCCAGGTGGAACATCGCCTCATCGCGCTCCGGCTGGGACCTGCTCGTCCGCCGTTACGGTTTCTCGGAGAGTTCGACCGAGCTGATCTACAACGGTGCCGACCTTGGCGTTTTCAAGCCGCTGAGTGGCGCAGTCCGCGATCGCGCCCGGCGGGCGCTGGTTGCCAGCGTCGGCGCCGAGGACTGGCCGCCGGACGTGCTGCTGGCCGTCACCATCGCGCGGCTCACGCTTCAAAAGGGCCTGGTGGACCTCGTCGATGCCGCAGCCCTGGTGGTGAAACGACAGCCGCGGGCTCGATTCATGCTGGTCGGCGACGGAGAGCTCCGTGCCGGCCTCGAGAGCCGCCTCGCCGAGCATCAGATGGAGGACCTCTTCCGGATGGCGGGGGCGCGGCCGATCGACGATATCGGAACCTGGCTCGGAGCAGTTGATCTCTTCGTGCTCTCCAGCCACGACGAGGGCATGCCGCTGGCGCTCCTGGAGGCCATGGCCGCCGGCTGTCCCGTGGTCGCGACCAGCGTCGGCGGGATCCCCGACGTAGTCGAGGGGTCGGCGGCCGGTCGGCTCGTTCCGCCTGCCGACGTGCCGGCCCTGGCCGCGGCCATCGAACAGGTCCTGGCTGATGAGGTGGGGCGCAAGGCGATGGCGGAGGCCGCACGCCGGCGCGTGATGGAGACCTTCGACGTGCGCGTCTGCTATCGGAAGACCGCAGCCCTTTATGGCAGTCCAACTTGAGCCCCGATTTCTACCGCGGCCGTTCCGTACTCGTCACGGGCGGCACCGGCTTCATCGGATCTAACCTGGTCGGGGAGCTTCTCGTTCGCGGCGCCGAGGTCGCGGTGCTGGCGCGATCGCCGCTGCCTACATCGGCGGAGCAGGCTTTGCTCTTCGGGCGCGTCCGCCATTTCCGAGGCGATGTCCGCGACCCCCTTGTGGTTCGCGAGGCGGTGGCTGGCCGGCAGGTCATCTTCAACCTGGCCGGCCACTCGGGCTCGATCAGTAGCAACGACGAGCCCTTCGATGACCTCGAGATAAACCTCCGCGGTCAGCTCGAACTGCTCGAGGCCAGCCGCAGGTTGGAGGAGCCGCCGATGCTGATCTTCGCGAGTTCGCGTCTCGTCTATCGGCCCACCGACCAGCTGCCGGTGCCGGAGACCGCGCCCACCGGGCCACTGTCGCTGTACGGCGTCCACAAGCTCGCGGGCGAGAACTACCACCTCTTCTACCGCCACCGCTACGGACTCGGGGCGGCGGTGCTGCGGATCACCAACCCATACGGTCACTTTCAGCGGGAGGGGCAGAACCGCTACGGGATCATCAACTGGTTTATTCACCTGGCATTGAGCGGCAACGACCTGCCCGTATACGGCGACGGTGACCAGGTCCGCGACTACGTGCACATCGACGACGTCGTCCGGGCCTTCCTCGCTGCCGGCTCTGACCTGCGTGCAGACGGCCAGGTGCTGAACATCGGCGGCGGCGCCGGCGTCGCCTTCGTGGAGATGGCGGAGATGGCCGTCAGGACGGCAGGGTCGGGCCGGGTCATCCACCGGCCTTGGCCAGAAGAGGCGGCCAGGGTCGAGACCGGAGGTTTCGTGGCTGACGTGAGTCGGGCTGCCGATGTCCTCGGCTGGCGGCCCGAGATCCCGCTGGCGGAAGGCCTTCGCCGCGTGGTAGCCGAGTACCGGGAGCCTGGCTAACCTCCGAAAAGGTTGAGGGACAGGTCCTCGTTGGGCGTGTAGTAGTTTCCGATCTGGCCGGGCGCGCCCCCGAAGGGATGTACGCCGCCCCAGCCGTCCAGCGTGTAGCCGGCCGTCGCCGAGCCCGGCACCAGCCACATCGAGCGGGCGATGTCCCACTTCGGCCAGTAACTGCCCGCGATCTTGGGTGGCAGCGGCTGGCCGGCCGGCGCAAAGGGCTGGATGCCGCCCCAACCGTCGAGCACGTAGCCGGAGTGGCTATTGGGGAGCAGCGCGATGTCGCGGGCGATGTTCCAGTTCGGCCAGTAGGAATTCTGAACCGTCCCGTTGGGGACCGGAGCCGGACGTCCGATGCCAAAGCCGTGGATACCGCCCCAGCCGTCAAGGACGTACCCGCCGGAGCCGTCGGAGAAGATCACCACCTTCTTGGCGATGTCCCAGCTCGGCCAGTACGCGTTGTCGGTCACCGGCGGCGGTTCGGGGTTGCCGTTCACGGCGAAGGGATGGAGGCCGCCCCAGCCGTCGAGTACATAGCCACCGGTGCCATCCGGTAGCCAGGCAAAGTCACGGCCGATGTCCCACTGCGGCCAGTAAGCGCCGCCCTGGACCGTCAGGGCGGGCGATCCGAACGAGTGAAGGCCGCCCCAAGCGTCCATCACCAGTCCGCTGTTCGGGGAGTTGGCCCCGGGCTGCGGGTGGGCCACTTGGGCGATGGCCCAATTAGACCAGTAGGGCCCCCCACCGCCCAGCGGCGCACTGCCGTCGGGGTGGATCCCGCCGAACGCATCGACCGTCTGCAGACTCTTGAAAGGCATCGGGTCGGGCGTCACCGGCAACCCGGCCAGGCTGTCGGTCCCGTCGGCATCGACGGCGGTGACGGTGAACGTATAGCTGGTGCCGTCCTGGAGCCCGGTGAAAGTCGCCTGGCTGCCGGTGGCCGGCAACGTCTGGGTGAGCCCGCCCGGCTCAGCAACGACGCGATAGCCGGTGATCGGCGCGTGGCAGGACCGGGCGGGCTGCCAGTAAACCGTCGCTCCTTGGTCCTGGGCCTCGGCAACCACCTGGAGCACCATGTGGGGCGGGCTGGGCAGCGCGTTGGCGTCGGCCTGCGCCAGCCCCATGTAGTAGGTCCAATCCCAGTAGGGACCCGGGTCGGTGTGGTGGCCGGCACCGCCGTACTGCCCCGGGTTGTTCGGGTCGGGCACCTCTGAGTGCCCGATCACGTGAGCGCGGTCCATGGGCACGCCGTAGCGCTCGCAGATGGAGGCGGCGAGGGCGGCGCTTGCCTGGTACATGGCAGGCGTGTACCAGCCTGGAGACCAGGCGTAGCCCTCGTGCTCGATGCCGATCGCCCGGACGTTGTAATCCCAGTTGCCGGCGTGCCAGGCGATGTCCCGCTCATGGACGGCCTGGGCCACCTGGCCGGTGTCGGAGACGACGTAATGAGCGGAGGCGGCGGCGTCCGGGTTCTGAAACTCCTGGATGGCGCTGGCGTAGCTGCCTTCGGTGTCGTGGATGATGATCATGTCGATGGTGTCCGCGTAGGGCCGGTTGTCGGGAGTGAAGTTGGCGTCGCTGGCGCCTACCCAGGTGGCGCCGGGGTAGTCGGATCCGGTGCTGAGGCTGCTCGCCGCATTCGGCCCCAGGCTCACCGGCTGAGGGTCGAGAACGATTAGCTCGCCCGCGGCGGTCGTGCGCTGAGCCCCGGTCCTGAGCACGCCGAACACCTCGGTGGCCCCTTGCGAGCCTTGGGTCGCTGCCACCGCCGGACGCCAGGAATCGAGACCGCTCCCGGAGGGGTGCCTGGCGGCCAGAAGCGCCGCGCCTGCGTCGAAGTTGGCGGCGACGTCGCGGGCGAGCGCGGCGGCGTCATGGCCACTTCGAGCGATCGCCTCGGGAGCCAGGGTGGGGAGGATGTGCATCGGGCCCACACCGCCGTCGATGGCGGGACCGGGAAGAGGCTCCCAGCGGCTGTTGACATAGGCGATCGCCTCAACCAGGGCGATGGGGACGTGGCGGGACCGGGCAGCCGCCTGCATCGCGACGAGGTAGCCGCCGGTGGCACCGGCATCCTGGGCCGTTCCTGCGGATAGGCAGATGGCGCCGACCACGGCTAGGAGCTTCCTGTACATCCCGGTGGCAGGTGATGGTAGCGCCGTTCTTCTAGGGCTGGCTGGCAATTACTCTGTTCGCTCGCAGGTCCGGGTTGCCGGCCGCGTTGGAGGGACATGAGAATGAGCCGCAAGGGCTTCTCCCGGGTCATTTGGCTGCTGGCAGGCGCGATGGTGTTCCTTGGCGGACCGGGCTTCTCAGCTGAAACAGCCGGCCTCAGGCCCCTCTCCACCGCGGCCGCGAGCGGCACTGGATGGACGACCTACCACCACGACAACTCGCGCGAGGGCCTGGACCCCAACGCCCCTGGGTTCGCCGGTGGGCCCTTCATGACTTGGAACATGACTGTCGACCAGTCGATCTACGCCGAGCCGCTCGCCTACAACGGACGCGTCTACGTGGTGACGATGGGTGACTCTGTCTACGCCTTCGACGCCGCCAGTGGCGCTTCCGTCTGGGCTCGGACGGGCGCTTTCTCGCTCGGCTCGCCCGTCACTCAGAGCTTCTGCTCTTTTAACCCCGGCCACATCGGGATCATGAGCACCCCGGTTGTCGACACCAGCTCCAACATCCTCTACGCGGTGGGCATGGTTTCGGCGCCCAGCCTTCGCTACCGGATGTTCGCTGTGAACATTGCCGATGGGAGCAACGTCAGTGGATTCCCGGTCGATTTGACACCGGGCGGCTTTGTCGCCAGCAATCAGAACCAGAGAGCCGCTCTCGCGCTCGCCAACGGCCACGTCTACGTCGCTTTCGGCGGTTGGCTCGGAGATTGCGGAACTTACCACCCCGTGGTGATGAGCGTTCCCACCTCGGGCGGCATTGTCGACCACTACTACCAACCCCAGAACGGCTGCCAGAACGGCGTCGGGATCTGGGCCCCTTCGGGCATTGCCGTCGATCCTCTTGGGAGCCTCTACGTGGCCACCGGCAACGGCACCGGCTGCTACGGCACTAGCTCCTACCCGTGCGCAAACTCGTCCTGGGACCGCGGCGATGGCGTGATC
>Ga0307373_10004290_pt1 | contig 24135 bp, 38 predicted proteins | sample OX2MG_FD_202534 | JGI IMG/M metagenome (GOLD analysis project Ga0307373, IMG submission 202534) | Soil microbial communities from Risofladan, Vaasa, Finland - OX-2 | ecosystem: Environmental > Terrestrial > Soil > Coastal area > Acid sulfate soil | place: Finland: Risofladan, Vaasa | collected... | reverse complement strand
CGTTATTCTTGCCGCTATGAGTCAAGAAGAACGGGGAGTGCTGCGAGGCTTCCTTACGGGCTTCGAGAGCCGTTCGAGATACAGATGTATTTCGAACCCTCGAATCGGCAAATTCCGCATCTCAGGATCAACAACTTACAGCCGTGCTGGCAGCGAGGTTTTTCGAACGCCATCCCAAAGGCAGGAGGGCGTTGATGGCAGTGCGCGGGAAGCGCGGATCAGGGCGGGGCGAAGCCGCAAACCAAAGACGAAGAATAACGGATAAATCAGTGAAAGCCAGAGGAAGGCTCGTAGATTTCCACAGTTCCAGATTCAGATGAGATACTCAGAATGCTGACCGACGTGACGACCCCAAAATGCAAAGTGGGCAGGTTCTCGTGGCAAAGACGAAAAAAAATCAGCACTACGTTGCTCGGGCATATCTGAGGGCTTGGTCGGAGGAAGAAAGGATTTACTGCCTTCGGGAGGGAAAGTTATTTCGCCCAAACTTGACGGGCGTCGCGTGTGAGAGATATTTCTATCGGCTTCAGGATTTGACTCCTGAAGAAGTTCGACTGATTGAAAAAGGCTTCATCGAGCGCACGAGCGAACCCCTCAGAACGCTCCAGAAGAACTTTCTGTCACTCCACTTAGCGGGCCCTAGACTCAGAAAGGAAGTTCCGAACAACGCTGACCCGACGTTTTTGTCCACGTTGGAACGGATAATTGCCGAAGGATACGAGGACTTCCATCAGAAAATCGAGGACAGCCTGCTGGTTTTTCTCAGAAAGATGTTGGCGGGGGAGACCGATTTCTATTCAGATGCTCGCCAAGCCGCCGAATTCCTCTATGATCTGTGCGTTCAGTTCACGCGGACGAAGCAGGTCAGAGAAGCCGCAGTGGCTCAAATCGGTGCTGAGTTCCGTGGTTGCGACGTTCGCCGGATGATGGGTGCTCTCAGCCACGTTTTGGCGATGAGCTTCGGACAAAGCCTTTACGCAGATCGAGACAAATTTAAGCTCCTGTTGGTTGATAACAATACTCGCACCCCTTTTATTACCGCAGACCAGCCAATAATCAATCTTCAGGGAATCCACACTGGAAAGCCGCCCGAGAAACTGGAGTTTTTCTACCCGCTTTCGCCGACGAGGGCAATGTTCTTGTTGGAAGCATCGAGTAAGCGAGGGGAATTCGCTCTTAGCGATGTGTCAGTGAATAGCTACAACATGACGATGATCCAGAATTCGTTTGAGCAGGTCTTCTCAGATTCGCAAGAGTATTTGGACAGCATCAAGGGTGTAGTCAGACGCACGTGAAAGCCCACACGCGAGGGGCAGCCTGCACAACTGTTGACAGAATTGCGTTGCGAATCGAACGGTCACTGCGAATAAAATCCCGAACGCCGTAACCATCGGCTGCGTGAGGGATTCTCACTCCAGTGATTGAGGCGGGCTGGGCGGATGCCTCCGACGTCGAATGTGTTCGACCAGCAGCTTCCGCCGCGAGAATCAGTAGCGTCCGCACATGCAGAGATCAAAACACGAACGCAGAAATTACAGCGATTCGAGCCACGCCGAAATCGGAAGCTTTCCATCAAAGATCGCAATCACGGTCTTGCCGAGAACTACGGGTGCGTATTTTCCCTGCGCTGCCTCTTTGGTCGCGTACACATCGAAGTACGAAGCAGTGACGATGTGATCCAAGTCCGGCAAAAGATCACGTGGCATCGAACCACTGTTTGCTGCACGCCAATTACTGTACAGATCGGCGCGGACAACTGAGTGGGAAAGTCGAAAGCCTTGACGTGCCAGCAGTCGCTTGGTCGCGATTGCGATTTGGCGCGGCTGTGCTCCGGGCAACAACTTTGCCAAGTGCTGCTTCAGAATGAAGCGACCCGACCGCTGCGCCTCTTTGGTGATCCATGTTGGCAAGTCAGTTGGGGAGACCCGTGACAGTCGTACTTTCAGAGCGGACATCCCACCGTAATGGGAGGAGATCGCGGCTCGCTCGATTGCAGCAAGCTGTCTACGACTCTCAATTAACTCCTCGGATTTCTTGTCTACGACGCCATTCGACAATTTCTCGATTTCCTTCTGCATCCTTGCATAGTTGACTGCGTCCCAGAAAATATCGGAATCCACCTTCGTGCCATTCATGGCTGCATCAGCCTCCGCGATCAAAAGCATGGGATTGTCCTTAACGCCCGGAATGCGGAGGTCGGTGAATTTCTTGAGGCACGAGAAGAGTTCCTTGCCACGAGCGGGGTTCGACTTGAAGGTCTTCGCCATCTCGTAAATGGCTTCTGCTCCAAGCACCAGAACCTTCCCTTGCGCCGTAAGTGCCGAAGTAAGTACAGCCGGGTCTATACTTTGGTCGCAAAGCTCGTTCCAGAGCATTGTGTCCAAATAGATCGTCATTCGAGGTTGCTCTGATTGCGCAGTTGCCATGTCTTACGTCTCTACTTCTCCTAGCCCGATTGTCCGCGCAACAAGAATTGGCGGAGGTACTCATTTTGGCAGGCGTGGCACTTATTTAACATGCCTGACCCTCGTAGCTTGTGTACTGTTCCCGATTACAAGACAATCGAAGTGTATGACCGCGCTGATCCGATATGACGCTGCCCGACGTGCGCTCGCTGCCGCACACAGCGTCGATGAGGTGCGGGCGATTCGGTCCCGTGCCGAAGCCGTCCGCGTCTACGCTAAGCAGGCTCGCGATCTGGACATGCAAAACATGGCAGCCGAGATCAGGATTCACGCCGAGCGCCGTGCGGGGCAATTGCTGCTGGAGATGGAAAAGAATCCCGGCACACGAGGAGAGGGGCGACCCCGAAAGGACGACACGAAATCAAGGCGGTCGAGGAGGACGACTGCCAATCCGCCCACACTAGAGGAAATCGGGATATCGAAGGATCAGAGTGCGAAATGGCAAAAAATCGCACTGCTCGTTGACGATGCGACGTTTGAAAAGGCGCTCGCCAAAACTGACATGGCGATTCTCTATCTTGCGTCAATTAGTGCCTTGATGAAAAGTGCGGCATCGCTGCGCGTTACTTTTTAACCGCTCGTGCCATTGCCTCGGTCGCTAGTTCGCCCCAACATGATAGTGTTTTACGCACAAGGAGACCGAAATGCTGCGTTTTGTCACTAAGCTTCTCCCTGCAATCTTTCTGGTCGCGGCGCTCGCCGCAGCACAGTCGATTCCGCCTCAAAAAAGCATCACGGCAATCGCCAAGGCCGCAAATGGGGCCGTCGTCTCCATCGTCATGTCCGGCAAGAACGGCAATCCTATCGCCCAGGGCAGCGGATTCATTGTGAGTAAGGACGGCCTCATCGTAACGAACTATCATGTCATTGCCGAGGGCACATCTGCTGTTGTTAAACTCCCCGATGGTGCCTTCTACCTTGTCGATGGAGTGCTCGCATTCGACAAAGCCCGCGACATTGCCGTGATCAAAGCGCACGGCGAAAAATTCCGCACGCTCGCGCTCGGCGATTCCGACCGCGTTCAAGTAGGACAGGAAGTCGTCGCCATTGGCAATCCGCTCTCGCTCGAATCAACGGTCTCAAATGGCATTGTCAGCAGCATCCGCAGTATTGACGAAAAGGGCGGGAAATATCTGCAAATCACCGCGCCTATCTCTCCGGGCAGCAGCGGCGGCCCGCTTTTCAACATGGAAGGTCAAGTCGTCGGCGTCACAACTATGTACATCAAGGGTGGTGAAAACCTAAATTTTGCAATTCCCATTAACGATGCCAAACCGCTGCTTGAGACCCACTCTGCCAAGCTTCAGAATTTCCCCAACGAACCAGAGCCGACGCCTGCGAATGCGCCCCCTTCAACTACGGGCGAGGTGCTGGCTTCACAAGTAAACTCCCCTGCGTATCGCTATTATCAGGAGTTACTAAAGAACGAAGACTCGATAATATCTGGCAGTACGTACGCGTGTTTCGAGGATGACCCGCAGAGCAAGACGTTCATGGTTATTTGGGCATCTATAATGAACAAGCGCACCATGAACGTAATAACTTACACAAACACAAACGGCGTCTCCGACGAGGACGGCGCTCTTGATTTTGAAGGTCAACTGATGCCGTCAATCGACGGAAGCTTATTTGCAACTCTTCACACGACAATCGCCTATAAGATTGACCTTGGCCACGACACAGATACCTTTGAATGGGGGCCTGATAAATTAACCATGAAAACGGGTTTCGGCAAAGTGACCCCTCCCCTCCTTCCCACTACACTCGAATTCAATATGCAGCGTTCCACCGGACGCTACATCGAGAATGTCATTGTGTACTCCCCGGATGGGTCGGCTACGACGGCGAACATAAGGGGTAAATGTATAAGAATTCCGGACACAAGAACACCGGAGGAACAATATCTGTTTCTGAAGTAATTTTTTTGCATCAGGCAATCAAACTCTTCCTATTGCGCGACGATGATTTTTCATTCCCGAATGTGATGAGGAACACTTCGCACCTGTGATGTCCACGTGTTTCCAACGGAGGTCGTTACCAACATGATTATCGGCGACCGCCTGCGCGTCCTGCGCGAGCAGCAGAAATTTTCCCGAGAACCCAACGCCGTCCCGCATGGACTTCGTTTTGGAATCGGTGATAGATTCCCTTCGGAGGCGACTTGAATGAGTCTTCTGGCGGCAATCAAACGCGAAGAGCGGAAGCTCGAAAAGCAGTTGGGCAGGTTGCAGCACGAGTTGGACGGAGTGAGATCCGCAGCGCAGGCATTAGGCCGCTCGACGAGCGAAGGGCTGAACAGCGCCAAGAAGCGAGTCCTGTCGGCGGCGGCTAGAAAAAAGATTTCCAAAGCCGCCAAGCGGCGATGGGCCAAGGTCAAAGCCGGGGCGAAAAAAGCTGCGAGCTAGAACGACCCACAGTCCGCCCCAGTCCGCGCCAAGGAGAAAAATCATGCGAGGGTATTCCCACGGTTTCCACGCCGCTTACATCGCCTACTTTTTCGGCGGCGCTTTCCTCGTGAATGCCGTTCCGCATTTCGTCAACGGAGTGTCCGGGCGCTCATTCCCCACGCCGTTTGCTTCCCCTCCCGGCAAGGGAATGTCTTCGCCGACGGTGAACGTGCTGTGGGGCACGCTCAATCTCGCAATCGGATACCTGCTTGTGTGCCGCATCGGCGAGTTCCACATCCGCGACATTCCCGATGTGATTGTCTTGGGAGCCGGGGGGCTGCTGATGGCGGTGATGCTCTCTCGGGCATTCAGGCGTTTCTACGTCGGAAAATAGAATAGAGCGGCGGGTTCCCCTGACGCTCGCAGTACAATCCTCTTGAACCAGAACGCTCAATGAACCCTTCTTTCGAGCAAACTTTGGTCGAAGTCTGGCGGCAGACCCTCGTCGAGAACGCCAAGACCGTCGAGCTAGGGTCTGAGCGCTACCCTGTTCGGAGCACCCCCAAGCGCGGGCTGCGGCAAGTGGACTTCGTTTTCGAGGGGAACGAGATTCGGGGGCTGGAGCAGAACCCCCAGACCAAATCCCGTTGGGCACAGATGGCACGCTCTGGCAAGAAGGTGATGCAGTTCCTCAGCGAGGGGCGCTACGCGGCGAACGTGGTCGATGGGAAGGTGAATCTCTACGGCGGGCGACCGTGATGGGTTGGCGGTTCTTCTCTGAAGTAGCGTTTACGCTGCGCCTTACCGGGAATCATAATACCGCAGCCAATCCTTGACCGCCCGCGAAACCGTTTTCTCGTTTATGTTCCTTTTCTTGCAGTAGTCCGATTCAAACCACTCTAGAAGTTTCTTTGCACGTTTGCTGTTATTGCATTTGCCGCAGCAGAGCACAATGTTGATGCGATGCTTTGGATTCAAATCACTGTTGTTTATGTGCTCCCAAGTGACCTTATCCCCCGGTGCTCCTCTTGACTTCGGATGAGCCTTCATCTTGACATGGCAATAAACGCAGCATTTGTCGCGTCTTCTAATCTCGGCTTCATCCCAGTCGGAAATGCCCCATCTGTTCATTTGCGGCTCCCTAGCCTCCTCTATATCATTTCACGATCCGCGTCGCGGTCTATTGACATATATATGCCTGTATGGTACTATGTGACCATGAAGCGGACAGCCCTCTTCCTCCAAGAGGAGCAGATTAAGAAGCTACAAAGGCTGTCCGACAAGACGGGCGCTCCAGTTGCCGAACTGATCCGTCGTGCGATTGATCAGTACCTACAGGAGCGAGCCAAGGAGAAGTAAGCGGGACGCCACGGTGTTACAAGCACCGCGACGCCCCTGACCGAAGCAACCTTGTTAGGAGGCTGCATGGCTACGCGGATTCTAACAGTCGTTCGTCCCCTCGCATTCAAGGTTCTGTTCGTTCTCGCAATCTCAACAGGAGTCGTCGGCGTCATCCTGTTCATCCGCTCGATGCGGAGGCACGGATGACCCGTATCTGCACCCAGTGCAAGCAGGCCATCGGCGAGAAGTGCGTCCGCTGCGGAACGGAGGCGACCCCGCTCAAGACCAACTCAAACGGCCATGCCGTGACCGGCACGGATTTCGATTGTCCTGCCTGCGGCCATCACTTCCCGCAAGGCGACGGCGGCGAAACGGGCGGCATGTGCGAGCCGTGCTTCGACGCTGAGTTGCGGAAGGCGCACGACCAGGCGGCGAAAACCCAAAAACTCAGGGGAGGAGAAAACGATGCTCATCAGTAAAGATAACAGCGGGAACGTAATCAGCTGGATGGAAACCTACGTATCCGACCGCCAGATTGTGAACGTCAATGCGGGCAGGAACTTCACGACCATCTCGACGCAGGACAAGAAGACTGGCGCAGTCAAAACCGAAACCTTCTTCGGCAAGCCGCTCTTGCCGGGCGGTCGCCCTTAATCACGGCTCCATCAGCACAAGCTGCTGTGAGGGAGGAATGACTCGAATGGACGGACAATTGGAATCTCTCGTTGCTCTCGACGATTGGTATATCGCATTGCAGCGCCTCCGTGATGTGGTGGCCGCCGCCGACACCTATGCGCCCAGCGCGTTTCGGGAATCAGTGAGACCGCTCTGGCAAGATGCCCGTGAAGCGCAAGCCAGACTTTTCTCCGCTCTCGGCACGCTGGAGAAGGAAACCGAGAAGGCAAGGAAGCCGGTTGAAATCGAAGATGACGGCGGCTGCATCGTGGGCTGGCAAGAGACGCTCAGAAATGGGACAAGGGCAGCCCGCGTTTCGATAATTGGAGAGACCATCGCGGTTGCTCTGCAAGAAGCGGAGAGCGGCCCAGTGCGGTCAGAGGCCAACAGAGGAGGAAAATGAGCGAGAAACCGGCATGGCATCTGGATGTGGACACAGCGCAGCAGGAGTGCCGCACTTGCCTCGACAAGTGGCAGACGCTGACGAATCGCATTCGGAAAATGGTCGAGGAGCACGAGGAATACGCGCCGGATGCATTCAAAGCCTCGATTCTGGAACTCATGCCCGACTGCGTGCGAGCCGCGAATGCCGCTGTCGCCAGGCTGCAAATCATGGTGCAAATCAAGTGCGGGGAGATGCGCTATCACGAGGACAAGTCCGAGGAATCGAGGGATTGATTCGCTTTGCCGGAAAACGAAACGAAAGGGGAGCGACCGAATGAAAAAAGCAGCCATCTACGCAAGAATTTCGACGAACGACCAGCATTTAGAGACGCAGCTTTACGACCTACGGAAGCTGGCGGCGCAGCGAGGCTTCGAGGTCGGCCACGAATACTGCGACCGGGGAATTTCAGGCAGCAAGGCACGCCGTCCGGGGCTGGATGCCATGCTGGCCGACGCACGGCGGGGGAAGTTCTCCGTCGTCTTGGTTGCAGCGTTCGACCGGATTGCCCGCAGCACCAAAAACTTTCTTGAAATAGTGGACGAACTCAGCGAACTCGGAATCGAGTTCATCAGCGCACGAGAGGCCATCGACACGAGCGGCCCAATGGGACGGATGTTCATCACGCTGGTCGGGTCGATTGCCGAACTCGAACGGTCGCTGATTGTCGAGCGCATCAAGGCCGGAATGCGAAGGGCACGGATGGAAGGCCAGCGGCTCGGCCGTGCTCCGCTCAACGTTGACAGGTCGGCAATTGTGCGTGACCGCCTTTCCGGCATGAGCCTCACGCAGGTAGCGAAAATCCATCGCGTGTCCCGAGCCACTGTCGTGCGGCTGGCGAGAGAGGCGAGCCGCCGTCAGACCGTCGCCGCGTGAACGGCAAGAGAGGAAACCTGAATGCAAATTGGTAAGCCGCTTCGCACGATAATTGTGGAGCCTCTGGAATCCCCCGTTCCCTCCACGGCCCCGGATGCCCAACCGGAAGCGCCTGAGCCAGTTGTTCCAAGGTACGAGCCAGATCCTGCACCCGTGCATGAACCCGTCGCGCCATGACAGCGCCGGATTACATCTTTCCTCTGGTCGGATACAGAGTGTGGCAGTGGGATGAGATTGGATTGAAGTCGCTGAACGCGATTCGATGGCGTCCCGGAGAAGTGTTGTCCGCCGAATGCAAAACGAAGGGCTGCCACGAGGCTCCCCAATCCGATTGCACATGCGGAGTCTACGCTGCCAAAAGCCTCGACCGCCTGCGCCGGATTGGCTACCCGCCAGACCGCATCCACGGTGAGGTCTACCTCTGGGGCACGGTCGTCGAGCACGAGGATGGGTGGCGTGCCCAATTCGCCTACCCAAAGAAACTCGTCGTGCCGCTCTCGGAGATACCCTTTGGAATGCGCGGCTTCGAATTGTGGCTTTCAACGTTTGCGGCGTATGGTTGTGACATCTTCGTCGGCGGCGAGACCGGAGCCGTGCCCCTGTGGCGCAAGGACTCTGGCGTTGATGAGCATGGGCTGGACTTGCTCGTGAAGCGATGCAGGGCGTGGTACGCCCGCAGAGCGGAACAACTTCGCCTCAAACGCGGCGACCGGGTGGCTGTCCTCGGCCACGGAATTGCGGTGGTCGAGCACGCAGACGACAAACAGGTGCAGGCCGTCCTCGGGAACAAAAACGTGCTGAGCATCGAGCGCGAGGCAGTTGTCTGGGATGAGCGCAACATGCGGTGGGAAACGGCAGTCGGCGCAAGCATACGATTCACGGCGAAAAGGGAATTCGTACTATGGGGCTGCCGCTAAGTCATTGAAAACCGGTGCCGGTCAAGAAGGGTCGCCGCCGCAGCGGTCGTAAGTCGTGAATTTGCAGCGCCGATTATCGGGGCCGCGGATGGTCAGGAGACTACAGTCTTTGGACCATCTCATCAGACTTTCCGTTCAAACAATCCACAGATAGGGTACCCGAAGTGGACCCTAGCCTTTGCGCCTGGGTACGGTCCAAGGAATCGCTTGCCGTTGAAGTGAATCAGGTGGGTCGGCTTCATGGTCACAGACTGTTTTGTCAGCGGTCTCCTGCTTATAGTACCATCGAGCAGTAAGCAGAGCGCGAAACAGACCAAATGACAGCGACCGCGTCCGTTCCCGTATTTGACGTCGCAAGTTTTGTGCCCGCGAGCCTACGCGCTCTTGCGGACCCGCAAAAAGACCTTCCACGCATTGCGAAAGACCCGAAACTTGTCGCTGAGATAGAAGAGGGTGTCCGCTCATTCCCGACACATCATCGTTTGGCCCTTCAAGATTCCCGACAGTTGTCTTGCGTAGAACCTGAAAGCGTGCATCTTGTGGTCACATCGCCGCCGTATTGGACACTGAAAGAATATCGCGAATCAAAAGGGCAGATGGGTGCTATCAGTGAGTACGAAGAGTTCGTGCTCGAACTTGAAAAAGTTTGGCGACATTGCTTTCGGGCACTAGTACCCGGCGGAAGGCTCGTTTGTGTTGTGGGCGATGTCTGTCTTTCGCGACGCAAAAACAACGGCAGACACACAGTTGTACCGCTGCACGCGTCAATTCAAGAACAGTGCCGCAAAATCGGATTCGACAATCTGGCACCTATTATCTGGTACAAAATCTCCAATGCCGCATACGAAGTTGAAAACGGTTCCAGTTTTCTCGGCAAGCCCTACGAGCCAAACGCGGTCATCAAAAACGATTGCGAATTTATTTTGATGCAACGGAAGCCCGGCGGATACCGAAGCCCATCTGTTCACACACGCGTTCTCAGTGTCATCTCTTCAGAAAATTATCAAAAGTGGTTTCAGCAAATCTGGAATGGCGTTACGGGAGCGTCGACGCGAGAACATCCGGCACCTTATCCTACTGAACTGGCCGAACGTTTGGTCAGAATGTTCAGTTTTGTCGGCGACACTGTGCTCGACCCATTTATGGGAACTGGCACGACGACCGTTGCAGCGGCGCGATGGGGAAGAAACAGCGTCGGCGTCGAAGTGGACGAACACTACTTTCGTCTTGCTCAAAAGCGAATCTCTGGCGACACGGAACATCTTTTCGGAACGACTACGGTTCAAGTCGTCGCGCCACAGGGGAAGCGCAAGTGAACATCGAAGAGCGACTCTCGGCGGCCGTACGTCACTATTGGGAGACGCGTCTTAGCCAAAAGGCAAATCAGGGAAAAGCGACAGGCGTTCAGGATTACGGCGCAAGAGCAGACGTAACTGGCGGAAAGCACATGGACGGCTTCGCCAGTTTAATTTGTGACCTGATAGCAGAATCGGGAATCGGAGCGGAGTGCGTTCGCAATGGGACGAAGAGTGACCTGCCCGGATATTTTCGCCCCGCTAAAGATTGGGATTTGGTGGTCGTCGCAGACCAAAACTTACTCGCGCTCTTGGAACTGAAGTCTCAGGCTGGCCCTTCCTACGGGAACAACTGCAACAATCGCGTCGAAGAAGCGTTGGGGAATGCAACAGACCTGTGGACGGCTTTTCGTGAGAAGACATTTGGTCAGTCGAAGACACCGTGGGCAGGCTATCTCATGCTTCTCGAAGACTCGGCAGGCTCAACGTCGCCTGTGAGAGTTGCGGAACCAAACTTCAAGATACGTCCTGAGTTCAGACACGAGACTTACGACTCGACACGAAAGTCGGTTTCTTATGCCAAGCGATATGAACTTTTCTGTCGGAAGCTGGTGCTCGAACGGCTGTATCAATCCGCGTGCTTCATCATGTCCGACAGAGAGGGCGGCTTGCTCGGTAAATACAAAGAGCCAGCGGTGGACCTTCGCTTCAACGACTTCGTGGCTTCGCTCGTCGGCAAGATGACGGAGTACAACAAAGCAAAGGAACTCGACGAAGGCACGCGTGGCAAGTGAATCAGCATTTTCTGCTTGAGGAAGTATTACTTCAAAGCGTGTTCTCGACCTGACCCAAAATCCAGCCCTCCAGATTTCTGATTCTATCCTCGTTCGGCTCGCCCGATTGCCGTCTTCCCGCGACGACTTCCATCATCCCAAACACGCCCACGACCTCGTCGAAGGCGACATCGCCGCCTGGAAATCCTTCCTCGATAGCGGGAATCAGTGGGGCTTTGATTTCAACGCAGCAATTGCCCACGCTACCCGACTGGCAGCGCAACGTCGGCAAGGGCTACTAAGGCGGGAACGAACACGCGGCTCCTCAATCCCTCGGGGAGCGAGTCTCTCTCGACTCGCTCCCCGATTTCTTTCTGTGGAAATAACGACGGCGGACTCCTCGCGTATAATAGTGCCTTCGACTCGCAGGCATCGCAAATGAGCACGGCAAAGAAGCAAGTCATCGGTCCTTGTAACCTCTGTTTGAAGCGCAGGCAGCTTCAACTGAGTCATCTGCTGCCACGGGGTGTATCGAAACCGCTTCGCAATCCGGGCGGCCCGGTCGATGAAGCCGAAGTACTTCCCAAGAGCGCAATCGAATGGATTCACCGGAAGCCGGAATGTTCTGCAAATAGTGCAGCTGAACTAGTTCCATGAGACCTTACAAATTCCTTCTCGACCGTGACGTATCGAAAGCAGTGGCGCTCTTCCCTGCACGACGTGCTCAAACGGTTGCGGATGTTGGGCTTGCTCAAGACGCGAAGGACCGGGTAATCGTCAAGAAGGCTTGGGATTTAAGAGCAATCCTCGTCACCGCCAACGGTGACGATTTCGTGAGAGAAGTGCGGGCGTTCCTGGGGCAAACGAAAAGAAAGGATTGCCACGACTTGTTTGGCTTGGTCGTACTGCCCAACAAATTCGAGATTCAAAAACGTACACTGAGCGATTTGGCCGCACGCCTGAGATTGGGCGGAAGAAAAATTACTTGGCATGATGTTTGGACGGAAAATCTATGTGTAAGAGTGAAAGCAACTGGGAATCCTGAAATCACTCTGCTTCCTCGGTGCTCCTACTGTCGGAAGACCGGAAGGGAGTGACTCCACATGGCTGAAATCGAGCGAGAGAAAACCCTTGGGGTCGTCCGGTCTGAATTTCAGAACCACAGGTTTGGCACGTTCGTGGACGAGCCGCTAAGTGTGGCACAGGGCGGTAACGGCGTCATCGTCCCTGGATGCGTCACTGTAAGGTCCGGCCAGCCTTGCGCTGGCTTCTTCATGGATTATTGGTCGCCCTTGGGCTTGTCCAGAATGGCTAGAATCTTGTATGTTTCTGACTGCATTTTCTTTCCGTCTAGGCTTACGACCCACATCAACTTCGCCTTGTCACCGTGAAAGTCAGCTTGAACGTTATCCACGAGTGGCACGCGGCAACTCCGATGATTCCCCGCAACGCCCGCCATGCGTTCCTTAAATTTGCTTTTGCAGTTGACTACAGCAGCACGGCCATCAGGCAATTGTAGAGTGAACGTTGCTCCACGCACGTGATATGACACCTGATGGGCAGGCGTGCTTGAACGGGTGGTGTTGGCTGACCCATTGCAGTTCACATTGTTCTCGTTGCCGTTGCAGTTTCCATTCGTGGTTGAATTTGAAAACGAGTATTCGGGCACGACGTAGGTGTAGTCTGTGTCACTGTCCTGGCGGCCAATTATTTTCACGTTGAGTTTTTGTGCTGATGCAGAAGAAGCACAGACCAGAACCAGTGCGGCAATTGCGAGTTTCATCTTCGGTCTATTTAGAGCACGCCTCATCACGACCCGCTACCATGCGTCGATAAATGCTGCTTTGCCGTGAACCACTCTTTTTGATTGTCGGATTGTTCTAATTGTGAATAGTTGCCGTCAATGTAAGCAAGCAGACCGACAACGATGTGGTATATCTCGGGCGAACCTGACTTCATTCCCGCTACGTTGGCTCGGTTAATTAGGTCCTGCCTTAATTTAGCTCGCTCAATGTTCGCCATTTCTGTGATACCTCCGCACAGCATTCTACCACGCACACGCGCATCGGGTATGCACATGCGCACGCGCGCAAGATGTGGAGACTGTGCAGGCCTTGAAGTGTTAGAATCCGGCAAATGATTCGCGCCTACCTCCCGACGTGGCTGTTCTATGGCATTGCAGTCCTCGGTGAGCTAGGCATTTTACGCTTCCTGGGCCACATTCACTATAAAGCCATGCAAAAGACTGAAGAAGCGGAGCAGTGGCGCTGGAGCAGTGAAGATAGCCGAAACACTTGGATTGATGTCGCAAAAACCATGATTACCTCCGCTGGGATAGCGGCTGCATTGCTGGCCACTCTTGCGGCCCGCCAAATCAACGTGCTAAGTGATTTCACCGCATCCAACGTAAGGACCGCGACCGTTAGTCTAGTTGTTTGCGTCTGCGTGTCGATGTTTCTAATTTTGGCACTGGCGCGCGGGCACGAAGCAGCGAAGTCACACTATATACAGAACAAACGTCGAGAAGGATGCGAGACGACGCAAATAAAGGAAGGGCCGTTGAGCAATCTCGCACTGCGTATTACCTTGACGGCGGCCTTTATAGCCTTATCTACTTTCTTCATCGGGTTTCTATACTTGGCGCGGATTGTGTGGCACATCTAGGGTTGGTGGGCTCCATTAGCATCGCTTTCAATCGTCATTTAGCACCAGAACGCGGAGCTGTCCTCGATGCGGTCGGGGAGCCTCGTTCGTTGCTTGGCGTCGCTGGCAAAGTGCCTACGCCATCAGACGCCCTGCCGACAAAGTCGGTCCTGCGGGACTCGCCGGGACCTCCACATATTTTGACTTCTGGGGACATCATCTTTTTGTAGAATGCCCAGCAGTTCATAACAAAAAGGGTAATGATATTCCGACATTCAAGAGGCCGAAGCTGCGTTCGCGGTTTTTCCCCTAAGCCATTCGAACACCGCCCGCGTCGCTTCAAGGTCTTCCTTATTGTACGCGAGGATTTGGTCCATCAATTCCTGCCGCTTCGCCTCGTCGTCTGTCTCCGTCGCTTCGATGAACATCGCCATTGCCCATTGCCCGCCGTATTGCTCCTGCTTGCGCTCAAACCCAACGTACTGCTCGATGACCTTCAAGCTGAAACTCGGCACCGGCAAGATGACGGATTTCTTCGTGATTGTCAGAAGGTCGAGAAGGTTCGCCTTCACGCGTGACGCAACGCCGTCCGCATCCCCATATCGTTCGACGTATCGGTTCAGGTATGTCTTTTCGTACGAGGCCCAATGGACGAAGGGGATGTCGCCGTAGAGTTCGAAAATCCTCTTCGCGCTTGCCAAGAAGGCGAGCCATCCTCCGCGGTCGCCGTCCGGCCCGAATCCTGAAACGGCAGGCATGAACGCGCTCGGTGTTTCGCCGAAGACCTGCACGCCCCACAGGTAGATTTTGTCGAGTTCGTCAAGGTGCGGAGGCATTCCCTCCAGGTCGAACATCGCGTAGTTCGGGAGTTGCGGGATTGCAGGAGGCGCAAGAATTTTCTCTTTCTGTGTCTCCATCGCCTGCGCGAAGTCGAGAATCCGCTCTGCGGTCTTTCCGACTCGCCGCTCTCCGTTGCCGAACGGCCGTTTGAGTTCACCCAGGCTGGCAACATCGAACTTGGACAGGAGGTCCTTGCACGAGCACACCCCGGCTTCTCGGAGCCTGCGGGCGATGTTTTGGTCCACGTCAGGCAGCAGAGCGACATCACCGTTTGCTTCCGCCCTGTTCCAGCACCGCTCGCTGTATCCGCACGGGCCGCACTTCGACCAGCCGACCGGTTCGTAGGCTTCGTCCTCTCGCTGCTTGACCGCCAGCAGCCGCGCCAGAGCGGCCAGCGCCGAGACGCCGCCGTCGTAGGGAACGGGGACGATTTCCTTCATGCCACTGAAAACTTGCAATGCCTTGGGTGCGGTGCCGCTGCTTTTCTCGAACAGCCATCCGTAGAGCTGAACCTGAAGCAGAATCTCCGGGTGGTTCTCTTCGTCGATGCGCCGGGCCATCTTGGCATCCCGGATGACGTAGCCATCGCCGTCGAGAATCAGGAAGTCTGGTATCCCGAGAATCTCCACCTCGGTAGCGCCGAACATGTGCCTCACGCGGAACGCGGGCTGATAGACGACGGAGGTTCGGGCAGCGATTGCTTCGAGAGTTTTCTTGACGCGCTCGTCTTCTGGCAGGTCGCTCAAGTCCAGATACGCGCCCAACGTGGCGAGATGCTCCCGTTCGTGCCTTTCGCCGAGCCTGTGCAGGACTTCCTCGAATTCGCTGGCATCTCGTTCCAGTTCGCCCCGATGCCGGAGCCAGACGCGGAGGTCGCATGGAGTTGGACGATGGTGGGTGATGAAGTCCGACGCAATCAGGCGCATTTGGAGTGCAGCGTATCATTCAATTCGGGAAAGCAACATCCATCGAAGGTACTAGACTGACACGTCGCCTTTTTTTTAACCGATACCTGCTCAACCCCTGAAAGTCCGTTATACTCCTGACTTCGACTATTGCATTCATAAGACAGGAGGCGCAATGTGCCCAGCGCCATAACACGTCTGCTTTTGTTCTTGAGTTCCTACTTTCCGCTCTCCCTCATCTTCTTTGTAGTTCTTGTGCAAGACCACTGGCGCATTGCCATTGCGGTTCTCGCAATCGGTTCGGGCGGACTGTTGTGGATGCTCGTTTATTTGCGGACAGCGCAAAAGCTCGGCCCGATTCCGGTAACGATTGTGGCATTCCAGCGGCGGGACGCAGAGGCAATGGCGTATATCGTGACGTACATCATCCCGTTCTTGGTTATACCCTTTCACGGCTGGAAAGAAGGGATTGCGTTGGCAATCTTTTTCGTCGTCCTCGGAATTCTGTACGTCAATTCGAACATGATTCACATCAACCCGATGCTGAACTTGTTCGGGTACCACCTCTACGAAATCTCTGTTGAAGATGGCGGGGTGCATTCGCTGCTCGCACGGCGCACAATTCGGCATCGGGAGAGCGTCACTGTCGTGAAACTCGGAGATGAGATTCTGTTGGAGAAACGAGATGGCGCGTAAGCAGAAATCTACAAAGGAAATGACCGACCAGTTCGGTCAGATTCTGGCTATGAACCTAGACGGGTGCACCGTTACGGTGTGCCTGGGGTCGCTCTCGAAAAACGAGGAAGAACCAAAGATAGAACAGTTGCAACTCACGAAGGAACTGACGGAAGAATTTGCCAACGCTGCAAAAAAGGCGGTGCGCCACTATTCGGGGCTGAACGGTAAAAACGAGTTGGCTCTACGCCAGCACGATGCAGGCAGCAAACCAGACTCGCATGAAGTGGAATATCTAGACCTTGCAGACCACGATTCGGTCGAGACGCAGGTGAACTCGCTGGCCTCACTCGCACAGATTCCTGTTTTCAAAATAGACGACAAGTTCGTGGCGGGACTTCGCTTCTACGCAATCGTGTTTCAGTGTGGAAACACTCCGCCGTTGTATTTCTTCCGAATCTATACGCCGAAGAAAGAACTGAGCAGGTCGCGGCTCTTCGCAGCGTTATTTGGTGAGGGCACATTTGACCGCGTCAAAGCCCCACTGTTCCTGTTCGACCACAATGTGGACTGCCTAAGCCATGACGGGACGATGTACATCTTCAACAAGCACAACTTCGAGAAGATATTTCGATTCTTCGAATTGGTGACGAAGACTGCGGCGCAGACGCTCGCAACAATCAAAGCCCATGTGCCGATCGCTAATTTTGACGAGTTGGAGAAAGCCTGCTCTGGCCATCTCCAGATGCAAGCGAAGTTAAAGAACATTGCTGGCAAGCCCTATCTTCAACAGATGGGAATTGCCGACATCAAGAAGGTCTTACAAGCCTTTCCGAGCCTTGGACTGAAAACGATTAAGAAGAACGGGAAGGAAATGCTCGTTTTTGACCCGAAGGACAAATGGGCGTTGCTGCGTTTGTTGGACGACGATTATCTCGACTCGGTGTTGACAGGCCAGAAGTACGAAGTCACCGGGAAGCGACCGTACCAGCCCTAAAGCGCAGACAAAAGTCGGAGATGCAAAGCACATGAGTAAATGTGTTTTATGTGGTTCAACGGAAAAGCTGACTGACGAACATATCTTCCCGGACGCGCTTGGTGGCTGTGTGGTGCTCTCAATGGGCACCTGTGCGAACTGCAATAGCACGGCCTCGACGCAGTTTGAGGCAGAGTTCATAAACGGCTTTGGAGTAATTCGACAGTTGTTAGGCATAAAGAATCGAGATGGTCGTGTGCCGAATTTGCGGGCCGCCGTGGAGATTGAAGGTCAACCGCATGTGGCCGTCATCAAGCCAAAAGGCAACGTTGAAATACCCACTATGAAGATTGAGCGGCAGATTGAAGCAGGTCGGAAAGAAGTCATCTACAGGACGTTCAAGAAAGGCGATGCTGAGAGAATCATCGAGAAGGCGAAGGATAAAGGAATCAAGCTTGAGGATGCTCCAATTGCAGACTTAGCGCGCGAATTCGACGCAGTAGTTCACGTGCCGTTTGACTTCATTGGAACACAGAGTGGATTGCGAACTGCTGCGAAGGCCGCATACACCGCTCTCGCGTTTAAGGCTGGCTTTGGGTACGCCCTTTCTCCGACTTTTGACACCGTGCGAAATTACTGCCGCAATGGCGGGGGTCCATCACTCGCACGGCTTTTTCTCAATGACAATTTTCAGGCTAACTTTCACATCGGCCCTCACCAGCACGCAATTGTCTGCGCTGGGGATGCAAAAACTAAGCGAGCGCACGCTTTGGTCATCTATTTCGGTAACCTCTTCTACTACGTGAGGATGAGTGATGCGTATGAAGGGGCGGATTTCAACTGGACGATGGCCTGCGATGCACAACGGGATGAAGAAGTGAAATTCATCGTCGGCGAGTATGACAACGAATTCCTTATGCTCGAAGATATCGCATCTGGAAAAACCCGTTGGGACGACATAAAGGCGTCTGGAGACTATCTGATGGGGAATCTCTCCAAGGCGTTGGGTTTGAAATTTGAGTGAGGGAAAACGAACTTAAGTCTCCGACCGGCCGATTTTGAATCTCCCTCGGTATCTGAGCCTTGCGCTCGAACAACTTTATACAACCCCGAGAATCCAACCCTCAATCTCCGCCTTCTTTCGCTCATGCGGTTCAAGCTCAGGGCAGAAGTACTTTCCGAGGCTGCCATCACTGTCCGCCTGTCGCAACCATTTGGCGGTCGCAAAGGCGTCCTGCTGGTCGGGCGTTCGCCCTGCGCTCGGGAAAGTCCTGCTCCAAAGCGCGGGATAGACCTCCGCGACCACCGAGCGATTAGGCGGCACGCTCCAACCGTCGAGGGGCCAGAGAAGAATGTCGTTCCCACCATTCACTGCGGGGAGCCAGCACGTCCCACCAGCCGACGATTGCTCCCTTGCCGACCTGGTTCCTAGACCCAGCCGCTGCGGTAAGCCACCCACCAACTCGCACACGCGATGGGGATGGTGGCAAAGACGGCCCACCAGAAGGGCAGAGCTAAATCCGCCACCAAGCCGAATCCGCCGAATGTGAGCCAAAACACCTTTCTTTGCACAAATCCATTTTAGCAGTGTTCATCGAGGTTGCCCCGCCTGCGCTTCGCCGCCGTCCCTCGGTCGGGTCGCTGCGGCTGATTACCAGATGCTCGGCTGCGTAAACGCGCAGACCCTTGAGGCTTGACGTGGGCGTCTCTGCGCCGGAGTAGTCGATGCCGATGTAGTGTTTGAAACCAGAACTGATAGGGATTTTTGTTTCCTACTTATTCTTTGCGTGCCGCTTCTTGAATTCTGTCAGAACTTCCTCTCTACTCTCTCCGGCTTTGAACATTTTCTCTATTTCGTCAAGATTGTCGCAGAGAGTTTTCCAGTACTTTAGGTGATTGTCGATGATGGGTGCCCGGAACTCAGGCTTACGGGCAAATTCGATGCAGGTAACAATTGTCGCAAACGACGCATGAGCACTGTCATTCAGCGTGTCAAACACAGTGAACTGTTCGCCGGTCAACCCTGACTGCGGTTTATCGAGAATTCTCTTGCCGTCGAAGACCGTTTGGTTTACGGCCTTCTGCATGGCCGAGAAACTGTTCGGCATCTCGCCAGACACAACGTGCGGAATTGCATCCTTGTCGGCGACGAACATTACGTACAACGCACGATAGTACATCTCGTCAGGTTGTCGCCAGCGGGTTAGGTAAGCAAAGAATCTGCCCTTGTTCACGTCATCAACGACCGAGTTGACAAGCTCCGCGATGCACATCTTTGTCCACGAAGCGAGCCTTTCCGAGTTTGAAAATATTTGATGCAGTTTGTCGATGGTCGAACTAGCCGAATGAGGTTGTTTCGTCCTGCAACCCCGGACAGGACAATGCGGATTCTTCTTTATCGTCTTCATTTGGCTGCACCTGATGGTCGGCTCGCCGCAAGCGAGCAGCACCATTTGTATTCATTTCTGGATTGTCTTTTTGGCTTCACCACCTACGTTTCCTCAGAAAAAACTATTCCTGAGGTACAGCGTCAACTCGGCGCTTCATCGCCAGCCAACCCCCGCGCGGCTTTGGTTCGCAGCTTATCCCTGTTTCGCTCGAACTGCGACTTCCGGTGCCCGTTTCCGCCCGAGGGATGAGGGAAGCCCAGAAGGCAACGGTCGGAGGACAGCAACCCCGCCGAGATGAGAGCGGACAGGCAAGTGTCCACCGTCTTTCCCAACGGAACAACTAGAGCTTCTGATACTTCGTCCAGTTCCGGTGCAAGCACTTCGAAAACCATTTCCCGCAATAGCGGATGGTGCAGAGGGTTGGGGTTATATCCCGTAAAGTTTCCGCCTCGCACGAAAACCGGGTAGCGGATTGCCGAAGTGGCGTGCAGCAGAGAAGCGCCATCTCCAAAGAGCAGTGAAACGTTCGAAATATCTAGGAGATTGTGAATGTCAAGGTCAGCAAGCATCGAAAGCAGATTCCGGCGCATTGGTCCTGCGAAACTTGCCTGAGCTTTTGCCTTGCGGCACGCATCTGTCTCATCGGCTCCCCTGACGAGTTCTGCTCTCGCCGTTCGATAGCAGATTTCCATTTGTTGCCACCCCGGCGTGATGCCGACGATTGCAATGGAGGCTGAGCGATTTATGCTGTCGAACGGCGCGTAATACATTTCCAATTCGTCTTGCTGGTAGAGGAGGAAAGCGGGGTGCATAGGTGCTTGCGCTCGTACTTGACCAATGGAGGCAATGACCCGATTGATGGCGCGAAGCGTTCAAACAGCGGAGGCGCAAATGACAGTGGCATTGGCGTAATGAACCGCAATCGGAAGAACTCCCGACCGCCGGGGAATTATACGCTTGCGTTTTGAATAGAAGGAAGGGCGTCCCATGCCCGCTTTACGGCCACAGTGAATTCAATACATCCGCCAATCGAGCGCCTGCCTTGGCCAGTTGCTCCTGAATCGCTCTTTCCGCCGCCGTGTCGTATCTGTCGCCGAGTTGCTCGTGCAGCTTCAACAAGCGATTCGAGACGTGGTCGTCGGCAGAACAGGAATCCACGTTTTCTGGCTTCTCGACCGGCACCTTGACCGGCAAGCGCCCGTACGCGATGCGCTGGGCGATTAGATGGCTCTGCCAGACCCACGCAGACAAATCTATCGGTTGGGACTTCCACACGGCAATCTGCGCCTTGAACTTGTTCTCCAATCCGTTTGCCACCTGCTCCGGCGTCTCTCCCCGCGTGAAGTGCTCGATGATGTCCGTATCCCAAACAGCGTGGAGGTTTGGCCTGTAGGTTCCCCATTCCGCGTTCGTTTCCTCGGGGGCACGGCCCTCGAACGCGACCGGGACGCAATTCCCGCCCAAATCATTGTTCGTCGTCGTGTGCAGCGGCTGGTGCATGTCGCCGACGAAATGAATCACGTACCGCAAGGCATCGGCTCGCTCTTGCGGACTTGCGTCAGGATTCCGAAGCACGGCGAGCTGGGCGGTAATGGCGCTCGTGACGCAGCCGGTCGAGGGCGGGCAATAATTAGAAATGTCGCCGTGCGACACCCCGAGCGGAATATCAATGTAGTGCCAGCCACCGGTATCAGGCTTCACGCTGCGCTCGTCGTCGGCCCAAGTCGAGGAGTCGGCGAACGGGTCGAGACCGGAGTCGCCGCAGTATCGCCGCAGTTCGGGGCTGATGGGGCTGGCGGCGAGAATCTGCATCGCCAACTCGCGAGCGCGGGGATTGAGATAGTTCTCCGCAATTAGAGCGACGACTTGGTGCCCTTTGCAACCCCAAGCCCACGCGGACGGGGTCACGACAAAGCTTGCGACCACGATCAGGGAAATAAGGACAAAGCGACTGCGGATAGTCATCTCGGCCCCTCTCTCAGGCGGTTGCTGAAGACTAGCGCCGGGCTAAATCAGAGGCAAGATGTTTCGGACCACGAGCACATTCGGTGATGATGCGCCAAGGACATGTTCCCGAGTTTGCAGGCAAACGGTGAAATCCACAGAGGCCTGTGAAAAAGCAGTCAGCGGAGGGAATGCAAGACCGTACGGTTGTGATATTCATTGTGTGTCTGGACAAGGACGTTATGTGTTAGACCCACGCGCAATTCAAATCCACACTGACGGTTCTTGTTACAAGAATCCGGGCGGCGAGTCGGGCTGCGCGGCCATTGTTCATTTCCCTGAAAGCCTGAATCAACCCGACGAGCAGATCGTTGATTTTGGCTGCGCTGGGAGCAGCATCAACCGCATGGAATTGATGGCCTGCGTTAGAGCATTAGATTGGGTCCGCCACACTCAGCCTTGGCCGAACGTGACGCGAGTATTGATCGTCACGGACTCGCAATACATCACTCAAAACATTGTCCGTGCACCCGGCTGGAAGGCACTTGGCTGGCGCAACATTCACGGCGAATGGAAGTTTAACGAAGACCTTTGGGACAGACTTTTGAAGCTACGAACGAAAATCGCCAGAGTGGGTATCCGCGTGGACTTTTTCTGGCAAAAGGGAAAAAAGACGGACCTAGGAACACAAGTTGACCACGCCGCGAAAAGGGCCGCGAAGCGCGGGGGCATAGATGTTGACCACGACTATCGTCCCGGCAGTGTTTGCCGTTCGATGGTGATTGGCGGCGCTGCGCAGCGATTTCCGGCGGCAGGACAAGAGTTGGTCATTCGACCTTACGTCAAGAAGGTGATGCACAAAGGAAACAACCGAATCAGCTTCAATATTTTCGATGAAAAAACACGGACCTACTTGAGCAAGTTCTATGCATTCGCCGATCCCGTGCTCAGTGGTGAGCTTCACCGGGGCAACGGGCATCGCGTGCGTTTCAACTCCGATCCAAAATTTCCACAGTTCTTGGAGAGAATCGAAGGAGTACAGTTGCCCTTACCGCAGCCAAAGCGGTGAGGCACTAAGTAGTACTCGTCTGTCGCAGGTGTTAGCGAGCCGCGCGAAAAAAAGTTGATGCATAAACTGCTAATGAAGGCGATTTTTGATGAACGAGCAAGAGTGGGTCACAAGGTTAAGAGCGGGCGTAGGCGGCCGCAAGCTATGGCAACTGCGCCGGAAGACCGCGACGGCGACGGCACGCGACTTGATTGCTGTAGGACAGATAATGGCCGATGCTGCCCCGAACGGAAAGACGCTCGACAGCGTCGATTCAATGGGCCTGTTGCTTCAAATGGCCGGTGAACTGATGTTTGCCTCTGCGAATCTTCTATCCGCGCGGGAAATCTATGCGGGAGCCGCACTTCTGAGGCAGGTGACGGAGATTGAGTACCTTACCTGGGCGATCAGTGAAAACCATCGAACCGCTGAAAACTGGCTGCGCAGCAGTCATGAAGAGCGAATGGCGTCATTCTCGCCTGTCCAACTGCGAAACACATCCAAAGGTCGATTCTTGGACAAGGACTATAGGGACCACTGTGAGCTTGGAGGACACCCAACCCCGCGAGGCGTTGTCATGTTAGGCGGTAGAGAGATCGGTGTCGCACAAGGGAATCTAGTCGACTTGCTGACTCACGGTTGGAGGATATGGGATCAAGTTAGTGCCTGGTCTGCTGCTTTCCCAAGAGCTAGGCACATGCGAATTAGTGGCCGATTGAATGATTGGGGAAAACGAGACCCAATATACAAAGCGATGGTCGGACAAAATCCTGACACAACCAGCAAGTAAGCGAACTCGATTCGTATAATTCACGTTTCAGGACATGGCGCGTGCGCATCAAATTCATCTATCGAAGCAAATTTCCTCTTACAAAAAGTGCACTCACAGACTGCTCCTCTAATAGGGGGCTTCGTTATCCCTGAATCGCAGGGGCCTTCGTGACCTTCCGCGCGAATGCATTGCCGCTCTGGAGCAAGAAATTTAGAACATCGAAATTTGTCGAACGCCATTGTGATCCTCCTCTAAGGAACACTTTTTCGTTTCCGACGCTGACGGGGAATGGGACTCCCTATCGGCAAGCCGATCTCCTCAGCGTAGAAATCCTCCAGGTCGTCTTTCGAGGGTTGACCACGCCCTGACTGCTAATGGGATCAAAGATGTGGATGGATTTTTGGCTTCCGTAGCAACGAAGGAAACGGAATCCCACCCATATTTTGCTTTTCGTTCCTGAACTTCCGGCCGACTGCCAGCGAATCCTTTCAAGAAGAGAGAACACCTGCTCACGAGGCAGGCGCTCTCATTTAGCATTCGGACGCAAGCGAGACGGCCAAAATCAGTGCGGCATCGGTGCAATTCGATGGGATGATTGCACCGTGCGTTCCCCGGTAAGCGACACCAGCAGCGGCACTTAGTTAGTTTGCATCGCCTTGTTCGAAGGCAGATGCTCTATCCAGCTGAGCTACGGGCGCGTTGCGAGCCTATTCTACCGCGCACGGGCGTGCCGCTCAATGCGAGGAAACCGTGCTCTTTGGATGGCATCGT
>Ga0307373_10004288_pt1 | contig 24142 bp, 21 predicted proteins | sample OX2MG_FD_202534 | JGI IMG/M metagenome (GOLD analysis project Ga0307373, IMG submission 202534) | Soil microbial communities from Risofladan, Vaasa, Finland - OX-2 | ecosystem: Environmental > Terrestrial > Soil > Coastal area > Acid sulfate soil | place: Finland: Risofladan, Vaasa | collected... | reverse complement strand
TCTTCCGCCCCCTGCTAGAGATAGACGTCGTCGGCCGCCATGTCGGCGATGCCCCCGTAGTAGGATGCGGCCGCCACGACCGCTTCGAGCGGAACGAGTCCCACGAGCTCCGTGCCGATGAGAGCGCCTCCGGCTCGCGAGATTTCGCGGCGGGCGAGCTCCGTCACGCGATGCAGCGGAGTCGCGGCGACGTCGGTGAGATTGAACGAGAGCTGGACGCGGCCTCCCGCGAGGGGAAAGGCCAGGGCCTTGAGCGTGCGCAACCCGCCGTCGCGCTCGCGCATCCGTCGCGCAATCGCTCGCGCGGCGCCAAGACCGATGCCTTCCGCGACGGCGTTCCAGGCGACCAGCAGGGCGCGAGCGCCCACGGCCACGGCGCCGGCGCTCGGGTGGGGCACCGGGTCGCCGACGTCGGGAGCACCGGCCGGCTCGAGCATGCGCGCGGCCAGCGCTTCGAAGCCGACGTTGCGCACCCGCGCCAGATCGCGGCGCTCGGGGCGCAGGGCCGCTTCTTCGTAGAGGTAGGCGGGAACGCGCAACTCGTTCCAGATGCGGCGCGCGGTGGAGCGCGCGAGCGCCACCGCGTCTTCCATCGTCGCGCCGCGCAGGGGGACGAAGGGCAGGACGTCCAGCGCGCCGATGCGCGGGTGGACGCCGCGATGACGGCGCAGGTCGATGCGATCCACGGCGACGCGCGCCATGGCGAGCGCGGCCGCCTCGAGCGCGGCACCCTCGCCGGCGAGGGTGATCACGGTGCGGTTGTGATCGGTGTCGGAGGTGCGGTGGAGGACGCGCGCGCCAGCCCCCCGCGCCGCGGCGGCGAGAGCATCGGCGGTCGCCTCGTCGCATCCCTCCGAGAAGTTGGGGACGCACTCGAAGAGCACTACGCGATCTCCCACGCGGCGGCAAGGGCCCGCGCCACGTCGTCGACGGGGATGACGCGCATGCCGCGCGGCGCCGCGGCGCCGCGCGCGGCGTGCGGCACGATCGCCGTGGTGAAGCCCAGGCGCGCCGCCTCGGCGAGGCGCCGCTCGCCCTGCCCCACGCCGCGCACCTCCCCGGAGAGCCCGAGCTCGCCGAAGGCCACGAGATCATGGGGCAGTGCGACGTTGCGGTGCGCCGAGGCGATGGCCAGCGCGAGCGCCAGATCGCTGGCCGGCTCGGCGATGCGCAGGCCCCCGGCCACGCTGGCGTAGACGTCCTGGCCGCCCACGAGCAGGCCGGCGTGCTTCTCGAGCACGGCCAGCACGATGGCCAGGCGGCCGGCGTCCAGGCTCGACGCCAGACGGCGCGGCGTTCCGTAGGCGGCTCCCGCGAGGAGGGCTTGGACCTCGAGCAGGATCGGGCGGCTGCCGACGATGCCGGGAACGACGCACGATCCGCTCGCGCGGGAGGAGCGGCCGTCCAAGAAGCGCTTCGAAGGCTCCGTGATCTCGCGCAGGCCGCTCTCGCCCATGGCGAAGACGCAGATCTCGTCGACGGAGCCGAAGCGGTTCTTGTACGAGCGCAGCACGCGCAAGCCCGCCGCGCCGTCGCCCTCGAAGTAGAGCACGGTGTCGACCAGATGCTCCAGCAGACGGGGACCGGCGATCGCGCCGTCCTTGGTGACGTGACCGACGACGAACGTCGCGCACCCCGTGCGCTTGGCGAAATGCTGGATCGCCTGCGCGCACTCGCGCACTTGCGCCACGCTGCCGACGCCCGACTCGCAGCCTTCCAGGTAGACGGTTTGGATCGAATCCACCACGAGCACGCGCGCGCCGGCGCGCTCAACCTCGTCGAGCACCGGGCCGAGATTCGACTCGGCCACCAGCAGGACGTCGCCGGCGCCGCCGAGCCGCTGCGCGCGCAGCTTCGTCTGAGCGGCCGACTCCTCGCCGCTCAGATAGACGGCGGGACCGGCGACGCGAGCCAGACGGGCGAGCACGTCGAGCAGGAGGGTCGACTTGCCGACGCCGGGCTCACCGCCGATGAGGATCACGCTCCCGGCCACGACGCCGCCGCCGAGGAGGGTGTCGAATTCCTGCATGCCCGTGGAGACGCGGGGACGATCGCCGGTCTCCACCTCGCGGAGAGGCACCAGCACAGGTCCCGCGCTGCGCGCCGCGCGCCGCCCGAGCGCGGGCGATGCGCCGGGGCGGGAGGAGGCCGCGGCGGAGACGGGGGCCTCGGCAAAGGAGTTCCAGGCGTCGCATCCCGGGCAGCGGCCCAGCCACCGCGGCGACTCGTGGCCGCACGATGCGCAGAAGAAGACGGGTTTGGCCTTCGCCATGGCGGCGCTTTCGGTGGACCCAGGGGGTGCGCCTGTGGGTGGGCGAAGCCACCGTCCCGTGACGCTACCGCATATCGCGATCGACGGCCCCGTGGCCAGCGGCAAATCGACCGTGGCCCTGATGGTCGCCCGACGCCTGAACCTGCTCTACGTCGACACGGGGGCGATGTACCGCGCCGTGGCGCTGGCCGCGCTGCGCGACGGCATCGAGTTGGACGACGGCGAGACGCTGGCGCGCATCCCGCAGCGCCATCGCATCGACCTGGAGCCCGCCGCCGACGCGCGCGGCTACGCCGTCTATCTCGACGGCGAGAACGTCACCGCTGCGCTCTTCCAGAGTGCCGTGACGGCTGCCGTCTCCACCGTCGCGGCGCACCAGCCGGTGCGCCGCGTGCTGGTTGAGCGGCAGCGGCAGATCGCGCTCGGCCGCGCCGTGGTGATGGCGGGGCGCGACATCGGAACCGTCGTGCTGCCCGAGGCCCCTTTCAAAGTCTTCCTGACCGCATCCGTCGAGGAGCGCGTTCGCCGGCGCCTCGAGGAGCTGCGTGCGTCGGGGAGCACGATCGACGAGCAGACGCTGCGCGCCGAGATCGTGCATCGCGATCACGCCGACTCGACGCGCGCGGACTCCCCGCTGCGCGCGGCACCGGGCGCCTTCGTCCTCGACTCCAGCGGCATGACCGCCGAGAGGGTGACGGACCGCATCGTCTCCTGGGTCTCCACCGGCAGCGCGGCGGGAATGGAATGACGCTCTACGCCTTGGCCAGAGGCCTGTTGCTCGCGCTCTTCCGAACCGTCTGGCGCATGCGGGTCGCGGGAACGGAGCACGTGCCCAGGAGCGGGCCGCTGATCCTGGCGTGCAACCACGTCTCGTATCTCGATCCCCCCGTGCTTGGCTGTGCGGCACCGCGTCCGGTCACGTTCATGGCGAAGATCGAGCTCTTTCGCATCCCCGTGCTCGGGCCGCTCATCGCGGCGGTGGGCGCCTTTCCCGTGGACCGCGGCAAAGGCGACGTCGTCGCCATCCGCACCGCGGTCAAGGAGCTGGAACGCGGCGGCTGCATCGGGATCTTCCCCGAGGGCGGGCGCGTCAGGCCGGGCGAGGAGCGGGCGGCGCAACCCGGCGTTGCGCTGCTGGCCTATCTCTCCCGCGCGCGCGTGGTCCCGGCGGCGATCGTCGGCTCGAACCAGGCGATCCGTCTGACGAAGATCTCCGTGCGCTTCGGCGAGCCGATGGAGTTGCGCCCGGCGGCCAAGAAGGCGACGCGAGAGGAGCTGGAGGCCTTCGCATCGGCGGTCTTGGCCAACATCCGCGCGCTGCACGGGCAGGAAAGGGAGCACCGTGACCGCAGGGCGTGAGGGGATCCTCGACGCGTTCGAGCGGCGCTTGGAGCGCTGGATCGCACGTTTCACGGGCGACTCGCCGGTCTACGAGATGGTGGCCTATCACTTCGGCCTCTCCGACGAGGGGCGGCGCGGCAAGCGCCTGCGGCCCCAGCTCTGCTTGCTGGTCGCGCAGGCCGACGGAGGCGACGCCGAGGCGGCGTTCGACGCCGCGCTCGCCGTCGAGCTGCTGCACAACTTCTCGCTGATCCACGACGACATCGAGGACGGGGACCACGTGCGCCACGGTCGCGCGACCGTGTGGTCGCGCTATGGTCTGGCGCACGGCATCAACGCCGGCGACGCGCTCTGCTCGATCGCTTACCTTGCACTGCTTGAGAACGCGGCGGGCCTTTCCGCCGATCGCATCGCGACGATGTCGCGCGTGCTGCACCAGGCACAGCTGGAGATGTGCGCGGGTCAAGCGCTCGACATCTCTTTCGAGACGGCGTCGTCGGTGGATCTCGACGCCTACCTGCGGATGGTCGAGGGCAAGACCGCGGCGCTCTTCCGCGCCACCGCGGAGATGGGGGCCGTTGCCGCGGGCATCGACGCGGCCCGCGCGCAGGCATACGGAGAGCTCGCGCGCCTGTACGGCATGGCCTTCCAGATTCAAGACGACCTGCTGGGCATCTGGGGCGATTTCGAGGTCACGGGCAAGCCCAGCGGAGCGGATCTCCGCCGGCGGAAGTGGACGTACCCGGTCGTGTGGGGCATCGCCTCCGGTGCGCAGGAGGCCGCCGAAGCGTATCGTCGCGGGCACTCCCTCGACGATGCGGAGGTGGACGCCGCGCGCCGAGCGCTGGAGCGCGCGGGAGCCCCGGCGGCGGCGGAGCGCGCGCTCGACGGCTACTTGGAGCGCGCCGAGACGCTCGCCCGCGAGGGGAGCCTCGACCGTGCCGGCGGGGTGCGCGGGTTCTTGGCGCAGGGGGCGCGCCGAAGCGCGTGAAACGGCTAACGGCTACCGCGATGACCTGAGGAGGCTACGTGGCGTCGAAGAATGCCGATGTGTCCGTGCGCGTCACGGAGGGCGCCGGGCTGCGCGAGGCATTGCCGCTGCTCGGGATCTTGGCCGTGGGGTTGGCGATCCGGCTGATCTTCCTTCCCGCCCTCGGCTACAAGAACGATGTCGAGTCGTTCGAGAGCTGGGCGCTTACGCTGTACGACCACGGCGTGCGGGGCTTTTACCAATCGACGAGCTTCATCGACTATCCGCCGGGCTACCTGTGGGTGCTGGGGGCCGTGGCCTGGGTCTACCACGCGCTGCACGTCTCCGACGCCTCGGCCGGCTACTACGTCCTCCGCGACTTGGTCAAGCTGCCCGCGATCCTCGCGGATCTCGCGTGCTCCGTGCTCGTCTACGAACTGGCGCGCCGCTTCGTGGGGCGCGGGGCCTCCCTCGGCGCCGCCGCGCTCTTCGCGCTCAACCCCGCGACCATCTACGTCTCGGCGTTCTGGGGGCAGGTCGACTCGGTCTCGGCGGCGCTCACGCTGGGGGCGCTGCTGGCCATGCTGCGCAAGCGGCCGCTCTGGGCGTGGTCGCTGCTGGCGACGGCGGTACTGGTCAAACCCCAGGCACTCGTGCTGGCGCCGCTCTTCGTGGCGTACGAGGCGCTGCACCGCGAGGAGCGCTCGTGGCTGCGCCTCGCGGTCGGGCCCGTGCTCGCGGTGGCCGTGGGCTACGCGATCGCGGCGCCGTTCGCTCCGCACCCGTGGAACCCCGTCGGCACGCTGACGTGGCTGATCGAGCGCTACGCGCATGGGACCTCGGTCTATCCCTATAGCTCGATCAACGCCTTCAACATCTACGCGGTGGCTCGCCGCTTCTGGCAGCCGGATTCCCAGATCGTCGCCTTCTTGCCGCAATCGGTGTGGGGCATCGTGCTGGTGCTCGCCTCGGCCACGATGATCGTGTGGCGCTTCGTGCAGCGGCGCGACGACCGATCGTTCGTGGAGGCAGCCTTCCTGGTCTCGCTGGCGCTCTTCCTGTTCGCCACGCGGATGCACGAGCGTTACGTCTACAACGCCTTCGCCATCGCGATCGTGATGGCGCCGCTCACGCGCCGCCACCTGGCCGGCGCGCTCCTGCTCACCGTCACCTTCTTCGCCAACCTCGTCTACTCGTACGACTACCTGAGGGTCGTCGATGCGCGCACGCCCGGCGTCGATCCGACCAACCTGATGCCCTTGGTGAGCCACCCGGCCTCGCTGCTCAACGTCGTGCTCTTCGCGTACCTCATGTACGTCTTTCTGGGGGTGGAGGAGCGGGGCGCCGCCGTCGCGGAGACGGGCGGGGGGACAGGGAGCAGCATGCAAGGGATCGAGACGAACACGGGCTGGAGCCTCGAGGCGATGCGGGCGCGCATGCGCTCGTGGTTCTCTCCGCTCGAGGGCACGGCCGCACTCACCCGGCTGGACTGGGCGATCGCCGGCGGCCTGACGCTGGGATTCTTCATCTTGGTGATGATCGACATCGCCCATCCGAGGACGCAGATCTTCGACGAGATCTACTACGCGCGCACCGCGGGAGAGTATCTGCGTCACAAAGACGTCTTCGAATGGACGCACCCGCCGCTCACCAAGCTCTTGATGGCGCTGGGCGTGCTGCTCAACGGTGGCTACCCCAAGGGCTTCACGAGCTTCGGATGGCGTTTGGCTTCGGCCGTCACGGGGAGTCTCACCGTCCCCCTGCTGTACGCTTTCGCCAAGCGCCTCCTGCGCTCCACGGCGTTCGCGGTGGTGACGGCGGGACTGCTCGTCCTCAGCGGCTTCCAGTACGTGCAGGCGCGGATCGCCACGCCGGAGATCACCGTCGCCTTCTTCTCGCTGGCCTCGCTGTACTGCGCCTACCGCTACCTGATCGCGTCGCAGGTCCGCGTGGTGCCGCGCTTGGCGCGGGGGTGGCCGCTGGGACTGGCGGCCGGCGTCGCCGCCGCCGCCGCCATCGGCGCGATCGCCGCCTGGCTCCTCGGCTTCACGCCGTTCATCTATCACGACGGCCGCCCGGACGACACGGCGGCGCGCATCGGCGCCTTCGTGTTCTTTGGGGCGCTCGCGTATCTGATCGCGCGCCTGGCGCTGCCGCGCTTCTTTCGGCGCGAGGGGCACGTCGCGTTCTTCGCCGACGGCAGCGTGGCCGAGGTCGGGCCCGGGGGCATCCACCTGAGTCCGGCCGCCGACAACGGCGGGAACAAGAAGACGCCGGCCTACCGCCGCCCGGGGCTCGAGGCGTCGTTCGCCGCGGACGGGAGCGAGCGCTACCGAACCGTGGACGGCGAGGCGCTCTTCGGCGCCGACGGGACCCTGGCGATCGAGCCGGGCGCCATCCGCATGCAGGCCCGCGACGCGACGCTTTGGATGTGGCTGCTCGCGCTGGCGCTGGCCTGCGTGGTCGACAGCAAATGGAACGGCTTCTTCACGCTCTTCTGGGTGATGCTCGCGCTGGCCATCGTGGTCTCGCAGCGCGTGTGGTGCCGCCCGGCGCAATGGGGGAACCCGCGCATCCCCCTCGACGTGATCTACGCGGCCTTCGTGGTGGTGGGGGTGAGCGTCTACGTGCTCTCGTACATCCCGTACTTCACCTTGGGGCACAATCTCGCGGACCTGATGGGTCTGCAGCGCCAGATGTTCCTCTATCACGACGAGCTCAAGGCGACGCACCCGTACCAAGCGCGGTGGTGGGAGTGGCCGATCATCTGGCGGCCCATCTCGTACTACTATCACGACTTCGGCGGGCCGCGCCATCTGGTCGCCGAGATCCTTGCGCTGCCGAACCCGGTGAACTGGTGGTTCGGGCTCTTGAGCGTCCCGGCGATGTTCGTGATCGGGCTGGTGCGCCGTCACAAGGGGTTCGCGCTGCTGATCGGGGCGTATCTCTGGCAGTGGCTGCCCTGGATCATCAGCCCGCGCATCACCTTCGAGTACCATTTCTTCCCGAACCTGGCCGTCATCTGCGTCGCCAACGCCTTGGTGCTCCAAGAGACCTGGAGGAGGTGGGGGCGGTGGGGGCGCATCGCCGTCATCGCGTTCCTGGCGGCGGTCGCCTGGGCATTCCTCTTCTGGTTCCCGATCTGGATCGGGGCTCAGATCCCCTACACGGAGTGGCAGAAGCGGATGCTGGAGTGGCTGATGGGAACGCGCTGGATTTAGGAGAAATGTGAAGCATGTCCGGACACTCCAAGTGGCATAACATCAGGCTTCGCAAGGGCAAGGTCGACGCGCAGCGCGGCGCGCTCTTCACCAAGCTCTCGAAGGAGATCATCCTGGCCGCCAAGAGCGGATCGCCCGATCCCGAGGCCAACTACCGCCTGAAGATGGCGGTGGAGAAGGCGCGCGAGAACAATATGCCGATGGACAACATCAAGCGAGCCATCGCGCGTGCCGCGGGGGCCGACGGCGGCAAGGAGATCGAAGAGGTCCGCTACGAGGGCTACGGTCCCCACGGGGTCGCCGTCATCGTGGACGTGGCGACGGACAACCGCAACCGGACCGCCTCTGAGATGCGCTATATCTTCAGCCGCAACGGCGGGAGCCTCGGCGAGACGGGCAGCGTGGGCTGGCAGTTCGAGCCCCGCGGCGTCATCGAGGTGGAGACGGGTGGACGCGGCGAGGACGCGCTGACCGAGGCGGCCCTGGTCGACGGCGTTGAGGATCTGCGGTACGACGCCGATCGCAGCGAGATCGTGACGGCCGTCGCCGCCCTCCAGTCCGTGCGCGAAGCGCTGGTGCGCAGCGGGCTCAAGGTCACGGAAGCGCGCTTGAGCATGGAGCCGAAGACGACCGTCGGCTTGAGCGGTGATGAGGCCGTGGCGGTGCTCAAGTTCCTCGACGCGCTGGAGGAGCACGAGGACGTGCAGAGCGTCTACTCCAACGTCGACGTCTCCACCGCCGATCTAGAAGCGCTCGCCGGCGCGTGAGCACCGAAGCCCCGCGCCAGCGCTTCGCCCCCGGCGGCATCGACTGGGCCAGCTGGGGCTTCCCTCTGGCGCTCGCGTTCGCGACGGGGGTCTTCGTCTGGTTCGGCAAGACGATCTTCGGGTTCGTGGTGCCGAGCGAGGCGGTGGTCATCGCGCCGGAGCTGGTGGGCCTCACGATCGCCGACGCGGAGCGCACGGCCTCGCACACCTCCTTGCGGATCACCGTTGCCGGCAACGAGGTCAGCGACAGGTTCCCTGCCGGCGTGGTGATCAATCAGCAGCCGGTGCACGGCAAGAGCGTGCGCCCGGGACGGGCCATCGCGGTGCTGGTCTCATCCGGGGTCAAGCTCATCCCGATGCCCGACTTGCGGTACGACTCGCTGCGGCAGGCGCGCCTGGAGCTCGCCGGTCTTCATCTCCTGATCGCCAAGACGTATCGCGTCAAGAACGACCAAGTCCCCGCGGACGCGGTGGTGGAGCAGAAGCCCGCACCGCTCACCAGCGTGCACGCCGGGGACGAGGTGGAGCTCGGCATCTCCATCGGGCCGCCGCCGTTCGTCAAGGTCCCGAACCTCGCCGGCACCGACCTGCCCGAAGCGTTGCGGCGAGCGCATGAGGCGCACGTCCAGCTCGGCCAGATCGTCTGGACCCCGTTCGGCAGAACCGGCCCGCCGCGCGGACGCGTCGTCCGCCAGTCGCCGGCGGCCGGCCTCCAGATCGGGTCGGATCAATACGTCAGCCTGCAGGTGAGCGCCGGTCCCGGCGAGTCCGGATACACGATCCGTCAGGTGCACGCGATGGTCACCGTGCCGCAGCGCGACGCTGACGTGGAGGTGAAGATGGTGGCCCACGATGAGACCGGCACATGGACGCTGTACGATTCGTACGCGCGCGCCGGCCAGAAGCTCGACTTCACGCTGACGTTCGTCGGGACGGCCACGCTCGACACCTACGTCGACGGCACGCTCGTCGACCAGGCCAAGGTATGAGCGCGCAACCGCCTCGCACGAAGATCGCGCCGTCGCTGCTCTCGGCCGACTTCGCGCGCATCCGGGAGCAGATCGCGGCCGTCGAGGGCGCCGGGGCCGATTGGCTCCACCTGGACGTCATGGACGGCAGATTCGTGCCGAACCTGACCTGGGGGCCGAAGATCATCGGCGACCTGCGGCCGCTCTCGCCCTTGCCGTTCGACTGCCACCTGATGATCGTGGAGCCGGAGCGCTACGTGGAAGCCTTTCGCGAGGCCGGCGCCGACACCATCACCGTGCACTGGGAGGCGTGCCGCCACCTGCATCGCGTGGTTCACCAGATCAAGGATAGCGGTGCGCGGGCGGGCGTCTCGATCAATCCGGCCACGCCGGTGGCGCTGCTCGAGGACATCGTGGGAGAGGTCGATCTCATCTTGGTGATGAGCGTGAACCCCGGCTTCGGCGGTCAACGCTTCATCGCGCACACGTTGGAGAAGGTGCGCCAGGCTCGCGCGTTGGCGGAGCGTGCCGCCCGCGCGGTGGAGATCGAGGTGGACGGAGGCCTCGACGTGGAGAATGCGCCCGCCGTCGTGGAGGCCGGAGCCACGGCGCTCGTCATGGGGTCGAGCATCTTCGGCGTACCGGATCCGGCGGACGCGGTGCGCCGCGTGCGCGCGGCCTTGGAGGGCATCCGCTGAACGAGGCGAGCGTCGTCGCGGCGCTTCGCGCGCTGCTCGGCGAGCCGCGCGGACGCGTGCGGCTAGGCATTGGAGACGATGCCGCGGTGTGGAAGCCCAGCCCGGGGAAGCTGCAGGTCATCACGGTCGACGAGGCCACCGAGGGCACGGACTTCCGGCGGTCGACCTCGAGTCTGGAGGACGCGGGCTGGAGGGCGCTCGCGGCCAGCCTCTCCGACGTGGCCGCGATGGGCGGCCGGCCGCTGCTCGCGGTCGTCTCGCTGACCATCCCGCGCGACCTAGACGAGCAAGGCGTGGTCGCGCTCTATCGGGGCATGAACGAGTTGGCGCGGCGCCACCGCGTGACGATCGCGGGAGGGGACCTCTCCCGAGGCGCGATCCTCTCCCTGGGCGTGACGGCCGTGGGCGAGGTGCGTCCGAGCAACCTGAAGCGGCGGGACGGCGGGCTCCCCGGGGACGTGGTGGCCGTGACCGGCCCCTTGGGGGCGAGCCGGGCCGGCTTGGCGATCCTGGACGGCCAGGTCGACCCCGCGGCTCTGGACCCGGTCCTCGTTGCCCGTGCCGTGGAGGCCCACCGGCGCCCGGTGCCGCGGGTGGAGGCTGGGCACGCGCTTGGAGGCTCGCGAGAGGTCCGTGCGCTGATGGACCTCTCCGACGGCCTCGCCGCCGATCTGCCGCGGCTGGCGGCGGCTTCGGGCGTGGCGGCCGTGGTCGAGGAGGCCGCCTTGCCGATCGACGCGGCCTGCCGGGCCGTCGCCCTGGCCATGGGCGTTGCCCCCGCGCGCCTGGCGCTGGAGGGCGGCGACGATCTCGAGCTGCTCTGCGCGGTGCGTGGGCGGGCCTTCGAGCATCTGGCCGAACGGGTGCGGGCGCGGGTCGGGCGTCCATTGCTGCGGGTCGGACGGCTTGAGGCGGGCGACTCGGTCACGCTGGAACGCGCGGGCGAACGCCATCCGCTGGACGTGAGCGGATGGGAGGCGTTGCGCCCCTAGGAGACGGCGAAGGCGGCACCTGCCGGCGCCGCCCTCGCTCGCACGTGGGAGTGGCCTAGGGCCGCTCGCTCAGCCGACCAGGCGCGTGACCCGCTTCGACTTGAGGCACTGCGTGCAGACGCGTGCCGTGCGGTGCGTCCCGCGATCGTTGATGCGCACCGATTGGAGATTGGGCAGCCAACGGCGACGCGTCTTATTCATCGCGTGGCTGACGTTGTTTCCGGTGGTGGGACCCTTCCCACAGACTCCGCAGCGCTTTGCCACGATAACCCTACCCCTCGATGAGCTGCGCCGGATGGCGCGACAACCACGGTACTATACCATAGCCCCGGGTTCCCACGCAATCCCGGCCGGAGGAGTCGCCCGACCGGCCAAGTAAACTCGGACCCGATGTCAGCGGCGTGGAGCCTCACCCTGGCCGACGGACGTGCATTGCGCAGGTTCCTGGCCGCGGGGGCTTTCTTTTTGCGCAAGTACCGTCAGGTCGTCGACGACCTGAACGTCTTTCCCGTGCCCGACGGGGACACCGGGTCGAACATGTATTTGACGGTCCGCAGCGCGTTGCTCGAGGTGCGGCGCGCGCGAGCCGCAGGCATCGCCGACGCGGCGGCGGCCGCCGCCATGGGCTCCCTGATGGGGGCCCGCGGCAACTCCGGCGTGATCGTCTCCCAGATGCTGCGCGGCTTCGCCCACAGCGTGCGGCACAAGCAGGTCATCGAGACGTTCGATTTCGCCGTCGCGCTGCGCGAGGCGGTGGCGGCGGCGCGCTCGGCCTTGCTCAAGCCGGTCGAGGGGACGATCATCAGCGTGGCGCAAGCCGCGGCAGACGCGGCGTATAAGCTGGCTCTTCGCGAGAAGGACTTCTACCGCCTGATCGGCGGCGTGGTCAAGCATGCGCACGACGCTCTGGAGCGCACGCCGCAGCAGCTTCCCGTCCTCAAGGATGCCGGCGTCGTCGACGCGGGCGGGATGGGCTTCGTCTACTTCATCGAGGGCGCGCTGCGCTTTCTCCCCGGCAACATCGCGCGCACGACGGCCTTTCCTCGCCGCCCGCAGCGGAACGCGGCCTTCTCCGCCAGAGCGCGCGTGGAGGAACACCGCTTCTGCACGGAGTTCGTGCTCGAGCAAAGCCGCGTCGGCGAGCGCGATCTGCGCGAGCGCCTCGAGCCGCTGGGCGACTCGTTGATCGTCGCGGGCGCGAGCGGGCTGCTGAAGGTGCACGTGCACACCGACCAGCCCGAGCGCGTGACGGCGGCGGCGGCGGCGTTGGGAACGGTGACGCGCCTCAAGGTCGACGACATGGAGCGCCAGCACAACGTGCTGGTCGTGGAGCGCCCCGCGAAGCCGTGGGGCGTGGTGGCGGTGGTTCCCGGAGCCGGCTTCGAGCAGATCTTTCGCGAGTTGGGAGCGGAGGTGGTGCTCCGCGCCGATGCCGCGCCGGGTCCATGCGTCCGCGACCTGGCGCTGGCCGCGAACTCGATCCTCGAGCCTGTGGTCTACCTGCTCCCCAACGACCCCAACCTGCTGCTCGTGGCTCGCGAGGCTGCGGCCGTGGTCGAGGGGCGGGAGGTCCGGGTGGTGGAGACGCGCGATCCGGCGCGGGGCATCGGCGCGCTTTTCGCCCTGGGGAGCCGGCCGCGCGAGGAGCCCGCGGTCGCGGAGCTGGAGGCGACGGCGGGCGCCATCGCGGTGGGAACGGTCTTCATCGCCGGGAAGGACGCGACGTTCGGTGGGTTGGTTATCGCCCGCGGCGAGCCGACGGGGCTGATCGGCGGCGAGATGCTCGCCGAAGCCAGCATCGAGGAGACGGCTCTGGCGGTGGCGCGGCGGCTGGCCGGGCAGGACGGAGGCCTCCTCACGCTCTACTACGGGGGGGCCCAGAAGGAACGCGACGCCGAACGCACCGCTCAGCGGCTGCGGGGCGAGCTCGCGGAGGTCGAGGTCCAATACTACTACGGCGGGCAGACGAACTCGGAGTACGTGATCTCTCTTGAGCGATAACCTCCGCAGCACCAGGCCACGCGTCGCGGTCGACGCCATGGGTGGCGACAACGCGCCGCAGGAGATCGTCGCGGGGGCGGTTCAAGCCGCGCGCGACGGCGTCGCGCGCGTCATCCTGGTCGGCGACCGCAGCGAGATCGAGCGCTGCGCCTCGGCGCAGGAGCTGGCGCCGGTCGAGATCGTCGACGTGCGCGGCGTGCCGGTGGCGATGGACGAGCATGCGGCGCAGGCCGCGCGGCGAGCCGACGAGACGAGCTTGGGAGCGGCCGTGAACCTGGTGCGGGACGGGCGCGCCGATGCGGTGGTCTCGGCTGGGAACACGGGGGCCTTCCATGCCATCGCCCTGCTGAGCCTCGGACGGGTCCGCGGCGTCAAGCGGCCGGCGATCGCCACCGTGCTTCCCGCGCCTCCGGGCCCCGTGCTCCTGCTCGACGCCGGCGCCAACGTCGACTGCAAGCCCGAGTACCTGCTGCAGTTCGGCCTGATGGGCGATGCCTACGCGCGCGTGGTGATGGGCATCGACCGCCCGCGCGTGGGCGTGCTCTCGATCGGCGAGGAGGCCACCAAGGGCAACGCCCTCACCATCGCCGCGCACGAGCTGCTTGCGGACGCTCCGGTGCGCTTCATCGGCAACGTCGAGGGCAAGGATATCATGTCGGGCGGCGCCGACGTGGTGGTGACGGACGGCTTCGTCGGCAACGTGGTCTTGAAGTTCGGCGAAGGCATGGCTACGGAGATCTTCAAGCTCATCAAGGAGACGTTGCTCAACTCCGGCCCCCTGGCGAAGCTGGGAGCCCTGCTGCTCTCGCGCGCGCTGCGCCCGCTCGCCGAGCGCCTGAACTGGGAGCGCTACGGCGGGGCTCCGCTGCTGGGACTGCAGGGCGTCTGCATCGTGACGCACGGCCGCGCGAAGGCGTTGGCGATCCGCAACTCGGTTCAGGCGGCCGCCTTCGCCGTCGACCGCGGGTTGGTCGCGGCCATCGCCGACGAGATCGCGCGCCCTCGCGAGCACAAGGTCCATTCGTGAGCGTCGCGATCGTCACGGACTCGACGTCGGATCTCGACCCGGCGGTCGCGCGGGAGCTCGGCGTCACCATCGTGCCGCTCTTCGTCAACTTCGGGGAGCAGCGGTATCTCGACGGCGTGGTGATGACGCACGACGAGTTCTACGCGCGCATGGGAGCGGGCGGCGCGCTGCCGACCACCTCGCAGCCGACGGCGCAGGCGTTCGAGGATGCCTATCGCCCGCTGGCGGAGGCGGGCGAGGACGTGATCTCCGTGCACATCAGCGCGAAGCTCTCGGGCACGATCAACGCGGCCAGCGCCGGAGCGCGCGCGTTCCCGCGGACGCGCATCGAGTGCTTCGACTCGCAGACCGCCACGGCCGGCCTGGGGCTGCTGGCGATCGAGGCGGCGCGCATGGCGCGCGCCGGGGCGGGCACCGACGAGATCTTGGCCAAGCTCCATGCCTTGCGGAGCTCGCAGCGCGGGTACGCGGTGTTTCCCGACCTCCAGCACTTGGTGCGCGGCGGCCGCATCGGCAAGGCCAAAGCGCTGGTGGGGGGCATCTTGCGCATCGTTCCGATCCTCGAGGTCAAGGACGGAGAGGCGCACGAGTACGGCAAGGCGCGCACGTTTGGGCGCGGCCTCGACGAGGTGGCCGACGCCGCCGTTCGCCATCTGGTGCGCCCCGACCAGGCGCATCTGGCGATCGTCCACACGCACGCCCCCGAAGCCGCCGCCGATCTCTTGCTCAGAGTGCGCGCGCGTCTGCAAGCCGAGCCGCGCGAGGTGACGACCGTGGCGGCCGGGCCCTCGATCGGCGTGCACGGCGGCCCGGGTGCCGCGGGAGTCTTCTTGATCGGCTGACGCCGAAGGGGTCCCATCGCCATGGCCGGCATCTACGTCCACCTCCCGTTCTGCCCGTACCTCTGTCCGTATTGCGACTTCGCGAAGTGGCCTTACCGGCGCTCGCAGGCGCGGCGCTATGTCGACGCGCTCCTGCGCGAGATCGCCGCGGCGCCCCGGGTGCCCGGCGAGACCGCGTTCCTCGGCGGGGGTACGCCCAATACGCTGGCCGCCGAAGACGTGACGGCGATCCTGCGCGCGGTTCGCGAGCGCTTCGCGCTGCCGGCGGGCGCGGAGATCTCCATGGAGGCCAATCCCGACGCCGGCTCGTTCGACGGCTTCCAGGCGTACGTCGAGTCCGGCGTGACGCGCTTCTCCATCGGCGTGCAGTCGTTTGATCCTCACGAGCTGCGCACGCTCGGGCGGCGCCACACCGCGCAGGACGTGGCGGCCTGCGTCGCCGCGGCGCGGGCCGCGGGCGCTCGCTCCATCGGGATCGACCTCATCTTCGCCGTCCCGGGGCAGACCGTCGACTCCTGGCGGCATTCGGTGAGCTCCGCGCTCGCGCTGGGAGTCGATCACGTCTCGTGCTATGGACTCACGGTCGAGGACGGCACGCCGTACGCCGCCTGGCGGGAGCGCGAGCCGGCCGCGTTCCTCGGCGACGCCGCCGAGGCCGAGCTCTACGCCGCGGCCATCGACGCGTTGGAGGGCGCGGGGCTCGAGCACTACGAGATCTCCAACTTCGCTCGCCCGGGTCACCGCTGCGCGCACAACGCGAACTACTGGCAGAACGGCGAGTACCTGGGACTCGGCGTCGGGGCGGCTTCGTATCTGGACGGCGAGCGTTCGGTCGCCACGCGGTCGCTCGAGGCTTACTGCGCGGCGATCGACGGCGGCGAAGCGGCGCCGAGGGAGCGGGAGCGTCTAAGCGGTCAGGCGGCGGCCGGGGAGGCCGCGATGCTGCTGTTGCGGACGGCGGAAGGGGTCGACGTGCCGTCGTTCAAACAACGCTACGGCGTCGATCTCTTGTCATCATACCGGCCCGCGATCAGTCGGCTGGAGGACGCGGGTCTCATCGTCGCTTCGGGACGGCGGATCGCGCTGACGCCGCGCGGCCGCTTCCTCGCCAATGACGTGTGTGCCGAGTTCCTCACGACGCCGGCGGGGGTCGAAGACCAGCCCTAGGACATCAAACCTTGCTGCGCGTCATCTTCGCGGTCATCCTCGCGGCAACCGGGTTCCTGCTGGGACGTGAGGCCTACATCCACATGCTTTCCGAGCACGTGGTCGGCCAGTTCTGGCAGGTCACGCTGCTGCTCGTGGCTCCCGTGGTCGGAGCGATCGTCGGCGTCGTCGTCGCCCCGTCGGTGGAGTGGCTCTTCCAGCGCGAGCTCACGGAGGCCGAGAGCTCCATCGAGCGCATGTCCCCCCCGGAGATCCTGGGTGGGGCGATCGGGCTGATCGTCGGCCTGGTCATCGCCTTCCTGATCCGCCTGGTGCTTCTGGAGTGGTTCTCCGTGGCCGGCCCGTCGGGCACCTACGTCGGCCTGGCGCTCTACCTGATCCTGAGCGTCTTCTGCGTCTACCTGGGCGTGCGCGTGGGAGTCAAGCAGCGTCTCGGTTGGCTTGCGCGCACGGGCACCGCCGTGCCGCCTGCCCAGCGCGCGATCCCCAAGATCGTCGACACCTCGGTGATCATCGACGGGCGGATCGTCGACATCGTCAAGACCGGCTTCGTCGACGGACCGATCGTGGTGCCGCGCTTCGTGCTGCGTGAGCTGCAGATGATCGCCGATTCGCTCGATTCGCTCAAGCGAACGCGAGGACGGCGCGGCTTGGAGGTGCTCTCCACGCTGCAAGAGATCCAGGAGCTGGAGATCTCCGAGTCGGACTACGCCGACATCCACGAAGTCGACGCGAAGCTGGTCCGCTTGGCGAAGGACCGCCGCGGCAAGCTGCTGACGAACGACTACAACCTCAACCGCGTGGCCCAGCTCGAGGGCGTGGTGGTGCTCAACATCAACGAGCTGGCCAACGCGGTCAAGCCGGTCGTGCTGCCCGGCGAGGAGCTGAACGTCGGCATCATTCGCGACGGCAAGGAGCAGAACCAGGGAGTCGGGTACCTGGACGACGGTACGATGATCGTCGTGGAAAATGGAAGGCGCCTGATCGGCGAGCACGTCGACGTGCAGGTCACGAGCGTGCTGCAGACCGTGGCGGGGCGCATGATCTTCGCGAGACCCAAGCGTTGATCTCGTCTGCGGATTGCGTTGACTCGCGCGATCGGACGCGGGTCTCCCTCTCCGGGACGCTCGTCGGCGCACATCCGTGTGCGCCTCCTGCTGCCTTCGCGCTACGCTCCCCCATCCTGGGTACGCTTGCGCTTCAGAGCCCCGTCGAGGGACGCCCGCGTCCGCTCGCGGCCGGCGAGGGGCGCGTTGTCCCCGTCCGGCAAAGCGCTCACCGGCTTCGTCGCGCTCAGATCGCGTGGGGAAGGGAGCGGGCGGGTCCACCCCTCAACGGGGCTCTGAGGCGCGCGCGAAGCCAGGAGGGCGAGAGCGCGCGCGAAGGCAGCAGGAGCGGCGCAGGAGAGCGCCGCGACGGGCGTCCCGGAGAGGGGTGGACCCGCCCGCTCCTGGGCAGGAGAGATTCGGCGTGAGATGGTGCGCGATCGTCACGGCGGCGGGGCGCGGAACGCGCTTCGGGCGGCGCAAGCAGCTCGTGGAGCTGCACGGGCGTCCGCTGGTGGCATGGAGCGTGGGCACCTTCGCCGGGATGGACGAGGTCGCGGCGATCGTGGTCGTCTGCGAGGCCGACGAGCGCGAGCAGATGGAGGCGGCGCTCGCGGCCGTGGCGGGAGAGAAACTCGCGGCGGTGGTTCCTGGCGGCGAGACGCGGCAAGAGAGCGTCGCGCGCGGCTTGGCGGCCTTGCCGCAGCGCTGCGACGGCGTCTTCGTCCACGATGGAGCCCGTCCGCTGGTGAGCGAGGAGGACGTGCGCGCGACGCTGCGCGCGGTGCGCCCGGGCCGCGCGGCGGTGTTGGCGACTCCCGTGGTCGACACGATCAAGCGGGTCGACGAGCGCGGCCACGTGGTCGAGACGCTGCCGCGCAGCGAGCTCTGGGCGGCGTACACGCCGCAGGCGTTCTCGGCTGCCGATCTGCGGGCGGCCCACGAAGCCGCGGAGCGAGACGGGGTCGTGCTGACCGACGACGTGGCACTGGCCGAGCGGATCGGCATCGAGACCGTGGTGGTGCCGGCTCAGTCGCCCAACCCCAAGGTCACCCATCCGGCGGACCTTACCCTCGTACAGACCTTGGCGGAGCACGATGGCCAGACGTGAGACGACCAGTTGCCGCGTGGGCTATGGATACGACGCCCACCCCTTGGTGCCCGGGCGCCCGTTGATCCTCGGCGGCGTGCGCGTGGAGCACGAGGCCGGTCTCCTGGGTCACTCGGACGCCGACGTCCTGGCGCATGCGGTGGCCGATGCGATCCTCGGCGCGGCGGCGCTGGGCGACCTGGGCGGGCGGTTTCCCGCGAGCGATCCACGGTGGAAGGGCGCCGACTCTCTCCGGATGCTGGCCGAGTGCGCCGGGGCCGTGCGTGAGGTGGGCTGGGAATTGGCGAACGTCGATGCCGTGCTGGTCGCGCAGCGCCCCCGTCTGGGCGCCCACGTGGAAGCCATGCGCGAGAACCTCGCCCGGGCGCTCTTCGTCCCGGTGCTCGCTGTGAGCGTCAAGGTGAAGTCGCCCGAGGGTCTGGGATTCGAGGGCGAGGAGAAGGGGATGAGCGCGAGCGCCGTGGCCCTGCTCGAGCGGTGAGCGCCGTGGGCGTTGCGCAATCGAACGCGCGTTCGCTATACTCGGAGAGATGGAACCATTCTCCGAGGAGCCGAGCTACGAGGCTATCCGCTCCCTGTGCGCCGCCTACCGCGCAGCCGTAGGACTTCCGCCTCGAGATGCTCGATGCGGGCGTTCAGGCGACGGTCGACCTGCTCCAGCTTCGCGGCAAGATCTTCCACCGCCGCGACGGCCAGCGCCTCGGGTGGCGTGGCTTGCGCGGCGGCGCCTCGCGATCGCGTGCGTGCTCGAGGCTCACGTTCTCCGGCGAGATAATAGGGCGTGACGCTCAGACGCTTGGCCAGGCGCAAGGCGCCGTGGAGCTTGAGACTCTGCGTGTCACCGCGCTTGATCTTGCGCACGGCGCCCTCGCTGACACCCAAGAGCGAGGCCACCTCGGTGTCGGTGAGGCCGCGCTCCTTGATGAGCCGCGAGAAGCGTTCTGCGAAGGTCTCGGCCTCGTGCACAGCGACAGCATAGGCGAAAAGTGAGGTCTGAAGGTACCGCTATTTTCGACCGTACGTTTGTCGCCGCGACGCGCGTGCTATACTAGCCAGCGATGATCGACCTTGGAGGGGCTCCGCTGCGCGTGCGCTTCGCGCCGTCACCGACGGGGAGTCTTCACGTCGGGGGCGCGCGGACCGCGCTCTTCAACGTGCTGCTCGCCAGGCGCCTGGGCGGCACAACGGTACTGCGGTTCGAGGACACCGACGAAACGCGCAGCGTTCCCGGGAGCGAGGAGGGGCTGCTCGCCGATCTCGCGTGGCTGGGATTCGTCTTCGACGAGGATCCCGTCCGCGGCGGCCCGTTCGCTCCCTATCGCCAGTCAGAGCGCTTGGCCATCTACCGCGATGTCGCGGAGCGGCTGGTCTCGTTGGGGCGCGCCTATCGGTGCTACTGCACAGCCGAGGAGCTCGAGAGCGAGCGGCGCGCGCAACTGCAAGCGGGCGTCAAGGCGCCGCGCTACAACGGCCGGTGCCGCACGCTGGAGGCGCGGGAGCGCGAGCGCTTCGAGCGCGAGGGGCGCCCTGCCATGGTGCGCTTCACGGTCGAGCCGGGCGAGACGGTGGTGCACGACCTCATTCACGGAGATGTGCGCTTCGAGCACCAGTACGTCGCCGACTTCGTCATCCTGAAGTCGAACGGGTGGCCGACCTATAACCTGGCCGCGGCGGTGGACGACGAAGCCATGGAGATCACGCTGGTGCTGCGCGCCGACGAGCACTTGCCGAACACGCCGGCGCAGCGCATGATCCTGGATGCGCTGGGCCTGCGCGCGCCGCGCTACGCGCACGTGCCGCTGATTCTGAACGCCGAGCATCAGAAGCTCTCCAAGCGCCACCAGACCGTGGGCGTCGGCGAGTTCCGAGAGCAGGGCTTCCTGCCGCAGGCGCTGATCAACTATCTCGCGTTCCTGGGCTGGTCGCCCGAAGGCGAGCGCGAGCTCTACGGCTTCGACGAGCTGGTGCAGGCGTTCTCGCTCGAGCGCGTCCACCACGCGCCGGCGGTCTTCGACGAGCGGCGCTTGCGCTGGTTCAACCGCCAGTATCTCCATCGTCTGCCGCGCGCGGAGCTGGAGCGCATGCTCGCCGACGCCTTTCGGCACGCCGGCCTCGTGCAGTTGGCCGAGGGCGATGCCTTCCCGGCGGGCTTCGAGCGCTGGGTCTCCACCTTCGTCGACGCGTACGGCGAGGGGCTGGAGACCGCCGCCGACGCCGTGCCGATCGCGCGCGATCTGCGCGCGGAGAGCGCGGTGATCCCGGCGCGCCGTCTCGAGGAGCTGCGCGACCGCAACGTGCTCTACTACCTCGACTCGGTGCGCCAGTACGTCTTCGACGTCGACCGGGAGCGCGCGCGCGAGGGGATCCGGACGCTGCACGACCTGCCGCTCTCGCAAGATCTCCCGGTCCTGGCGGCGGAGTACGGGCTGAAGAAGAAGGACGCGTTCCGCTACGTCCGCTTGGCGCTCACGGGAGAGGAGCACGGGGCGCCGCTCAACCTGCTCTTTCCTCTCCTGGGCGCCGCGCGGATCGACATCCGGCTCGCCGATGCCACCCGCCACGTCCTGCACGGCCGCGGCCTGGAGAAGATCGAGTTCGACGAGCGCGGGCGGCCCGTGCGCAAGAAGCCGGAAAATTCATGACAATATTGGTCGAAATAGTCAGATTATCCGCTCGTGAAAGGGGCTCAGGGGAACGCGGCGCGAACCGAGCCACGACGATGGAGACCCCGCACTTCTCAGCCGGACGGAGCTGTCGACGCTGTAGCCGTTGACCCGCAACCCGCGCGCCCCGCGGCGCGTTTGAGCAGCCGTGCGGGCAGCCTTCGCTGCCCCACTCCGTCGAATCACTGATGAGGCATCCCATGCGAACTCCCGTGCTGTTGGCCGATCTCCGCGCCGCGTTGGAGCGCGACCCCGCGGCCTCGTCGTGGCTCGAGGTGGTGCTCTGCTATCCCGGCTTCCACGCCATCACCGCCCATCGCGCCATCCATGCCCTGTGGAAGGCGCGCGTCCCGCTGGTGCCGCGTCTGCTCTCGCAGGTCACGCGCTTCTTGACCGGGATCGAGATTCATCCGGGGGCCACGATCGGACCGGGGTTCTTCATCGACCATGGAATGGGCGTGGTGATCGGCGAGACCACGGAGATCGGTCGCGACGTCACGCTCTATCAGGGCGTCACGCTGGGCGGCACCTCGCTCCAGCACGGCAAGCGCCACCCCACGCTCGAGGACGGCGTGACGGTGGGCGTCGGCGCCTCGGTGCTGGGCGCGATCACGGTGGGCGCCAACGCCAAGGTCGGGGGCGGCAGCGTGGTGGTAAAGGACGTGCCCGCCAACAGCACCGTGGTGGGCATTCCCGGGCGCGTGGTGGCGCAGGACGGGGTTCCAATTCGCGCCGTGTCGGACCGTCCGCGCGTCGACATGCCGGACCCGGAGATGGAGCGCATCGCCGAGCTGACCGCGCGCGTCGCGCGCCTCGAGCGCATCCTGGAGGAGCGCGGCGGAAACGATGTCTCTGCGGCTCTATAACTCGCGCACCCGTACGGTCGAGGAGTTCGCTCCTCTCGACGGCAAGCGGGTCCGCATCTACATGTGCGGGCTCACGCCGTCCGCCGACCCCCACCTGGGTCACGCCCGCTCGATGCTCTTCTTCGACGTCTTGCGCCGCTTTCTGGAGTTCGCGGGCTATCCGGTGACGTACGTGCAGAACGTCACCGACATCGACGACAAGATCATCGCGCGCGCGGCCGAGGAAGGGATCTCGTGGCACGCGGTCGTCGAGAAGTACTACGGCAGCTTCGTCGCCAGCCTCGAACAGCTCGGCGTGCGCCGCCCCGACGTGGAGCCGCGAGCCACGGAGCACATCCCCAAGATCGTGGAGATCATCCGCGGTCTTGAGGAGCTGGGCATCGCCTACGAGACCGAGGACGGCGTCTACTACGGCGTGCGCAAGTGGCCGGCGTACGGCAAGCTCTCGGGCCGCAACGTGGACGATCTGCTGGAGAGCGTGCGCATCGACGGAAGCGAGCACAAGCACGACCCGCTCGACTTCGCGCTGTGGAAGAAGCAGAAGCCTGGTGAGCCGGCGTGGGATTCCCCGTGGGGACCGGGCAGGCCGGGCTGGCACATCGAGTGCTCCGCGATGTCGTGGGAGTATCTCGGCGAGCCGTTCGACATTCACGGCGGCGGGCTGGACCTGATCTTCCCGCACCACGAGAACGAGATCGCGCAGACCGAGCCGCTGCTGCACGGCGAGCCGATGGCCAACTTCTGGGTGCACACGGGGCTGCTGTTCTTCGACGGCTCGAAGATGTCGAAGAGCCTGGGCAATTTCGTGCCGCTCGAGGAGGAGCTGCGACGCCACGATCCGCGCGCGCTGCGCGTCCTCTTCCTGCAGATCGACTACCGCAAGCAGGCCAACTTCACGGACGCCTCGATCGAGGCCGCCACCAAGGGGCTGCAGCGGCTCGACGACGCGCTCGCCGAGCTGGCGCGCGCAGGCGGGGTCGATCGCATCGACGAGCAAGAGGCGCTGCGGGTGCTGCGCTCGCCCTCTCCCGAGGCGTCCGCCATGGTCCACGCGTTCCGCGACGCGCTCGACGGCGACATGAACACCGCGGGGGCCCTGGCCGCGCTGTTTCCGTGGCTTGGCGAGGCCCGTGCGTTGCGCGGGGAGGCCGCCGCGGCCGCGGCGCGCGCGCTCTACGGCGCCATGTGGGTGCTCGGCGTGGCGCCGCCCGGCGATCGCCTCTCGGGGCTCGAGCGGGCGGCGACGTTGACCGCGGAGCAGGCCGCCGGCGTCAGGGCCCTGGCGGAGAGCATCGGCGCATCGGTCAACGGCGGCGGCGCGCTCGAGTGGATGGAGAGCATCCTCGCGGCGCGCCGCGAGGCGCGCCAAGCGCGCGACTGGGCACGCAGCGACGAGCTGCGCGACGCGCTCGGCGCCATCGGCATCCTGGTGAAGGATGCCAAGGAAGGAACGACGTGGAGCATCGCCGCCCCAAAGGACTGAAGCGCACCGGCGGACCCCGCACGGCGATCGCGGCCAAACCCATGATCCCCAGCGACGAAGTGGTGTACGGCATCCATGCCGTGGTCGAGGCGCTGCGCGCCGGCGAGCACTTTCGCCGCATCCACGTCGGCAAGCAGCGTACGCGCGAGCCTCAGGTCCAAGAGATCGTGGAGCTTGCGCGCAAGGCGGGCAGCAACGTGCGGTTCGAGGAGAGCGGCCACTTCGATCGCTATCCGTTCAAGGCGCACCAGCAGGTGGTCGCCCTCTCGGAGCCGTTCGGGTACGCGAGCCTGAGCGATCTGCTGGCCGCGCCCTCGCCGCGTCTGATCGTGGCGCTCGATCACTTGACCGACCCGCACAACCTCGGCGCGATCGTGCGCACGGCGGAGGCCGTGGGGGCGGCGGGCGTGGTGATCCCGGAGCGCAGGAGCGTGGGGGTCAACGCCACGGTTCGCAAGGCATCGGCCGGCGCCGTCGCCCATCTGCCCATCGCCCAGGTGACGAACATGGCGGCCGCCCTGCGGGAGATGAAAGAGGCGGGCGTCTGGGTGGCCGGGGCGGCGGGAGCCGAGATGGGGCGGCCTTACACCGAGGCCGACCTTACGGTGGACGTGTGCCTGGTGATCGGCGCCGAAGGCGTGGGCCTGCACGATCTGGTCCGCAAGCAGTGCGACCTCCTGCTGAGCATTCCCATGCTGGGCAAGACC
>Ga0307373_10004287_pt1 | contig 24151 bp, 26 predicted proteins | sample OX2MG_FD_202534 | JGI IMG/M metagenome (GOLD analysis project Ga0307373, IMG submission 202534) | Soil microbial communities from Risofladan, Vaasa, Finland - OX-2 | ecosystem: Environmental > Terrestrial > Soil > Coastal area > Acid sulfate soil | place: Finland: Risofladan, Vaasa | collected... | reverse complement strand
GCCGAATGCCGTCGCTGCCATCACCAATGTTGGCAGGCCCGTCCGCCCTCTTGCAGCCACGAAGAGGCCTCCCACGACCGCGCCGACACCCATCGCAGCGGTCATGAAGCCAAAGCCGGTGGCGCCCACGTGGAGTCCCTCGCGCGCCATGACCGGCAGGGTGACCTGGAACTCATAGGCCAGGGCGCCCGCGAGGGCCATCATCAGGAGCGGCACGCCGAGCTCCGGGGTGCGCCTGACGTAGCGCAGGCCCTCCCGCAGCTGTCCGGGTTGGCGGCCACTCGGTGGGCTGGGGGAGAGGGCGTTGCGATCGAGGCTCCTCAGCGAGGCGACCACGGCGGCGAAGCTGGCGGCGTTGACGAGGAAGCACACGCCCTCGCCGACCGTGGCGATCAACACGCCCGCCACCGCCGGACCGATGCTGCGTGCGACGTTGACCAGAACGGAGTTGAGGCTCACGGCGTTGCGCAGGCTCTCGGCGCCGACCATCTCCAGCATGAACGCCTGACGCGCGGGGTTCTCGAAGGCGTTATTCAGACCCAGGAGCGCGGCCAGCACGCCGATCTCCCACAGCTGCACGGCGCCGGTCACGGTGAGCAGGCCCAGGACCAACGCCTGCAGGCCCATCGCGATCTGCAGGACGACCATCAACCGGCGCTTGTCGATTCGGTCGGCAACGACGCCGCCATAGGGTCCGAGCAGGAGCACCGGCAGCGTCTGCAGGGCCACGATTAGTCCGAGCGTGGTGGCGGAGTGGGTGAGGGTGAGCACCAGCCAGGACTGCGCGGCCATCTGCATCCAGGTGCCGACCAAGGAGACGGACTGGCCGGCGATGTAGCGTCGGTAATTGGGGATCGCCAGGGCCGCGAAGGTGACTCGCCCGGCGCCTTTCAGGCGGTTCACGGGCGCCCGCCGGGGAGCAGCTGGGCGAGCTCCTCGAGAGCCGGCAGGGCCTCCCACAGCGCCCGACGCTGGTCCTCGGCGAGATCTTCAACGTGGGCGCTCAGCGCCCGTGTGCGCTCGCGGTGGATCCGCTCGCGTATTTTCCGACCGGCGGCAGTGGCCTGGACGAACGCCACGCGCCGATCACCGGGGTCGGCCGAGCGGCGGATCAGTCCAGATGCACATAGCTGGGCTGAGATTCGGGAGAGCATCGTTGGGTTCAGGCTCTCGATCTCGGCCAGCTTGGAGAGCCCGAGCGGGCCCAGGCGAACGATCGTGAACAGCACCGAAATCTGAGACGGGGTGAGCCCCGAGCCCGCGACAGTCGGGCGCAGGCGCTTCGACAGCCGGGCGATCACGGCCCGCAGCCGCGCGCTCGACTCGGCATCTGAGAGGTCGGGGTTGATTTTCGAAACTACCTCGGACCGGGGGGGTGTCACCAGATCTGCTCCCTAGTTGCTTGCTAGCAAGCATTATAAACGATGCCCGGATTTAGACTGCGGCCGGTCGTGCCGTTGGCGAAGGAACTGCGGATCCGCCAAAACCGCGTCAGAAAGCCAAACGAAACCCGCTGGCCACGAACTTCACAAACTCTGCGGACCGAGCAACCGCGACTTTTGGCGCTGGCCTGGTTCAGAGAAGCGATTGATGCGCTGGCACTCGCTTCCCCTTGCGGCGCTGGTGGCTCTGGCCCTGGTGCCGGCCACCGCGAGGGCCTACGCGCCCCCTGGTTTCATCGGCATCTCGCCCCAGAGCGTCCTCGCCGCCACCGATTTCGAGCTGATGGAGGAGGCGGGGATCCGCAGCGTGCGCCTGCCGCTCTACTGGAGCGCGGTCCAGCCCCGGAATCCCTCGCTGGGAAAACCCGACTGGTCGGGGTTTGACCAGGACGTGCGGATGGCGGCGGAACATGGGATCGCGGTCTTTCCCGACCTCTACGGCACGCCCGCTTGGGCAGCCTCTGAGCCAAGTCAGGAACCGGTCGAAAGCGCACAGCAGCGCTGGGGGTGGGCGTCGTTCCTGCGCGCTGCTGTGGCGCGCTACGGCAGCGACGGATCGTTCTGGGAGGAAAACCCCGAACTGCCGTTCTTCCCAATCCGCCGTTGGGAGATCTGGAACGAGGAGAACATCATCACCTTCTCCTACCAGCCCAACCCGGCCCGCTACGTAAAGCTGATCCGGCTCTCCGGGCGGGTCCTGCACGAAGCCGAACCCGGCTCGCAGGCGATCGTCGGCGGGCTCTTCGGGAGGCCACTGCATACCCCTCCCAACGTCGGGTCCGGCGCCTTCCTCGCTCGGCTCTACCGGACGCCGGGCTTGACGCAGGACTTCGATGGGGTGGGGCTGCACCCCTACGTCGCCCACGCCAGCGAAATCCGCGGCGAGATCGAAGAACTGCGCCGGATCATGCTTGCTAACCATGATCCCTCGATGCCGATCTACGTCACCGAGCTGGGCTGGGGCTCCAGCAACGGCCCTTCCCGCTGGCAGGTTGGTCTCTACGGCCAGGCCGAAGAGCTGGACCAGGCCTTCTCGATGCTCACCCTCAACCGGCAGCGCTGGCGGATCGGTGGCGTCTGGTGGTTCTCCTGGACCAACGGAGGAACCTGCATCTTCTGCGGCTCCGCCGGGTTGCTCACCGCGCACCGCGAAGCGAAGCCCGCCTGGTACCAGTTCAACGCCTGGACGGATGGCGACCCCGAAGCCGTCCCCCGGGCATCGTTCCTCTCTCGCTAGGCTGCGGTCAACTTCCGCATCCGATCAGGAGGAGACGCCAGATGGCTTTTTCGGTTCCCGACCTTCCCTACTCCTACGACGCGCTCGAGCCTCACATCGACGAGGCCACGATGCGCGTCCATCACGACAAGCACCACCAGGCATACGTCGACAAAGCAAACGCCGCCCTGGAGGGGACCGAGTGGGCCGACCGCGAGGTCGAGGACGTGCTGCGCAACCTCTCCAGCCTGCCGGGCGACACGCAGGCGCCAGTTCGCAACAACGGTGGCGGCCACTACAACCACTCGCTGTTTTGGCAGATGCTCAGCCCCGATGGCGGCGGCGAGCCGCAGGGAGACCTCGCGGCTGCGATTGGTCAGACGTTTGGGTCCTTTGACTCCTTTCAGCAGGAGTTCAAAAACGCCGGCATCGCCCGCTTCGGCTCCGGCTGGTCCTGGCTCGTGCACGACGGGACCGGTCTCGCCGTCCTCTCCACCCCCAACCAGGACTCGCCGGTCTCCGACGGCAGCGTGCCGCTGCTCGGCTGCGACGTCTGGGAGCACGCCTACTACCTCAAGTACCAAAACCGTCGCCCCGACTACATCGACGCCTTCTGGAGCGTCGTCAACTGGGACTACGTGGCGCAGCGGCTCGCCGAGGCGAGCTGAGCGGCGCTAGGCGGCGGCAGCGGGCCGCGCGGCCTCTGGCAGGTCGCGCGGCGTCCCGCCCTCGCTCGGCGGGACGTGGCTCATCGCGTGCTCGGCGAGCGCGGTGATGGTCAGGCTCGGGTTGACGCCGACGTTGGCCGGGATCGCGGCGCCGTCGCAGACGAGCAGGTTCTCGTAGCCAAAGACGCGCTGGTGGACGTCGATAACGCCATCCTCGGGGCCGTGGCCGATCACCGCTCCGCCGAGGATGTGGGCCGTAGCCGGCACATTCATCAGCGCCTCGTTGAGCGAGCTCTGGGCGATCCCGCCGGTGCGCTTCGCCAACCATTCGGCCGCCTCGTTGGCAACCGGGATGAAGGTTGGATTGGGTCGCTCGGGGTCCTGCTCGGTCTGAAGCCTCACCTCGCCTGAGCGCTTCACCTTGGGCCGCAGGGCGATCGCGTTGTCGAGCGTCTGCATCACGAGCACGATGATCGTGCGCCGCGACCAGCCGCGGGGCCACGTCACCTGGGCGAACCTCCCCGGGTGACGGAGGATCTGCGCCAAGAGCTTCAGCGGCCGGGTGATCCTCGTGCCGTCGCCGACCAGCAGCGTGTAGAGGGTGTTGATCGAATCGCCAGCTTTGCCGTAGGTGACCGTCTCGATGTGGGTGTGGGGGTCGGGGTAGATGCTGGAGGTGATCGCGACCCGCTTGGTCAGGTCCTCCGGGTAGTCCTCGGGGACGGTGACGGCGAGGATCACCTCGCTGTTGGTCCGCACCAGCTCCCCCAACCGCGGCGAGATGCGCGGCAGCGCGCCGCCCAGCCGGCAGCGCTGGAGCAGCTTGTTGGTGCCCAGTGGGCCGGCGGAGACGATCACGCCTCGCGCCGTCAGGGCGCGGCGCCCGCGCCCGCGCAGGAGGCCGGAGCGTTCGCTGTGGACGGCATAGCCCCCGCTGCCGTCGGGGGACCCGAGCGGGCGGATCTCGGTCACGGTGCGACCGGGCATCACCTGGGCACCGAGGCGCTCGGCCAGCCAAAGGTAGTTCTTGACCAGCGTGTTCTTAGCCCCGTGCGGGCAGCCGACCATGCAGCGTCCGCACTGCAGGCAGCCGGTGCGCGTGGGCCCCTCGCCGTTGAAGTAGGGGTCGGGGACGGACTTGCCCGGCTCGCCGAGGAAGACGCCGATCGGGGTCTTGCGGTAGGTGTCGCCGACCCCGATCTCCTCGCCGAACTCGCGCAGCAGCTGGTCGGCTGGGTCGTCGTTCTCGTGGACGACGACGCCGAGCATCCGCTGCGCCGTCGCGTAGTGGGGGGCCAAGGTCGCCTCCCAGTCCCCGAGGTCGGCCCACTGGGGGTCCTCGAAGAACTGCGAGGGGGGGACGTAGAGCGTGTTCGCGTAGCCAAGGCTGCCGCCTCCCACGCCGCAGCCGCTGACCACCGTCACGTCCTTGAATGGGGTGAGGCGGAAGATGCCGTGCATCCCCAGGCGCGGCGCCCAGAAATAGCGCCGCAGATCCCAGGTGGACTTCGGCAAGTCATCGTCCCCGAACCGCTTGCCGCACTCCAGGACGCAGACGCGATAGCCCTTTTCAGCCAGGCGAAGCGCTGAGACCGAGCCACCGAATCCCGAGCCGACCACGATCCAGTCGAAGTCATATCCCCGAGCGGGGGGGAGGGGCGGAGCGTCTTCTGCTTTCTTGGCGCTGCGCTTCACGGTCAGCGGCGTTCTGATCGGGAAAAGTTAAGCGAAACCCCGTCCCTTCGACCGGGCTTATGCCTCGCCCGGCTCCAGTGGGCGGAAGTCGCTGGTGCGGGCGCCGCAGACGGGGCAAAACCAATCCTTCGGGATTTCCTCGAAGGCCGTTCCAGGGGGGATGCCCCCGTCGGGGTCGCCCACCGCCGGGTCGTAGATGAAGCCGCAGCTATCGCAGATCCAGAGGGTCGTTTCCTGGGTGGCGGTGCTCATGTCAAAAGCTTAGATGGCGGGCTATTTGTCGAAGCTGACCGCGACCGGCTGGCGATCGCCAGCGTCTTCGATCTGGAAGTACTCGTGCGCGGTGAAGCCGCTCCGGTCGGCGATGATCGAGCCGGGGAATTGCTGGATCGACGTGTTGAAGGACTGCACGTTGGAATTGTAGATCCGCCGCGCAGCCTGGATTTCGTCCTCCAGCTGGGAGAGGTTGCGGCTCAACTGCTGGAAGTTTTCTGTTGCTTTCAACTGCGGGTAGTTCTCAGCCACGGCCCGCAGGTCGGTGAGCGCCCCGGTCAGCTTCTCCTCCGCCTTGGCGCTGTCGCCGACACCTTGCGCCGACATCGCATCGGCGCGGGCAGCGGTGACTTTTTCGAACGTCTGGCTCTCGTGCGCGGCGTAGCCCTTCACCGACTCGACCAGGTTGGGGACGAGATCGTGTCGCCGTTTCAGCTGTACGTCGATGCCACTCCAGGACTCGTCCACCCGGTTGCGCGAGCCAATGATCGAGTTGCGCTTGGCGACGTAGTAGAGCGCCAGCAGCGCGATCACTACGACGATGACGATGATTACCACCACACGCGCATCCTACCCCCACCACCCGCGGAGGGCCGAGCGCCACAGGTGGCTCGGCCTCGGCCCCTCCGCAGCCGTAGGATCGCGAGCCATGGGAGCCAAGCAGGAAGCCGAGGCATGGACGGAGGCCGTGCGCAAATACGGCGAGCGCAGGGAGGTCACCTACGAGCCGATTGGGGGGATCAACCCCAAGGACGGGCCGGTGGCGCTCTGCGTGGGGGGCACTAACCGGCTCACGGGCCAGCTGGTTGAAGGCTTCTGGGGGTCCTCATGCGACGCCGATGAGCGGGAGGCAGGAGGCCTGTTCGCCAAGGCGGTGCTGCCCGGCGCGGTCCTGGTCAAGGCGCACATGCCGGACCTGGCGAAGGTGATTCCGGTCTTCAACGTCGAATCGATCGGGGGAGCCGAGCATCTCACCCAGCACTTCGCCCGCCGGGTTGAGTTCGAGTCGATCGACTTCAACAAGCGCTTCCTCGCCACCGTGCCCAAGGAGTACGACCCCCTGGCGCTGCGCGAGCTGTTCGGCCCCGGTTTTCTCGCCTGGACGACGACGATGACCGGAGAAATCGACTTCGGAATCAACGACAGCCAGCTCTGGTTCCTGTGGCGGCTGCGGGAGCTGACCGACCAGGAGCTGGCGGCGGCGCTGACCAATGCCGGACAGCTCTTCGGGCGCCTGCAGTCCGAGATGGAAGAGAGGGGCATCCACACCTATCCCGCCGGCCCGTGGCATGCGGGGTTGGAGCCTTTTCCAGAAGCTGGAGGCTCGGGGCCTCAGGCGGGATAGTCGGGATCCTCGGGCAGCACGACGCGGTGATCCTCCCGCGTGCCGATCACCTTGGGAAGGATCGGCTCGACCTGGCGGCCGCGATGGGCGGCCATTGCCTCCTCGGAGCTGCCGTAGGGCAGGAGCGACTCGAGCTGCTTGACGGTGGGGAAGGCGAGGGCCATCTCGCCCGCCGCGTTGGCTCCCAGAGCCGCGCGCGGCTCAAACCAGCCGGCGTCGATGGTCTCCACGCCGTCGGGCTTCGGCGGCCTGTGGGCTGGCGCGAGGGCGAGGAAGAACCAGGCATCGAACCGTCGGCTGACAACCTCGGGCGTAACCCAGCGGGAAAACAGGACCATCTCCTCGCCGGCCAAAAGCTCGATTCCCGCCTCCTCGGAGAGCTCCCGCACCGCGCATGCCCGGTGCCCGGCCTCGCCCTCCCCATCCCCGGGATCAACCGCGCCTCCCGGGAAGACCCAAACCCCGGGCATGAACCTGGCGCCCTCGCCACGCTTCATCAGCAACACCTCCAGCGCCCGGTCCGAGTGCCTCCCGCCGCGGCGCAAGAGGACGACCGAGGCGGCTGGGCGCGGCACCGCCGGGGGGCCCAGGTTGGGCCTCTCGGCGGGCCCCCGGCGACGAGCGCTCACGCCGCGCGCGCGAGTTGTGCGGCTGGGGGTGCGGAGGCGCAGGCGGCCTGAATCGAGTCCGAGGCGATCTGCACCAGCCGGCGCAGGTCATCCTCGGAGATCGAAAGCGGCGGCATCAAGACGACGACGTCGCCGAGCGGGCGGATGATCGCACCGCGTCTGCGAGCTTCGAGCGTCACCCGGTGGCCAAGGCGCGAGGCGGGGTCGTGCTCGCCGAGGTCGATGCCGACCATGAATCCCCGCTGGCGTACCTCGGCAACCGCGGGCAGAGTTCGGACCCCTGCCAGCAACTCGCCAAGCAGGCCGATCTTCGGCTGCAGCCGACGCAGGGTTTCCTCCGACTCAAAGGCGTCGAGGTTGGCGAGTGCGGCGGCGCAGGCGATCGGGTTGCCGGTGTAGGTGTGGCCGTGAAAGAAGGTGCGCTGCTCCTCCGGGGCGCCGAGGAAGCCCTCATAGATCCGCTCGCTCGCCAGGGTCGCGGCCAGCGGCATGTAGCCGCCGGTAAGCCCCTTGGCCAGGCACAGGAGGTCCGGCGCCACCCCTTCCTGCTCGCAGGCGAACATCGTGCCGGTGCGGCCGAACCCGGTCGCCACCTCGTCGCAGATCAGCAGCACGCCGAACGCGTCGCAAAGCTGGCGCACGGCGTGCAGATAGCCGGGGGGATGGACGAGCATCCCGGCGGCGCCCTGGACCAGCGGCTCGACGATCACCGCGGCGATCTCCTCCTCATGCCGGGTGAGGATCCGCTCGAGGTCGCCGGCGTCGCCCGGCTCGGCGGTGTGGGTTTCGAACAGCAGCGGCCGGTAGGTGGCGTGGAAGAGGTCGATCCCGCCGACTGAGACCGAACCGATCGTGTCGCCGTGGTAAGCGTCGCGCAGGTGGATGAAGGAGGCGCGCCGCACATCCTGGCCGCCCCGCTGGCGCTGGTACTGGAAGGCCATCTTCAGGGCGATCTCTGTCGCCGTCGAGCCCGAGTCCGAGTAAAAGACGCGAGAGAGTCCGGGCGGGGCCAGCTCGACCAGGCGCCCGGCCAACTCCGCGGCTCCGGGGTGGGAGAGCCCGAGCATGGTCGAGTGGGCGAGGCGGTCCAGCTGCTCGCGCACCGCCCGGTCGATGCCCGGGTGGCGGTGACCGTGGACGTTGCACCAGAGGGAGGAGACGCCGTCGATGTAGCGGCGCCCGTCCGTCGCGATCAGGTGGGACCCCTCGGCGCGCTCGATCATCAGCGGCTCCTCCGCAGACCAGGCCCGCTGCTGCGTGAACGGGTGCCAGAGGTGGTCGTGGTCGAGCTGCGCGAGGTCAGGCGACATGGACCGCAGCGACCTTAGACCCGGCCCCGGCCGGAAAGATCAAGGGCTCAGAGCAGGCGATCTGACCCTTCCTGGCAGAGCTCGGAATGGTCTCGCTGCTGAACTGCCTCTGGCCCTCTGAGTCGGGCGGCCCAACCCTGCCCGTCGCGGCGGTCTCTGTGATTTCCGTCACTCAGACAACTATTATGGCCATAAATAATTGCTAATTTGCAATCATTGTCGCCATGCAAGCGAGCGATATCGCGGCGATTGCCGAGGAGGTGGCCGCGGCCTCCGAGGTGAGTCCGGCGCAGCAGGAGACCGCCGCCCGGCTCAGCGCGCTGCTGGGCCACCTCTTCCTCTATGACCGCGGCAACCAGCTGCGAGTGATTGAGGAGAGCGGGCTTTCGATGACCCAGTGCAAGGCGCTGCTGGAGCTGGGCGGGCTTGGCCGGTCAACCGAGGCGCGGCAGGTGAGCGAACTGGCGGAGACCTTCGGCGTCTCGGTCCCCTCGATGAGCAGGGCGGTGGATGCCCTGGTCAAGGAGGGACTTGCCACCCGGATCGAGGATCCCGAGGACCGGCGGGCGCGGCGGGTGGCGATCACCACCAAGGGAAAGCAGCTGGTCGAGACCCTGGTCGTCATTCGTCAGGCCGGGATGGAGGCGTTCACGGCGACGCTGAGCGTGCCCCAGAGGCGCAAGCTCGACGCGGCGGTCGACGCGCTCATGGACCGCGAGGACATCGCCGAGACCTACGCGCAGCTGAAGGAGGTTGGACCAGCGTGACGACCCGTTTCGGCCACCTGATCACCGACCAAAACCGCAAGTGGTGGACGCTCGGGGCGATGTGCTTCGCCCTGTTCATGATCATGCTCGACAACACGGTCGTGAACGTCGCGCTGCCCTCGATCCAGCGCGATCTCGGCGCCTCGATCTCCGGCCTGGAGTGGACGGTCAACGGTTACACGCTCTCATTCGCGGTGCTGCTGGCGACCGGCGGGCGCCTCGGTGACATCTTCGGTCGGCGCCGGATGTTCCTCTTCGGAGTGGTCATCTTTGCCGTCTCCTCGGCCACGGCGGGCCTAGCGCCCGACGACACCTCGCTGGTGATCAGCCGCGTGGTCCAGGGCGTCGGGGCGGCGCTGATGATGCCCGGGACGCTCTCGATCATCACCGACGCGTTTCCGGCTCATGAGCGGGGCAAGGCGATGGGCACCTGGGCGGGCGTCTCGGCGCTGGCGCTGGCCATCGGGCCGGTGCTGGGAGGGTTCCTCACCGAGCACGTCAGCTGGCGGGCGATCTTCTACCTCAACGTCCCGGTCGCCGTCGGAGCGGTGCTGGCCACCCTGTTCGCGGTGCGCGAGTCCCGCGACACGACGGTCGGTCGCGAGGTCGACTATGCCGGAGTCGCGGTGCTCACCGTCGGGCTCACCGCGCTGGTGCTCGCTCTGGTCGAGGGCAACAGCTGGGGCTGGGGATCAGCCTCCATCGTCGGCATGCTGATCGCCGCCGCGGTTGCTCTGCCAGCCTTCGTCCTGGTCGAGAATCGGGTCAAGGCGCCGATGGTGCAGTTCGACCTGCTCTCGGATCGCAACTTCCTCGGCGCGGTGGTGGTCGCGCTGGTCATCTCCTTCGCCATGCTCGGGGTCTTCTTCTTCCTCGCCCTCTACATGCAGGACATCCTCGGCTATTCCCCACTGGAAGCCGGAGTCAGGTTCCTGCCCTCGACCCTGATGATCGTCGGCGTCGCCCCAGTCGCGGGCAGGCTCTCGGACCGCTTCGGCCCGCGCTGGCTGATCGTCGGCGGCCTGCTGCTGGTCGCCGCCTCGTTGTTCACCTTCAGCGGGATCGCGGTGCACTCCGGCTATCTGGAACTGCTTCCGGGCTTCATGCTGCTGGGCATCGGGATCGCCTTGACGATGTCGCCAATGACGAGCACGGCGATGAACGCTGTGCCGGTGGAGAAAGCGGGGATCGCATCGGGCGTGCTCTCGATGTTTCGCATGGTCGGCGGCAGTCTCGGTGTGGCGGTCACCGGTGCGGTCTTCCAGGGCCTGGTCAGCACGCGGCTGAGCACGCTTCTCGCCGGGTCGGGGATCTCCTCAGCGGACCGCGCGGAAATCTCCCAGCAGCTGGGCAGCGGTTCGGTCAGCGGGGCGTTGAAAGGACTGGAGCCCGCGCAGGCCAAGCTCGCCGCCGCCGCGGGTGCCGAAGCCTTCGTCTACGCGCTGGGCCACGCGATGAGCATCTCCGGCGTGGTCGCTCTTATCGGCGCCGGGATCGGCGCGACGGCGATCCGCGCCAAGCGCCGGGCGGGGGTTGGTGGCGAGCCGCCGGCGGCAGTGATCTCTGCCCGGGAGTCCGCTCGCGCCTAGGAGGCAATTCTTCCCAGCCCGAGCGTTGGCCAGAGCTCGGGCCGGGCAAGGTCGAGCCGCGGCAGCACCTCGACCACCACCTCGCCGAGCCTGGCGATCGTCTCCCGGTTTGATCGCTCGATTGCGCCGGGAGGTTCGGGCCACGGCGTGAGGACCACAGCGGCAATTTCGATGCCGGCGGCGCGGGCAGCCTCGATCGTCAGCAGCGTGTGGTTGATCGTGCCCAGACCGGGGGGCGCGGCGATCGCCAGCGGCAGGGCCAGGTCGGCCGCCAGGTCACGGACCAGGTAGCCGGGGGCCAGTGGCACGAGCAGTCCGCCGACGCCCTCACAGACAAGCGCGCCCGCGCGGGCGCCGGCCGCGCGGGCCGACTCCAGCAGCCGCGCCGGCTCGATCTCCTCGCCCGCCAGCGCCGCCGCCAGATGAGGCGAGGCCGGTGCTCGGTAGCGGTAGGGGGCGATCTCCTCGTCGCTCTGCGAGCAGCCGGCGGCGCGTCGCAGCAGCGCGTGGTCGGTCTCCCCCGGCTGATCGAGCCCCGTGACCGCGGGCTTGAACACAGCGACCTGCTCTCCGGCCCTTGCCAGGCCGTGGGCCAGAACCGCCGCGACGACCGTCTTGCCGACCGCGGTCCCGGTTCCCGTGACGAATACTCCCGCCGCCGGCGCGCTCATCGCCCGCCCAACGCTAGGCCACCTGGGCCAGACTCCGCCCAGGGGAGAGGAGGCCGAGCTGGCGAGCGGCGGAGCCGATCAGCAATGCGGCTCGCTCCAGCTCCTCGGGGCGATGGGTGGCCATCGCCGTGAGGCGCAGGCGCGAGGTGCCCTCGGGCACCGTCGGGGGGCGGATGCCCTGGGCGAATACCCCAGCCGCCAGGGAGCGCTCGCAAAGCTCCATCGCCAGCTCCGCGTCGCCGATCTGCACCGGCACGATCTGGGTCTGCGCCCCGCCGGGGGCAAGCCCCTGGCCGGCCAGCGCGCCACGCAGCGTCGCCGCGTTCGCCCGCAGGCGCTCCACCCGCTGGGGGTTGGACACCAGAAGCTCCAGCGCCGCCAGGGCCGCGGCGATCACCGGGGGAGGTAGGGCTGTGGAGAAGACGAAGGGACGCGCCGTGTTGACCAGGTAGTCGACGATCTCGGCGCTGGCGCAGACGTAGGCGCCGTAGGAGCCGAGCGCCTTTCCCAGGGTGCCGATCACGACGTCGACCTCGCCGCCGAGCCCCGCGGCGGCGACCGAGCCCCTGCCGCCGGGGCCGAGCGCACCGGTGGCGTGTGCCTCGTCGACGATCAGTCGGCAACTGTGGCTTTGCGCCAGGCGCGCCAGCTCCTGGAGCGGGGCGAGGTCTCCATCCATCGAGAAGACACCGTCGGTGACGATCAGCGAGCCGCGCCCCCCGGCTTCGCGCAGCCCCCAGGCCAGGTGCTCCACGTCGCGATGGCGGTAGACGAAGGTCTCGGCCCGCGAGAGCCGGCAGCCGTCGACGATGCTGGCGTGATTGAGCTGGTCGGAGAAAACGACCTCGCCCCGGCCCGAAAGGGCGGCGATCACGCCGATGTTGGCGAGGTAGCCCGAGCCAAACAGAAGCGCCGCCGCATAGCCCTTGAAATCGGCCAGTCGCGACTCCAGCGCTCGGTGGGTCTCCATGTTGCCCGAGATCAGTCGTGAAGCGCCGGCGCCAGCTCCCCAGCGCATCGCCGCCTCCGCCGCCGCCAGCCGCACCCGTGGGTGGTCGGCCAGGCCCAGATAGTTGTTGGAGCACAGAAGCAGCACCGGGCGCCCGTCGAGCAGCACGCTTGGCCCCTGCGGTCCGCTGATCAGCCGCAGCCGCCGGTAGAGCCCCCGGTCGCGAAGCTCCTCCAGCCGGCCTGCGATATCCGTCATGTCGCCTGCGGATAGGGCGGTGGTTTCCTCGCCTTCCTGATCACCCGCAGCTGGGTCGAGGGGTCCCAGAAGTTGGCCTCTTCCTGGCGGTCGATCAGCTCGTCTATCGGGGTAGAAGGAGTCTCCCCGTCCAGCCAACCGGAGCGATTGTCAGGCCGCGGGTTGGCGCCGTTGTCGGGCTGGCGGGCGACGTTTAGGCCCAGCTCTTCGAACATCGCCCGGTCGTCCTCGGGCTCGGCCCCGAGCGTGGTGAGGAAGTTGCCCATCATCACTCCGTTCAGCCCCGCTTTGACCGCCAGCGGCTGGAGCTCGCCGAGGTTCTCAACCCGCCCGCCGCAGAGCCGGAACAGGGCGCCGGGGATGATCAGGCGGAAGATCGCCACCCACTTGACGACCTCCCAGGCGTCCATCAGCGGCCGCTCGCCGAACTTCGTCCCCGCGCGCGGGTTGAGCAAGTTGATCGGCACCGAGGTCGGGTCGAGCTCGGAGAGCTCGAAGGCCATCTCGACCCGCTGGCGGTGGCTCTCGCCGAGGTTGAGGATGCCGCCGACGCAGGTCTCCAACCCCGCCTCCTTGACCGCCTGGATGGTTCGCAGACGGCCCTCGTAGCGGACGGTGGTGGAGACCTCCGGGTAGTGGGAGCGCGCCGACTCGACGTTGTGGTGGACCCGCTGGATTCCCGCCTCCCGCAGACGCCGTGCCCGCTCGGGGGACATGTGGCCGATCGAGGCGCAGCGCTTCAGGTTGGTCCGCTCCGCGACCAGCCTCGCGCCGTCGAGGATCTTCTCGAAGTCCCGCTTGGAGAGCCCCTGGCCCTGGGTGACCATGCAGAAGCGATGGGCGCCGGCCGCCTCGGCCGCCTTCGCGTGTTCGAGCATCTGCTCCGGCTCCATCATCGCGTGCATCGGGGTGTCGGCCTCGGCGTAGCGCGACTGGGCGCAGAAGCCGCAGTCCTCGGCGCAGCCACCGGACTTGGCGTTGACCAGCGAGCACATGTCGGTCGAGTCGCCGAAGTTCTCCCGCCGCACTGCCCAGGCCCGCTCGATCAGCCCGCCGATCTCCTCCTGCTCGCTCAGCTCAGCGAGGGCGAGCGCTTCGTCGAAGGAGATCAGTGGCGGCATGCGGCGGCAAGGCTAGGACTCGCCCCGGACGGCGACCGGGTCAAAGACCATGACCCCGTCGCGCCCGGCGTCCTTCGCCGCATACATCGCGGTGTCGGCCTCCGAGAGCACCGACTCGAAACTGGAGCCCACGTCGGCCCCGAACAGGGCGATGCCGATGCTGGCCGTCACCGCAGGGCCCTCCTCCTCGGCTTTCCCCCGCTCCCGGATCGTCGTCGCGATCGCCTCCGCCACCACCCGCGCCTCCTCCGTGTCGCAGTTGGGCAAAACGATCGCGAACTCATCGCCGCCGAGTCGGGCAAGCACGTCGGTCTCCCTCGCCCGTCGCTGCAGCACCGTGGCGATCTCTTTGATCAGGCGGTCACCGGCCGGGTGTCCGAGCGAGTCATTGACCCGCTTGAAGTTGTCTAGGTCGAGCATCAGCAGAGCGCCCGTCCTGGCCATTCGACGGCTGCGCGCCATCTCTGCCCGCAGGTCTTCCTCGAAGCGGCGGCGGTTCTTCAGCCCGGTCAGCGCGTCCTGGCCGGCCTCCCGCCGCAGCTCCTGCATCCGCTCGTTGCGGCTCCAGACCAGGATCAGCGCACCGAGCAGCGCGGCCAGCGAAATTCCGACCGCCGCCACCAGGATCGGCAGGCCGACATCCGGGCGATCGGGGTCGAGTACGACCAGCAGCCAGACGCGGTTGACGACGTGGATCGGCGCGTTGGCGGGGTCTTCGAGCCTCCCCCGGGTGCCGATCACGGTTCGCCCGCCGATTCGCAGCTGCACCGTGTCGGCGCGGGGCACGGCGGAGATCGCCGCCGCCTCCAGGCGGCGGGCGCGAAAGGCTCCGACGGCGAAGCCGAGCAGCGCCCTGCGCCGCTGCGCCACGGTGCGAGTCGCCAGGCCCTGGCGATAGACCGGTCGGTAGACGTCGAGCCCGATGACGCCCAGCGGCAGGTTCGTGACCCGGGTCGCCACCGGGCGGCCGCTGGCCAGGGCCTGGCGCAGGAACGGGGCCCGCTGCGGATCGCCACCGAGGTTGTAGCCGAGCGGAGGGGTGACATTCGGGACGGAGGCGGCGTCGACGAGGGGGAAGTAGAGGCGATGGTCCCCCGCCCGGCGCAGCCCGCCGGTTACCCCGGCCTTTTCCACGATCGGGAATCCGTGTTGGCGTTCGAAGCGCCTTCGTTCAGAGCCCCGCACCCGTAGCACGAACCCGGTCCCGGTCAGGGCGCCATGGCCCAGCAGCGGACGAGCAATCAGCTCGAACTGATTGCGGTTGAAGTGGTGCTCGGCCTGGTAGAAGGCCGCGGCGTTGGCAAGCTGGCCGACCGAGAAGTTGGCCACGGCTTCCGCCTGCCGCGCTGCCCTGGTCGCCTCGTCGCGCTGGGTCTGGTGGAAGCCGGCCTCTTCGTTGGAGCGAATGACCAAAGCGGTGCTCACCGAGCCGATCGCGAGGACGGCGACCGCGGCGAATCCGAGCCAGAAGCGAAAGCGCATGGCCCTATTGTCGGGTAGTCCCGGGACGGCGTTGAGTCCCGGGACGCCTCATCCCCCGGGCACGGCGGCCAGCGACTCCCACAGATAAAGGGATGCGAGGCTGCGGTGCGGGCTCCATGGCGCGCCGATCTCGATCACCATCTGTGGCGCCGGCATCTCCTCCAGTCCGTACTCGATCTGCACCGCCCTGCGAATGCCGAGGTCGCCGCCGGAGAGGATGTCGGGTCGCTCCAGGTGGAAGAGCATGAACATCTCCGCGGTCCACTGGCCGAGGCCGCGCACGGCGACGATCTCGGCGACCACCTCCTCGTCGGCGAGCTCCTCCAGCCGCTCCAGCTCCAGCTCGCCGCTCAGCACGTGGGAGGCGAGATCGCGTATGTACTCCACCTTGCGGCCGGAGAGCCCGGCGCCACGCAGGTCGGCCTCGCTGGCCTCCAGCAATCGCTCGGGGGCCGGGGTACTCCCGTCGAAGAGGTCGAGGACCCGCAGGTAGATGGTCCGCGCGGCTTTGGTCGAGAGCTGCTGGCCGACGATCGCCCGCAGCAGCGCGCCGTAGGCGTCGGCAGGGCGCTCCTCGCTGCGCCGCCGCAGCCGGGTCTTCAGGTCGATCTTCCCGATCCGCTCGATCAGTGCCGCCATCCGCGGATCGGCGGCGGCCAGCTCCCGCCTTGCCTTGGCGCTCATCTCGAACTCCCGCCCCTCGCGCCCTTCTCCGAGCGCCGGGCAGGCAGGGTTGGCGCCGCCGCGCTCATCGCCCCTGCCAGCGGGGCTTGCGCTTTTCGGCGAAGGCGCGGATGCCCTCGCGGAAGTCCTCTGAGCTGAAGCAGGACTCGCGCAGTGCGACCAGCCCCGCCTCCTGCTGGTCGGTCAGCACCGGGCACCGGTTGAGCAGGTCGATCGCCTGCTTGTTGCCCCGCAGGGAGATCGGCGCGTGGGAGGCGACCTCGGCGGCCAGGGCGAGGGCAGCGTCAGCCAGCGCGGAGTCGTCCACCACCTCGTGGACCAGGCCGATTTCCTCGGCGCGTGTGGCCTCGAAGTCGCGGCCGGTGAGGAATAGCTCCTTGGTTCGCGCCAGGCCGACGGTGTCGAGAAATTTGCGCAGCCCGGTGTGGCCGTAGACCAGGCCCAGTTTGGCGGGGGGCATGCCCAACTTCGCTCCGGCGGCGCAGATCCGCAGGTCGCAGGTGATCGCCAGCTCCAGGCCGCCGCCAAGGCAGTGGCCGTTGATCGCCGCCACGGTTGGCCAGGGGTGGGAGTCCAGCTTCTCCATCGCCGCGTGGAAGGGGTGGGCGACGAGGGCCTCCGCGTCGCGCTCAAAGGTCTCTGAGCGAATCGAGGCGATGTCGTATCCGGCCGAGAAGACGGGGGGCTCCCCGGTGATCAAGACGCAGCGGGTCTGGATCCCCCGGTCGAGTCGCGGCAGGACCTCTGCCAGGGCGTCGAGGATCTCGTGGTCCAGGGCGTTGCGGCGCTGGGGATTGCAGATGCGGATGCGGGCGACGGCCTCGGCGGGGAAGTCGAGCAGGAGCTTGCCGGCGGCGAACCTTTCCTCCACCGCTGCCTACTCCAGGACCACGAGGACGTCACCTTCGCTGACTGCCTGGCCCTCCTCGCAGCGGATCTCCCTCACCGTCCCGTCCTCCTCCGCCTCGACCGGGATCTCCATCTTCATCGACTCGAGGATGACCACCGTGTCTCCCTCGGAGACCGCGTCCCCGACCGCGACCTCGACTTTCCACACGTTGCCGGTGATCTGGGCCTCGATGTCTGCCATGGGCGAAGACAATATCCATCGCTCGCCCGCTTCCCTCCCCCGCCACCCCAGAGCGGCGGCGCCCGAGCGGCTGGAGCGAGAGAATGACCGTCGTGAACCCCGACGAGCGGAGCAGCGACGCATCGCTGGCGGTCCTCGTCGCGGCACGGAACGAGGCGGATCGGGTGGGGGAGGCGGTCTCGGCGCTTGGCGGCGCCTTCCCGGGGGCGGCGCTCTGGGTCGCCGACGACGCCTCCACCGACGGCACCGCCGAGGCGGCGATGGCAGCCGGCGCCCAGGTCATCAGCCGCCGGCGCCCGCACGGCAAGGGCGCCAACGTCACCGCCGCGGCCCAGGCCGCGCTGAGCATCAGCCCCCCGCCCGCGCTCCTCCTCCTCTGCGATGGCGACCTGGGCGGCTCGGCCGCCCGGCTCGGCCCGCTGGTGGAGGCCGTGCGCGCGGGCGAGTGCGACCTGGCGATCGGGGTCTTCTCGCACCGAGCGGGGGGCGGCTTCGGCGTCGCTGTGGGCTTCGCCCGCTGGGCGGTCCGACGGCTCTGCGGGGCCGAGTTGGCCGCCCCGATCTCCGGCCAGCGGGCGTTGAGTGTCGACGCGCTCCGCGCCACCCTCCCCTTCGCCCGCGGCTATGGGATGGAGGTGGGCATGACCGTCGATGCCCTCCGCGCCGGCTACAGCCTGCGCGAGTACGAGCTGGACCTCACCCACCGGGCCACCGGTCGCACCCTCGCCGGCTTCGCCCACCGCGCCCGTCAGCTGGCCGACTTCGCCCGCGTATACCTTCAGCGGCGGTGATCCTCGCAATCGACCAGGGAACCACCGGGACGACGTGCCTGGTCTTCGACCAGGAGGGTCGGGTGGCCGGTCGCGCCTACTCGGAGTTCGAGCAGCACTTTCCCCGGCCCGGGTGGGTGGAGCACGACGCGACCGAGATCTGGGAGGTGACCCGGCGGGTGGCGGCCGCCTCGCTTGCCGACGCCGGCATCCGGGGAGCCGAGCTGGGGGCGATCGGGATCGCCAACCAACGCGAGACCGTGGTCGCCTGGGACCCCGCCAGCGGCGAGCCGATCCACCGGGCGCTGGTCTGGCAGGACCGCCGCACGGCCGCCCGCTGCGAGGCGCTGGAGGCGGCCGGGCAGCAGGAGCTGGTGCGAGAGCGGACCGGCCTGGTCATCGACCCCTACTTCTCGGCGACCAAGATCGAGTGGCTGCTGGAAAACGCCGAGGGTGCCGAGCGGGCCGTCTTCGGCACGATCGACTCCTGGCTGTTGTTCAAGCTCACCGGCCGCCACGCCACGGACCGCACCAACGCCTCGCGCACGATGCTGTTCGACATCCACCGGCTCGCCTGGGATCAGGAGCTGTGCGCGATGTTCGGAATCGACCCCGGCCGGCTGCCCGAGGTGCTGCCCTCGGCTCACCTCTATGGCACGACGGCGGAGTTCGGCGGCCAGGTGCCGGTGGCCGGGATCGCCGGAGATCAGCAGGCGGCGCTGTTTGGCCAGGCCTGCCACCGCGCCGGGGCGGCGAAGAACACCTACGGCACCGGGAGCTTCGTCCTGCTCCACACCGGCGCCGCCGCGCCGCGGCCGAGCCCCGGGCTGCTGACGACGCTCGCCTGCGGGATCGGAGAGGAGGCGGCCTACGCGCTGGAGGCCGCGATCTTCGTCACCGGGGCCGCGGTGCAGTGGCTGCGCGACGGGCTTGGGATCCTCACCGACGCCGCCCAGACCGAGGCGATGGCGGCCTCCCTGGGGGGAAACGACGGGGTCTACTTCGTGCCGGCGCTGACCGGGCTCGGCTCGCCGCACTGGGACCCCTACGCGCGGGGGACGATAGTCGGGCTGACCCGCGGCACGCGGCGGGAGCATCTGGCGCGGGCGGCGCTGGAGGCGATCGCCTACCAGACGGTCGACGCCGTGCGCGCTCAGGAGGAGGCGGCGGGCGAGCGACTGGAGGCCCTGAAGGCCGATGGCGGGGCGGTGGCCAACGGCTGGCTGATGCAGTTCCAGGCCGACGTGCTCAGGGCACCGGTGATAGTTCCGCAGATCTCCGAGACGACGGCCCTCGGCGCCGCCTACCTGGCCGGGATCGCGGCCGGCTGCTGGAGCGCGGTTCAGGTGGAGGAGATGTGGCGCGAGGCGGCACGCTATGAGCCGCGGATGGGAGAGGCGGAGAGCTGCGCGCTTGTGGCCCAGTGGCGCCGCGCGCTGGAGCGCTCCCGCGACTGGGCCCGGCCCGGGCCCGAGGCCCCCGCTGCTCCGGCGTAACCGCGAACAGCTATGAGGGTAGGCAAAGACGGCGGCTCGGCCGCCGTCTCGTCATGGCGGACATGAAGCCACAGGTCTATCGGGACCCGCGACCAGCGGAGTACTTCGACCGGTTCCACCAGGCGGCGCGAGGGGGAGTCGGGTGGACCTATACAGCTGCCCGCATCCTCGTCACCCTGCCCACGATCCTCCTCTACCGGGTGCGGGCGATCGGGGTGGAGAACGTTCCCAGCAAGGGTCCTCTTGTCCTCGCCCCCAACCACTTCAGCCAGATGGACCACTTCTTCGCCGGGATCTACCTGCGGCGAAAGATTCGCTTCATGGCCAAATCACAGATGTTCGGGCCGCCCCTCCTCACCTACATCTACAGTCACGGAGGAGCGTTCCCGGTTCGCCGGGGGAACCGGGACGAGGAGGCGATCAGGACCGCCCTCGCGCTCCTTGGCCAGGGCGAGATGCTGCTGGTCTACGCCGAGGGTGGGCGCTCGCGCTCGCGCCAGCTTGGCGAGCCGAAACCGGGGATCGGCCGCATCGCGCTGGAGTCCGGAGCACCGATCGTCCCCGTCGCGATTCACGGCTCCGCGGCGGTGCGCGGCTGGAAACGGCTGCGCTTTCCCCGGGTGACCGTGCAATACGGTGCCCCGCTTGCCTTCCCCCCCGAGCCCGCTCCAAGCCGCGAGCGCCAGCTGGAGGTTGCCGGCGAGGTCTTTGTCCGGGTGAGGATGATGTATCGGCGACTGGAGGAGGAGGGTCGGCGTGGCGTGATTCGCGCTCTGCGCGAGAGCCAGCCGGCGTAGCTACTCGTAGCGGGCGTCGAGGCCCTCGTAGAAGTCCGGGTCGTGTCCGGGGGTGATCACCACATCCGGGAATTCGCGGTGGAAGAGGCGCAGCTCCTGCAGGGAGCGACGGAAGTTGTGGGCGTCGAAGGGGCGCGGCGGCAGCGGCGCGTTTCCTTCCAGCTGGGGGTAGGTGTACATCGCGTCGCCGCCGATGACGAAATCGCGGTCTCTGAGACGGGCGATAGCCGAGGTATGGCCCGCGCTGTGCCCTGGGGTGAAGGCCAGCCGCAGGGAGCCGTCGCCGAAGAGGTCGAAGGTGCGGCCGAAGGTGGCGTAGGAGCCGATCGCCCCGCGGTCGAAGTCGACCGTGCGGAAGTCGAAGGCGTAGTCGAAGTGGGTGCGGCGGTAGCCGTTGAGGGCCGGCCGGGATCCGTGCGTGGACTCCCGCCACTCCTGCTCGCTGAGGACGAAGGTCGACTTCGGGAACTCCGAGATCGCTGAGGTGTGGTCCAGATGCATGTGGGTCATCACCACGATCGGGATCTCGCCGGGGTCGATGCCGCGTTTGCGCAGCTGGGCTGGAACGTCTTCGCCCGGCTGCAGCGCGGGTTTGCCCAGGCGGGTGGCGAGCTTGCCGAAGTTCTCCCTGCCGTCGGTGGCAATCGAGGGGTGAAGGCCGGTGTCGAGGAGGATCGCGCCGGCGCTCGGGTGGCGGATGAGGAAGGCGGGGATCGGGATCGTGACCGGCGAGTTGGCGGTGAGCACCGCGGTGAGGGCCTTGAGGGAGGCGAGGCGTCCACCCGGACTCTCCATCATCGAGCGCGGCCAGGTGATGTGGCCGGCGACGATCGGTTCGACGGCCACCGTGGCCCCCGGCGTGCCTCCGGCCAGCGGCTCGTGCAGCGGTTTGGCTTCCACACGGATGCTCATCTGCGCCCACCATACGGCGATGCCGGCGTCTATAGGCTTGCGCCGGGATGGCTGAAAGCGCGCATTCGCAGATCTTCAGGCCGGGTCTGCTCGAGGGTCAGGTCTGCCTGGTCTCCGGCGCCGGCAGTGGTCTGGGCCGGGCAACCGCCCTGGAGCTGACCCGCCTCGGTGCCAAGGTGATCGGCTGCGGACGGCGGCAGGAGCCGCTGGCGCAGACGGCGGCGCTGGCCGCGGGCCTTCCCGGTGGCTTCGAGCACGAGGCGATGGACATCCGCGAGGAGGCCGCGGTCGAGCGGCTCTTCGATGGGGTCCTCGATCGCCACGGGCGGCTGGACGTGCTGGTCAATAACGCCGGCGGCCAGTTCCTCGCTCCGGCGGAGACGATCACCCCAAAGGGCTTTCGCACGGTGACCGAGCTGAACCTGCAGGGAACCTGGCTGATGACCCACACCGCGGCCACCAGGGCCTTCATTCCGCAGCGCGCCGGCAAGGTGCTGAGCGTCACTCTCTCCCCCCACAACGGGATGCCGGGCATGGTCCACTCCGGCGCGGCGCGAGCCGCGGTGGAGAACATGATGCGAACGCTAGCGGTGGAGTGGGCGCGGTTCGGGATCAAGACCTGCGCCCTGGCCGCGGGTCAGTTCGCCACCGAGGCCCTGCTGACCAAGTACCCGCAGGTTGTGGTCGAGAACCTGGAGCGCTCGATCCCGATCGGCCGGGCCGGCCGATCGGAGGAGATGGCCTGGCTGGTCGCCTACCTGGCCTCTCCCGCCGGGGACTTCCTCTCCGGCACGACGATCACCATCGACGGCGCCCGCGACAACTGGGCTGGCCCCTGGCCACCGGAGGCGATCGCCGACGAGGGCGGCAGCACGGTTGCCGAGGAGCGTCGCCCGAAGTGAGTGCCGGGGGGCCTCGATTGGCCCGAGTCGGTCCGCCGGCGGGTTAGCTGCGCGGCTCGAGGATCACGATCGGGATCTGGCGGCCGCGACTGCGGGCCTGGTAATCGGCGTAGCCGCCATAGGTCTCGACCGCCCGCGGCCAGAGGCGCTCGCGCTCCTCCGGGGTGGCGACGCGGGCGTGGACCGGGCGGCGCTGGGAGCCGATCTGCACCGTCGTGTCGGGGTGCGCCGCCAGATTGTGGTACCAGGCCGGGTTTTGGGGGAAGCCGCCCTTGGAAGCGATGACGAAGACGTTGTCGCCGTCGGGGATGTAGAGCAGGGGAGAGGTGCGCCGGACGCCACTCCTGGCGCCCAGGTGGTCAAGCAACAGCATCTGGCCGCCGACGCCGGGGAGCGTGTGCCCCAGCCGTCCGCCGCTCGCCCGGTAGAGGAGGGTGTGGATGCCCATGAAGCGGCGCAGGGCAGGCCAGATCCGGTCCGCCACGTCGAGGTAGGGGACCTTCGACCTGCCCTCTGTCGCCCGGGTGCTCAGGTGTACATGCCTCCGAACATCCCGCCGGTGACGTTGAGCACCTGGCCGTGGACGTAATTGGCGAGTGGCGAGGCGAGGAAGAGCACCGGCCCCGATGCCTCCTGCGGCGTCGCCGGGCGGCCCAGCGGGATGATCGCCGAGGCCATCGCCCGCATCTGCTCGGGAATGCCCAGCTCGATCTTCTCGCCGCTCGGCGAGGTCATCTCCTCGCCCTGCTCCTTGGCCGCGGTGAGGCGCGTTTCGACGAAGCCGAAGGCCACGGCGTTGACGTTGATCTTGAACTGTCCCCACTCCTTGGCCAGGGTTTTGGTCAGGCCGACGACCGCCATCTTGGCCGCCGAGTAGTTGACCTGGCCGGCGTTGCCCATCGTGCCCGAGGTGGAGGAGACGTTGACGATCTTGCGGAAGACCTCCTTGCCTTCGGCGCGCTCGGCCTTGGCGGCCTCTCGCCAGTGCGGGGCGAGCGCCCTCGCCACCCGGAAGGGGACGATGGTGTGGATGTCCAGCATCGCCTGGAACTGCTCGTCGGTCATCTTGTGGGCCACCCCGTCCCAGGTGTAGCCGGCATTGTTGACGACGATGTCGACGGCGCCGAAGGCCTCGACCGCGGCGGCGATCAGCTCGTCGGCGGCTCCGACCTTGGTCAGGTCCCCAGCGTGGACCGCGGTCTCGCCGCCGATCTCACCGGCCGCCTGTTCGGCCACGTCGGCGTCGAGGTCGTTGATCAGGACCCTGGCCCCCTCACTGGCGAACAGCTCCGCGGTGGCCCGGCCGATTCCACGCGCCGACCCGGTGACGATCGCCGCTTTTCCATCGAGAATTCCCATCAGTCTGCGTCTCCTTGTGGTTCGTGAAGTCGGCCGCAGGCTATCGGGAACAGGCCGGCCCTGGCTGCTTGGCCAGGCAGCTGGGGCCCTAGTCGACCGGCGGTGTGGGGTCCGGCGGCAGGGGCGGTGGCATCTGATCGGTGGGCGCGGGGGGCTCGGCTTGCCCGGGCAGAGCATCCGCCTCTTGGCGCCAGACGCTGTTTAGCGAGGACTGCAGGTAGGCCCACAGGCCGGGCGCCAGGAGCAGGTAGAGGATCAGGGCGATCCATCCGCTGACCGGCTCCTGGCCACTGATTTGGGCGGCGCCCTGGATGCGCTTGGTCCCGCGCCAGTAGGTGATCAGCCCCGGCACGATGATCAGCCCCCCCGGGAACAGGGCGAGCAGGGAGTTGGTCGGGCTCTGGCCGAGGTCATAGCCCTTTGCCCGGCCGTAGTCGCGCAGCTCGCGGTTGATCCGGTACCACCAGATGAGGTGGTAGATGCCGAGCGTGACGAACGGCAGCAGGGCGGCGGCCCAGGGGCTGCGGATCTTGACCCTGGCCTCGCCGGCGCGGATTTGCAACTCATAGGCCATCTGCTTCTCTTCTCTCCCCGCCCGCCTAATAGTGCTTTGGTAGGTCTCACTGGTCCGGTGGCGGAAGTTGGAAGTCGAGCTGGTCGAACTCGATGGGCTGATCGCAGGTCTGACAGCGGCCGGTCCAACACTTGAACAGGGGTTGCAGCCCC
>Ga0307373_10004284_pt1 | contig 24172 bp, 18 predicted proteins | sample OX2MG_FD_202534 | JGI IMG/M metagenome (GOLD analysis project Ga0307373, IMG submission 202534) | Soil microbial communities from Risofladan, Vaasa, Finland - OX-2 | ecosystem: Environmental > Terrestrial > Soil > Coastal area > Acid sulfate soil | place: Finland: Risofladan, Vaasa | collected... | reverse complement strand
ATGGTGCTCACGAAGCGACAAAAATTTGAAATCGAAAAATTTCATCAGGACCCCTTACCTTCGCGTGCTGAGGCAGTTACAAAGAATGCTCTGAACTTTTACCGGACAGTATTGTGTCCAAATCTGTTGTTCCACCAGTGTCTTGCTACAGATGGAATCACCGTAGCGCTTACTCGCGGTGTTACTGGAGCAACCAAGGTCCCGAAATCCATTCCTACCCGTAAGTCCAGACCCTAAATTGTATTGCTCGTCTCGGCAAAGGCACCCATGTCCACGACCGTAAGTTCGTATAAGTTCTCACTCAGCAAGGCTCCGGAACTTGATCGGACCAAAATTGCCAATCCATAGTTTCCCGGAGCAAGTTCAGTCACCGTTTCTGGGAGAGGTACTTGCATGAAGTGGTCGGGAACCAGGCTATGAACGCTATCAGCCGGAACATCAAGGGCAAGCTCTTTAAGAGAAATGTGCTCCTTTGGCCCGCGCAGTTCGAATATTACACCGCAATTGTCGAGCGCCTCTCTTGTGTCGTTCACGACCCATGCGTGGGGGAAGAACAGATGCTTTAGCTTGCTTGGCCAGCGGGTTTGACCCAGCTCCACGATGGCCAGCACCGGCTGCAGAGCGCGTTGGAGGGCCTCCCGAAAATGCACGCGCGTGGTGCAAGGGTCTTGTCGACCATCTTCCCTCTTGCTTCACCCGCTCATAGATTCTTACAATAACGCTTCCCATGGGCAGTGATCCTCGGATATCAATACTCGATTTCCGGGGAACTCATGGGTGCAGAATCAAGAAAATGTCAAAATGTAGTACCCAATGTAGTTCAACGGGTGATAGCGATTCAGGAAGGCGTTAAGGATCAACAAGATGAAAAAAGTTGGTAGCGCTACCGGGAATCGAACCCGGGTTTTCAGATTGAGAATCTGACGTCCTAACCCCTAGACGATAGCGCCATTGGGTTCGTACAGCTTTTCTAGCATCGAGCTTTAGAAGATGTCAAGCGAGAGAGCCTTGGCCGGCGCATCGCCTGCAATCGAGCAGGCCCGATGTCTTCAGAAATGCGGGCGCAGAGGTATTGGCGTTGTTTGGCCCAGATCAGTACTTGGTTGCGGAGGAGAAATTAAACCCTCCGACCTTTACGGATGGAACAACCATTTCGAATGATTCTTCCCCGGCGGTGCGCTGCGGAGAGCCCATCATCTCAACCCGTGCCAGCATTTCAATAATACTTTGATTGAACCGGAGGTTCTTGACGCCGTGTCGCACCTCGCCGTCTTCAATCCAAAACGTTCCGTCACGAGTCATTCCCGTCAAGATTTTTTGATAGGGATCAACTTCCCGGATATACCAGAGACGGGTAACCAGCAGCCCGCGCGGGGTAGACCGTATCATCTCCTCGATGCTCGATCTGCCACCGTCCATGACGATATTCATGGGAGCTTCGCCATACTCATTCGGAAGAGGAAAACCGTGGCCGGTAGGCTCTTTCCCAACCTTCCGGGCGGTCGCTCGCGCGTAGACCAGGTTCTTAATCGTGCCGCGCTCAACCAAACTTACGCGTTGCCGGGGCACGCCTTCCCCATCAAAAGTCGGACCGGCCTGCAGGGGATGGAAAACGTCGTCATGCACGCTCACATTCTCGCCGAAAAGTTTTTGTCCCACCCGGCCCGTCAAGCAGCTTCGGCTCTCGTGGACAGCCAAGCCGCCGAAGTCGAAGAACAGAAATCCCAGCAAATCCAACACCGCAGCAGGTTCGAGAATCACGCAATACTTTCCCGGCGTGAGGTCCTGCGGCTCCCGGCTTTCCAGAGCTTTCCGCGCAGCCCGGTCAGCCAACAACTCCGGCTCGAGATCGAGGCACGAGGTTGAGGTTTTCTTGGCCCAACCCGAACTTCCTTCCCGCAACATGGTGATGGAAAATTCAGACGTCGTTTCTTCGTGATGCGCTTCGAGACCTCGCGAGTTAAGCAAAGCTATCGATGAAGCTCCGCTCGAATACACTCCAGCGGCCGCCAGACCATCCGCTTCGGCGCGCGTGACCGCTTGCTGAACCGTTTCGGCGCGGGCGCGCGGACTCAGTTCGGCGGTTTCGCTGTCAAAGCGAGAAACCGATCGGTACATTTGCGGCCCCGGCATCCTCATCAACTCAGGATTGGCGGGCTGAAGCCGTGCCAGCGCCAGCGCCGCCTCGCATGCCTGGCGGATGGAATCTTCATCCAGTTTATTGGTACTGGCACGCGCGGTCCGCTGATTGACCGCCGCACGGACGGAGAGGGAGACGCCTTCTTCCGCAACGTTTTGATGGATGCCGTTGTTGGCAAAACGCGTCAAAGAGTAGGAGGTCGAGGTGATATAGGCTTCCGTCTCATCGGCAGTCGAGTATTTGAGAACCTTTTCAAATATTTCCTTGGCGCGTTTTCGAGTCAATAGCATGGTTGAAAAACCACTAAAGGTTGGTTTCTGGAACTCGGACAGCTACAGCTTCAGTAACGGCCGGACCGGCTCACTTTGAATATGCGACGCCCACTTGAACCTTCCGAAATCGCGCCGGAGAGGCCCCATGCCCGGTTCCCATGGTTTGCATGGGCTGCCCTTTCCCGCAATTGGGCGTTCCCCAGAGAACCCACTCCTCCGGCCCGCAGATGGCGTCACAGGAGTTCCAAAACTCCGTGGTGATCCCGCCGTAGCTTGGATTTTTCAGCATGCGGGTCTTCTTGCCGTGTTTGATTTCCCATCCGATTTCAGTCCCGAACTGAAAATTGTAGCGGCGATCGTCAATCGACCAGCTCCGGTTTGTTTCCATGTAAATCCCGTCTTCCGTGTCTGCAATCAACTCTTCAAGACGTCCCTTGCCGGCATGCAGGCTGACGTTGGTCATACGAATCAGCGGGATGCGGTTCCATCCTTCAGCCCTCATGCTGCCGCCTGAGCGGCTCTCACCGATGGCCGCGGCGGTTTCACGCGATGTCAGGTAGCCAACAAACAAACCGTCCTTGATGATTGGGACACACTGTGCTGGCACGCCCTCGTCGTCATACGCAAAAGTCCCGAGCCCCGGTCCGTGAGCAGGCGTAGCGTCCGCCACCACGTTAACAATATCCGAGCCATACTTCAGACTGCCCAGCTTATCCAGCGTCAGAAAACTCATGCCGGCGAAGTTGGCTTCGGTTCCAAGCACACGGTCGAGCTCGATCGGATGCCCAATCGACTCATGAATCTGCAATCCCACCTGCGAGCTCCCCAGGATGATATCCATCTCGCCCGCCGGACACTGGTCGCAGGCGTGCAGCGCCACGGCCTCTTCGGCGATCTGGGGCGCATGGCCGAGCAGATCCAATTCCTCGATCAACTCATAGCCTTTGGTCTGGTATTGGCCCCCGAACGAGTTCGGGTAAGAGCGCCGCTGGATATCACTCTCTGCAAACGAAGTGGCGACGAACCCCGCGCCGGTTTGAGTCTTGATCTGCTGAATTTCCGAACCGAGGGTCGAGAGGAAAAGCTGGTCGATGCGGCAGAAGTCCATGGCAACTTCCGCGAGAGTAACACCTTGAACCCTTCGCAGTTCCGCATCAATTTTCAGCATCAACTCCAAGCAGCCCGAAACAGGAACCAGAAAAGGGTCAATGCGGCAAGGCCCCTCCCACTGATCCACGGTTTTCTCTTCCGGGACGAGAACAACGTCCTGCTTCTTTACCAGGGCGCTGGCACGGGCAATCTCCACAGCCTTGGCGGCGGTGGCGTCAATACTGCCGCCCGAAAGGTCATCGGTTGCCGCAAATCCCCATGCGCCATCGGCGAGAACCCGCACGCCGAGCCCAAAAGATTGCGACTCTCGGACCTGCGCGGTCTCGCCATTTTTGGTTGCGAGATAACGCTGGCGAATGTCCATCACCCGGACGTCAGCGTAAGTTGCGCCCCGGGCCGTTGCTGTGTCAACGGCGCGTTGGCCAAACTTTTTCATCGCGGAATCCTGCATCTCAGCGAGATTTCCTGATTTCCTGCCCCGGCGCCTTGAAGGAGTTTTTGCGAAGTCAAATTCTGTATCCTGAGAGAAATCAATGCCAAGCTCAAGTTCAGCTTAGGCGGGAAAACCGGAATCGATACCCTCAAACTCCCTCATAACGAAGGGTGTCCTCGCTTTTGTGGGAGGACGTCTCGTCGTGGACGATGCTAGGTCCCTTCCGACCACGAACTCAAGTACTCTTCCTGCTCTGGCGTCAACTTATCAATGCCAATGCCCATCGACTCAAGTTTTAACTTGGCAACCAATTCGTCAATTTCCGTCGGAACGGGATAAACTTTCGGTTCGAGCTTCTTGCCGTTCTTGACGATATGCTCAACGGAAAGAGCCTGATTGGCAAAACTCATGTCCATGACAACGGCAGGGTGTCCTTCCGCCGCCGCCAGGTTGATCAGCCGTCCTTCACCCAGCAGATACAGCTTGCGGCCGTCGCCCATGGCGTATTCGTCCACGAACTCGCGGACCCGGCGTTTGGACTGAGCAAGCTTTTCAAGCGCCGGAATGTCAATCTCCACGTTAAAGTGGCCGGAGTTGGCAACCACGGCTCCATTCTTCATCGCTGCAAAGTGTTCGGCCCTCAGGACAGACTTGTTGCCGGTCAGGGTGATAAACACCTCGCCGACCTTTGCGGCTTCCGCCATCGACATGACGCGAAGGCCGTCCATAGTGGCTTCGAGCGCCCGCGTGGGGTTCACTTCGGTTACGATAACGTCCGCACCCAATCCCCGCGCCCGCATGGCCACGCCCCGCCCGCACCATCCATAGCCGACCACCACCACTCGCAACCCGGCGAACAGCAGATTCGTCGCCCGGATAATGCCGTCGATGGTGGACTGCCCGGTGCCATAGCGATTATCGAAAAGATGCTTGGTATCCGCGTCGTTGACCGCAACGATGGGATATTTCAACACGCTGTTTTTCGCCATGCTCCGCAGGCGAATCACGCCCGTAGTCGTCTCCTCGGTTCCTCCCAGTACCTCGGGAACCAAATGCTGGCCTTTCGTCAGGATCGCCGTCACCAAGTCAGCGCCGTCATCCATAGTGATGTGAGGTCTATGTTCCAGTACCGAGAGGATATGCGAGTAATAAGTCTCGTTGTCTTCGCCTTTTATAGAGAAACAGGGGATCTGGTAATCCTTCACCAGGGACGCCGCTACGTCGTCCTGTGTGCTCAACGGATTCGAAGCACAGAGCACAACGTCGGCGCCTCCGTCGCGGAGCGTAACCGCCAGGTTCGCGGTCTCCGTGGTGACATGGAGACAAGCGGCAATCCTTATTCCCGCCAGCGGCTTCTCTTTGATGAACCGCTTCCGGATCAGTTCCAGAACGGGCATCCACTGGCCAGCCCACTCCATGCGATTCTTACCTTTGCCGGCCAGTTCCAAATCCTTAACGTCGTACGTGCTCTTTTTGGTCGCGGGCATTTATAGACCACTCTCCTTCCGTAAAATGGCAGCCTTGTCGGTCCGCTCCCAAGTAAACTCCGGTTCGAGTCTTCCGAAGTGGCCATACGCTGCTGTTTTCTGGTAAATAGGGCGAAGGAGGTCGAGCGACTCGATGATTTTCCGCGGCGAGAGTTGGAAATGCTTGCGGATGAGTTCGGCCAACTGCCCATTCGATATTTTTCCTGTGCCAAACGTATCGATCATCACCGATACGGGTTCAGCCACGCCGATGGCATAGGCCAGTTGAACCTCCGCGTGAGTTGCCAAACCTGCAGCCACGATATTCTTGGCAATGTAACGAGCCATATAAGTCGCTGAGCGATCGACCTTCGTGGGGTCTTTGCCGGAAAAGGCTCCCCCGCCGTGGCGCGCCCAACCCCCGTAAGTGTCAACAATAATCTTCCGGCCGGTCAGGCCGGAATCGCCCACAGGCCCGCCCGTTACAAACCGGCCGGTGGGATTGATGTGATACTTGGTTTTTTCATCCATCATCGCAGCGGGGATCACGGGTTTAATAACGCATTGGATGATCCCTTCGCGAAGCGTTTCGTTCGAAACGCTGGCCGAGTGCTGCGTGGAAACCACAACGGCATCCACCCGGAGAGGCTTCAGTCCTTCGTATTCGACGGTGACCTGCGACTTCCCGTCGGGTCGGACGAAATCCAGGATATTGCTTCGGCGAACTTCGGTGAGACGCTGGCAGAGCCTCTGAGCCAGGGTAATCGGCAGCGGCATCAGTTCTTTTGTGTCGTCGCAGGCATAACCGAACATTAGGCCCTGGTCCCCCGCCCCGCCGGTTGAAACTCCCATGTCAATGTCGGGGCTTTGCCGTGTCAGGTTGACGTGAACCTTGCAACCCTCCGCAGTAAAGCCGCCTTCGGGGTCGGTATAACCGATTGAGCGAATCACTTTCCGCACAATGCGGTCAATATCGGGTTTCGCGGTGGTGGTAATTTCCCCGATGACATAGACGTCCTGATCCTTGGCCATCGACTCGCACGCCACTCGCCCGTTTGAATCCTCAGCGAGAACCGCATCGAGCACGGCATCCGAGATTTGGTCACACACTTTGTCGGGATGTCCTTCCGTCACCGACTCGGAGGTAAACAGGTAGTGATGATCAAGCCCAACCACGCGGGCCTCCTTCTTCTTTGAGTAGAATTGCGTCCCCGGTACAAACTTTGAAGGCTAGCATAGGCCTTCAGAAACCGTCAACCTTTTCACGGCAGTCGCGACTTTCCGAACAGCGAACGGAGCGCATTGGAGGTTCAGCAGTTCCGATAACCGTTCAAACCGCGCCGCCGGCACACCCTGCCTTGAGTGAAAGCGCTGCTTTCTGCTTCACTGCAACCGGTCTCCTTACGCAATCCTCGTTGCGCGGCCAAATGCCCAAAAGGTTTCTTCATCAAACCGTTTTTCGATCCTTTGCCCGGACTACTCCGCGTTGGTTAGAGCGCGGCGCGACATGAGGCAGGCTTGGATAAAAGGGTCAATGTCGCCGTCAAGGACGCGGTCAGCGTCTCCGATTTCAAACTTGGTTCGATGGTCCTTCACCATCCGGTACGGATGGAGCACGTAGGAGCGAATCTGGTTGCCAAAGGCAATCTCACCCTTGGAATTCTCGAGCTTCTGCGCCGCCTCGCGCCGCTTCTGGAGTTCCAGTGCGTAAAGCCGCGAGCGCAGGAACTTCATGGCCTTCTCGCGGTTGCGATGCTGCGACCGCTCATTCTGGCACTGCGCCACCGTCCCTGTCGGGATATGGGTGATGCGGACAGCGGAATCCGTGGTGTTGACGTGTTGGCCGCCGGCTCCGGTTGAACGGTAAGTATCAACCCTCAGATCTTCAGGCTTGATTTCGATATTGATGGTGTCATCGATTTCCGGGCTGACATAGACGGAGGCAAATGAAGTGTGCCGGCGCGCCGCCTGGTCGAAAGGCGAGATGCGGACCAGACGGTGCACGCCGCTTTCCGCGCTCAGCAGGCCGTAAGCGTATTCGCCCGCTACTGTAAAAGTCGCGGATTTCAGACCCGCTTCTTCTCCCGCCTGATAATCGTTCAAAGTGAGCTTGAAGCCGTGTCGCTCCGCCCAGCGGCGGTACATGCGCAAGAGCATCTCCGCCCAGTCTTGCGACTCCGTTCCCCCGGCGCCGGGATGAACGGTCACAATGGCGTTCAGGCGGTCATTCTCGCCGGGAAGGAGTGTGGTCGTTTCCAGGAGATCGATTTCGCCGCGCAGAGCATCGATTTCGCCGCGGATCTCACCCGAAACATTTTCACCTTCGGTCGCAAGCTCGAAGTACGCTTCCAGGTCCGCAAGTTTGGAGGCGAGCTTTTCGTCCGTCTGGAGGATGGTTTCCAGCCGTTTGCGCTCGGGAAGGATTTTCTGAGATTTTTGCTGGTCTTCCCAGAATTCCGGGCGGGCTATCTGCTTCTCAATGGCCTCAAGGTCGCGGCGATTTTTTGGAGCGTCAAAGAAAACTCCGAAGTTCCTGGATGCGATGCTTCAGCTCGTCGAATTCCCGCGTTAGATCTTCAATCAAGGTTTCTCCTCCCGCTTGCAATAATCTCGATCTCAGTGAGTCGGGGCCCTCTTGACACTCAATCCCAAACCCACCGCCAGGATCATTCCCAGGGCCGTCGCCACACAGAACCAGGCAAAAACGTCGCCGTGCGCGGTATAAAATGTTTCCTGCGTCAAATAACGGAACCTTCCCGTCAATATCCCGTCTTGATGGCGCGGAATTTCTTTCCGTACCCGGCCGTAGGGATCAATGATTGCAGTAATGCCATCATTCGTTGCCCGCAGCAGGAAACGGCGGTTTTCGATTGCCCGGAAACGAGCCATCTCAAAGTGCTGGTAGGGCGCTGACGAATCGCCGAACCAGCCGTCATCCGAGATATTGACCAGGACTCCGGCCCCCGCAGCAGCAATCTTCCGCACCAGTTGCGGAAAGATCGCCTCATAACAAATGAACACCCCGATTGTCCCCTCCGGAGTTTTGGCGACCTGAACAGTCTTTCCCGCAATAAAATCGCCCACTTGCGAGGTGATCTTCCCAACTTGTCCCGGGAACGCCCACCACGGCACATATTCACCAAAGGGCACTAAATGAATTTTATCATACTGAAGCACCACGCGACCGTCAGGAGCAAGAATGACAGCAGAGTTCTTCGGGAGCGAAGTTCCCTCCCCCTGAAAGGTCACCGTCCCGACGACGGCGTATGCGCGGGCCTCTTTGGCCATGAGTTCCACCGCCCCGTGAAATACCGGATCGCGATTGAAATAAAAGGGAGCGGGATCTTCAGGCCAAACGAGTAAGAGTGAATTCTTCGATAGCGCTTCCGGGCTGCGGGAGGCGTGAACGCTCCTCTCCACCAAGGCGTCGAGGGGGTTTGGGTTAAGCCAGGGGGCCCAATTCCTCATGCCGGATTCCGCCAGCGGAATATTCGGCTGAACCAGTAGGGCTACATCTGGCTCAGGCTGCCGTCGAGGCGGAAGAAGCAGACGATCGGCAACCCCAAGAAACACCACCCACACCGCAAGAGCCATCCATCCCGTTCTTCGGCGCGGTTTCAGCAAAATCCACGCCAGCAGGGCGCTGGTGGATATGGCCAGAAACGAAAGTCCATAGACAGCAGTTACGGAGGCGATCTGCTCCAATCCCTCCGGTCGAACCGCGTAACCCAAAAGGTTCCATGGGAAACCGGTAAAGAGATATGTGCGGGCTAATTCCAGAGCAACCCACAAAAAAGGACTGAGCAGAAGAGCCGCTCCTGTGGACCGCCGAGCCACGCTGGTTTCAATCAGGCCAAAAGCGCCGTAGAAGGTTGCAAACAGAGCAACGAAAAGAACCAGCACGCCTGCCCCAACTACGGAGCTTAATCCCCCGTAATGCCGCATCACGCCCACAAACCAGTAGCAACTCCCCGCGAGAAAAATCGTTCCCGTCAAGTATCCAAGCCAAAAGCCGCGGGCAGGGCGCTTTTCGCTAACGATTGCAAGCAGCAGCGGAAGGCAAGCCACCCACACCAGCGCAGCCCAGTTGAGTAAAGGAAAGCACGCCCATAAAAAGATGCCGCTCAACCCACTCGCTGCGAAGCGCGTTAAGGGCCTGTCAAGCCAATCTGGAAGGGATGGATTGATGAAGGTCATTCCTGAGCTGAAATTCGCCGCCCTCTAGGCCGCAAGATCATGGTGCGGAAAATGCCTTCGTCACGATGCCCGCAATAGGGCACGGCGCAGGAAATCCTCAATGGACGATAAACGGTTTGAAGCCTTCCCTTTCAAGCTTATGCAGAGCTCGTTCGGCTTGAGAGCGTGAAGCGTACGGCCCCACGTGCACCCGATACAGGCTGTCACCTACATGAGAGCCCTTGGGTGATACCAGGAAGACAGGATAATGCCGAGCCTCCAAAAGTCTGATGAGCGTGATCGCATCGGCCTCGGTCTTGGAAGCGATCACCTGCACCGCAAAGCGGCCATTCCGAGCGGTCGCTGCGGGAAGCTCCGAGTGCATTTTCTTTGGGGCGGGGGGCGTGTGTCCAGCGCTGGTTCGCGGCTTTGAAATTTCCCGGGATTCCTTCGCCGCGGGCATTGCCTGCTCGGGTATCGCCTCAGCCAGCGGTTGCGGATGAATCACCGGCGCCTCTGCCGCAGGGCTCGGCGCCACCGTCTCGGTGGTTAGACTTTCCGTGGAGGATTGCGCTGAGGCCTCCGGTGGAGGATTTACGGTTGGGGGAATATTGGACGGAGGCGTTACGGTCTCGGTCTCGGTGGAAGTCTTTGCGGGCCCATGGTTATAACCCACCACAAAGCCCAATGAGAAGAACACCGCACACACGGCCACAGCAGCAAGAAAGATCAGAACCAGATGCCAAGCCGAGAATCCTTTTTCCACCTGGAGCCGTTGCATCCTCTCAGTCACTTCCCTTCAAGACAGCCTTGGTCACAGCGCACGCGCGGTTTATTCTTTCTTGGAACCGGGCTGGCCCGCTGACCCACCGCTGAATTTTCCCATCAGGGCAGACAGCAATTCCACGGGGATGGGAAACACGATCGTCGTGTTCTTTTCGGTCCCCAATTCTGCCAGAGTTTGAAGATAACGCAAAGTAATAGTGATCGGTTCAACCGCCAAAATCTTTGCGGCATCCGACAGCTTTTGTGACGCCTGGAATTCCCCATCGGCGTTGATAATCTTCGCTCTGCGCTCGCGTTCAGCCTCTGCCTGCCGGGCAATCGCCCGTTGCATATCCTGAGGGATATCCACCTGCTTCACTTGAACCTGGCTCACCTTGATCCCCCAGGGTTCGGTTTGCTCGTCAATAATGGTCTGCAACCGCTGATTCAGTTTTTCCCGCTGTGAGAGTAAATCGTCAAGCTCAACCTCACCGAGCACTGCCCGCAAGGTGGTAGCCGCAAGCTGCTCAATCGAATAGCGATAGTTCTTCAGCTCAATGACGGACTGCTGGGCGCTGATAACCCGGTAGAAGAGCACGGCGTTGACCTTTACGGAGATATTGTCGCGCGTGATAATGTCTTGCGCCGGGACATCCCACGTATCAATCCGCAGCGAGACCTTCACGACCTTGTCAATGGGCCACCAGATCCAGATAAGTCCGGGCCCCTTGTCCGGCTTTTGGACGCGGCCCAGGCGGAACACCACCGCCCGTTCGTATTCTCTCAGCACGTTCAGGCAGGCTACGGCATAGAAAAATAGAATCATCCCGATTACCAGGTAATTCATCGTGGACTCCTTTCGACTTCATGGGGGAAAATCCAGATTTTACAACCTCTCGACAGGAAACGTCTGATCCCTTTTTGTACGCCGCCAGAACCGATCCCACGGAGTTCCGCTCGAAACAGTCTAGCGGGATTCGCCAACAGGCTCAACAAGCAAAGTGAGACCCTCGATCTTGAGAACCCTCACACGCGTCCCGGCGAGAATATTTTGTCCTGCGCGGGCTTCCCACAATTCGCCGTGGACAAAAATCTTCCCTTTGGGTTCAAGGTCTGTGCGCGCGACGCCAATCGAGTTGATAAGCCCTTCCTCGCCCGTAATCGCTTTTCGCATCTTTGCAGCCCACGCAAAGCGCACCAAAAGCACCGTAATGACGGCCAAGGGAAGCGTCACCGAGAGCGAGGTGGTAAGCCGAATCCGTGCTCCCGGCCAAGGGGAGTTGATCAAGATCATTGAGCCGATGAGCATGGAGACAACTCCCCCTGCCGCAAGGATCCCGTGCGAGGTGAGCGTTGCCTCGAGGCCGAACAGAACCAGGCTGATCAGGATCAAGGCGACACCCGCGTAATTAATCGGCATCAGATGGAAACCAAACATCCCCAAAACTAGACAGATGGCTCCGATCACTCCCGGAGCAATAAATCCCGGATGAGTGAACTCCACGTACAGTCCCAACAAACCGATTGCGCCCAGAATAAAGGCGATATTCGGATCCGCCACCCAGGAAAGAAACCTTTTAAACCCCGGCATCTTATAAACTTCAATATGGGCGCCTGCTAAATGAAGCACGGTCGCCGAACCATCGAATCGATTGATCGTCTTTCCATCAAACTGCTTGAAGATATCCTGGGGCGTATTGGCTACGGCATTGGTCAGGTTGGCCTTAAGAGCTTCCTGGTCAGTATAGGATAGGCTTTTTCTAACCCCTTCTTCGGCTAGTTTGGCATTGCGCCCGCGCCGGTCGGCAATGGACCGCATGAAGGCAGCCGCGTCATTTTCAATCTTCGTTTCTTCGGTTTTTCCAACTTGCATGCCCCCAACCGTGACTGGATGGGCAGCCCCTGTATTGGTTCCCGGAGCCATAACGGCCAAGTCACCCGAAAGCAAAATGAAGAACCCCGCCGACGCCGCGCGGCTGCCGCTCGGAGAAACATAGGTAATCACCGGCACGCGGGAGTTTACGATCGCCCGGATGATCTCACGCATAGAGTCTTCCAGGCCTCCCGGAGTACTCAATTCAAGCAGGATGGCGCTGGCGTTGATGCGGTTGGCGTATTCGATCCCGTGAACAACATACTCGGCACTGACCGGCTGCACCACGCCGTCCAAGTTGATCTGGAGCACAATGGGTTGGGATGTGGCTGCCCGCAGCGGAGCGCAGAATACCGCCGCCGCAAAAGTGGCTGCCACCAGCACTGAAAGCCGCAAGCCCTTTGATTTCAAGGTGCACCTCGGTCCGAGGAAGACGCCTTACGAATCCGGTCCAGTAAATGCTCAGCCTCGGCGTTGGCCGAGTCGAGACGTAAAACGACTTGAGCCTGCTTCATCGCCGCTTCAGGATGGTGCAGCGAGAGATATGCGCGCGCCAGCCACAGGTGTGCCTGAACAGAATCTTTCTCATTCAATGAGGCTTCAAGCTCCGTAGCGGCAAGTGTATGCTTGCCTTCCATTTCATAGACTTGACCAAGAGCACGGCGCGCTTCGCTACTGCCCGGGAGCAGGGAGACTGCCTCGGTTAGCTCCCGCTCCGCCTGGGAGAGTTGCCCCGCCGAAAGATAATCCGTTCCGCGCTTCAGGTGAATTTGGCCGTCATTATGAACAACCCGGGCGGGTTGTTGGGCAAGCCTGCTTTCGGTGGCGCGACGGATCGTCAGAGCGAGCAACCGAAACGCCCTGCCGTCATATTCGTTCATAATTCGCGGATGGGGCTTGAAGCCGGGGGTTGGATCACTACCGGTAGCAGGGTCATCGGTAGCGTTTTCGCCGTGAGCAGCCACCCACTGCAATTCGCGTTGGCGCGCCTGAGCGTCCCCAAGCTTACCTAAAACATGTGCCAGTAGAGCGTGGACATCGGAATCGTCCGGCGCCTGAACAAGGGCCTTCCGCAGATATTGAGCACCTTGATCGTACTTCTGCAAGTACCACAGACACACCCCCGTATTGTAGAGGAGGTCCGGGGCAGATTGGTCCTTCTTATAAGCATCTTGGAAGTCGGTCAGCGCTTGGTCATAATGGTTAAGGGACAACTCCACAACCCCAAGGTTATTCATGACCGCGCCCAACGGAACCTGCTGGGCGAGTTTCTCAAACGATTTTTCGGCCAAAACATCGTGTCCTAGATAGTGCTGGTCAATTCCGGATAAAAAAAGCGACTCGGAATAGTCCTCGTCGGTGGCCTTAACGGTCTGAAGCCACCTGGCTGAACTGGCATAATCATTCTGTTCAAAATAATACCGGCCCAACTCAAAAGCTGCGCGGTGGTCGCTCGGATCAAGGCGCTCGGATTCCCGCAGAAAATGGATCCGGCTTTTGGCATCCGTCGCCAATACGCCTCGGATATAATTTTCAAAGGCATCCAGGCGGACCGGCGGGAAGCGATGGCTGAAGTTTTCTTCACTCCCGGCCGCCTCCCCGCTATCATAATGAGTCACAAGTTTCCATGCCAGACGCGTTTCAAGGCCAGTCAGGTCAGCCAGTTTGCCTGACACCACCACAGGTTGAGAAAGCCGCAACCCCTGAACATCCAACCATTGGACCTGAATGGTCAGTTGGTCCTCTTTTAACGAGAAATTTCCCATCACTGCCACATTGGTTCCAAGAGTTTGCGCCACCTGATACTCGCTCGCCAGGGTTAAGGGGACTTCCGGAGTGAGCCCTAATTTCTTGTAAGCAGCGTTTCGTTCTTCACGCGGCAGGACATACCTGGTGGGAGAATTCAAGCGAGAACCTAGAAGGCTGGCGATTCCCTCCGACATCCATCCCAAATTAGTGCGGCCACTCAAGTTTTCGAGGGGAAACACAAGAATGACACGCGGGGGTGCGGCCTTGAGAATTCCGGAAGCCGCCAGCAACAAGACAAGTAACTTGAAACACTTCTGCTTCATGCGGTTTCAACCAACGCAGGCCATTATAGCACTGCAACAGTTCCTACTCCTTGATCGGAGTGGGAGGATTGCGCATCAGGGTGATGTCTGCAAGATCTTCGTCAGAAAGCGGCCGGAGGCCTTGCCTTTCCGACTGGGCGCTCTGAGGCTGATTGGACGGTTTCGACTGTTCGCCTTGCGCGCTCCAGATTGTTACGCATGAGGATACAAAGGTTCTTAGAAACCATTTCAAAACCTCCTGTAGGCCATTGAAGGGGAGGCTGTTGAGCTGATCATTCGTGGATTTGGAGAACCGGCCGAAGATGTTTTAATGAAAATAAAGGACTTAACGCCTGGCCTCCGCCTCTCTTCTCAAGTCGTTCGGGTCTGATCAAGGAAATCAATAAGTTCCATGGGGTTTTGAAATGGCTTCTAGTAAAATCCAGGTTAGACAGGTGCGGGTTGCGTTCACGACTCACCCCCACGCGGCGAAACCACCTTAGGGTGGTTTCTGATCCGGGGCTTTTGAAGGTTCCCGCTTCGAGCCCCCGCCTTTGAAAATTGAAAGGAACTTCTTCAACAACCCGCCCTTCTTTTGAACGGAAGGCGCTTGCTGAGGAGCCTCAATACTTTTCGCAGCCTTTTGTTCCTCATTTTTGCCGGGACTCGGGGCCAAGGTTGGAGCCGGTGCATTCGGGGTGGAAGGAGCATTTGGCGTTTTATTGGAATGAAAAAACTTGCCCAAAATCCCGCCGATGCTCTCAATGGGATTTGCCGCGTGGGGTTCCGTTCCCTGGATAAAGACTTCGTCCCTCACCCTGGCGGAGGAATTTTCAGTAACCAGCTGCCCTTGGGCGTCGATAGGAACGCTCACAATGCCCGAAGGTTCAGGAAAGGGCTGGGCATCATCGTAGTCAGGAAGCTGAGTGGCGCGTTTCATGAACGCCGTCCAGACGGGAAGAGCTGAACTTGCGCCGGACAGGTTTAATTCCCTGTCGTTATCATAGCCCACCCATACCACCGCCAGTAAATTGGAGGTAAAGCCTGCAAACCAGCCATCGTGAGAAGTTCCCGTCTTCCCAGCCGCCGGCAAGGTGAACCCCCGGCTTCTGGCTCCCGCACCCGTTCCCTCATTGATAACGCTTTCCAACAAGTTCACCATCAGATAGCTGACGCGCGGATCGAGAACCTGGCGAGAGACTACCGGGTCGCGATAGAGCGTTTGGCCCGAGTCATCGTTGACGGCCATAATCGACCGCGGCTTTTCATAAAGCCCTGAATTTGAAAAAGTGGTGTAGGACCCGGCGATCTCCAGCGGCATCGCCACGTACGCTCCCAGCGCAATCGCGGGCGTAGCCTGCAAACCATCATTGATTCCAGCCGCGATGGCCAAATCCTTGATCTTCTCGTAGCCGGTCATTTGCGCTAGGCGCACGGTGGCCACGTTAAGAGAGTGTGCCAGGGCGTCCCTGACCGTAACCAAACCGCGGTATTCGTCCTCATAATTTCTGGGCTCGTAAACCTGGTCGCCAAACTGGAAGGTGGTCGGTTCGTCCATCAACGTTGTGGCCGGAGTGATCAAGGGCTGGGAACCATCGACCGCAGAATTGAGAGCCGCAGCATAGACAAAGGGCTTAAAAGACGAGCCGGGCTGGCGCCGCGCCAGGACATGGTTCAACTGGCTCTCCGCGTAGTTGCGGCCGCCCACCAGCGCCCTGATGACTCCGCTGTGGGGATCGAGAACAACCAGGGCAACTTGGGGTTCCTTGGGACCGCTGGGCGGTGGCTCGCTCTTATGCCGATGCCTCCCGGCGATCCGCTTATCCACTTCCGCCATGCCCACAGGGACAGCTTCGGAGGCTGCGCGTTGCAAGTCAAGGTCAAGGGTCGTATAAATCCGATAGCTCTGGGAGAGCAAATCCTGCTCGGAAAAATGAGCCAGCAGCTCATCTTGAATCATGTCGACAAAGTACGGCGCCTGGCTGGCTTCGACATTTTCCCGAGTCACCCCCAGGGGAGCCGCAGAGGCTTTCGCGGCCTGATCACCTGTAACATACCCGGTCTCAACCATCTCGCGTAACACATGGTTCCGGCGCCCGAGCGCGCGCTGCGGGTGGTTGTAGGGGGAATAGAAATTGGGACCACGAATCATGCCCGCTAACAGAGATGCCTCAGGCAGGGTAAGGTTTGAAACAGCCTTATTGAAGTAGGCGTTCGCCGCCTCCCCAAACCCATAAATCGAGAAGCTGCCCCTTTGCCCCAAGTAGATTTCGTTGGCGTAGAGTTCAAAAATTCTTTCTTTGCTCAATCGCTGCTCGAGGAGGAGCGCAATGAAAATCTCTTCCACTTTTCGGCGGATCGTCCGGCGAGGCGTCAGAAAAAAGTTTCGCGCCAGTTGCATGGTCAGCGTGCTTCCGCCTTCCACAGCCTTTTGGGCCCGTAAATCGGCAAGAGCAGCGCCCAGGATGCGGAACAGGTTTACGCCGTGGTGAGAAAAGAAACGGTGATCCTCAGCCGCAATCACCGCGTCATCCAGCACCTTGGGCAGTTCGTTGTATTTGACGACTCTGCGCTTGGCGCGGCTTCTGCCAAAAAGTGTGGTGATCACTTCGGGCTCAAGCCAGTAATCTTGCAGTGCCGTCCCCTTGGCTAGCCCGGTGATTGAGACAACATGACCCTGGCGGAAATCGAGAACTGCGGGACCTTCCTCGATGACCGATCCGTGAAAAAAAGAGGCGGGACCCGGACGGATGACCAGCTTGTTGCCTGTGATCTCGTAACCACCCAACTTGGACCCTGGGTTGTCTGGAGTGTAGCCCGCCCGCTGCAGTTTTATCGCAAACTCCTCAGGAGATGCGCGCTCTCCAACGCGAATCGGCGTGGGAGCAGCGTAGACGAGCGAGGCGTGATTAAAAACATCGCCGCTCAACCTTGCGTCGATCATCCGGGAGAAGTGAATGTAGAGATAAACAAAAAGGCTCAAACCCGCCAGGAACGACACGAGGCCTGCGGCAACCAGCAGCTTCTTCCACCAGACCCATCCCGCAATACGGCTGCGTTGGCTCTTTGCTCTGGCCTTTAAGGGTTTCCGAATTGCCGGTCTTGGTCGGGAAGGCACTGATTATATGATGTTGCTGTTTTCAGCCGATGGTGTGAAATGCAGGGTCACTGTGTAGAATTTCAAATCGACGTAAACTGAATAATCAAGATCGATGCGAACGGTCCGGCTGATCGAAACCTTGATGTCTTTTCGTTCAACGGGAAGTCCCAGCGATTCGGCTTTTACCAGAATTTCGTCCTGAACGGCCTCGGAGGTCACAGGCGGCGATTGGACCGTCGCCTGAACAGCCACGTTGTTCAAATAGCTTTGAAGCTCGTAATTGTCAAGATAAACAGGGATAATCCTGGCGGCAGAAAAAACCACCCCAGCAAGAAAGACCAAGGATAAAAAGGTCTTGATTCCTCCCTTTCCTGAATCACAAGCTGACTTCATCCAATTTACTGCGCCTCCGTTTGGTCCTGGCCAGCGATGCGCTCCTTCAGCGCCTTGGCTAGCTGCGGAAGATTAACATCCTGAACCTGTTTTGTCGAGCGCTCATAGATCTCGGCTAACCCTTGCTCCAGCTTCCTTTTGCCGACGGTCACACGATAAGGCACACCGATCAAGTCGGCATCCTTGAATTTTACTCCAGGCCTTTCATTGCGGTCATCAAACAAAACATCCAGCGAAAGCTCGCGCATCTCATTATACAATTTCTCCGCGGTTTCCTTGAGCCTGGCGTCGTCCATATTGGCGGCGGTAAGGATAACATCGAAGGGAGCGATCGCCCGAGGCAAGAACATTCCGTCCTGGTCATGATTCTGTTCAACGGCGGCCGTCAGAATGCGCTCCAGGCCTATTCCATAAGAGCCCATGACCAGCGCGACTTCCTTGCCGTGAAGGTCAAGAACCGTCGCGTGCATGGCTTCCGAATACCGGCGGCCCAACTTGAAGACGTGGCCCAGCTCAACCGCGACAGAAACCCGCAACGGCCTGCCACATCGGGGGCATAAATCCCCTGATTGGACCACTCGGAGGTCGGCATAATCAGCGACAAAGTCACGCCCCGGAGTGACATTGCGAAGGTGGGTGTCATCGCGGTTCGCTCCCGCAATCAGGTTCTTGCGTCCCTTCAAGGCGCGGTCAGCCAGCAATCGCGCTCCCTGAACGCCCACCGGCCCCAAAAATCCCAATGGCGCGCCATGCAGCGCCAGAGCTTCCTCGGGTCTCGCCGCACGGAAGGTTGCCGTGCCCAAAGCCGTGGCCAGCTTCGTCTCGCTCAAAGCGTGGTCACCGCGTAGAAGAAGAACGACGGGCTTGTCTTCGACGATGTAAACCAGGGTCTTGATCATCCGCGAAGGAGCCTCGCCCGTGAACTTCACCAGGTCGTCGATGGTTTTCTGGCCGGGGGTGGAAAATGGCTCCGGTGAAGCATCTCCCGGGAGATCATCAACCGGAGCGACGTTCGATTCTGCCTTCTCCAGATTGGCCGCGTAGCCGCATTCACAGACTGCAATCGAGTCCTCACCGGCGTCAGTCGGCACCATAAATTCATGCGAAACCGTTCCGCCCATCGCTCCGGAATACGCTTCGGTGATGACATACTTCAAGCCGCAGCGGTCGAAGATTCGGCGATAAGCGTCGTAATGTTTTTGGTAGCTCTGGTCCAGTCCCGCATCGTCAAGATCGAAAGAATACGAGTCCTTCATCATGAATTGCCGCAAACGCAGCAGGCCGGACTTTGGCCTGGGCTCATCCCGGAATTTCTCCTGAATTTGATACCAGATCTGGGGCAGTTGCTTGTACGACCGGATTTCCCCCCGCGCGATATTCGTCATTTCTTCTTCATGGGTCACGCCCAGACACATGTCGTGCTGGTTGCGATCCTTGAACTTAAACATCGTCTCGCCAAAGAGGTCGTAACGTCCGGATTCCTTCCACAGTTCGGCGGGATCGAGCGCTGGAAGGTAAAATTCCTGCGCCCCGATACGATTCATTTCCTCCCGAATGATTTGAGAGATTTTAAGGAACGACCTCTGGGCCAGAAACAAATACGCGTACACCCCCGCCGCCACCTGCCGAACGTAACCCGCTCGCAGCAGAAGCCGGTGGCTGGGTGCTTCCGCCTCTGCGGGCGCCTCCCGAAGTGTCGGAATAAAAACCTTGCTCCAACGCATGCTTTCACCTTTTCAAATACATTCGGGCGGACAAGAGCATTGCTTGAGAGCGCCCGCCCCAAAGGGCAAACCGTCATTGTTGGGGAAACCGGCATTCTTGTCAAGAAAGGCAAGAGGCTCTGGCGGGCTTACGGTTATCCCCTCCGTCCACCAGCGGTCTCCACCTCTGCGATGCTCGCCTGCACTCCAAGAGAGCAACCGACCCACGGGTTTGAGATATGCAAAAGGTGCAGCCCCTGAGGTGCGAGAAACGGCTCGGCGTGTGCCGCTATGGAGTCCGGGGGACAGGCTGCGAACTCTCTGCAGGCAGTTGAACGTACGCCCGCTTCAGCAGGAATGGGGTCGCAAAAGTAGTAACCACCGCCATCAGCACGAGAATCGTAAACAATCGCTGCCCGATGAAGCCGTTGGACAAGGCGATATTTGCAATAATCAGCTCCATGATCCCTCTGCCATTCAGACCAATCCCGACGGCCCAGCTCTCTTCTTTCGTCAGCCGGGCCAGGCGACCACCCAGGTATCCGCCGAAGATCTTGCCCGCAAAAGCAGCAACAAGCACCGCCGCGACCAGTCCCCAATTCCTCAAGCTCATGGCATCGAACTCAAGGCCGATTGCCGCGAAAAAGACAGGTCCCAGGAAACCCATCGTGACATCGGAGGCCGTTTTCTGAACTTCAAGGAATTTAGCCTTCCCCAGAACCTCATAGGTGAGGAGCATCGATCCAAAGAAGGCCCCCACCACAAATTGCAGGCCAAGGGCTTGCGAAAAACTGGCAAACGCGATGACAAACAGCAGAACAACCGCAAAGGCCGACTCCTTTCCCTTCAGCCTAACAAGCAGTCGGTCCAGCGGATTTCGAGACCACAGAAACCGCTGGGGAGAATAGCGCTTTACGACCCGGGCGACGAGGACGACCCCAGCCATAAACATCACCGCCTTGACCAGCGCCAGGCCCATGGATGCAAAAGCATTGGTCGGACCTGCCCCTTTTCCATTGATATCCAGGATCACGCCAAGAATCAAGAGCGATATGACGTCGTTAAAGACAGCCGCTGAAATGATCTTCTGGCCGATTTCAGTCTGGATCTTGCCAAGATCCATCAGGATTCGGACGCTCACTGGAAGCGCCGTGATGGCAACACACAGGCCGATAAAGATCGACCGCGTGGTGCCCAGGCCAAAAAGCACACCCACGACGATCCCGAGAAGCATTGGAAGGATAAATCCGGCAGCGCCAACAAAGGCGCCACGGCCGCGGAAGGACTTCCAAAGGGTCGGCAAATCCATTTCCATGCCAGCCAGAAAAACAAGCAACAACACGCCCAAGTCCGCAAGCGCTCGGATTTCATCCGTGAAACGAACCAGCCCAAGGACGGAAGGGCCGAGGATAACCCCCGCTGCAATTTCACCCAGCATGGCGGGCTGCCCGTAATGCTCAGAGATTTCTCCAATGGTGCGGGAGAGGAGCAGAAGCAAGAGTAGCGCTTCAATGAATGGCACGCAGGTTCCTTTCAGCTACCAGGGAGAATGAATTCACCCGACCGTAACCTCCCGAAGCCAACAAGTCGAAAGACGAGAGATTCGAATCAGTCTAGCATAGGGGCAAAAACAAGAGAATCGCCGGACGGGCCGCTGGACGGGCCGCAAAGCTGCTCAGTAGTACTTTCCTCTGATATTCTCCCTTAACTGAGGTTCCTACGACCTGTTGCGAGCACATGGGATTTTACACGCATGGGATTTTGCGCTTGCCAGAACTATGCCTTAATTCATAACATGGGGGATTGCTGACAAGAGGTGGAGCATCATGATCAAGGCCAGAACAGCGCTCTTTTACGCCGCGATGCTCGGCGCCGCTGTCGGTGTATTCTTTTGGATTCGTTCCGCCGGAGACTCGCTGGTTGCGCCGACGGGGCCTGGAACGTTCGGACAACACGGGCCCCGGCAGTCCGGCGTTGTCCTGATGCACGTGCTCGTGGCGCTGGTGGTGATTATCCTCTGCGCTCGAGCCCTTGGATCGGTCTTCCGAAGGTTCAACCAGCCGCCCGTGATCGGCGAGATGATCGCCGGAATTTTGCTGGGGCCTTCCTTGTTGGGTCGCGTTTTGCCTGGTGTTTCAGCATACCTTCTCCCCAACGAGGTGGCCCCGTTTGTTTCAGTGATTGCTAATGTTGGCGTCATCTTGTACATGTTTCTGGTGGGCGTCGAGCTGGACACAAATCTGTTGCGCGGGCGCACCCACGCATCCGTTGCAATTTCACATGCGAGCATCATCGCGCCTTTCCTTTTGGGCAGCACGCTGGCTTTGTGGCTCTATCCGGTCTTCTCCACAAACGACGTGCCGTTTGTCGTCTTCGCGCTTTTTATGGGAGTCTCCATGTCGGTGACGGCGTTTCCAGTGCTGGCACGCATCCTCACCGACCGGGAAATGCACACCAGTCAAATGGGGACGATCGCGTTGGCCTGCGCCTCTGTGGACGACGTAACTGCGTGGTGCCTTTTTGCTCTTGTGGTCAGCGTGGCCAGAGCGCACCCCGGAGACGTCCTGGTCACCTTGGGGCTCACAGCCGGCTTTATCTTTGCGATTTTCGCATTCGCCCGGCCTGCTGCCGCCTGGTTCGTACGCCTTCACGATCAACGGCAAATCACAGGACAGAGTTCCATCGTCGTTGCCTGTGTGGCTCTGCTAGTGGCGGCGCTGGCGACTCAGCGAATCGGAATCCACGCCCTCTTCGGCGCGTTTCTCGCGGGCGCTATCATTCCGCATGATTCACTGCTGGCGCACGACATCAAACAGAAATTTGAAGACCTCGTCGTAGTGCTCTTCCTGCCAACGTTCTTCGCCTTTACGGGTCTGCGGACGCAAATCGGCTTGGTGCATGGCATTAGGGATTGGCTCATTTGTATTCTGATTATCGGCGTGGCATCCGTCGGCAAGTTCGGCGGCGGAGCGATTGCGGCCCGGCTGACAGGGCTGGGCTGGCGGCACGCCGCGTCGCTTGGCATCCTGATGAACACTCGCGGGCTGATGGAACTCATCGTGCTCAATGTCGGCATGGACCTCGGTGTGCTCTCACCGACCCTGTTTGCTATGCTGGTCATCATGGCCATTGTCACCACTCTGGCAACGACGCCCGTGCTGCACGCGCTCAGGAAAACTCCCCAACTGGTTGCCCTGGAGGAGGCAGTTTGAAAATTGAGAACGGAAATGCACGCGGACAGAGACGGTTAGCCCCGCGCTGCCCAGGAGGCAAAAACCCAAGAACCCGATGATCTCCTTTGAACTATTGTTTCCCGTTTCAGTAGTGGCAGGCTTTGTGGGCGCCATGAGTGGTATGGGTGGCGGAGTCGTACTCATCCCCGCCCTGACCCTTCTGGGTGTTGATATCAAACACGCCATCGCCGTCAGTATCCTTTCCATCATCGCGACCTCGAGCGGCTCGGCTTCGGCGTATGCCCGGGACCACATTACCAATCTCAAGGTGGGCATGTTTCTCGAGATGTTCACGATCGTCGGCGCGCTGGTGGGCGCGAGCATCACCATCATTTCTTCCACAAAACCGCTCTACATCGCTTTTGGAGCGGTTCTGCTCGGTTCCTGGGCGGCGTTGCTTTTCGCAGGCCACGCAACCTGGCACGCGGGCAAGCAGGACGGCTTCACCCGATGGCTGGAGCTCGAGGGCAGTTACCCTGACCAGGCCCTCGGGCAGACCATCAGCTACAAGGCCCGGCGTGCCTATTTTGGGGCTCCGGCGATGTTCGGGGCGGGGCTGATCGCCGGTCTGCTCGGCATCGGAGCGGGCGCGGTCAAAGTCCTGATCCACGATCTGATCATGGGACTTCCTCCCAAAGTTTCGACCACAACAAGCAACCTGATCATCGGCGTGACGGCCCTGGCCGGGACCAGCGTTTACCTGGCTGCTGGGCTCATCAGCCCTGGTCTGGCCGCTCCGGTCATCCTGGGAGTCGTTTTGGGCGCTTTCCTCGGCACAAGACTGCTGGTTCGCCTGACCAACCAGGCCATCCGCCGGTTCTTCCTCATTGTCCTGTTGGTTCTGGCCGTCGAAATGATTGTCCGGGGGATAAGCGGATAAGAGGTGCGTGAAATGGACTCATCCGAACTTTACGCCAAAACTGATAAAAGCCGGGACACGGTGCTCCAATTGGACATGGATGTACTTGTGGGCTACATCCTGCAAATCGGAGTTCTGCTCAGCATGGTACTCGTCGCCGCCGGGATATTCTGGACCTGGCTCCGCACCGGCGGGCTCGTGCTCAATTACCACATCATCGGCATGAATCTGTTTGAATTTGTGGTTTATGAGACCCGGTTAGCTCTGCATGGCGTGCTCGGGCCCCGCTTGCTGGTCAATTTGGGCATCACCGCTCTGATGCTGACGCCCTTCGTTCGCGTGGCCGCGTCGGTGGTGTACTTCATAGCAGTCCTCAAGGACTGGAAGTACACTTTGTTCACCGCCTTCGTCCTTTCAGTTCTTACCTACAGCCTCTTCCTGCGATAGCAATCCGCGGGTGTCACAGCTCCCCCTAGTGTAATGCGTCATAAATAGATTTACTTATGTTCGGTCTTCGGATATCCTGTTGCGCATGAGCCGAAGAGCCGCACCGATTTTGCTTTCCGGGCAGGAGCGGGCCACCTTGCAGAGGCTGGCG
>Ga0307373_10004281_pt1 | contig 24177 bp, 27 predicted proteins | sample OX2MG_FD_202534 | JGI IMG/M metagenome (GOLD analysis project Ga0307373, IMG submission 202534) | Soil microbial communities from Risofladan, Vaasa, Finland - OX-2 | ecosystem: Environmental > Terrestrial > Soil > Coastal area > Acid sulfate soil | place: Finland: Risofladan, Vaasa | collected... | reverse complement strand
ACCCGGCCCTCAGGGCTCCCTTTCCGGTCGACCGACGTCGGGATTTGAGCGGGGGTGCCACAGATCAGGCAACATCTAGGTCAGCCGGTTGCGCAGAGGGAGGACCCATGCTTTCTGATTTCAAGAAGTTCGTCTTGCGGGGCAACGTGGTCGATCTGGCCGTGGCGGTCGTCGTCGGCGTGGCCTTCACGGCCATGATCACGGCGTTCGTGGCCGATCTCATCACGCCCCTCATCGCCGCCATCTTCGGCAAGCCCAACTTCTCGAGCCTGACCTTCACCGTGAATCACTCGCAGTTCAAGTACGGGTCGTTCCTGAACGCGCTGCTGTCGTTCCTCATTGTGGCCACGGTCGTGTTCTTCGCCGTCGTCGTGCCGCTCACGGCGCTGATGCGCCGGCTCAACGTGCTGCCGAGCGAGGAGCCCAAGCCCGAGACATGCGAGTGCCCGGAGTGCCTGAGTGACATTCCCCTGGCGGCGCGCCGCTGCGCCTTCTGCACCTCCGAGGTGGCCGCTGCGGCCTAGCGGCGGGACCCGGCGCCGCGCTGGCGGGCCGCCTCGAAGCAGGCGACCGCGCCGGCCACGCCGACGTTGAGCGAAGGCAGCGTGCCGTGCTGGGGAATGGCCGCCACCGCATCGCAGCGCCGGCGCACCAACGGCGCCAACCCCTTCTCCTCGCTGCCGACGACGAGCGCGATGGGTCCGTCGCCGAGCGGCAGGTCGTAGAGCGACTGCTGGGCCTCGCCCGCCAGGCCGATCGACCACACGCCGAGATCGCGCAACTCGCTGAGGGCGGCGGGCACGCCGCCCACCACGGCGAAGGGCAGGTGCTCAATCGCCCCGGCCGCCGTCTTGGTCACCGTGGGTGACAACCGGGCCGAGCGGTGGCGTGGCAGCACCACACCGGTCACCCCGGCGCACTCGGCGCTGCGCAGGAGCGCGCCGAGATTGCGCGGGTCCGTGATCCCGGCCGCCACCAACAGGAACGGGGCGGTGCCGTGACGGTCGGGGGCGGCCAGGTCCTGCAGCGCCACGGGTTCGAGGGGACGGGCCAGGGCCAGCACCCCCTGGGGAGCCTCCGTCCGGGCCTGGGAGTCGAGCCGGGCCCGCGGCACGGTCTCGACCGGGACCCGCATGCGGGCGGCCAGCTCCTCGATCTTGTCCAGCTGCGGCGACGGGTCCTGCTCCTCGGCCAGCATGATCCGGCGCACGGTCCGGCGCCCCACCGTGAGCAGCTCGAGCACGGCCCGCCGCCCCTCGACCTGGTCGCCGCCGAGCTCGCTGCGCGGCCCCGGCCGACGATCGGCGTACTGGCCCCCACCGTCGGGAGCTCCCCGGCCTCCGCCGCTGCCGCCGCCTCCTCCACCGCCACGGCGCGGCTCGGGGCGCTTGGGGGCCCGGCGCGACCCGCCGCGCGACGGCGGGCGGGGGCTCACGCCGACTCCATCAACACGACGGCCATGCAGGCGATGCCCTCGGCCCGTCCCAGCGCTCCGAGGCCTTCGGCCCGCGTCGCCTTCACCGAGACCGGACCGCCCAACACCGCGCTCAGGCGCTCCGCCATGGCCGCGGTGTGGGGCGCCAGGCGGGGCGCGTCGGCCACCACGGTGCAGTCGGCGTTGGCACAAGTGAAGCCCTCGCCGGCGGCCATGGCGACGACCTCGGTCAGCAGGGCGACGCTGTCGGCGCCCTCCCACACGGGGTCGGTGTCGGGGAAGTGTCGGCCCAGGTCGCCCAGGCCCACTGCTCCGAGCACCGCGTCGGCCAGGGCGTGGCACACGGCGTCGGCGTCGCTGTGGCCGCCCAGCCCCCGGGCGCCCTCGATCTCGACGCCGCCGAGCACCAGCCGCCGATGAGGGTCCTCCGAGAAGCGGTGGACGTCGATGCCCTGGCCGATGCGCATGCTCATCGGGGTCGGGCCGCCAGCAGGAGCTCGGCCGCACCGAGATCGTCGGGTTCCGTGATCTTGAGGTTGCCCGGCTCGCCGGGAACGACCCGCACGGTGCCGCCCATCGACTCGACCAGCATGGCGTCGTCGGTGGCGCCGGCCACCGGCGCCCCGTCGTGGGCCCGTCGCAGCACCCCGGCCCGGAAGGCCTGCGGAGTCTGGACGGCCACCAGGCGGGCACGGTCCAGGGTGCCGGTGACTCTTCCGGATTCGTCCACGGTCTTGATGGTGTCACTCGGCGGCAGCCCCGGCACGGCGCCGTCCGCTCCCCCGTCGGTCACCGCCGCGATCACGGCTTCGAAGAGTGCGGGCGAGGCCAGGGGCCGCGCCGCGTCATGCACGACGATCACTGCGGCATTGTCGGGGACGGCGTCGAGCCCGCAACGCACCGAGTCGACCCGCGTGCCTCCACCCGGGACGACCAGGTCGGCTCCGTGCAGGTCGAGCGCCCCGGGGCCGTGCACCCCCTCCGTGGCCGGCGCCGGCAACACCAGCACCACGCCGGCGGAACAGGGTCGGCACGCCTGCACGGCCCATTCGAGCACCGGCCGGCCGGCCAGGTCGGAGAACTGCTTCAAGCGGCCGAAGCGGCGACCGGAGCCCCCGGCCACGACGATCGACCACACCGGTGCCACGGTGCGGCCGGCCCCTCTGATCAGGTCAGGGCCTCGTTCAGACGCTCTTCGGCCGTCTCCTCGTCCACGTTGAGGGCGAAGGTCAGCTCGGAGACCAGGATCTGGCGCGCCCGCTGCAGCATGCGCTTCTCGCCGGCGGACAGGCCCTTGTCCTTGTCGCGGATGGAGAGGTTCCGCACCACTTCGGCCACCTGGTAGATGTCGCCGGAGCGCAGCTTCTCGGAGTGGTTCTTGTAGCGCCGGGACCAGTTCGTCGGCATGCGCGCCTCCTTCTTGCGCAGCACGGCGAACACCTCCTCGACCTCCTCGTCGTTGATGACCTCACGCAGGCCGACGCCCTCGGTGTTGTCGGCGGGCACGTTGAGGATCAGATCGCCGTAGGCGAGGCGCAGGACCAGGTACTCGCGCTTCTCACCGAAGGCGACCTTGGTCTCCCGCTTCTCTATGACGGCGGCCCCGTGGTGGGGGTAGACGACTTTGTCTCCGACCTTGAAGGACACAGGACTCAGGGCTCCCTTTTGGGTGGATCGGCTGCGCCCGCACGGGCACGCAGAGCTGCGGCGATGCTGTGCGGAGGCAACCGGGACGGGGTGCGCCCGTCCGAAGGTGACCAGCTATTTTACCAGATCACCCGGTCATTCATTCAGAGCCCGCCATTCGCGCAGAGCCGATCATTCGTAGCGCTCGAAGATGCTGGCCTCGACCAGACGGGCCAGGCCGTCGCGGATGTGGCGGGCCGTGGCGGCGCCGATGCCCTCGACGGACTCGAGCTCGGCGGCCGAGGCCGAGAGGATCTCGGGCAGCGAGCCGAAGCGCTCCACCAGCCGCGCAATGAGGGTCTCGGAAAGCTGTTGGGGCAGCCGGTGCAGCAGGCGGTACCCGTGGGGCGCCAGCGCGACCGCGAGCTGATCGTCGGAGGCGGGCAGGTTGAGGGCGGTCACCACCTTGGGCAGGTCCATCAGCGCGTCGGCCGACAGCGAGCGCAGGTGGGCGATGCCTTTCTCGTCGGCGTAGTCACGCAGGACGAGCGCCAGGCTCTCCGCCACCCCGGAGCGCAACTCCACCGTCTGGAGATGGATGAGGCGGCCGTCGGACCCGAGCTCGACCAGGTGGCCCTCGATCTCCTCGGAAATCCGGCGGACCATCTCGCCGGGCTGGAGCACGAGGACGACGTCGCGCACGGACACCGAGTCCTCCATTTCGAGGCGGGTCAGCGTCGAGAGGGCGTCGTCGTAGCGGGAGCGGAAACGCTGGAGTGTGGAGAGCGCCTGGCTCGAGCGGTCGATGAGCCAGCCGGCGGACTGCGTCGTGTGCTTGCGGTCGTTGCGGTAGACGGCGATGGTCGCCATCGCCTCGGACACGGCGATGACCGGCACGTCGATCGAACGGGCCACCCGCTCGGCCGTGCGGTGACGGGTTCCGGTCTCGGAGGTCGCGATGGTGGCCTTGGGCACCAGGTGCACGTTCGCCCGGGCGATGCGCGAGGCGTCCGCGGCGAGGATGATGGCGCCGTCCATCTTCGCCAGCTCGGACAGGCGCTGGGGCGTGTACTCGGCATCGAGCAGGAATCCGCCCGTGCACACTGAGAGGACCGCCGGGTCGTCGCCCACGAGGATCAACGCGCCGTGCTTCGCCTGCAAAATCCGGTCGAGGCCCTCACGGAGCTTGGTCCCCGGCGCGATCATCGCCAGCGCGTCGTTCAGAGGCTGGCTCCCGCCGGCGCCGTCGGCCACACCGGTATCGTACCTGGCGCGCCGTGCACGCCCGCCTCGGATTGGACCAGGCTGAGGGCCTCGGCCAGCGTGCGCACCCCGTGCACGCGCAGTCCCGCCGGCGCCGCCACGGGCGTGCCGGCCTGGGAGGCGGGCACCAGCGCCCGGGTGAACCCGGCCCGGTGGGCCTCGGCCAGGCGGCGGTCGGCGCCGGGGACGGTCCGCACCTCGCCGGCCAGGCCCAGCTCGCCGAACACGACGACGTCGGGCGGCAGGGCGGTGTCGGTGATGACCGAGGCCATGGCCAGCGCGACGGCCAGGTCGGCCGCCGGCTCGGTGACGGTGATGCCACCCACGGCGGCGGCGAACATCTGGGCCGAGGCCGGGACCTCGACGGCGGTGCGGCAGGCCAGGACGGCCAGCAGCAGATTGGCCCGCGCCGCGTCGATGCCCAGCGTCTGGGGCCGCGGCGGGCCCATGCCGCCTCCGGCGCCGGGACCGAGCAGCGCCTGCACTTCCACCAGCAGCGGCCGGCGGCCCTGCAGGACGGGCACGACCACGGAGCCGGGCACGCCGGCCATGCGGTCCCCGAGCAGCAGCGGGCCGGGATCGGGCACGGCACGCAGCCCGTCGTCGCGCATTTCGAAGATGCCCACCTCGCCGGCTGGGCCGAAGCGGTGCTTGACCGAGGTCAGCACGCGTAGGGCGTGGTGACGGTCGCCGTCGAAGGAGAGCACGGTGTCGACGAGATGCTCCACGGCACGGGGACCGGCCAGGTCGCCGTCCTTGGTCACGTGGCCCACCAGGAGAAGGGGGGCGCCGGTCGACTTGGCCATGCGGGTCAGGCGCTCGACGCAGGTGCGCACCTGGGCCAGGGAGCCGGCCGGTTGGCCCAGCTCGGGGTCCGAGACGGACTGGAGCGAGTCGACCACCACCAGGGCGGGCCGGTGGCGCTCGACCGCGGCCTCAATGGCCTCGACGTCAGGACCCTCGATGGCCAGGAGATTGCGGGGCACCAGCCCGATGCGCGAGGCGCGTCCCCTGACCTGGGCCAGCGATTCCTCGGCCGAGGCCAGCATGACGTCGAGCCCGGTGGCCGCCAGCGACGACAGGACCTGGAAGAGCAGGGTGGACTTGCCGATGCCCGGGGGCCCGAAGAGCAGGGTGACCGAACCGGCCACCACGCCGCCGCCCATGACCCGGTCGAGCTCGCTGACCCCGGTCGGGAGCGGGTGCATGGCGTCGGTCGAGACGTCGGCCAGCGCCAACGCGGGCGGGCCCTGCGGTCGGCTCGACTGGGCCTTGCCGGAGCGGGCAGGCGCGGGGCCCAGCGTGTTCCACTCGCCGCAGGCGGGGCAGCGTCCGGCCCAGCGCAGCGAGGTCGCCTCGCACGTGGCGCAGATGAAGCCCTCGCCGCGGACGCGCGAGCGGGGAGCCGGAGCCATGGCGGCACCCTACGAGAGGGGTGTCACGCGGCGGGGGACCCGCCGGTATGGCGTCGCCGATGGCAGGCTCTGCGCATGCAGCGGGCAACGATTCCGGGGCCGGCACCACGGTGAACCCGTCGGTCCGTGCAGCGCGGCCGGGCGACGAGGCGGGCATCCTGCGCGTCGTAGGGGATGCGTTCAGCGACGGCGGCGAACGTGACCCGGAGGAGGAACTGACGATCGTCCGGAAGACTTGGTCGGCGACACAAGGCCCGGCGCGCATTGAGCTCGTCGCCGACGAAGGAGGCACCGTCGTCGGGCATCTGCAGGCGGCGCCCGGCCGGCTCGACGGCATCGACACGGCGGTGGCGGGCGTGGCCCCAGTGTGCGTCGGAACGACGAGCCAGGGCCGCGGCGTCGGCACCGCTCTCATGTCGGCGCTGATCGGCGCCGCCACGGACCGGCGCTGGCCGCTGCTCGTGCTGCTGGGCGAACCGGCGTACTACGGGCGGTTCGGCTTCGTCGCGGCAGGGCCGCTCGGACTCCACTACGCGCCGGTCGGTGCCGGGAACCCGCACTTCCAAGCGCGGCCTCTCCCGGGTCACGACGCGTCGCTCCGCGGTGACTTCAGCTACTGCTGGGAGAGCTGAGGCGGCAGGCGCGCCGCGCATCGACCGGACAACGAAAGAGGCCGCTCCGGGACAATCCCGGGCGGCCTCTTTTCGCTTACTCGATGTGCTGGTTTACTCGGCGTCGGCTCCTGCGCCGGCCAGCTCCAGCGGCGGGGGCTGGATGCCCTCGATCGCAGTGAAGCTGAGCTGCGGGCCCTCGCCGTCGATGGGCGACTCCTCGACGTCGACGACGATCGTCTCGCCGACGCGGAACTCCTTCCAGAGGATGCGCTCGGACAGCGGGTCCTCGACCAGCTGCTGGATGGCCCGGCGCAGCGGCCGTGCGCCTAACTGCGGGTCGTAGCCCTTCTCGGCCAGGTGGGCGCGGGCGGCCGGCGTCAGCTCGAGGCCGATGCCCTGCTCCGACAGCTGCTTCACCGTGCGCGACATGAGGAGGTCGACGATCTCGGTCACCTCGGCCCGTGACAGCTCGTGGAAGACGATCACCTCGTCGATGCGGTTGAGGAACTCGGGGCGGAAGTGCGCCTTGAGCGCCTCGTCCACCTTGGCCTTCATCCGCTCGTAGGTGACAGCCTCCGACGTCTTGGCGAAGCCGATGTTGGCCTTGCGCAGGTCGGCGGTCCCGAGGTTCGAGGTCATGATCAGCACGGTGTTCTTGAAGTCCACCGAGCGACCCTGGGCGTCGGTGAGGCGTCCGTCCTCGAGGATCTGCAGCAACGTGTTGAACACGTCGGGGTGCGCCTTCTCCACCTCGTCGAAGAGCACGACCGAGAACGGCTTGCGCCGCACGGCCTCGGTGAGCTGGCCGCCCTCTTCGTACCCCACGTAGCCGGGGGGCGAGCCGACCAGCCGGCTGACCGTGTGCTTCTCCATGTACTCGGACATGTCGAGCTGAATGAGCGCGTCCTCGTCGTCGAAGAGGAACTCGGCCAGCGTCTTTGCCAGTTCGGTCTTCCCGACGCCCGTCGGGCCCAAGAAGATGAACGAACCGCTCGGGCGCTTGGGGTCCTTGAGGCCGGCACGGGTGCGGCGGATGGCCCGGGACAGCGCCTTGAGCGCCTCTTCCTGGCCGATGACCCGCTTGTGCAGCTCGTCCTCCATGCGCAGGAGCTTCGCCGTCTCCTCCTCGGTGAGGCGGTACACGGGGATGCCGGTCCAGGCGGCCAGCACCTCGGCGATGACCTCCTCGTCGACGACGTCGAACAGGTCGACGCCCTCGGCCCGCAGTTCGGCCTCCTGGCTCTCCTTGCGGTCGAGGCGCTCCTTCTCCTGCTCGGCCAGCTTCTTGGCCTGCTCGAAGGCGCCCTTCTCGATGGCGGCTTCCTTGTCGGCGCGCAGGCGTGCGATCTCCTCGTCGAGCTTCTTGGCGTCCGGCGGCGTGCTCATGCGCCGGATGCGCAGGCGGCTGCCCGCCTCGTCGATGAGGTCGATGGCCTTGTCCGGCAGGTAGCGGTCGGCCAGGTAGCGATCGGCCAGGTTGGCCGCGGCCACCAGGGCCTGGTCGGTGATGCTCACCGCGTGGTGCGACTCGTAGCGGTCGCGCAGGCCCTTGAGGATGTCGATAGTCAGCGCCACCGTCGGCTGGTCGACCTTGACCGGCTGGAAACGTCGCTCGAGGGCGGCGTCCTTCTCCAGGTGCTTGCGGTACTCGTCGATGGTGGTGGCGCCCACGGTCTGCAGCTCGCCGCGCGCCAGCATCGGCTTGAGGATGGAGGCGGCGTCGATGGCGCCCTCGGCGGCGCCCGCACCGACGAGGGTGTGGATCTCGTCGATGAACAGGACGATGTCGCCCCGGGTCCGGATCTCCTTCAGCACCTTCTTGAGACGCTCCTCGAAGTCACCGCGGTAACGGCTGCCCGCCACCAGTGCACCGAGGTCGAGCGTGTAGAGCTGCTTGTTGGTCAGCGTCTCGGGCACCTCGTTGGCGACGATGCGCTGCGCCAGCCCCTCGACGATGGCCGTCTTGCCAACACCGGGCTCGCCGATGAGGACGGGGTTGTTCTTGGTGCGGCGCGACAGGACCTGCATCACGCGTTCGATCTCTTTGGCACGTCCGATGACGGGATCGAGCTTGCCGTCACGCGCCAGCTGGGTCAGGTTGCGGCCGAACTGGTCGAGGACCGGCGAGCCCGACGGGTTGTCGCCCGAACTCGAGCCCTGGCTGGCCCCCACGGACTCCTTGCCCTGGTTGCCCGACATGAGCTGAATGACCTGCTGGCGCACACGCCCGAGGTCGGCCCCGAGGCTGACCAGGACGGTGGCGGCAACGCCCTCGCCCTCGCGGACGAGTCCGAGCAGCATGTGCTCGGTGCCGATGTAGCTGTGGCCGAGCTGCAGCGCCTCGCGTAGCGAGAGCTCCAGCACCTTCTTGGCGCGCGGCGTGAACGGCGGCGAGCCACTCGGCGCGGTGCCGGCCATGCCGATCGTCTCTTCCACCTTCTCGCGCACGGCCTCGAGCGAGATCCCCAAAGACTCGAGGGCCTTCGCAGCGACGCCCTCCCCCTCGTGGATCAACCCGAGAAGAATGTGCTCGGTGCCGATGAAGCTGTGATTGAGCAGGCGCGCTTCCTCCTGCGCCAGCACCAACACCCTCCGGGCCCGGTCGGTGAAACGTTCGAACACCCTGACCGCCTCTCCTTGTTTCCTCTTGCTTCTCGGCTCAGTGTACCTGTGGCCTTAGTCCATCACGCCGCAGGCCTCGGGTCCCGCATCCACCATGAGAACCTGGCTCGGCGGGATTTCCCACGTACCCTTCTACCTGGTAGTTGTCGGCATTCCGCACCTGTGCCCTAACGTTTGCATCAGTGAACCCGACAGAGGCCCTCGGCCTGCCCCGCCTGCAAGAGGGACTGCGGCAACTCGAGCCCCTGCTCACCGCCTCCGTGGTGAGCGGGGACGGCTTCCTCGACGAGGTCACGACCCACCTGATCGCCGCCGGCGGAAAGCGCCTGCGGCCACTGCTCGCCCTGGCCACCGCGACCGGGGGCGGCCGCGAGCCCACCGAAGACGACCTGATGGGCGGGGTCGCGGTCGAGCTGGTCCACCTGGCCTCGCTGTACCACGACGATGTGATCGACGAGGCAACCATCCGGCGCAATGTCGAGAGCGTCAACAGCCGTTTCGGGAACCTGGTGGCCATCGTCGCCGGCGACTACCTGCTGGCCCGCAGCGCCGCCATCGCCGCCGGCCTCGGCGTCGACATCGCTGAACTGCTCGCCCTCACGCTGGGCCGCCTGTGCCAGGGCCAGGTCACCGAGGTGCGCTCCGCCTTCCAGACCGGGCGCAGCCGGGAAGACTACTTCGCGTCGATCAGCGGCAAGACGGCTGCGCTCACCGCGACGTCGTGCCGCATCGGAGCGCTGACCGGAGGCCTCCCGGCCGCCGAGGTCGACGCCTGCACCGAGTTCGGACACTGCTTCGGCATGGTCTTCCAGATCCGCGACGACATCCTCGACGTCACCGCCAGCGACGGCCAGCTGCAGAAGCCGGCGGGCCAGGACCTGGCCGAGGGCATTTACACGCTGCCGGCCCTGGTGGCCCTGGCCGAGCCCGAGGTGGGGCCCGATCTGCGGGCGCTGCTCGGCGTGCCGCTGGCCCAGCCAGAACGCGACAAGGCGCGCTCCATCGTGATGTCCTCCAACGGCATCGCCGAATCGGTGGATACGGCGAGGCGCTACGTCGACGACGCGCAGAAGGCCACCGTCGGGATCAGCCAACCCGATCTGCGGGTGGGGCTGTCCCGACTGGTGGCCGATCTGCTCAGCGACCTTCCAGACTGACCTGGACGCTCAACGGATCAACGGGTGGTCGTCCGCTTAGCCGGCAGTCCCGCCTGAACCGCACTCTGACGAGAGCTTGGCCAGCCGTGCGTTGGCCTTGGTCTCCCGGTCCTGAATCTTGGTGATCCGGTTACCGATGCGGTCCGCCAGCTTGGTGTGACCGGCGGCCTTGGCCTTGGCCTCGGCTGCCTGCGCCTTGGGCAGATCGGCGGCGAGCTTGCTCTCAACCTTCTGGACGCGTGCCTCGATCTTGGGGAGCAGCGAGCACACTGTTGTCGACGACGTGATCGCCGGAGCGTTGGTCCCCGTGTTGCCGGTCGAGCCGGTCGTACCGGTCGCGGCGCCTGCAGCTCCGGCGAGTCCCAGCGTCAGCGCTCCTGCCACTGCCGTCCCTGCGATGATCCTTCGAAACATGAGTCCTCCTCAGACTTTTGTGCGTTCGTTGCGCACCGCCGCCGTTCGACGACAGTCCCAGTATGAGTACCGGATGTTCGGAACCTGTAAGGGACCCGTGAAGAGTGTCGCTGCACCTTAAGAACGGGTGAAGAATTCCGGCTGTCAGCCCCGGTCGGGCCGCAGCGTCGGGAAGGCGATGACCTCGCGGATGTTGGCGACGTCGCCGAGCAGCATCAGCAGCCGGTCGACGCCGAGCCCGAACCCCGAGGTCGGGGGCAACCCGTACTCGAGCGCGCGGAGATAGTCCTCGTCCACCACCGCGGACTCCTCGTCGTCACCGGCCCGGGCCTTGGCCGCCTGCTCCTCGAAACGGGCACGCTGGTCGTCGGGGTCGATCAGCTCGGTGAACCCGTTGCCCAACTCGCGGCCCGCCACCACCGGCTCGTAGCGCTCGACGAGGTCGGGCCCGTCGCGGTGGCGCCGCGCCAACGGTGACACCTCGGCCGGGTAGTCGATGACGAAGACCGGTCCCCACAGCCCGGTCTCGGTGGTCTTCTCGTAGATCTCCAGCAGAATCTTGCCCGGTCCCCACCCGGCTTCCACCTCGATGCCGACCTCGCTCGCCACCTTCACCAGTTCCTGGCGCGGCGAGCGCACGTCGAGCGCGAAACCGGTGGCCTCCGCCACGAGCTCGCTCATGGTGGCGCGGCGCCACGGCGTCGTGAGATCGAGGTCGCGGCCGCCGTAGGTGAGCTTCGTGGTGCCGAGCACATCGAGGGCCAGGCCCGCCACCAGCTCCTCGAAGACGACCATGGTGTCGTTGTAGTCGGCGTAGGCCTGGTAGAGCTCGAGCGTCGTGAACTCGGGGTTGTGGCGCGGCGAGATGCCCTCGTTGCGGAAGCTGCGGCCGATCTCGAACACCTTGTCGAAGCCGCCGACGACCAGCCGCTTGAGGTAGAGCTCGGGCGCCACGCGCAGGTAGAAGTCGGTGTCGAACGTGTTGTGGTGCGTGACGAACGGGCGCGCCGTCGCTCCGCCCGCGATGGGATGCAGCAACGGTGTCTCCACCTCGACGAAGCCCTGCTCCCACAGGCGCCGGCGCATGTGGCGCACGACGTCGCTGCGCATCTGCAGCAGCTGGCGCGAGCGCTCGTTGGCCCACAGGTCGACCTCGCGCTGGCGGTAACGCGTCTCGACGTCGCTGACGCCGTGCCACTTGTCGCCGAAGTTTCGCCGCGCCCCGGCCAGCAGCACCCACTCGGTGACGAGCACGGACAGCTCGCCGCGCCGGGTCCGTATCACCTCGCCTGTGGCACCGATCCAGTCCCCGAGGTTGAGCTTCACGAACTCCTCGAAACGTGCGGTCACCACGGCGCGGGCGAAGAGCTGCACCACTCCCGACGCGTCGCGCAGCTCGCCGAAGGCCGCCTTGCCCTGCTTGCGCAGCAGCATGAGGCGGCCGGCCACCCCGACGGTGACGCCCGACTCCTCACCGGGTTCGAGTGCCGACCAGGTCCCGACGACGTCCGCCGTCTCATGCGTGCGGTCGAAGCGGTACGGGATGTCCTGCGGGACCGGCGAGCCGGCCGGTCCACTCATGGGCGGCTCACTCACGGACGGCTCGCTCACGAGGGGACGTTGCGCTCGTACACGATGCGCAGGCCGTGCAGGGTCAACCAGGGCTCCACGTGCTCAATGGTGTCCGAATACGGCGCAATGAGCGAACTGAAACCTCCCGTCGCGACCACGGTCGCGGGGCCGAGCTCCTCCATGAAGCGCCGGGCCAGCGAATCGACCAGTCCGGCGAAGCCGTAGAGGGTCCCGGACTCAATCGATTCCACGGTGGAGCGGCCGATGACACTGCGTGGCTCGACGAGCTCCACCCGGCGCAGGGCGGCCGCCGACTGGTAAAGCGCATCGAGGCTGACCCCGACTCCGGGCGTGATGGCGCCACCCATGTACTCGCCGTTGGCACTGATGGCCTCGACCGTCGTCGCCGTGCCCATGTCGACGACCACGCACGGGCCGCCGTAGAGGTCGTAGGCGCCGACGGCGTCCGCAATGCGGTCGGCGCCGACCTCCTTGGGGTTGTCGTACAGGATGGGCATGCCGCTCTTCGTTCCCGGGCCCAGCACCACGCTGGGCAACTCGGAGAACCAGCGCGACGCCATCTGGCGCAGCTCCGCCGTGACGTGGGGAACCGAGGAGCAGACGGCAATGCCCGAGACCGACGTGGAGATGTCAAGGCCCTCCAGGTCGAGCAGCTGGGTGAGGAGGACCGCATGCTCGTCGGGCGTGCGGCTGGGACTGGTGGAGAGACGCCAGTGGTGGGTGAGCCCACGGGGCGCCGTCGGGTCGTGCTCGGTGCCGATCCCGACGCCGATGCTCTCCTCGGGTGCCGGAGCGCCGTCGTCCGCGTCGAGCGCGTACAGGCCGATCACCGTCTCGGTGTTGCCGACGTCAATGACCAGGAGCACGGTTCAAGTCCCTTCGACCAGCGGCTCGACGACCGCCGTGGTCCACAGCAGGTCGAGCCCGAGGTCGAGCACCGGGGCCGAGTGGGTCAGCGCACCCACCGATATGCGGTCCGGTCCCGCGGCGGCGTAGGCGCCGATGGTCGCCAGCGTCACGTTGCCGGACACCTCGGTCAGGATGGGCCGGCGCGCGTCCAGGTGCGCCACCGCGATCGCCTCGACGACGGTGCCCGGGTCCATGTTGTCCAGCAGCACGGCGTCCGCGCCGGCGCGGGCGGCCTGGGCCACCTGGTCCAGGGTGTCGCACTCGATCTCGACCATCTTCCCCGGCCACAGCGCCCGGGCCCGCCGCACCGCGTCGGCGATGCTCGTCCCGGCCAGGTGGTTGTCCTTCACCAACAGCGCGTCCGACAGTCCGGCACGGTGGTTCGTCCCGCCGCCGGCCCGCACGGCCGCCTTCTCCAACAGGCGCAGGCCCGGCGTCGTCTTGCGGGTGTCGAGCACCTCCACCGATGGGTTGCTCTCATGCGCGGCGGTCACGAACTGCGCCGTGAGCGTGGCCACGCCCGACAGGCGCCCCAGGAAATTCAGCGCGGTGCGCTCGGCGGTGAGGATGGGCCGCAATCGGCCGGCCAGTTCCAACAGCGTGTCGCCGGGTGCCAGCTCGTCACCGTCGTCCGCGAGCCAGCGCAGGTCGATTTCGGGGTCGAGGAGCGCGAAGGTCTCGGTGGCGCAGGCGCGACCGGCGAGGACGCCGGATCGCCGGGACCGCAACGCGAACTGGGCGCGCACGTCGTCGGGCACCAGTGCTGCGGTCACATCGCCCTCGGGACCGAGATCCTCGGCCAGGGCACGCTCGACGGCGTCGTGGACAGCCCGCCCGTAGGCGTCGTCGTCAGCCATGGCCCTCCGGTCGGCGGACGTGGCCGTGCACCAGCCGGCGGCGCCACGACGGCACGACTTCGGGGTACTCGCTGCGGGCGTGGGCGCCGCGGCTTTCGGTACGGGCCAGTGCGGAAGCCAACAACGCGTGGGCCAGGCGGAGAAGGTTGGCCAGCTCGCCGGCGGCCACCGAGGCCGACGGGTCTCCGAGGACGGCGCCGGCCTCCTCCACCACGGCGTGCGCGCCGGCCAGGGAGTCGGCGCTGCGCACGACACCGGCACCGCGCGTCATGGCGCGCTGCACCGTGTCGCGCAGCTTCGTCACGTCGGGGCCCGGCCACCGGTCGCGGTCCGGCGGGAGCGGCGTGGCCGGCTGTACCAATTCGGTGCAGCCGATGCCGTCGATGGGCTCGGTGCCCAGCACGGCCCGCAACGCACCGCTCGCCTCTGGGACGCCCTCGCCCGACGGAATGCGCTCGGCCAGGCGGGCGCCGAACACCATGCCCTCGAGCAGGGAGTTGGAGGCCAGCCGATTGGCCCCGTGCACCCCCGTGCAAGCCACCTCCCCCACCGCCCACAGCCCGGGCAGTGCCGTGGCGCCCCACAGGTCGGTGACCACGCCGCCCGAGAGATGGTGGGCCGCGGGCGCAATGGGCAACCAGTCGCGCTGGGGATCGAGGCCGATGGACGAGAGAGACGCCGCAATGGTCGGGAAGCGCGCCGAGAAACGCTCGAGCCCCGTGGCATCGAGCCAGAGGTGGTCCACGCCCTGCTCGACCATGCGGGCGGCCATGGCCCGGCTGACGACGTCGCGCGGCGCCAGCTCCTCGACGAAGCGCTCGCCGTCGCGGTCGCGCAGCAGCGCGCCGTGGCCGCGCAGCGCCTCGGACAGCAGCGGGCGGGGCATGGCCGGGTGATGCAGCGCGGTCGGGTGGAACTGCACGAACTCGACGTCGGCCGTCGGGACGCCGGCCCGCAGCGCCATCGCCACGCCGTCGCCCGTCGACTCGGGGGGGTTGGTCGTGACCGAGAAGAGCTGGCCGGCGCCGCCGGTAGCCAGCACCACGTGGTCGGCCCGCACCTCGACGGGCCCGTCGGCGCCGCCAGGCGGCAGGGCCAGCACGCCAGTGCAGCGGCCGCCCTCGACCAAGAGATCGAGCGCGAACCAGCCTTCGAGGACTGCGCTGGCCGAACGGTACGTCGCGTCGACGAGGGCGCGCTCCACCTCGGCGCCCGTGGCGGCGCCGCCGGCATGCACGACCCGGGGCCGGGAATGGCCTCCCTCACGGGCCAGGGCCAGCAGGCCCGTCGCCTCGCGGTCGAACTCGACCCCGAGCGCGATCAACTCGTGCACGCGGCCCGGCCCCTCGTCGACGAGGATCCGCACGGCCTCCTCGTCGCACAGGCCGGCCCCGGCCGCCAAGGTGTCGGCCAGATGCAGGTCGGTCGAGTCCTCGTCGGCTCCGAGCACGGCGGCGACGCCGCCCTGGGCCCAGCGCGTCGCCGACTGCGACAGCACCCCCTTGGTGAGCACACCAAGGGCGAGCGACGGAGACGGACCGCCCGGGCCGGCCAACCGCACCGCGGCCGACAAGCCGGCAACGCCGCTGCCGAGGACCAGGACGTCGAAGGGCCCGGGCCGCGCCCCGGTGGTCACGCCGGTTCGGTCAGCGTGAGCTCGGCATCGAAGTGCGCCGACGCCTCGTCGATCACCCGGTTGCGCCCATCGACGTGTACGACGCGGGGCACGTAGGCCTCGAGCTCGGCCCGCTCGTAGTCGGCGTAAGTGATGATGATCACTTTGTCACCCGGTTGCACCAGGCGCGCCGCGGCGCCGTTGAGGCAGATCTGCCCGCGCTCCCCCTCGATGGCGTAGGTCTCGAAGCGCGCGCCGTTGTCGATATCGAGGACGGTCACCTGCTCGTAGGGGAGGATGTCCGCCAGCGCCAGAAGCTCGGTGTCGATGGACACCGAGCCCACGTAGTGCAGGTTCGCCCCGGTCACGGTGGCCCGGTGGATCTTCGACTTCATCATGCGGCGACGCATCGGCTCACCCGATCCTTTCGAGTTGGCGCACCGTGTCGGTGGCGCCGGGTACGGCACGGACGTCGTCATTCTCGGCCCAGCCGTCGCTGTTGTCGATGAGACGCACGGGACCGACCTGGGCGGCGATCAGGAGGCGCATTGTGTGTTCGCCGACATCGTGGGCATCCACGGTGCCGACCTCGGTGAGGCGGGCGGCCTCGACCAGCACGGCGTAGTCGAGCGTCACCAGCGGTTCGGTGCCGACCACCTCGCGCATGGCCCGGCTCACGGCCGCGCCCGAGCACGCACCGCCGGCCAGGGCGGCGCGGCCGGCGGCCAACGCCCGCGACAAAACCGTGGCGGCCTGGCGCTCGGCCTGCGAGAGCCGCACGTTGCGGCTGGACAGAGCCAGGCCGTCGGGCTCGCGCACAATGGGACACCCGATCACCTCGACGGGCAGCGACAGCTCACGCGCCATGCGCCGCACCACGGCCAGCTGCTGGAAGTCCTTCAACCCGAAGTAGGCCCGGCAGGCGCCGGTGATGGTGAACAGCTTCGCCACCACCGTGGCCACGCCGTCGAAGTGACCGGGACGCGACGCGCCCTCCCAGGACTCGCTCACGCCCTGCACCGACACCGTCGTCGAAGGGGCGTCGGGCCACGACGGGTACATCTCGGGCACGCTCGGGACGAAGACGATGTCGGCGCCCGCCTCGGCGCACACCGCCAGGTCGCGCTCGAGCGTGCGCGGGTAGTGGGCGATGTCCTCGGGGTCACCGAACTGGAGCGGGTTCACGAAGATGCTGACGGCCACCACATCGCACTCGGCGCGGGCCCGGTTGAGCAAGGACGTGTGCCCGTCGTGCAAGGCGCCCATGGTGGGCACGAGCCCGACCACCCGACCGGCCGCCCGCGCCCTGTCCAGCTCGGCGCGACATCCGGCGACCGATTCGACGACCTCCATCGTGGCCTCCCTACACCGCGGCCGGCTCAGCCGGCTCGGGCTCGTCGGACACCGTTCCGCCGGAGATGGCGGCGCCCTGGTGGGCCAGTCGGGTGGCCAGCGCGGCGCCGGCCTGGTAGCCGGGGCGCTCGGACTCGGGCAGGGCGTCGAGATGGCGGCTGAGCGTCGCCCAGTCACCGCGACGGGCGGGGCCGGTCAGGGCCGGTGCGGCGCCCAGGGCGGCCACGTCGTCGACGGCGGCCCGGGTCAGCGGGAGGAAGGACTCGAGATCCAGCCCGACGGAGGCGGCCACCCGCTCCACCTGGCCCAGCAGCGCCACCACGTGGTTGGCCGCGATACAGGCGGCGGCGTGGTACGCCGCCCGGTCCCCGTCGGCGACCTCGACCATGCGGCCGCCCAGGCTGATCACCACGTCCCGTGCCAGCGGCGCCCCGGCGACGGCGAACGTGACACCCGAGCCGAGGCGGGCCGCACCGACCTCGCCGTTGGGCAGCGGCACCAGCGGGTGCACGGCCGCCCGCAGGGGGTGCGGCGCCAGGGCGTCGAGCCCGAGGGAACCCGAGAGGTGGGCCACCGTGGTTCCCGGCGATGGGACGACCGCGGCCGCGACCTCGGTGACAGCGTCGTCCGGGGTGGCGATGACGAGCAGGTCGACGCCGTCGGCGGCGCCCGCCAACTCGTCGTGGCGCCCGAGGAAGCCGGCGAACTCCCAGCCGCGCGCGGACAATGCAGCGGCCAGGGACGTGCCGGCCCGACCGGGACCGATGATCCGGATGGAGTGCATCTGACCTCCTTCGGCGTTCCAGCCCCTTGCGGGTGCCGTTCGCCTACAGATGATCGAAGATAACGACGGCTACAGACTACCCACAGCGGCCACCTCGCCACCAGAGCCTCTGAGCTGGTCCGATGTCACCAGGTCCGGGGCCAGGTCAGCCAGCGGTTGCACCACGAAGCGCCGCTCCCACAGGCGGGGGTGCGGGACGGTCAGGTCCTCCTCGTCCACCTGCCACCCCTCGACCCAGAGGACGTCGGCATCCAGCGTGCGGGGGCCCCAGCGGACCGTCCGGACCCGCCCGGCCGCCGCCTCCAGGGCGCGGCACCGCTCGAGCAGCGCCCAGGGGGTGTCGGTGGTCGAGAGCTCCACCACCAGGTTCAGGTAGGGGCCCTGGCCGTCGGGACCCCCGACGGGCTCGGTCTCGTAGAGCGGCGAGACGCCCACCACGTCGCCGTGCGCGCGGAGCGATTCGACCGCGTGGCGCAGGAGGGCGCGCCGGTCCCCCAGGTTCGATCCCAGCCCGATGAAGGCACGCCACGGAGGCCGTGCCGACGCCGTCATCAGCGGGCGCGCCGCACCTTGACCCCGGTCGAACCCACATCGAGCGGCAGTGGCGGGCGAAGCTTGCGCACCGTCACTTCGACCGCCTCGAGCCGGGGGTCCACGATCAACAGCGCGCTGGCCAGCCGCCCGCAGAGTGCTTCGAGCAGGCGGTAGGACCGGCCCGCCACCACGTCGGCCGCGGCCTGGGCCAGGGCGCTGTAGTCCACCGTGTCGGCCAGGTCGTCGCTGTGCTGGGCCGCCTCCATGTCGACCCAGGCCACAATGTCGACCGAGAAGGGTTGGGCCCGGTCACGCTCTTCGGGCAGCACGCCGTGCGTTCCCGTGACCCTCAGGTCACGGATTTCGATGCGGTCGCTCACTGCGCCTGTCCGCGCGACGGCAGGCCTTCCAGTTCGGAGAGCAGCTCGCGGCCGGGCTCGCCCATGGCGTGCCCGACGACGTGCTCGACCAGCGCCACCGCCTGGGGCTGGTTGCCGATCCGCTCCGACCAGACGAGGTACCCGGCCAGCACCCCCATGACCCGGTCACCCAGCTCGTCCTGGTGCACCAGGATGCGCAGCCCCGAGGCCAGGGAGTCGTCGATGTCCTTATAGCAGGCAGTGAGGACCGGGCGGGGGTCTCCCGTGCGCTCGAGCGGGTAATGGGCCCAGGCCAGGCCCTCGTCGTCGTAGGCCGTCAGGTTGTGCGGCGACGACAGCAACGAGATGATGCGCCCGAAGCCCTGGACGCGCAGCCAGATGATCTCCTCCTGGCGCCGCACCCGGCGGTGGTTGAGCCCGAATCCGCCCGGCCGCTCGCTGACGGCCAGGTGGTCGGTGATCACCCAGGTGAAGTTGCGCGGCGGAATACCGGCGGCCCACTTGCCCTTCATGCGGCAGGACCATACAGCCGCGTCATCTGCGCCGTGGCCGCAACGTCGTGGACCCGCACCATGCCGGCGCCCGCCACGAGGGCTGCAGCCTCGGTGGCCAGCGATCCCTCGGCCCGGTCGGCCACCGGAGCCGGGCCCTCCGCACCGGACGCGGCGGCCAGGACACCGAGGAAGCGCTTGCGGCTGGTCCCGACCACGACCCCGGCGCAACCGGCTCCGGCCGCGGCCTCGACCAGGGTGTCGAGGTGCCGCAGGAGCGACAGGTTGTGTGAGGCCGTCTTGCCGAATCCGATGCCGGGGTCGATCCAGACCTCGCCCACCCCGGCCGCCAGACCCAGCTCGGCCCGCTCCACCAGGAAGGCGGCGACGTCGCCCACCACGTCGGCGTACTGCGGGTCGTCCTGCATGGTGCGGGGGTGGCCCCGCATGTGCATGGCCACCCAGCCGGCGCCGGCGGCTGCCGCCACCTGGTGCAGCGAGGCCGAGATGTCGTTCAGGAGTGTGGCGCCGGCGACCAGCGCGGCCGCCGCCACCTCCGGCTTGACCGTGTCCACCGACACCCGCACCCCGCGCCCGTCGATCCGGGCGGCGGCGGCCAGGGCCTCGACCACCGGCACCACCCGCCCCAGCTCCACGTCGGCCGGCACCGGCTCGGCACCCGGTCGCGACGACTCCCCGCCCACATCGACGACGTCGGCCCCGGCCGCCATGAGGTCGAGCCCCCGGGCGACGGCGGCATCGACGGTGGCGTAGAGGCCACCATCGGAGAAGGAATCGGGCGTCACGTTGAGAACGCCCATCACCAGGGGCCGGTGTGCGCCCTGTCGCACCAGGCTCAGTGGCCCCGGATGAACTGCATGGCCTCGGCCCGGGTGGCGACGTCGGAGCGGAAGAGCCCGCGCACCGACGAGGTGACCGTGACGGTGCCGGGCTTCTTGACGCCCCGCATGGACATGCAGAGGTGCTCGGCCTCAATGACGACGAGGACACCGCGCGGCGACAGCACCGACGCGATGGCGTCCGCGATCTGCGTGGTCATGCGCTCCTGCACCTGGAGCCGTCGCGCGAAGCCATCGACGAGACGGGCCAGCTTCGACAGGCCGGTGATGCGGCCGTCCTCGGCGGGGATGTAGGCGACATGCGCCTTCCCGAGGAAGGGCACCAGGTGGTGCTCGCAGAGCGACGCGAACGGGATGTCGCGCACCATCACCATTTCGTCGTGCTCGGCCGCGAAAGTGACCTCCAGGTGGCGGGCGGGATCGTCGTGCAGCCCGGAGAAGAGCTCCTCGTACATGGAGGCCACCCGCTCGGGCGTCCTCAGCAGGCCGTCCCTTTCGGGGTCCTCTCCGATGGCGATGAGGATCTCGGCCACCGCGGCCCTGACCCGTTCGACGTCGACGCTCACGTTTCTGCTCCCTTGTAGAGGTGGACTCCCCGCAAGTTGCGGTAGCGCTCGGCCACGTCGAGGCCGTAGCCCACCACGAACTCGGGCGGGATGGTGAAGCCGATGTAGCGCAGGTCGAGATCGACCCGCTGCTCGCCCTCCTTCACCAGGAGGGCGCAGATCTCCACGCTCTTCGGCTGACGCGCCGTGAGGTAGCGCCGGAGGTAGTTCAGCGTGAGGCCGCTGTCGATGATGTCCTCGACCACGACCACATGGCGCCCCTCCAGTTCGGAGTCGAGGTCCTTGACGATGCGGACCACGCCGGACGTCTTCGTCGCGCTCCCGTAGGATGACACGGCCATGAAGTCGACGTCGACCGGCAGGGCGATGGCCCGGCACAGGTCGCTCATGAAGAGCATGGCGCCCTTCAGAACAGCCACCAACAAGGGTGGCTCCCCGGCGTAGTCCCCGGTGATGGCGGCGCCCAGCTCGGCCACCCGGGAGGCCAGGCGATCGGGATCGACGAGCACGGGTCCCACGTCGGCCGCTGCCCACGACGGGACGCCCGTTCCGGACTCGTCGTGGGTCACCGGCGTGACATTACCGGGCCGTCGCCCCGGTTCGACCCGGAGCCGGCCCCCAGTACGGCGCACCCGTTGCCCTCCCGTCAGCTCCGTCCCCACCACCGAGCCGGCGGCCACGGCCAGCGTGCGGTCCACCTCGGCCAACGAGGGGGGATGGACCCCGTCGCCGGCCTCCCGCAGCCAGCGGCGCGCGGCGCGGCGCGCCAGCGGCTGCGGCGCGGCGGTCACCGCCTTGGCATCGGTCGGGTCGGGCAGCAGCTCGGTCGCCAGCGCATCGAGCAGTTGCACCTCGCTGCGCAGCACGCCGGCCTGCCGGGCCAGCAGCGGGACCGGGTCGCGTCCGGCCACGTCCGCGCACAAGGGCAGGAGCTCGTGGCGGATGCGATTGCGGACGAAGGCCGGGTCGTCGTTGCTCTCGTCGCACACCGGCTCCAGCCCGGCCGCCATACACAGGGCGTGCGTCTCGTGCCGGCGCAGCCCGAGGATCGGGTGCCGCGTCCCCGGCGCCATGCCCGCCAGGCCGTCGGCACCGGCGCCGCGCAGGAGGTTGACGAGGATCGTCTCGGCCTGGTCGTCCATGGTGTGCCCGGTGGCCACCTCGTCGGGCAGCGCGTCGAAGCGGGCAGCGCGGGCGCGGGCCTCGAGGTTGGGGCCCGCCGCCAATGACACCCGGCGGCTCTCGAAGCTTGCGCCGAAGCGGGCCGCGGCCGACCGCACCACCTCAGCATCGGCGCCGGACCCGGCGCGCAGGCCGTGATCGACGTGGATCGCGGTCACTGCACATCCGGCCGCCGCCGCCAGGACGAGCAACGCGAGGGAATCGGCCCCACCGGAGACCGCGCACGCCAGCACCGCACCTTCCGGGGGGAAGGTGCACCGGCTCAGGAGGTGGGAGATGAGTGTGATGGGAAGGGCGGGCCCTTCCTCAGCCACCGGCTCGGTCCACCCATGCTGACGGGTCGCGGATCTCCTCCAGCGTCGGCAACCAGTCCGGCCCCTCCCACACCCGGGCCAGCAGAGCCGGCCCCCCGGCCGCCTCCACCGATTCGACGAAACGCTCACCTTCGGCGTATTGGCGCATTTTGGCGTCGAGACCGAGGAGTTTCGACATGAGCTTGGTCAGCCCACGCGACTGGGTGCGGCGCTCGTGCAGGACCTGGGAGAAGTGGGCGGCACCTGGCACCTCGGCCGCACCGGCCCGGTCCATGGTCACGTCGCCGTGGCCCTCGAGCAGGCTCATCATCCCGGAGATCTTCGACAGGGCCAGCCGCTGCTCGGGGGTGGCCAGCATGGCGATCACGCCCCCGTCGCGGGCGGGATTGCGCCCGGCGCGCAGCTCGTCGGTGGTGCGGCGCACCAGTTCGGCCAGCCCGGCCGGATCACCCGAGAGCGGGCCGAGCAGCTCGCTCACCAGCCCGACGAAGTGGTCGCGCAACCAGGGCACCGCCGTGAACTGCAGGCGGTGGGTGACTTCGTGCAAGGCCAGCCACAGGCGGAACTCGCTCGGCTCGAACCCGTACTGCGTCTCCACCGCGACGATGTTGGGACCGACGTAGGAGACGAGGTCCTGATCCTCCGGGGCCTCGTCGTTGATCAACAGGTCGTACTGCCCGAGGACGCGCGTCGCCATGTAGGCGAGCATGAGGCCCAGCTGCGTCCCCGCCACCGCCCGGCCCACTGCGAGTGACGAGCCCCCGAGCTTGTTGGCGCGCTTGCGCTGCAGCTCCACCATGGCGGGGCCCATCAGGCGCTCCACGGACCGCACGTTGGCGGCGGCCCAGCCGGCGCGATCGGTCACCTTGGCCCGGGCGGTCCCGTGTGCGGAGTGCAGGCCGGTGGCCTCGCTCACCAACGTCTCGGCCCGGGCGGTCAGCTCGTCGAACTGCCCCTGCAGGTCGCGTGAGCGATAGCTGGCCGGGGCGGGCTTGAAGATGAGGGCGCCCGCAGCCACCCGCTGGGCCAGCGCCCAGTCGACCATGGCCGGGGCGTCGGCCACGGCTCCGGGGACGGCGGGCGAGAGGTCAGTGCTCGCCGTGGTGCTGCTTGCTTTCTTCGTCGATGGCGGCCGCGACGCGCCGGATGAGGCTGTCGGGCACCCGGTCCTTGCACCGGTTGGCGATGACCTTGCGCAGCTCGGCTTCGAAGTCGGCCGCCCCGTTGCAGGGCCCGCACCAGTCGAGGTGGACGCGGATTTCGTGGCGCCGCTCCTCGGTCAGCTCACCATCGAGGTAGTGGTAGAGCTCGTGCACGGCCTCCTGGCAGTCGACTGACGCGCCGAAGAGCCCGTCTGCGTCCACCGTGTCGCTGTTGCCGTCCTGACTCACGCTTTCGCTCATTCCATCGACCCCCCAGGCACGCTACCGACCAGGCCGCGCGCTTCGGCCACATTGAGCAACGCTTTCTGGAGCGCCCTTCTTCCCCGGTGGATCCGGCTCATGACCGTCCCGATGGGAACGTCGGTGATTTCGGAGATCTCCTTATAGCTGAAGCCTTCGACGTCGGCCAGCAGCACGGCCATCCGGAAAGCCTCGGGCAGCGCCTCCAGGGCGGCCTTGACGTCCTCGTCGGTGAAGCGCTCCAACGCCTCGTCCTCGGCCGAGCGACCGGGATCGCTGCCGCCCGAGCCGGCGAGCCGCTTGTAGAGATAGAGGTCCTCGACATCCTCGACGTCGGCCACCTCGGGGCGGCGCTGGGCGGCCCTGTAATTGTTGATGTAGGTGTTGGTGAGGATGCGGTACAGCCAGGCTCGCAGGTTGGTGCCCTCGGTGAAAGAACCGTAGGAGCGGTACGCCTTGAGGTACGTCTCTTGCACCAGGTCCTCGGCGTCGGCCCTGTTGCGGGTCATCCGCAGCGCCGCCGAGTACAGCCCGGGCATGAATTCCATGGCAACGTCGGTGAAGGTCGCCTGGTCTGCCATGGGCCAACCCTACCCACCCGGGGATATCGTCTCTGCCGTGACCACCCCACCCGATGAGCTCGGGATCGACCTGATGGACGGGGAGTTCTACGGGCGGGAGCCCCACGACGCCTACGCCTGGATGCGAGCCCACTCGCCCGTCTACTACGACGAGGCGAACGACATGTGGGCAGCGGCCTCCTACGCCGCCGTGAAGGCGGCCTCGGTCG
>Ga0307373_10004280_pt1 | contig 24177 bp, 26 predicted proteins | sample OX2MG_FD_202534 | JGI IMG/M metagenome (GOLD analysis project Ga0307373, IMG submission 202534) | Soil microbial communities from Risofladan, Vaasa, Finland - OX-2 | ecosystem: Environmental > Terrestrial > Soil > Coastal area > Acid sulfate soil | place: Finland: Risofladan, Vaasa | collected... | reverse complement strand
TGCGCGCCTGCACGGCGCGCACCCGCTCCGCTCGCTTCTTCACAGCCCCAGCACATCGCGCATCGTGTAGAGCCCCGGCGCCCGATGCTCCAGCCACGCCGCGGCGCGCAGCGCCCCGCGCGCCAGCGACTCGCGGCTCTGCGCACGATGGATCAGCTCGAGACGCTCCGCCTGCCCGCCGAAGATCACCGTGTGATCGCCGACCGCGTCGCCCGCGCGCATCGCCAGCACCGCGATCTTGTCTGGAGGCCGGGCGCCCGTGATGCCCTCGCGCCCATAGATCGCGTTCGCCGCGAACTCCTGATGCCGCGCGTCCGCGATCAGCCTGCCCAACGCCAGCGCCGTTCCGCTCGGCGCATCGATCTTGGTGCGATGGTGAATCTCGAGAACTTCCGCATCGAAGTCCGGCAGAATAGCCGCGACTTCCGCCACGATCTTCATCAAGACGTTGACGCCGACGCTCATGTTTGGCGCGATCACGGTTCGCGTGCGCCGCGCGAATTCGTGCGCGCGCGCCTCGTTTTCCGCGCTGAACCCGGTCGATCCAACGACGATCGCGGCGCCGTTTGCGGCCGCGATTTCGAGATGCCCCAGTGATGCGGCCGCGTTGGTGAAATCGAGTGTCACCGTCTCCGGCCGCGCCACCGATCCGTAATCCGCCGTGATTGCTATACCCGTCCGCCCGCATCCGGCGATCTCGCCCGCGTCCTTGCCGATCGCCGGCGAGCCCGCCGCTTCGACTGCTCCGGCCAATCGATGCTGGCCCTCGCGAACGATCAGCGAAACGAGCAGCGAGCCCATTTTGCCCGCCGCACCCGATACCACCAGGTTGGCCATCACGTCCTTCCCGCCGCCGATTCGCTTATTGCCGACGGCAGCCGTCCGAAGACTGCGGCATCGCGGAGATTTTCTCTCGCGCCGCGAGCGCCGTCAGGCGCTCTGCTCGGCAGCGGCCGGGGCCGCTTCAGTGCCGGCCTTGGTGCCGTGCACCGCAGTCCAATGCTCCTGGCAGAGACTGCCCCGAAAGCGCGGCTTGTGGCACTTTTCGGTGGTGCACGTCTTGTAGCGCGGCTTCGGCATCTCGCCTTGCGTCCACATGCGATAGTGTTTGCGGCAATACTGCTTGGCGATTACCTCGCGTTCGCAGTTGTCGGCTTTGCACGTTCCTTTGTTCGCCATCAATTCCTTCTCATCCGAGGCCGCCGCGGTCCTCAATATTCAGCCTTCAGCCCGCGGCTCAGCAACTCTTCGACCATAGCGTTTGCCGCCTTTCCTTCATAGAGCACCCCGTAGACCGCCGACACTATCGGCATCTCGACTCCGGCCCGATCCGCCAGCCGTTTCACCGCTTCCGCGTTCGTTACGCCTTCGGCAATCGAGGCTCCGCTGACGTCCTTGTCCGCGATGCCCTCGCCCCGCCCGATTCGCAGCCCAAGCGTTCGGTTGCGCGAGAGATTGCCCGTGCATGTGAGCACCAGGTCGCCCAGTCCCGCCAGTCCCGCCACGGTTTCGATTCGCCCGCCCGCCTCGATCGCGAGCCGCGTTATCTCGGCGAGTCCGCGCGTGATCAATCCCGCCCGCGCGCTCGATCCCAGCTCCAGTCCGTCGCCGATTCCCGCCGCAATCGCGATTACGTTTTTCACCGCGCCCGCCAGCTCGACACCCACGACGTCGTCGGTGCGATAGACTCTGAGCCGCCCCGACGCAAACAGCTCCTGCACGCGCCGCGCGACCTCCTCGTCGCGCGCCGCCGCGATCAGCGCCGCCGGCTTTCCCGCCGCAACTTCCGCTGCGAAACCCGGACCCGATATCGCCGCGATCGCCGTCCCTCGCGGTGCGATCTCCGCGATCATCGAGGTCATCGTCTCGAGCGTGTCCGGCTCGATTCCCTTCGTCACGCTCACGATCGTCGCCTCCGGCCGCGTCACCGATATCACCGGCGCGACGGCCGACCGCGCATAGCGCGACGGCACCGCGACCACCACCACCGGCGCCGCGCTGATCGCCTCCGCCCATCGATCCGTGAGCTCAATCGACGCAGGCAACGGAATTCCCGGCAGATGCGCCGCGTTCGCGCGCGATGCGATCATCGCCGCCAAATGCTCGCGGCGGCGCACGCATAGCGTCACCCGATGCCCCGCGCGATCGAGCGCCGTCGCCAGCGCCGTCCCCCATGCGCCTGCCCCCAGAATCGCGACGCTCGTCATCCGCCGCCTCCGCACCCGTGCCCCATCGCCGTCATGCGACCGCCCGCAGCACGCGGTAGAGCGGCTCGAGTTCGCGGAACGCATCGAGCAATTCGTCGCGCTCCAGCCTGATTGCGTCGCGCACTCGCCATCCGAAGCCAACGTCGATTCCGCCGGTCTTTTTTTTGAGTTCCTCACCGAGCGCCGGGAAAAAATCCGCGCCCGCCGTGATTCCCTGCGGTAGCGCGCGAAAGTCCCATCTGTCGTAGCGCGCGATCGCCGCGCCGCGAAGCGCTTTCGCCAGATGCGCCGCCTGGCGCTGAAGTCCGCGCGCCATCGCAAGCCGATTGTCGGCTTCCGATTTCACCACCGCGCGCGCATGCAATCCGAGACCTGAGATACACAGCGCCAGATATCCGTAGCGCTTGTATCCCCGCGGCGACGGGCCGAACGCCGCCCACGTTTCCGACGGCGGATTCACTGTGCGCCGGGCATGCCGCGCGACGTGCGGGAAAAACTCCATATGCAGCTTGCGCGCGATCTCCGGCGCCAGCTCGTCGCCAAGCCGGACCAGTTTCGGCCGCACGTGTTCGTAGATTTGCTCCATCCGCGCGCTGAAGCCTTCGACCTTGAAGACCTCGAAATCGGTTAGCGTGAAACCAAGCCTCGCCATCATTTTTCCCGCACCCGAGCCTGTTTTGAATCGCTGGCTGGTCCCGCCCGCGCCATCCAAAGCTTAGCGATTTCGCCGCCCTTGGGCGAAGCCCGCCGCGCCCGTCGATTAAGCCCGCGCCTTTGCGATAGAGATATAGAAGGTTCGATTCGATCGCGGAAGCGAGGCGCATGGCGATGGATTTCAGCTACACGGCCGAGGAAGAGGAGTTCCGCATTCGGGCGCGGCGATGGCTCGAAGCCAACGTGCCCGGCGGTATCGCCGACCGCGGCTTCTCGCTGCCGACCGATCCCGAATCAGTGCGCATCCTGCGCGAGTGGCAGCGCAAGCTCTTCGAGGCGGGCTTGCTCGGTCTCTCATGGCCCGCCGAGTACGGGGGACAGGGCAAAACCATCATCTATAGCGCGATCGTCAACGAGGAGATGGCGCGCGTGCGCGCCCCCGCCCCGCTCAACGAACTCGGCCTCTCGATGGCCGGTCCGACCATCCTCGAGCACGGCACCGACGATCAGAAGCGCCGCTTTATCGCCAATATCCTCTCGTGCGAGGAAATCTGGTGCCAGGGATTCTCCGAGCCCGATTCCGGCTCCGACCTGGCCGCGCTTGGAACCCAGGCCGTCCTCGATGGTGATGAGTTCGTGGTCAACGGTTCGAAGGTTTGGAATTCGCTCGGCAATATCGCCGACTGGTGCATGCTGCTGGTCCGCACCGATCTCGCGGCGCCCAAGCACAAGGGCATCTCGTACTTGCTCGTCGACATGCACACCCCCGGCGTCAAGGTGCGGCCGCTGCGCCAGATGTCCGGCGAGACCGAATTCAACGAACTCTTCTTCGAGGATGTGCGTGTGCCGCGCGCCAACCTGCTCGGTCCGCTCAACGGCGGATGGGGCGTCGCGCTCACCACGCTGATGAACGAGCGGGCGACGCTGTCGCTCGCGACCGTGATGCGCTTTCGCAACGTCTTCGAAGACTTGAAGGGCCTCGCGATACGCGCGCTCGCGGACGGCACCACAACGCTCAGCCGCGGCGTGATCCGCCAGCAGCTCGCGCAATTTTACGTCGATGTCGAATCGATGAAGTATCTCGCCTACCGCAACTTCTCGAATCTTTTGCGCGGCGGAACGCCCGGTCCCGAAGGCTCCATCTCGAAGCTTTTATGGAGCGAACTCAATCAGCGCATGAACGAATTCGCGCTCGCGATTCAGGGGCCGCGCGCGATGCTCGAAGAGGGCTCCCCCCACGTAATCGACAACGGCCGATGGCAGTACGGGCTCTTGCGCTCGCGCGGCAACACGATCGAAGAGGGCACTTCGGAAATCCAGCGCAACATCATCGCGGAGCGGCTGCTGCGGATGCCACGCGGCGGCGTCTGATCTCCGAGCGGAACAAAATCGCCGATAGCGCGGTTCCCTATACGATGATCGGAGATTCTCGAATCAACGCGGATTTCGACGCGGCGCTGGATAATGCCGGCCTCGGCCCGCTCAGGCGCGATGTGCCGCGGACGCTCCAGGTCAACGTCGGCAAGCTTTGCAATCAGGCGTGCCATCATTGCCACGTCGACGCCGGTCCGCGCCGCACCGAGATAATGGCGCGCACGACCGCCGAACGCGTCGCCGCGATTCTCGCCTCGAGTCCCGATATCAAGACCCTCGACCTGACCGGCGGCGCGCCCGAACTGAATCCAAATTTCCGCTTTCTCGTCGAGTGCGGACGCGCCAGTGGCCGCATCGTTATCGTGCGATGCAACCTGACGATTCTGTCCGAGCCCGCGATGGAATGGCTCCCCGATTTCTACCGCGACGCCGCCGTCGACCTGATCTGCTCGATGCCCTGTTACACCGCCGAAAATGTCGAGGCGCAGCGCGGCCGCGGTGTCTTTGCCCGTAGTATCGCGGCGCTGCGGACGCTCAACCGCCTCGGCTTCGGCACCGGCGCGCTCAGGCTCGATCTCGTCTACAACCCCATCGGACCCGCGCTCCCGCCCGCTCAGGCTGAACTCGAAGCGGCCTATCGCGTCGAGCTCGGAAGCAACTTCGGCGTCGAGTTCGATCGCCTGCTCACGATTACCAACATGCCGATCGCGCGCTTCGCCGCTCAACTCCGCCGCTCGGGCCGCGAGGCCGAGTACATGGGCCTGCTCGTCAACCATTTCAATCCCGCCGCGGTCGCGGGCCTGATGTGCCGCCAGACCGTCAGCGTCGGATGGGACGGGCGGCTTTACGATTGCGACTTCAACCAGATGCTCGAGATGCCGCTCGCCGCCGAAACGCGGGCACTCACAATCGATGACATCGACGATCTCGGCACCCTCGAAGGTTTGCCGATCGCGACCGGCTCGCATTGCTTCGGATGCACTGCCGGAGCCGGTTCGAGCTGCGCCGGCGCCCTCGTGTCCTAAAATCGCGCTCGTGCTGTATCAAATTGAGAACAGTGTTTGGACAATGTAGGCGGCAGGTTGCTTTATGGTCAGCCGCTGGCGATCGCAGACGATCGGCTTTATATCAAGCCAATGGGAGGGAGCTCATCGCTGACTCAGGGGAGACAGCTATAGGAGTTTTGCGCAGGCGAGGACTGGCACTTATAGCCGGATGAACACGAATTTTTCGAGCAACATGGTTCGCCATAACCGCCGCAAGGGTAACAGGTGGATCCTGCGAGGCAGACGAGATGGGAGTCGCAGACGCTGCCGGCTTTGCAGGCGCATCCGGCCTCCCCTGGCGCCGAGCAACCGCCCAGACCGACGCCGCTTCCAGTGCTTCCTGACGGAGGCGGAAGTTGCGGGCAACTGAATGACTGCCCCGCCGTCCAAGGCGGCACCGCAGCCGTTACGGAATAGGGCGGATAGCTTGGCGGCGTCTCAGGCGGCGGCGGTTGGCAGCAAACAAAGACGCCGCCGTTGACGCCAGCGCCTCCAAACCATCCATTTGATGGTTGCTTTGCTATGATCTGAACCTCTGTATTCCAGGCGCTCGTGTCGTGCGTGGAACACACAGTCTCCGTCACAAATAGAAAGTCGCCGTTAGAGTCCGTTATCGAAGAGCCAAACGTCCTATTTCCCATAGCAGGAACAATCGCGCTAATCACGACCGACGCGTTCTTCGCGAATTCGTGACCTCGAACCGTTAAATAGACCTTTGTACCTGCGCTCACATCAGTCCCATAATAGGTATCCTGTGTTTGGGCGGTAACGGACAGATTCGATGGGGGTACCGGTCCGGGCGGACAGCCAATACCGCACGTCGCGGCTGCAAAGACCGCGAATGCTACGAGTAGCGTTCGCGGCCAGGATGCGACTATCGGTTTTCGCGATAACCTGCTCTCCGTATTCACGCTGTTCCCATTCTTTCTGATGCGGAACATTCGCCAGGCAAATCTCGCATTGGAGCGAAATTCAACCGGCTGAAACCAGACTTAGGTAACCTGGTCACCTATAGTAGTAATTCAGCCACCTATTTGAATTATCCGGGTCTGTCAAGACGGACTCTTATACTCGACTGCTCCTGTTGGATGAATCCGCCTTATCACGAAGTCACCCAAGTCCTTCGCGAGGTTGGCGTTTCGACGCCGATCAGCTTATGCGGAAGCGGGCGCCCGGTGGCGGCGGGTTTTCCGGTGGACCCGCGAAGCATTGAGCAATCGCCATCCAGGCCGTGGCAGTTTTGCCGGCAACTTTCAGCGACGTGTCCGCGATGTTCCGGGTCTGAGCCACCACCTGGCAAAATTCGACGGCCGATCCCTCGATCAGGTCGTCGCAATCGCTCTGCGGCCACTCCCATATCGCGCCCGACGGTGCGACGAGGCGGACGCTTGGGCGCACGCCGGGCGGCTCGATACGCCGGTTGGCGAAGGTCCATCCGAAGGTGTTGATCCCAATGATCGCGATATTTTTGATCCGGTCCGTATCGATTCGGGTCTTGCCAAAAAGATCGTATACGGCCTGCCCGTGCGCCCAGGTCTCCATCAGCCTCGCCGAGATGCTCGAGAGCACGCTCATATCCGGGCCGAACCATTTCACGCGCGCCTTGGGCTCGGCGACGACGAAGCGCTCGGCCATCGCGCGATAGAAATCCCGCCATCGGATCAGCAGGTCGCGATTCTTGAGCCCGCCCAGCCACGCATGCGTCGCACCGAGGCGGCCGGTGGCGGCGGCGCCCATTTCGTTGAGGCGGCGGACGAAGTCCGCAAACTCATCGCCACCCCGCAGTGAGAGGTCGGCGGCATAGTTGCCCATCTCGAGATGGGCGACGATGTCATTGGGTGTCCAATGCTTGAATTGGGTTTGGCGCGCCCAGTCGGAAGCATCGAGAGTGTCGAGCACGGCGAACAGAGCGTCGCTTTCGTCGCGGAAGTCCAGCGCTTGATCGAGCATGGCCGTATCGTAGCGCCACGCAAGCCGCGGCCTCAACGATAGTCAGTCTCTTCGGGTTCGGCGCGCCGATACCGGCGTTACGACTTGAAATCGTGCGCATGCTATTAAGAGGCCTGAACTTTAATCGGGAAGGATCGAATTGCGATGGCCGAGTTTACGATCGAGGGAAATTGCGACTCGCGCTTTGCGCGGATGCGCGACGCGATGGCGGAGAATTTTGCTCTGCGCGAAGAGGTTGGCGCCTCCGTCGCAGTTGTGATCGATGGCAGACCGGTGGTCGACCTGTGGGCCGGTTTTGCCGACGCCGCCCGCATCCGGCCATGGACCGCCGACACGATCATGAATGTCTTCTCGACCACCAAGGGGCTGACCGCGATGTGCGCGCATCGCCTTGCCAGCCAGGGCAGGCTGGATATTGAAGCGCCTGTCGCGCGCTATTGGCCCGAGTACGCCGCGGCCGGCAAAGAACGGATACCAGTGCGCATGCTCCTGAACCATCGCGCCGGCCAGCCCGCGATTCGGAAAAAACTCGCGGTCGATTCGCTCTACGATTGGGATCTGATTACCAGCTCGCTTGCATCCGAGGAGCCCTGGTGGGAGCCCGGCACGATTCACGGCTACCATGCCGTGACCTTCGGCTATCTGCTCGGCGAGGTGATCCGGCGGATCACCGGAAAAAGTGTCGGCGCATATTTTCGCGACGAGATCGCGCGCCCGCTCGGAATCGACGCGCATATCGGACTCGACGCCCGCGAAGACGTTCGCACCGCCGACATGATCGGCTCGAAGCCGCCCGGTCCCGGCGAGTTCAACCTCTTTGCCGAAGCTCAGAAGCGTCCCGAATCCGCAACTGCGGCAGCGTTCCTGAATCCGCCGACGCTGCTCAAGATAAGGGAAATCAATTCGCGCGCGTGGCGCGGCGCCGAAATTCCCGCCGCCAATGGCCATACCAACGGCCGCGCGCTCGCCCGCGTCTACGGTGCGCTGGCACGGGGCGGCTCGATCGACGGTGTGAACGTGATGGCGCCCGAACGGATCGAATCGTGTTCCATCGAGCAGTCGCGCGGTTCCGACGAAGTCCTGATGATCCCGACCCGTTTCTCGCTCGGCTTCATGATGTCGCTGCCGGATTCCCAGATGGGCCCCAGCCCGCGCGCCTTCGGCCATCCCGGCGCCGGCGGCTCGATCGGCTTTGCCGATCCCGACGCGCGAATCGGCTTCGGCTATGCGATGAACAAGATGGGCTCGGGAATCCTGCTCGATCCGCGTCCGCGCGCCTTGATCGCCGCGCTTTACGAATCTCTTTGAGGCGCGTCCCGGCCAAGGTGCGGTGCGTTCGGCGGTCGCGTTGGAAAAGTGCCGCTAATCCGCTAGCGTTGTCAGCATAAGGACCTTTGACGAGCGAATTATGATACTGACTTGGTTTCCGATCGCCGTGACCCTGATTGTCGGCGCGATAATCGTCGGCTGGATGGTGATGGCCAGCAGCCTTTTCGGTCCCAAGCGCCCCGGTGTGACCAAGGGCGAAGCCTTCGAATGTGGAAATCCGTCCAGCGGCAGCGCTTTCGGCCGTTTCTCGGTGCGCTTCTACCTGACCGCGCTTTTATTCGTGGTCTTCGATGTCGAGATAATCTTCCTCTATCCGTGGGCGGTCGAGTTGCGCCGGCTCGGAATGTTCGGCCTGGTCGAGGCGCTCTTTTTCATCGGCATACTTACCGTAGGACTTATCTACGCCTGGGAGCGCGGCGCGCTCGATTGGGATTGAGGCTCTGACGCGATGCTGCTCGATCTGCTCAAGGAACGCTTCGGCGCCGATCTGCTCGAAACTATCAGCGCCCACGGCGAGGATACGGTGGTCGTCGATCGCGATCGCGCAATCGAGATACTGGCGCGCCTGCGCGACGATCCGCAGTTCGCTTTCAAGCTGCTGCTCGACGTGACCGCGGTGGACTGGATCGACCGCAACCCGCGCTTCGAGGTTGTCTACCATCTTCGCTCGATCACGCTCGGCCTTTGGATGAGACTCAAGATTCGGGTCGCGGAGCCCAACCCCTGGGTGCATACCGCTGCCAACCTCTGGAATTCAGCGGATTGGCTCGAACGCGAGTGTTACGACATGTTCGGCATCCACTTTGAAGGCCATCCTGACCTGCGCCGAATCCTGATGTACGATTCCTTCGAGGGCCATCCGCTGCGCAAGGACTATCCGGTCGGCCGCCGCCAACCGATAGTTCCGGAGACCAATCCAGTGCTTAAGCCTTTGCGTCAGTCGCGGTAACAGCACATCCGAAACACTCAGGAAAAACCGGCAATCCGGGAAAAATCATAGAAGAAGATGTCTTTACCAGCACGATGGGCCACGAATCCCGTGGCCACCGACGCCGCCGACGAGATAATGGAAATCCAGATGGGTCCGTCCCACCCGGCGACCCACGGAACTATCAAGTTCAACCTCAAGCTGGACGGCGAGCGGATCATCGATTGCGACGTCGAGGTCGGCTACCTCCATCGCGGCTTCGAAAAGATGTGCGAGCAGGGAACGTGGACGCAATGCTTCCCGTTCACCGACCGCCTCAACTACGCCTCGCCGAGCATCAACAACGTCGGCTTCGCACTCGCGGTCGAAAAGCTCCTCGATATCGAGGCGCCGGAACGATGCCAGTACGGGCGGGTGATCCTGAGCGAGCTGCATCGGATCGCCGACCACCTCACCTGCCTCGGCGCGGCGGGCAACGAACTCGGCGCGGTCAGCATCATGTTCTTCATGATGGAGGCGCGCGAGTTTATCTACGATATCGTCGAGGCGGTGACCGGCGCCCGGCTCACCGTCACATGGTGCCGAATCGGCGGGCTCTCGCGCGATCTGCCCGTTGACCTTAACGATCGCGTCAAGGCCGCCTTCCATCATCTCGACGGAATACTCTCGGACTGCGACCGCCTGCTGAGCCGCAATCGCGTCTTCATCGATCGCATGGCCGACATCGGGATCATGCCGGCCGACGAAGCGATCTCGTTCGGCCTGACCGGTCCGCTCCTGCGCGCGACCGGAATTCCCTACGACGTGCGCAAGGCCTCGCCCTACCTGGTCTACGACCGCTTCGATTTCAAAGTGCCGACGGGAACCAAGGGCGACAATTACGACCGCTTCAACGTCCGCTTCGAGGAGATGTACGAGTCCAAAAAGATCGTCGAGGAGGCGCTACGGACGCTCCCCGGCGGCCCGGTGATCGTCAGTGACCCGCGAATCGCATTGCCGCCCAAGGAGCGCGTTTACAATTCCATCGAGGGCCTGATGAATCACTTCAAGCTCATCATGGAAGGGATCAAAGTTCCCGCCGGCGAAGCCTATCACGCGGTCGAGGGCGCCAACGGCGAACTCGGTTTTTACGTCGTGAGCGACGGCAGCGGCAGGCCCTATCGCGTGCGCGTGCGGCCGCCGTGCTTCCTCGGGATGGCGGCAATTTCGGGGATGCTCAAGAATCGCATGATCGCCGATATCATTCCGACCTTCGGCATGATCAATATGATTGGCGGAGAGTGCGACCGCTGATCGGAGCGCTTCAAGGCCTGACGGCTGCCGATGCGTCCGATGCGCGGCGCTGATTTCGATTCTGGACGCCCTCGCCACGTAACGGAGGAGTCCAGGCAGGATTCAATGGCGGCCGAAATCACCTTCGAGATCGCGCCCGAAAACCCCTCGCCGCCGCGCCGCGTTCTGATCGTCCTGCTCGGTGCGATTGGTGACGTCGTCCGCGCACTCCCGCTCATCGGCCGAATCCGCCGAGTGTGGCCCGGGGTCCATCTCGCCTGGGCGATCGAGCCGAAATCGAAATCCGTGCTCGATAACCATCCGTGGGTCGACCAAACGATCGTCTATGATCGCAGCCGCGCGCCGCTTTCGTTCGCGCCCTTTCTGCTCGCGATACGGCGCGGCCGCTTCGACCTCGTGCTCGATCTTCAGCGCCATATCAAGAGCGGCATGGTCGCCCGGGTCTCAGGCGCGCCGCTGAGATTCGGCTTCGATCGCGCCAACGTCAAAGAGTTCAACTATCTGTTCTCGAACAATCATATTCCGCCTCAGCCGAGCATGAAGCTTAAGCTGCTTCAGTATCAGGCCTTCGGCGATGCGCTAGGCCTTCCCGCCGCTCCAATCGAGTTCGGACTGCGGCCCTCTGAAGTCGAGCGCGCCAGGGTTCGTGCGCTCCTCGAGGGTCTTGCGCGCCCGCTGCTCGGCGTCATCCTCGGATCGTCGTGGCCAAGCCGAATCTACGCTCCCGAAGCGATCGCCGATGTGGTGCGGGAACTCGCTTCGCCTGATGGCCGCGCGCCGGCGCTCTTTCCGATCCTGATCGGCGGCAACGATGACTCCGCGCTGGCGGCGGCAGTCGCGGCGAATCTGCGGTCCACGCCGCTCCTCAATCTGGCCGGCAGGACGGGGCTGCGCGACCTGGTCGCAATCTTCACTGAATGCGCCGCCGCCTTCGGTCCGGACAGCGGCCCGATGCATATCGCGGCGGCGGTGGGATGTCCGGTCGTGTCGCTATGGGGTTCGACCGCTCCCGAGCGATCCGCGCCGTGGGGCTTTGCGGACTATGCGCTGCGCGGCGAAATCCCGTGTCATCCGTGTTATCTGCGCCGATGTCCAATCGATCGCGAATGCATGCATCGGATAGCGCCCGTCGCGGTTGCGGCGGCGGTCCGGCGCGCGCTCGCAGCGCATCCGGAGCCGCGAATCGATATCGCGGCGGGAATCGAAACGTGCAATGGCGCCGCGGCCGCAACTGCGCATCTGCCGATTGCGGATCGGATGCGCACATGAACGCGGCGATCTTGAACGTAGTCGAACGCGAAGGATGGCGGCTCACTCTGCCCGATGCGTTTCATGCGCTGCCGCCGGTCCTTGGCGCCCGCTTGATCGAGCGCGCGATTCTGATCGCCGCCGGCCGCGGAGGCCCGGCGCTCAGACGCTCGCGCCATGCCATGACCCATCGCGTCAGGCTCGCGGCGCCCGCGACCGAAGGGGTTATCGCTTTCGTTAAAGTGATAGATCCTCCGCGCTGGATTCGCCGAATCGACAGCGCGATTCGCGGCTCGGCCGCCAGCCGCGAGTTCCGCATCCTCACCGAACTGGCCGAAGCGGGTATCGCCGCGGCGCCGCTGCTCATAATCGGCGAAGAGATAGCCGGCGGCCGCACGATGCTCGCGACGGCGCGTATCGACGGCGATCCGCTGCCGCGGTTTCTCCGGGCCTGTGGCAAAAGAAAAGGGCTTGCGCGCAAGCGCGCGGTGCTGCGGATGCTCGGCGCCGAAATTGCCCGCCTCCATCAGGGCCGCTTTATCCATGGCGATCTGACGCCCTGGAATGTCTTCGTTGCACACGGCGATCCGATTCGCTTCGTCTTTATCGATCACGAACGCACCGCGCGCCCGCCGCGCTCGTGGCAAAAAACCAGGCTCCGCAATTTCGTCCAGCTATGCCGTTTCGACGGCGTCGGTATCGGCAACGCCGACCGCCTCCGCATCATCGGCGCCTACGCCGACGCAATTGGCGCGACGGATCGGCGCGCGCTCGCCCGGCGGATCATGCGGATGCTCAGGACGCGCAAGATGCGCGACGCGGCCGCGGTCAGCACTATCGCATCGGCCGCGGGTAATCGCGGCCGCCGCACCGGCTGAGAGAACAGTGATGAGTGTCCAACCGTCGGTCTCAGTCGTAGTTTCAGTACACGATTGTACCAGTACAATTAAAGAATCAATCCAGCACATTCTAAGCGCTGGCCTCGACGCCGAGATAATCGTGGTCGACGATGGTTCGGTCGACGGCGGCGTCGCCGGCTACGTGCGCTCGCTCAACAATCCGGCGGTCATGTGCTTTCGCAATGCTAGCCCGCGCGGCCGCGGCGCCGCGATGCGTCTGGGGTTCGCGGCTGCGCGCCGCCCGTTCATCATCGTGATCGCGCCCGATGCCGCTCTCGCATGCGATCCCTCCGCGTATCGCATGATGCTTGAGCCATTGGTCGAGGGCCGCGCCGATATGGTCGTCGAGGCTGATGACGGCACGACGAAAGCAACTTCCGCATACACGGGTTACCCGCGGATCGAGCGGATAATGGCGCGTGGCGCCGAAGCCTTCGGCTGCATCATGCGAAATGCGGGCGCAAATCGCATCATGGCGTTTCGGCGCGACCGCCTGATGGCGCTCAACTTGAGCTCGAACGGCGGGGCCGCGCTCGCTTCCGAGATAATGACGCGGGCCGCGCGCGGGCGATGGCGGATCGCGAGCGTGGCTCTGCCGCAGCCGCCCGGCGTCACGACGCCTTCTGAATCCAAACCATGGCGCGACGCACTGGCTGGCGCTTGTGCGCTCGTCTATTTCCGCTTTATGGATTGAAGGATGACGACTGAGCCTGGCGCCGCCCGTGCGCCGCTTGCGGATCATCCGCGCTCCCTTCGAATCGCCGGCCTCGACCCCGAACGCCGCTTTGCGGGCGGCGAGACGCAGGTTCTGGCGTTGACGCTCGAGTTGCTTCGCATGGGCCATCGCGCGGAACTGTTTTGCGATCCGGAGGGCGAGCTCGGGCGGCGCGCGGCGGCCGCCGGAATCGCGTGCACGGCGCTGCGGATTCGGAACTCGATCGATATGCGTGCGGGTCTTGCGCTCAGGCGCGCGCTCGGCCGCGCGCACTACGATGTGGTCCATTTCCACACGGCACGGGCGCATGCGCTCGCGCCGTTCGCACGAGGGCGGGCCGGCGCGTTGATCGTGACGCGGCGGATGGATTACGAACCGAATCGGCTGTTCGCGCGATGGCTCTACAATCGCGCGGTGGATGGCGTCGCGGCGATCTCGACGGGCGTCGCCGATTCGCTCGCGCGCGCCGGAGTCGCGCGCGAGCGAATCGCGCTCATCCCGAGCGCGGTGGATTGCGCGCGTTTTCGTCCACCGACGGCGGACGAACGCGCGCGGGCGCGCGCGGCGCTGGGGCTCGACGCGGCCGACTGCGCGATCGGCGCGGTCGGCGCGCTCGAGCCGCGCAAGGGCCATCGCTACCTGATCGAAGCGATGGCGCTGATGGCCGGCGATAAGGCAGCGGACGGCGAAGCCGTCCGCTGCCTTATCGCCGGCGACGGGTCGGAGCGCGCGGCGCTCGCGGCGGCGATCGCGCGCAACGGCCTCGGTGACAGAGTCGTCCTGATGGGCGCAGTGGCAGATGCGAGAGCGCTGCTGTGGGCGCTCGACGCGTTTGTGATGCCGTCGCTCAACGAAGGCCTCGGCGTCGCGCTGCTGGAAGCGGGCGCGTCAGGACTCGCGGCGGTGGGCTCGCGATGCGGCGGAATCGTCGATGTTATCGTCGATCGCGAGACCGGATTGTTGGTCGCGCCGGGAGATGCGCGGGCGCTGGGCGACGCGATTCAGACGCTTGCGAGGGACGGTGCGGCGCGAACGGCGATGGGCGCGGCGGCGCGGACGCGAATCGCCCGGCGCTTCTCGATCGAGGCGATGGCGCGGCAGACGGTTGAGCTTTACCGTGCATGCCTTCAGACTAACGCGGGGCGGCGGGGAGGCGACGTTTGACCATGCGAAGCATGACCGGTTTTGGCAGGGCGGAGATGGAGCGCGGCGGGACCCGGGTAGCAGTCGAGATACGCACGCTCAATCAGCGCTTTCTCGAACTCAAGCTTAATTTGCCGAGAGCATGGGGCGAATACGAGGCTGAGATCAGGAAGCTCGTGCAGGGTGCGGTTGCGCGCGGGCGGGTCGAGCTGTTTGTGCGATCGACGACGGAGCGCCCGGCGCCGACGACCGTGCGGGTGAACGATGAGCTTGCGGCGGTGTACGTATCGGAGCTTGGACGGCTCGGGCGGCTCCTGGGTCTTGGCGGCACGCCGGGAATCGAGTCGCTGCTCCATCGGCAGGAAATTTTCCACGTGAGCGAAGAGGAGTTGGATTGGCGCCCCGCAGTTGCGCTCGCACTCGAAGCGATCGCACGGGCTTTGAAAGCGCTCAATGCCGAACGCGAACGCGAGGGCAGGGCGCTCAAGGCGGACTTTGTCAGGCGAATCGCTACGATTTCGTCGGCGTTGCCGCGGATCGAAAAGCTGGCGAAGAATTCCCGCAAGGAGATAATTGCGCTTTTCCGCAGCCGGGTTCAGGAATTGGCCGGCGACTTGCCGAACAGCGAAAGGCGGTTGCTCGAAGCGGCCGCCGACACGGCGCAGCGCGCCGATATTGCCGAGGAGATAACCCGCTTGCGGACCCATCTGCAGGGCATGCGCGAACTGATCAATCGGCCGGGGCCAAGCGGGAAATCGATCGAGTTTCTGCTGCAGGAAGTGAACCGCGAGGTGAATACGATTGGCGCAAAGTCACAGGACGCGGGGTTGTCGCGCCTGGTTATCGATTTGAAGGGCGAAGCGGAGAAGATGCGCGAGCAGGTTCAGAATGTCGAATAAAAGGCGAAGTCCTCAGGTTTGAAAAAATACAACAGGTTTTGTAGTTTGTAATATGGAAGAGTCGCGGGGGCTCCGTCGTGGCATCATTTTTATTCTTTCCGCTCCATCCGGCGCTGGAAAGACGACGATCTCGCGGGCTGCTCTGAAAGCGATCGGAGGCCTTGAGGCGTCGGTCTCTCTGACGACCCGTCCTCCGCGCAGCGGCGAGGTCGAGGGGAGCGACTACCGTTTCGTGAGCGAAGAAGAGTTCCAACGCATCCGGGTGGCAGGAGAACTGGCGGAATGGGCGCAGGTCTTCGACGCTTCCTATGGCACTCCGCGCGGTCCGCTGGAACGGGCGGTGGCGGAGGGACGGGACATCCTGCTCGACATCGATATCCAGGGTGCGAAACAGATTAAGAGCAGCTACGCGCGCGACGCGGTGACGATTTTCGTTATGCCGCCGAGCTTTAATGAACTCGAAGGACGGTTGCGCGGACGCGCCACCGAAGACGAGACCGCCATCATGCGCCGGCTCGAGCGCGCGCGCGGCGAGGTCTCGGCCTATCCCGAGTACGATTATCTGATAATCAACTCGAATATTGAGACGTCGCTCGAAGAGCTTCGCGCCGTGGTTGTGGCGGAGCGGCATCGGGTCGGACGGATGCGCGAGGGGTTCGCGCCGTGGAAGGTCTAGCCCAAGCCGCTCATAGCGACCAGCTCCAGGAGCTAATCAGCCGGGTTCAATCCTATAACCCGCAGGCTGATACCGGTCTCATTGCGCGCGCCTACGAATTTTCCGAAAAGATGCACGCCGAGCAGCGGCGCAAGTCGGGCGAACCCTACTTCACCCATCCGCTGAACGTGGCGCTGATAATCGCGCAACTGAAGCTCGACGTCGAAACGATTGCGACGGCGCTCTTGCACGACGTGGTCGAAGACACCTCGGCGTCGCTGGATGAGGTGCGCGCGATGTTCGGCGCCGAAGTCGCGGAACTGGTCGACGGCGTGACCAAGGTTTCGCGAATCACTTTTCTGAGCCGTGAAGAAAAGCAGGCCGAGAACTTCCGCAAGATGGTGATCGCGATGGCGCGCGACATCAGAGTGGTGCTGATCAAGCTCGCCGATCGTCTGCACAACATGCGCACGCTGAGCCATCTGGCGTCCGATCGGCAGGAGGAGATCGCGCGCGAGACGCTGGAGATTTACGCGCCGATCGCGCATCGCCTGGGCATCTACTGGCTCAAGTCGGAACTCGAAGACATGGCGTTCCGCTATCTGAATCCGACCGCGTACGCGAGCCTCAAGGCCGAAGTGGCCAAGACGATGGCCGAGCGCAAGGAGTTTATCGCGGCGGTAGTGCGGATCCTGGCGCAGCGGCTGGCGGAGTCGGGGGTGAAGGCGGAGGTAACGGGGCGGCCGAAGCACTTCTACTCGATCCACACCAAGATGCTCGAGGAAGAGGTGAGCTTCGATCAGATTTACGATCTGATCGCGTTTCGGATAATCGTGCCGACGCTGCGCGAGTGCTACGAGGCGCTGGGCGTGGTGCACGCGAACTGGAAGCCGATTCCGGGGCGGTTCAAGGATTATGTGGCGCTGCCCAAGGCCAACATGTACCAGTCGCTGCATACCACGGTTATCGGGCCGCGCGGGCAGCGGATGGAGGTGCAGATTCGCACCGAGGAGATGCACAAGATTGCCGAGGAGGGGATCGCGGCGCACTGGGGCTACAAGGAAGGGGCCAATCAGCAGATGCGCGAGACCGAACGCTTCGCGTGGCTGCGCAGGCTAATCGAATGGCAGCAGAACCTGAAGGACCCGCGCGAGTTTCTGTCGACGGTCAAAGAGGATCTTTTCCCTGAGGAGGTCTTCGTCTTCACGCCCAAGGGCGACGTGCTCGCCTTTCCGCCCGGCGCGACGGTGATCGATTTCGCGTACCGGATCCATTCGCAGGTCGGCCATCATCTTTCCGGCGCGCGGGTCAATGGCAAGCTGGTGCAATTGCGCTATCGGCTGAAGTCGGGCGACAGCGTCGAGGTGGTCACGTCGGATCGGCAGACACCGGGCAAAGACTGGCTGAATCATGCGGTGACGGCGCGCGCGCGCAGCCGAATCCGGCAATGGATAAGGGCGCAGCAGGCGGAGCGATCGCTCAAGTGGGCGATGGCGCAACTCGATCGCGAACTCGATCCGATTGGACTGAGCCTCGCGCAGCTTCGCGCGTCGCATCGCTTCGAGAATGCGCTGAAGGAGTTCTCCTACAAGGATGCCGATAGCCTGCTGACGGCGGTCGGCTACGGCATGATCAGCTCAGCGCAGTTGCTCGCGAAACTGCTAACCGCGGACGAACTCAAGCTGCTGCGCGCCGATCGGCAGCCACCTCCGCCCGCCGCCGACCGGGAACGCCCCGCGCGCGAGCGCCGGCCGGTGGTCAATGCGGTGATCGTTTCGGGCGTGGATGACATGCTGGTGCGCTTCGCGCAATGTTGCAATCCGCTGCCGGGCGAGGAAATAACCGGCTTCATCACGCGCGGACGCGGCGTCACGGTGCATCTGGCCGGATGTCCGAGCGCGCTCGCGAGCGATCCGCAGCGCCGTGTGCCGGTGGTATGGAAGGAGGGCGAGGCGAGTCCGCGCGCGATCCGGCTGGAAATCCAGAGCGTCGATCAGCCGGGACTGCTGGCGGCGATGTCGCGTGCGATCGCGGCGGCGGGGGTGAATATATCGACCGCCGAGGTCAAGGCGTCGGGCACGGACGGCCGGGCGCTATCGACCTTCGAGCTGAGCGTCAACAGCGCGCGCCAGCTCAACAACCTGATGCATCAGATAGCCGCGATCGATGGCGTGACGCGCGTGCAGCGCCTGGGTTCCGGCAACGGGCATCGGATGTAGCGCGCGGCCCGGATACGGCGAGCACTTACACTAGTGTTTCACAAACAGTGTTTCACAAACAGGCCACTTACAGTCAAGCCGTGAAGCTCGAAAATCCTACGCTCCTGGTTAAGATCATCATGTGGTTGCCATGGTGCACCTTCATGTTGACTGCCGTCTTTCTCGCGAGGCTTCCTTGGTGGGGCGTACTCTTGGTAGCGGGACTCGGTTGGCACGATTTCATCTGGACAACAGTGATTTGGGCAGCCGCAACAGTCGGCATAGCACTGACCGGCGCGCCGTCAGGCCTGCTTGAACGAACGTTGATTTCTGCGTTCCTAGTCGGCATCGCCGCTACGCCCGGGTTCCTTCTCATCAAGAAAGCGGGCTTGCTCGACGAGGATTCAAACTGAACCAGTACCGTCTTTTCGGCTATCTCGGCGTGGCGGCGTGGGAATGATACTGCTCTAGCAGATGGCGTTCAAAATGGATCATGCGCATGAGCGCTTGAGTCGTGCGGTAGCTTACCTCGCCACGCGCTCCGGTTCCCTTCGCGAGAGAGTGCTACAGGTGTACCTGTATAATTTGAGCGATTTGCTTCCCGAGGAGTTCGACGGAGACGTTCGGCGGGACTTTGAGGATTTAATAAAGACCTTCAAGGGCATCCTAGACCGGACGATCCGAAATCCCGAACCTTGGAATCTCCAGAAACACATCGAGCTATATGGCGATGTGCTGGGGATCGCCAAAGACAAAATACGGGAAAAAACGGCTGAAAGAATAGCGAAGTCGATCTGGGACATATATGCAGATGTTAAGTGGGATCTGATCGAAGGGCTGCACGATGAACTGTATCGCATGAAAACGACAAAGCGGACCCGACGCTCTTCTTTTTAGGAGTGGTCGCTGGCATTGCTGCTCCCGCACGGATAGTCAAACTGCCTTGAGAGGACGGCAATCGCGTTATCAGCGCTCACGACGGCGAATCGAAGCGTGGGAGACGGGCTACGATGAAATGGCCTTTCAAACGGGATAAGATAGCTGCCCTTCCGACTGTCGAGTTGACAGACGATGAACGGCAAGAGGCCGAGGCGATGATACGCTCGCTGACCCGAACCGAAGATGGCGTTTATGTTGTTCGAGTAGACCAGGCGGATTCTTTCAACCGGAGTATAGTCGCGCTCTCTCTCTTGGGCCGAGCGGATCGGTTTCTGATTATGGCTAGGTCTCAGGCCGAGTTCGCTGAAGAAGCATGTCGAACTGCGGCGAAAGCGTGTGCAGTATATCCGCTGTCGATCAACTTCTACGAGTTCGCTTGTATTCTCCAGAAACTCCAAAGGGGAGAGGAAGCTAAAGCCATGTTCAAGGAGTTCTTGAGGCGACACGAAAGCGAGCGACCAGACCCGGTTCAGCAAATCGTGCTCGATTCGCGCGATCTCGCCGGTGCCGTCCGCCACGCGCGAGAACTTGTCGATCGGCCGCTTCAGACCGAGCTCGCGGGCCTCGGGCAAGAAATGTTCGAAATAGCCGAGCGCGATTTTCCTGACTCAGACTTTTGGCGCGATGATTTACCGGAGGTGGTTTGGCGCAAGTTTCAGCCGAAATGGAGATTTTATCGCGAAGCGATAATCTGGAGATCGCTTATATCGAGGCTTGAGGCGGATCCGAGATACGCGGATGTTCTTAGGGGTTACGAGGGTCTGATACTTCCCAGCTCTCCGACGCCTGAAGGACTGGCCAAAGTTGCGGAATTGAAGTCGGCAATGAGCGATGTCGACAAGATGATCCAGGGGGGCAGCGAAAAGGCCATTGGGTGGGTCAGGGCGTGGTTCGAGGATTTGGGAGGGCCTGAAGCTCTGGGGAATGTGTCGCCGATTTTTACTTTCGGACTCGCTGTCCCGAAGTTCGTGGTCATGATCGAGAAGATCCTAAAAGAAGCTGACGATCTGCTTTCAGCTCCGCAATAGGCTCACGCGCGCCTCGGTGCCCGCAATACTCAGTTTCCGATCAGAATTTTGAGGGCGTGGGCGTCGAGAAAGCGGCCGGCCGGATCGAGCTTGTGCGCGGAGGCCGCGATCCGCGTGCGCATCCGGCGGCGCATCGCGGGCCCGAGCGGATGGTCGAACAGGCGCGCCTTGTCGAGGTCGAGGACGACCACATCGAAGCTCTCGCGATGACGGGTGACAAAAAGATTGTTGAGGTTGAGGTCGGGATGGAAGAGTCCGCCGCGCGAGACGGCCTCGAGCGCCGAGCGCGCATTGGCCAGCACGTGGCCGCGGACGTGAGGATCGTCGTCGGTGCGGATAAATTCCCAGAGCGTCATGCCGGCGGCCGCGCGGGTGATGAAAAAGCCGCGATAGGCGAGCGGCGCGACCCATCGCACGGCGGCGCCGAACGGCTCGACGGTGGGGATGCCGCGGCGCAGGGCCTCGGCGGCGACCCGGAGTTCGACGAGCGGGCGGGGATTGGCGCCAAAGTAGAGATCGTCGAACAGATGGCGCATCGCGCCGCCGCGGCGGCATCGCCGGACGAACAGTGCGGGCTGGTCGTTGAGTTCGAGTCGGAAGCCGCTAGCGCGATTGCCGCGGCCGTCCGCGTCGCCGCCCGATCGGAGCGCATTCAAAAAGGCGGCGATCCGATCGGCATGACGCGAGAGATTCTCGCGCACGAACAGGTCATAACCGCACGCGGCAAGGCTGATGAAATTGCGCGGCAAGCGAGGGGGCGGGCGGGTCGGCGCGCGTTTTCTCGCCTGGGTGCTCTCGGCGGGCCGGTTCATTTCAGTGGCTCGGCCTCGTCGACCAGCATGATCGGAATGTCGTCCCTGATCGGGTAGAGCAGATGGCAGGCGTCACAGACGAGGCCGTCCTGCTTGTCGGTCAGGCGCAATTCGCCCTTGCATTTGGGGCAGGCGAGAATATCGAGCAACTCGCGGCTGAGGGCCATCTTTTTGCGAACTCTCCTCTTTGAGTTTCTTAGCCTTGGTCGATCTTGCGCGGCGCCGATTCGACGACACACGACGGGGCGGCGCCCGCCATCGCGAGCAGGCGCTCTTCGTCCGCCGGCGCCATCGCGACTTCGAGCCGCAGAGCGTACAGCGAATCGCGCTCGAACGGAAACCTTTCGAGCTTGACGAGATCCTTTTCGGTAGTGACGATGATGTCCGCGATACGCGCGGCGGCGACGATATTGTGCCAATCGCCGGCAGTGTAGGCATGATGGTCGGGGTATTCGAGAACATCGACGAGATTGGCTTCAAGCTCATGCAGCATCGCGTAGAAGCCGCTCGCATCGGCAAGCCCGCTGACGGCGAGGACGCGCCGGCCCAGCATCGAGGGCGGTGATTCGACCCATCCGGCCTGGCTCGCGCTGACGAGCGCGCGCGGGCGCACGACGGCGCGCATCATGGGCTGATTGGCCCGCGCAGGTGGCATCGGAACGGCGGTCAGCGGAGCGTCGCCTGCGTGAGGCGCGGAGCCGATAACGATCACGGCGTCGGCGCGAACGGCGGCGTGCGCGGGCTCGCGCATCGGTCCGGCAGGCAGAATCCATCGATTGCCGATCCCGCGGTCAGCGTTAATCAGCAGCAGATCGAGATCGCGTGCGAGGCGGACGTGCTGGAAACCATCGTCGAGCACGACGACATCGAGCGGTCCGATGGTCGATTCGAGCAGCTCGATACCGTCGATACGGCGGCGCGCGACCGCGATCGGGCCGGCGAACGACTTCGCCATCATGACCGCTTCGTCGCCGACCTGGGCGGGATCGGCGAGCGTGCGGACTCCGTCGGAGACCAGCAAGGCGCGGATCGGCCGCGTGCGCGGCGTGTAGCCGCGGCTGACTATCGCGACGCGCAATCCGGTCGCGCGCAGGCGGTTGGCGAGATAGAGCGTGAAGGGGGTTTTCGAGTTGCCGCCGACCGTGAGGTTGCCGACGCTGACGACGCGGGGGCGGGTGCGCCGGCGCATCCGGCGCCAGAAGAGTCCGCGGGCGCCGAGTGCGAGACAATAGAGCGCGGCGGCGGGAACGGTCGGCGTCCACAGGATGCGCTGGGCGAGGGTCAAGTCGCCGCGCCAGAGGCGTTCGATGCGCGGACGGCGGGGTTGTGGCGGAGCGCCTGGCATCGCTCAGGCGCCAAGCAGGCGGCGCAGATGTGCCACGGTTGCCGTTGCGCCGCCGCTCATGCGATCGACCACGGCGCGAGCGCGAAGTCCCGCTTCGATTCGAGCGCCATCGTCGAGAAGCCATCGGCGGGCGGCCGCCGCGAGTTCACGGGCGTCGCTGACGACGCATCCGCCGCCGGCTTCGAGCAGGGCATTGGCAACGGCGGTGTGGTTTTCATGGAAGGGGCCGAAGAGCACCGGCAGCGAGGCGGAAGCCGGCTCCGCGAGGCTCTGGCCGCCGCGCCCGGGCGTGAGACTTCCGCCGATAAAGGCGATTTTGGCGCGACGATAGAGTGCGCGCAGGTCGCCGATCGTATCGAGCAGCATCACGTCCGCGTCCATCGCGCCGGTCGGCGCCGATTCCGCGGCGAGTGTGGAGGCGCGAATGTAATGGAATTTCGACTCGCGAATAAGCTCGGCGGCTTCGTCGAAGCGTTGGGGATGGCGCGGGGCCACGACGAGCGCGAGTGAGGGAGCGAGCCGGCGCAACTCGGCGAAGGCTTCGAGCACGGCCTGTTCCTCGCCGGGGGCGGTCGAGCCCGCGACCATAACAGGACGCGTCGGGGCGAAGGCGGCGAGTGCGGGACGCAGCGGCGGCGCGAGGGCGGATTCGTGCTTGGTGTTGCCGGTGACGATCGCGATTTCGGGCGGCGCGCCGAGCGCGATATAACGGCGGGCATCATCGGCGGTCTGCGCGAGAATCAGGTCGGCGGCGCAAAGCGCGTCGGCAAAGAGCGGGCGGACCCGCAGGTAGCCGCGCGTGGCGCGATCGGAGAGCCGTCCGTTGACGATCGCGACGCGGGCGCCGATACGGCGGGGCATCACGAAGTAGTTGGGCCAGAGCTCGGTTTCGGCGATCAGCACCAGATGCGGGCGGGATGAATCGAGAAAGCGGCGCACGATTGACGGTGCGTCGAACGGCGCGAGAAGGGCGGCGCGCGCGGACGGAATGCGAACCCGCGCGGCGGCGCGGCCGGTGCGCGTCATCGTGGTCACGATAATCGAAACGTCCGGCGCGAGGCGTGCGAGTTCCTCGAGGACGGGGCGAAGCGCCTCGACTTCGCCGACCGACGCGGCATGCGCCCAGATGCGCAGCGACGCGTTCGCTGGCAGGCGCGCGGCCGGGTCGAGCCCGAGGCGCTGGCGCAGATCGGCCAGCGCGGAGATGCCGGAGAAGAGCAGGGCGAACGGCAGCACGAGATACCAGAGCCCGTCGTAGAGGCGCTTCAGGATTGGCGTTGGGGGCCTGGTGGCGATGAAATCGGCCAGCGCGATCATTGCGTCATTTCCAGCGCGATCCGTGCGACGCGTTCGGCCGCCCCGGGCTCGCCGAGGCGCTGGCGGATTTCGCCGAGCGCGGCGCGCGCTTCGGAACGGGCCGGCTCGATCAGCAGATTCTCGGCGGCGCGGATGAGATTGCGCGCCGTGACCTCGCGCTGGATCAGCTCGGGCACGATTTGGCGGCCGGCCAGAATA
>Ga0307373_10004276_pt1 | contig 24191 bp, 15 predicted proteins | sample OX2MG_FD_202534 | JGI IMG/M metagenome (GOLD analysis project Ga0307373, IMG submission 202534) | Soil microbial communities from Risofladan, Vaasa, Finland - OX-2 | ecosystem: Environmental > Terrestrial > Soil > Coastal area > Acid sulfate soil | place: Finland: Risofladan, Vaasa | collected... | reverse complement strand
CCCGGCTAACTTCGTAGAGCCGCAAAAGTAGGTGTGCGGGAAGGGCTATCCAATTACCCGGTGATATCGCCCGGTGAGATCACCGCAATTAGACAGTGATATCGTCGTCATCTCACCATGACATAAACTCGATGTCAGAGCGCTGGGCGGAAATCATTGCGGGCATGAAAGGCCCCGGCAGGGCCGGGGAACGGGTGCCTTGCGGCACTGTCGGCCCTGCCGGGGGTACCGGGGCAGGCTGAGGACGGGGAAGCCTAGGTTGCCTCGCGCGGGGGGGCGTCGTGGTGGCCGTGGTGACGGCTGGTCACGCGTCCTACCCCGCCCAGGAACCCCACCGCTGGCGGCTGGGTGGGGGTGGTTCTGGCGAAGGGGAACCAGCCGGCGACATCCACCAGCCCGGGAGGTTCCAGCTCCAGGCCGGCGAAGAACGCCGCTATCTGCGAGCGGGTGCGGAAGATGGCCGGGGCGCTGGCGTGGGCGTAGGCGTCCTGGATGGTGGCCACGACCTGAGGGCCGGTTCCGTCGCTGGTGATATGGGACAGCGCGAGATAGCTCCCGGGTGCCATGTAGCTCGTGAACGTCGTGACGAGTGCCGCTGGTTCGTCCTCCTCTGGAATGAAGTGGAGGACCGCGACGAACAAGATGCCGACCGGCTGGTCAAAGTCGATGAGCTGGTCCAGTTCCGGGCTGGTGAAGATGCCGTATGGCTGGCGGATGTCGCCGTGGATCGCCTGTATGCCGGTGCTCGTGGCGAGAAGTGCCTGGTTGTGGGCGGTGACGACGGGGTCGTTGTCCACGTAGAGGACGTGGGCGTCCGGCTGGATCATCCTCGCTAATTCGTGGACGCTCGGGCTGGTTGGGATGCCGGTGCCAAGGTCGATGAACTGGCGCACGCCGTGATTGGCCATCAGCACCACGGCGTGTGCGAGGAAATGGCGGTTCGCCTGGGCGATCTGGCGGCCGTGCGGCACCACCGACAGGGCCTTCTCAGCTGCTGCGCGGTCGGCCGCGTAGTTGTCCTTGCCGCCCAGGTAGTAGTCATACATGCGGGCCGGCGAGGGAATCGTCGGGTCGATGCCGAGCGGGACCGGGTTCTCCTCATCTTCGCAGCGCCACCACGGGCCGGGCTGTGTCGTCGGGTCGGCCATTGCGGGCCGTGCCTCCTCTGCGGTCATCACACGTCGTGGACGGCACGAGGTTTCCGGCTGGTCACGCACTGCGACATCTCACGGTGATATCGCACGGTGTGATTGACTGGTCGCTGATACTTCACCCCTGCAGGCGGGCAGTTATGGGAACGGGTGCGCGCCATGCCTTTCGACCAGCGGCACGTCAACGAGATCGTTGAGCGTGTCTGTGCTGGCCAGGAGGCACTGGACGCCTGCCGGCGCCGCGATCTCGGGGCAGTGATACGGGTTCTGGGCAAGTACGGCATCACCCAGGGCGTGATCGCGAGCCTGACCGGAATCCCCCAGGGGCGGCTAAGTGAGTACAAGACGGGCAAACGCGTCCCGACCGCGACATCTACCTTCGAGGCGTTCGCTGACGGCCTGGGCATGCCCGCTCAGGCACGGCGGGCACTCGGGTTAGCTCCCGCGGCAGGGCCAGGCACGGCCCGCACCGACGGGAACGGCTTCCCGACCGACACGTTCGACCTTCAGTTGCTCGCGGAGGCGATCGGAAGGAGGGGTCAGAAGGTGAAGCGGCGCGACATGCTCGCGCTGGCGGCAAGCATCGGCGCTGGCGCGGCTATCGCACAAAGCGAGGTATGGGAACGGATCGCTTACGCTCTCACCAGGCCGACCGGCATGGATGAAGCAATGGTCCGGGCAATCGAAACCCGCTCAGCCGGGTTTCACCAACTAGAAGAGCTGGTCCCCGCGGCTGCCTTGTACAAGGGGCTCGCCGCCCATCTGAGAGAAACAGGCAACCTGCTCAACGGCATGACCACCGACCGGAACAACCGGCTGCGTACCCGGCTGATCGTGGCCATCGGCGAAAGCAGCGTCCTGGCCGGATGGCTCACCAGCGACATGGGAGACACAGCCACCGCACGCCATTTCTACGAGACCGCCGAGCAAGCAGCCACCGAGGCCAAAGACCCCGGCATCGCCGCCTGCGCCTTCGCCTACCGCAGCTACATCCCCACCACCCGGGGCGCCCACGGGCGCGCCCGGGCGCTGCTGACCGCCGCGCTGGAAGCACTGCCGGGCTCAACGTCGCCAGGAACCACGGCATGGCTCTCAGCCAGGCACGCCGAAGAGAGCGCGGCACTCGGGGACCGAGCCCAGGCGGTGGCCTCGTGGGGGAAGGCCGAGGATGCCTTCGCTATCGCGGACCCCGACGAGGACAGGGTCTGGACCCGGTTCATGGACCAGAACCGGTTCGACTCCTACCACATCTCAACCCTTGCCAGCATCAGCAGGCTTGACGAAGCCCAGGAACTGGCCACCGCCGTGCTCGCCCGGCTGGACCAGCCCGACCGGAAGAAAGCAGTGATCATCCTGGAAGGCATCGCCTCCGCGCACCTCACCAGGGGATCAGCCAACGAGGCATCCAAAATCGGCAGGCAGGCCCTCGCCGTGCTCAGGGAAACCGAGTTCGTCATGTGGCTGCCCAAGTTCGAAGCCCTCGCCCACGGCCTGCGACGCTGGCAGCGGCAAGAACCGGTCCGCGCCTTCCTGGAGGACTACAGCGCTACGAAACGCCAGCTTGCCGCGTCTCCTCACTGACCCAGCCCAGATACTCGGCGCTCCCGCCCACGATCGGCGTCACGATGATCTCAGGCGTGTCGTAGCTGTGGTTCGCCTTGATGTGCGCCTCCAGCGCGGGCAGGCGCTCAGCGGTCGTCTTGACGAGCAGCTGCCACTCCCGCGAGTCCTGAACAACGCCATCCCACCAGTACAGGGACCGGATCGGGCCGATGATCTGCACGCACGCCGCCAGACGCGCGCCAACAATGGCGCGGCCCAGCTGCAGCCCGTCCTCTTCACTGTCAACCGTCGTCAAAACCTGCACATACTCCGCCATGACCCCATTCCCTTGATCACCAGGCATTCTGCTACTCACATCCCACGGTAGACCGAGCCGCCCGCAACGACTTCCTCGTCATCATGGTGCTGGCCGCCGTTCATCTCCGGGCCGGTGATGCCAAGCAGGCATGCCGCCTTGCGCTCGACGCGATGCGCCTCGGCCAGCAAGTCAAGTCCGCTCGTTCTGCCCGCGACTTCCGCGCCGCCCTGACGCCAGCCGCCAGCTCGGCGGCCGTCCGTGAGTTCCAGGAGCAGGCCGCAGTTTCCGCCCTGTGGCGGCAAGCGACAGGGCCGGCCGCCAGGCAGCAGTCGGTACGGCTGCCAGTCCCGCTTGCTGCCGCCACTGCGCAGCGCCGTGATCCGCATACGGACCTCAGCGGGCGGCCTGCTCATCGGACCCGCCTTCTGGCTCAGCCACACCACCATCAAGAACTCCCGGACATCACGCAGCGCTCAGTCTCTTGAGCCTGGCCGCGCCGATCTTCGGGATAATGAGCTGACCGGCGAGGATGCGGTAACCGTCGACGGTGCCTGCGCCCAGGTTTTGGTGCCCGACCAATTGACACCCTTCCGACGAATGGGATCGACAGTGAACGAGTCAAACCAGGAGCTACAGAACGTGCGGAACGTTACCTCGATGCTGTTAGACGATCGGCGCATGATCGAAGCGTGCGCCACGCACGACATCAAAGCCGTTCTCCAGCTGCTCCAGGCTCATGGTGTATCCCTGACGGCACTTGCCAGCGCAACCGGCATCAGCCCCGCCCGTATGCACGAGTGCTGGACCGGCAAGTGCCAGCCGTCCAGCTTCGAGTTCTACGAACGCCTCAGCGACGGCCTTCATATACCAGGACGCTACCTACGGCTAGCTGACCGCCCATGGGAGCAGGCTCACGCCAAGAGCTGAGCTGGCAAGCTAGACATTTCCATCCGTCCAGCCTGCCGGCACAGCCCAGCACCGCGTGCGCGACGCTCACCTGGGCCTGGTGGATGCGATCGCTTCATGGTGCCCTGGGGCGCGGCCTAGCTGCGCCGCCGCGCACATTACCGCCCGTAACCTAACCGCCAAGGTCCCCAAGGCCGCCCAGCCGTGGGTGGCCACCCTGGTTCGCACCATCTTCGAGCAGCCCGACGCCGCCTCGGTGCGCCCAGCACGCCCATGTCGTTGCCGCCCTGGCGGCCAATTTCCCCGGCCATCGCCCACCACAGATCCCGCCACCACCACACCAGGACTGGACGGCGCGATCACCTGGCATGAGTGGCAGCACGGCCCCTGACAGCGTGACCCCGCGGGCGATCAGCATGATCACCGGGTAGGGAGTGGGCTTCTCAAGCCCACCGGTACCGGCAAGAACCGTCGTTTCGCCCGCGGTTCCTCACGTCGCCGTTTCCCATGCTCACCGCCCTGCATCCTGCCTTTCCTTCCTACCCTCCTCACCTCAGCTTCCTGATCTTGTGCGCCTTCCTTGCCACCATGATCCATAGCCCTGCAGACCGTTGCATTATCCAAATGATCATGGTCAGTTCCGTGGCCGGGTGAGCGTGAGGGAGGCAGCCGATGGCCGTGGTCGTCACCGTCGCGAAGGGCTACGACCTTGGCTATGTGTGGAAGAACCAGGGCCGGTCCGGGGCAGAGCAGGCCACCGGCGGCTACTACATCAATGCGGCTCAGGCTGGGGAGCCGCCGGGCCGGTGGTGGGGCCCGGGAGCGGCCGCCCTGGGGCTCGCTGCAGGCCAGGTCGTTGAGCGCAGGCCGTACAACGCGGTCTACGAGCAGCTCGACCCACGGACCGGGGAAAGGCTCGGCAGGCCGCGCGGGGTCTACGCGAAGTTCGCCGACCACCTGGCACGACTGAAGGCGGCTGAGCCCCATGCGACGGCCGAGCGGCTCATCGAGCTGGAGCGGGAGGCGGCGAAGGCGACCCGCCAGCCCGCCGCCTACACCGACGTGACGGTCTCGTTCTCCAAGTCGATCTCGGTTCTGCACGCCTCGATCAGGGAAAACGGCAGGCGGGCGCGGCTGGCCGGTGACGAACAGGCGGCGGCGTACTGGGCCAGCCAGGAGGAGAAGTTCCAGGCCGTTCTCCACCGGGCGAACCGGGCCGCGCTGGAGTACGCGCAGAAGTGGGCCGGAGTGACCCGGACCGGGTATCACGGCACGCGTGTCAATGGGCAGGAGCCGGGCCGGTTCGAGGAAGCCGGGCTGATCGTGACCTCGTGGCTGCAGGGCACCAGCCGGGACGGCGACCCGCAGGATCACATCCACAACCAGATCGCCCGGATCACCCGGACGGTAAGCGACGGGAAATGGCGCGCCCATGACACGGCCTGCCTGCGCGGGGTCATCGGAGCCCTGCAGGCAGTGGCCGCCACGGCAGTGGAGTGCGAGCTGACACGCGAGTTCGGTGTCCAGTGGGTTCCGCGCGCCGACGGGCGCGGCAACGAGATCCGCGGCGTCACGCAGGCGCAGATGGACGCCTACTCCACACGCACCGTGGAGGTGAAGGAGAAGGAACACGAACTCGCGCAGACGTGGGAACGCAGACACGGGCGCGCCCCGAACTCACGCGAGCTGTTCTACATCGCCAAGGACGCGACGCTCCAGTCACGCAACGGAAAGGAAGCGGGTGAGATCGACTGGGACGCACTCGCCGAACGCTGGGACGCCACGCTCGGCGGCGAACTGGCCGGCATCGCCGCCGTGGTGTCGAACGCGCACGGCCCGGACGAACCGGAAACGCCAGAAGACCCCAGCCGGGAACCCCGCGGCCCGGAGCCTGCCGTCCCGCCGCAGCGTGAGGCCTTGGTGGTGGCGGTGCAGAAGGCGCTGGCGCTGGTGTCAGAGAAGAAGTCCACCTGGACCCGGCACGAGCTGCTCAAACAGCTCGCCCTGGTCATGCCCACGCAGACCCGGCAGATGACGCCCGGCGACACGCAGACGCTCCTGCTCGGGCTGGCCGATGAGGCGCTGTCCGGGGACATCGAGGAGGTCATCTCGCTGGAAGCGCCGGAGTGGCCGCCGCTGCCCGCCTCGCTGCGCCGCGACCTGGACGGCCGCAGCGTCTACACGCGGCCCGGCACCACGCGCTACACGACCGCCGCGCAACTGTCGGCCGAGGAACGCCTCGTCGCCCAAGCCCAGGCCCAAGGAGCACCTCACCTGGCACGTGAACTGGCGGCGCAGGGACTCGGCGCGGACGCGGCGCTGATCGAGGCGCAGATGCGCGAACGCGCGCAAGATTCACACAAGCAAGTCACGCAACGCGGGCTGCGGCTGGACCAGGCCGCAGCCATTTACCACGTGCTCACCTCCGATCGCACCGTCGAGGTGATCACCGGCCCAGCCGGCACCGGCAAAACCCGCGCGCTCGCCGCCGCCGCCCAGGCGTGGGAGCAGGCCGGCGGCCCGGGGCGGGTGTTCGGGACCGCCACCTCCCAGAACGCCACGAACGAGCTGCGCAAGGCGGGCGTGCAGATAGCGGCGAACACCACCCGGCTGCTGGCCGACATTGAGCGTGGCCGCATCGGGCCGGGCTCCCTGATCGTGATCGACGAGGGGTCGATGGTCTCCATGTCGCACCTGTCCACGCTGATCGACCACGCCGCCCGCAGCGGCTGCAAGGTGGTGCTCGCCGGGGATCAGGAGCAGCTCGCGGCGGTGGAGGGCGGCGGTGGGATGATGCTGCTCGCCAACCGGCTCGGGTATGTGCAGCTGGCCGAGCCGGTCCGGTTCACCGCGCAGTGGGAGCGGGACGCCTCGCTGCGGCTCCGCCGCGGGGACGCGACCGCGCTGGACGACTACGACCAGCATGGCCGCATCTACGGCGCCCCGCCCGATGAGGCCATGGACCAGGCTGTCAAGGCGTACGTGGCCAGCTACCTCTCCGGGCGGAACGTCATCCTCGCAGCCACCGACTGGGCGCGCTGCCGGGCACTGTCGGCCCGCATCCGCGACGATCTCATCCACCTCGGCCTCGTCGACGCCACCCGCACCGTTCCGATCGCCGAAGGCGCCACCGCCGGCATCGGCGACCTGATCATCTGCCGCGACAACGACCACACGATCGAGGCCGGCGAGCCAGGCCTGGCCCTGGCCAATGGCGATGTCCTGCGGATCGAGGCCATCACCAGCCACGGCGTCATGGTCCGCCGCATGCTCGACCCCGACCCCGACCCCGAGACAGGGCAACGGCGTTTCACCAGCCAGGCGTTCTCCTACACCGGCTACCGCACGGCTGACCTGGCGTATGCGATCACTGGGCACTCGGCCCAGGGCGGGACCGTGCACACCGGAATAGCGATGGTCACCGGCAACGAAAACCGCCAATGGCTGTACCCGGCGATGACCCGCGGCACCGACACCAACATGGCGTTCGTGTTCACTACCCCAGCCAAGCCCGCCGACCCGCAGCCCGGCACCCGGCCCGCGCCCGAACTGGACCGCTACGACCGCATCCAGCGGGAACGGGACGGGCTCCTGCCAGCGCAGCCCGTTCCCGGGCACACAAGCCCGGACCCCCGGGAACCTATCGCCGTGCTCGCCGACGTACTGCAACGTGACGGCTCCGAGCTATCGGCGTCGGAGACCAAGGCACGAAACCTGTCCAACGCCGACCACCTCGGGCTGCTGAACGCGATCTGGGCCGCGGAAACACGCGAAGCACAGGAGGGCCGCTACCGCGATCTCGTAACCGCAGCGCTACCGCCTCAGCACCGTCAGGAGCTATCGCACCAGGCGAAGTGGCTGTTCCGCACCCTGCGGGCCGCCGAACTGGCCGGGCTGGACCCCGCCGAAGTCACCCGCACGGCCATCGGATCCCGTGACCTCGTCGGCGCCCGCGACATCGCCAGCGTCCTCGACACCCGGATACGCCACCGCGTGCACCCGCTGCTCCCCCAGCCGCAAGGCCCGTGGTCAGAGCGCGTTCCCCACCTGCCCGACCCGCGACGCCACCAGCACCTAACGGCGATCGCGGCCATGATGGACGACCGCCAACAGCGCATCGGGCAGTTCGCGGCCGACAACGCCCTCCCCTGGGCCATCGCCGCCCTCGGCCCGGCACCCCAGGACCCGGCCGCCCGGTCCGAATGGCAGAAGAAGGCATCCTCGATCGGTGCCTACCGGGAGATGTACGGCTACGACCACCCCTCCGACCCGATCGGCCCCGAACCCACCTACGACGCACCCGACCGGCGCGCCGCCTGGCACGAGGCCTTCCTCGCCCTCGGCCCAGCCGACGGGCCCGATGTCCGCACCATCCCCGACGGCCGCCTGTGGCTCATCCGCGACACCTACACCACCGAAACTGAGTGGGCGCCCCGGCATGTCGGCCGCGAACTGCGGCTGGTCAGGCTCGGCGCCGCCAGCGCCGACCTCGACGCCATCCGCGCCGACGCCGAAGCACACGCCGCCCGCAAAGACGGCGACCACCAGCGCGCCGGTCGGCACGAACTCTGGGCCGCCTCCTACCGGGCCATGAGCGACCGCTATCGCAAGCAAGAAGACACCTTCGGCATGACGATGGACGACCGCCACCAGTGGGAGCAGGCCACAGCTCACTCCCGCCACCTTGCCATCGCCGCGGACGCCGAACTGCGCCGCCGCCATCCCGGTCAGCCGATCGAGCCCATGCGCTCCGCCGAACCGCAGACCGTCAGCGACACCGAACGCGACGAGCTGAGCCTGGCCCCTGACCAGAAGATCGGCGAGATGGCCCAATGGATCCGCGACCTGGCCGCCGAGCGGCAAGCGTTCCGCGAGAAGATCGAAGAACGCCAAGCCCTCACGGTCCCCAACGAAGACCCCGACTGGGAAAACATTGGCCAGGCATTCCCTACCCCTACCGCGCCGGAAAAGGACGCGATCCTCCAGCCGCCAAAGCCGGAGATCACGCCATCGGCGAAGATCCTCGAACTCGCCCGGGAACGAGATGCTTCCCCCGAGGCCGCCGACTGACAGCAGAAGTTGTAGTGCATCATGGTGGAAGCGAGGAGGTACCCGCCGATGCCTGCGATCGAGATCCCCGACCCGCTGCCGACCGCGATCACCCCACCCCGCACCGTCATAGAGTTCCTCATCGGCCAGCATCTCGGAGAATTCGGCGACACCGGCCTAGTCGCACGCACCTGGCAATGGGTCCTGCACGGCGGCGGGCCAGGCCCGATCAGCCACATGAACTGGTCACAGTTCGACGGTGACGGGCCGCCCTCGGCCGCCACGCTCGCAGCAGAAAGCACCGCCGACGAGCCGCCGCTGTTCCCCCGCACCCCGTGGCCGGAACTGAACAAGGCTCGGTTCATCTGCTGGCTGTGCACCGCCGCCGCCGAAGACGAGGTACCACTACGGTTCCACCCCTGGGATGCCGCCCCCGCCCCCATCGCCACCGAGGACGGCTCAGTCACGGTCACCATGCGCGAGGTACGCGGCGGTTGACGGCCCAAGGGCAGGTGACCCCTGCCGTCATGGGGTCGCGCCTACCTTGCGGCACGAAGATAGAAGGTATGAGACCCCTCCGTCCCCAGCATCGGAGGGGTTCTCCCGCTCAACAGCCAAGGGCGAAGCCGGATTCCCTTGATGCCACGCCAAACCCTCGGAAGCAGCGGCGAGCGGGGCAACCCGCCGTGACACCCGCCGCAGTGGCCGGATGATGAATACCGCCGACCGGAGCCCCCAGGCTTACGATCTTCGCATGACCTTCTTGCCGGGCAGCCGGGTGCGGATCCCACACCGTCCGGACCTGCCCGGGCACGTCCGGATCGAGCTCGCGACGGCCATAAGCGCTGGCTGGCAGCTATTCGTTGAGGAGTCGCCGGGTCATTTCCTGAAGATCGACCTCACTGCCGACCAGGCGGCTGCCTGCGAGATTCTGACCGAGGACGGCGGGGGTGACCCTACAGCGGTCCTGGCCGGGCTGTGGACCGCCTGGATGAGCGCCGCGAGCGCCGGAGCGCGGTCGGCTGCGCTGGCATCTTCGCCCCTGAAGCCGTACGCCCACCAGATGAACGCTGTCTACGGCGCGATGCTCCCGCAGCCCAACCTGCGGTTCCTGCTCGCGGATGAGCCCGGAACCGGCAAGACGATCATGGCCGGGATGTACCTGCGGGAAATGCAGCGACTGCGCCTTGTCAGCCGGGGCCTCATTGTCGCCCCGGCTCACCTGGTGACGAAATGGCAGGCCGACTTCGACCGGTTCTTCGGCGGCGGCCTGCGTCAGATTACCAAGGACACCGTCCGCGAGCACGCACTGGAAACTGATCACGACCTATGGATCGTGAGCCTGGATCTGGCAGCAGTAAATCCCGCCGTCCAGGCAGCGATCCACCCGGACCGGGCTGCGTGGGACGTGGTTGTCTTCGACGAAGCCCACCGGCTCACGCCAACCGCAGCCTCGTACTACCAGGTAGGCGAGATGCTTGCCGTCAACACCCCCAGGGCGCTGATGATGACCGCGACACCGCACCGCGGCAAAGAGTGGCTGTTTCGCGCACTGTTGCATCTGGTCGACCCCGACGTCTACCCGCCAGCCACCCCGAACGAAGAACCCATCCATGCGGCGAAACCAGGCCGAGTGCACTTCCTGAGACGCATGAAAGAGGACCTGGTCGACTTCGACGGAGTAACCAAGCTCTTCAAAGGCCGACAGGCAGGCAACGAGCCAGTCCCGCTCAACCCCACCGAAGCCGAGTTCTACAACGAGGCCCTCGACCTCGTCGATAAGTTCTTCCCCGCCAACGCCGTCCCGCTCGGCCGCATGGTTTACGGCAAGCGCGCTGCCTCCAGCCTGTACGCGCTTGCGAAGACCCTCGAGCGCCGCCGCGACGGGATGGGCAGCGCAATGCCGGCCGCCGCCGCACAAGAAGCGGACCCGGATGGCGACGACCCCGCCCGGGCTGACGAGGCGCGGGTCATCGTCGAATCGTCCAAGGCCGCGAAGCAAGAGCGCAAGGAGATCAGCGGGATGCTCGCCCGCCTTCAGCCGCTCGTTAACGACCCCGGCCTTCCCGTCTCGAAGTGGGACCCTCTCGTCCTCACCTGCCTGGGCACGAACGGGATCAAGCCAGGCAACGGCGAGCAGGCTGTCGTGTTCACCGAGTACGCTGACACCGCCGACTGGCTCGTCGGAGTCCTTAACGCCAGCGGCTTCACCGCCCGCCGCTACTCCGGACGCGACCTCCACCATGTGCGGGATGAAGTCCGCGATGCCTTCGCGCGTGGCGACTTCCAGCTCCTTGTCTCCACCGACGCCGGGAACGAAGGAATCGACCTGCAGACCGCGCACGTCCTCGTGAACTGGGACATCCCCTGGTCGCTCGTGCGGCTTGAGCAGAGGATGGGCCGCATCCACCGGATCGGCCAGACCCGCGACGTCAAGCTCTACAACCTGATCGCAACCGAAACCCGCGAGGGCGACGTCCTGCAGGTCCTGCTCCACAACTTCGTGACAGCAGCCAACCAGCTCGACGGCCGGATGTTCGACTCGCTAAGCCTCGTTGGCGAGCTCGTCGGCCTGACCGAAGACAAGGTCGCGGAAATCCTCGCCGCTGCCTTCGGCGACGACCAGCAACGCGCGGAGGCTCTCACCGCCGTCCAGGCTGTCACGACGGCTCGGCTTGAAGAAGCAGCGAAGCGGGCCGCCGCACAGGAAGCCGCCCTCCGATCCACTGTCGACGTCGCCGCCGCAGTCGAAGCGCTTCAAGACGAGCAACTCGACCGCATCAACCCTGCGATCGTCGAGGCGTTCCTTGCCCGCATCGCCTCAGGCGGCGCTGCGGCGGTCGCCCCGCATGCCGCGGGAGACGGGATATTCACCCTCACGCTCCCCGCAGGTCAGACGCTCCCCCGGGCATTTGCGCCGCCCGGACGCACGCGGCCTGATGCGGCTGCCGTCGTTGCCACAAGCGGTGCCGCACTCGTCGCTGCGCGCCAGGCGGGCGCCGACGTGTCGGACGTCGTCAGCCTCGGCCCCAGCGAACCTCCCTTCCAGTCACTGATCGCGCTATGCGCCGAACGGCTCGCAGCGGCGATGTTCCGAGGCGGCGCGCTCGTCGATGAGACGAGCACTACCGACTACGACCTGTTCTGCTACCGCGCCGACGTTCAGGAGGCCGGCGGACGGCGCAAGGGCACCTGGTCGTGCCTGGTGCGGGTCGACGCCGCAGGCGCAAGACCGGTGCGCTGGGAAATGCTCGCGAACCTCTGGCCGGGTATCGCACCTGCGGGTCCGCCGCACCCGGCGCGGGTGAACGACGCGGTCATTCGCGCCAGCATTGCCGGCGACGATGAGCAGGAACGTCGAGCACACGCGCTGGACGCGTGGCTCGCAGTCGCGGACCGCGAACTGAAACGGCTGCCAGACCAGCTCACAGACGGGATCGCGCACCGAGCCACCCGCATCGAGGAACGCCGACGGCTCGAGGTGACCACGGCACGTCGGCTCCAGGAACTGCGGGAGATGAGCAAGGTCACGATCGGGGAGCCGGTGCAGATCACCTGGGCGCACGTCACTGCTGCGGCGCCGGACCCAGAACCCGCCGAGAAGGACAGCGAGCGCATCTCCATGAAGCACGTCGCCGCTCTCCTGCGCAGACAGGGATTCGCGGTAGCCGACGTTCACACTGAGGAGCGGGGCTACGACCTGCACGCGAACCGAGGCCGGGAGCAGCGCCTCGTCGAGGTCAAGGGAGTGTGGCAGGCCGCGAGCAGCGCAGGTATTTCGATGACCGGCAACGAAGTCCTCATCGCCGCCCAGCACGGCAGCGACTACTGGCTCTACGTTGTCGACAGATGCAACGACGGAGGCGGCTCCCTATATGGCATCTACCCGGACCCAGCCCGCACCTTCGCCGACCTGTCAACCGGAAACGTCATCGTGCACGTGCCAGGCAGCGCGCTGAAGGCCGCACGTGAAAAAGAGGAGCCCGTAACGTGCGCATGATCGAACGCTGGTTCCCATGCGCCGAGGTCAGTCAGGCATCCGACAGCGGATGGGGCAGCGGGAAAAGCGAGAAGGCGCTATTCACATGGTTCGCCGCCCGCCCGCTCGCGCAAGCTAAGGCAGCGGTTCTCACCAGTCTCCTACCCTGGCCCGAGGACGAAGCCGAACAGCGAAACCTCCAGGACCTCGTGCGCGACGCGATGACCGGCCGCGACGCCGCTCATGCTGACCTAGTCAGAGAACTGGCGAAGGCATATCCCGATGGTGCGTCCATACTCGACCCATTCAGCGGCCGAGCCATGATCCCGCTCGAAGCTGCGCGCCTCGGGGTGACCGCCCACGGCATTGACTATTCCCCGGTCGCAACACTCGCGGGACAACTGCTCGCGGATTACCCCCTCCGCGACTGGACCGAAGAACCCCGCTTGCCTTTCGGCAAGCGGGACAGGCTCGATACCGTCGGCAGTCGTCTCCTTGACGACGTCCGCCTTGTCCTGGACGAGGTCGGCAGGCGCTACGCCGACCAGATGGCAGATGTCTACCCGATGATCGAGGGCAGGCAGCCGTGGGGTTACCTGTGGGCGGTGACTCTCCCATGTCAGGAATGCGGCCACCGCTTCCCGCTGACCGGCTCGCTTGTCCTCCGGCACCCTTTGCCGATCAAAGACGATCTCGGGCAGAGCTACCGCATCGAGGCGGATGGCGCCAGTGGCAAGTTCCGGGCGGTCGTCCATGACGGCCTCCCCGAGGGCCGGCCGACGCTCGTGGCCACCATGAAGGGCGGCAAGGCAGTACGAGGTAAGGCTGCTATCTGTCCCTTCTGCGACCACTTGCACCCGAAGGCGACACACACGCGGCTTATGGCTGAAGGGCAAGGCCGGGACGTGCTTCTGGTAGCGGCTGATATTGACCCAGTCGTGGGCAAGAGCTTTCGGCAGCCCACGGACGATGAGAAACATGCCGCCTCCCTTGCCAAAGTCCTGCTTGCCGGTGAGCCAGAATTCGCGCCAGGAATGCCCGCCGTCCCTGATGAGCGAATTCCCGCGGGCAACAACGACACAGTGCGTCCCTCAGCATACGGCGCGCGCACCTATGGGGACCTGTGCAACACGCGACAGACGCTCGGATTTGTTCGCCTCGCTCGCATTATCCGTGACTTCGGCCCGGAGCTTATAGGCAAACACGGCTTGAGCGAAGGCTACGCCGCCGCCCTGACTGGCTATGCAGCGTCGGTTCTCGTCCGACGTTTGCGACGGTCGACGCGAGGGACGACTTTGCAGCCCCATCTCCACGCGACGAGCAATCGGGTCCAGACGCACGACATCTTCGTGAGCGAAAGTGCGATCGCGTTCGCCTACGACTACTTCGAGACGGCACTTGGTGACGGACCAGCTACATGGCCATCACTCGCGGACGATACAGTCGCGGTGCTCCGCAATCAGGCGGGGCGACCAATGGGTAAGGCCGGGGACATCAGCCGAGGCTCGGCGATCGCACTCTCTATGCGCGACAGGTCGTTGTCGGCGGTGATTACCGATCCCCCCTACGACAACATGATCGACTACACGGATGCTTCGGACCTGTTCTTCGTTTGGCTCAAACGCGCTTTGATCACGACCGCGCCGTGGTTCGCCTTCACGTCCCACCCTCATGGAGTCCAGGAGAAGGACCAGGAGGCGATCGTCAAACGAGGTGGGACTGCCACGAGCGACCACCGCACGACGACCCACTACGACGACATGATCGCGCAAGCCTTTGCAGAGGCCCGCCGCGTCGTCACCGATGACGGCGTCGTAACCATAGTCTTCGGACACGGCGATCCCGACGTGTGGCACAGGCTGCTCGGCGCGATCACTCGAGCCGGACTTGTCCTTACCGGATCGTGGCCCGCCAAGACTGAGTCCGGCGGCAGCGCGGGCTCAGCCAACATTGTCACGACACTGACCATGTCATGCCGCCCAGCACCACCGAAGCGCAACATTGGACGCGCGAACCTCGTGGAGGCCGAGGTTCGCCAGGAAGTCAAAGCTCGCATCCCGATGTGGGACGCGGCCGGGCTAGCCCCAACAGATCAGCTCATGGCGTCGGCTGGACCTGCGATGGAGGCCGTCGGACGATACGAGCAAGTGCTGAATCATCTCGGTGAGCCAGTGGATCCGGCCTACTACCTGGTGGTTGCACGGCGCGCAGTAGAGGAGGCCGCCGCCATCGTCATCGACCATCTGCCGCTGGAAACCTTCGATTTGCGGACGCGCTTCGCGCTGTCCTGGGCCAGGCTGTACCGCCGTTCTGTAGCACCGAAATCCGAGGCTCGCTGGCAGGCGCTCGCAGCCGATCTATCGGCAGACCAACTCAAGGGCATCCTGCACGAGGCTGACAAGGGTGTCCGGCTCGGCTACGCCAAGGATCGGAAAGGCGCCCTGAACGAGACAGCGTCGACGATCGACGTTGCTATGGCGATGGCCAAGGCGTGGCCAGACGGCCTCGACGCGGTCGCTGAAGTCCTGATGGCGACCGGACGGGATACGGCGGACAGCTACCTATGGGCCGCGATCGGCTACCTGTCATCGCTACTGCCAGAAGCCGACCCAGATGCCATCGCGTGGACATCGCTCGTCCGCGGGCGCGGGGCAATAGGCGCCGCTACCCGCGGAGTCGCCTCAGCACGAAAGACGGCCGCCGAACTGCAGGAAGCCAGAAATCGGCAAGGCAGCCTTTTCGACATCAACTGGCACGACACTGTTGATGAACCTCCGGGGGAACCTCACCAAGACGACGACCCGGTAACAGCAGAGGAATCCTCGTGAGCAGCACTGTGACCCCCTGGTGGGATGTACTCAAAATCCGTGACGAGATCAGGAACTCGTCGGGCTCTATTGACGACGTGCAGATGTCGCTGTTCCAAGCTGTCCACGGCACCCTGACTGACCGCCCTGCGTACGCTGACGCGAGCTACTACGGGGAGATCACCCACCCCAGCCCCCTGTTCACCGACCTCATGGCAAAGGTCGCCGTGAGACTCGGCGGCGGCGGCAACTACACGCGTGCGCGGGCACTGTGGCGCCTGGACCAGGCGATGGGCGGCGGCAAATCGCACGGGCTCATCGGCCTGTGGCACCTTGCCGCCCACCCTGCGACGCTGGCGACGACGGACATCGGGCGCGCGGCGTTCGCCGCTGCGGCAGAGATTCTCGACGGCCCGCCCGCAGCCGACCTGGACAATCCGCAGGTCGTCGTCCTAGCGTGCGACAACATGACCGCCGGGCGCGGGGTCGCCGACTACGACGGGCCAGCGCGGACGCTGTACGAACGGTTCTTGTGGCGGCTGTTCGGCGGCGACAACGCGCTCTACCTGCGTTACAGGGACTTCAACGGGGACAAGAGCAAGATCGTCGAAGCGCTCACCGCCGTCGGCCGCCCGGTGCTCATCCTGGTCGACGAGATCATGGACTACATCCGGCAACTCTCCGACACGGAGCTTGCGGACCTCGCCGTACGAGACATGGCATTCCTCCGGGCGCTGCTCGACAGCGTGAACGACGTCCCCCACGTCGCGGCCGTCGTCGTGATGATCGCGTCCGAAAAGGACAGCATGGATCTAGACGACGCGGGGCAGCAGCGCCGTAGCGAGCTCGATGCTCTGCTGATCCGCAACGGCGAGACAGCGACGATCAACGACAACACCGATTTCTCAGCCATCCTGCAGCGTCGGCTCTTTGAGCAAACCGCGCCAGCCGAGGTCCTGGCCGCGACCGCCCGCACGTTCACAAGGCACATGACGGGACCGTGGCGCGACAAGGTGTTCAGCCTAGTCCCCGCTACCGCCTCGCCAGAGTTTGCGGACGAGGTCGCGCGCTGCTATCCCTTCCACCCCCAACTCATGGCGCTCGCGGAGCAGGAGTGGGCCAAACTGGCAGGGTTCCAGCGCGTCCGGTCAACCATCCGGATCTTCGCGGCGACCGCATACTCCCTGCACATGCGCGGAAAAGCGGGCAACTGGACACCCCTGCTCGTCGGGCCGGGTGATCTACCCTTGTCAGATCCCGCTGTGCGCGAGGCGGTGATCGGATCAGGCTTGATCGTCGACACGCGAACGCAGGCGAACTACCGGCAGATCGCCAGTGCCGACATCGTCGCAGCCGATGACCACACTGGTGCGGCCCGCGTCCTGGACCGGGAACGCACGAACACTCTCGTAACACAGGTCAACCCGCGAGCTGCGGAACGCGCCACGACATGCCTGTTCCTCTGCTCGGTCGTCGGTGCCCGCGCAGGTGGACGTCAGGGCGCGACCGAAGCCGAACTGAAAGCCGCGATGTTCGTACCGGACCCGATGTTCCCGCTCGCCGAGGCCGAAACGATCATCGGCGAACTCGTCGACGTAGACGGGGGAGGACTCGCGAGCGTCGAGCATCTCGCCGGAAAGGGCGGGCAGGCCCCGCGCCTGTTCATGTCAACCCGGCAGACCCTCAACATGCTCTTCCGGGCAGCACGCACCAGTGTCGAGGACACCGACCGTGATGCAGAACTGGCCCGGACTGCCGAGCGGCTCTCGGCAACCGGCCCGTTCAAGAGCAAACTGTTCGTGACAGCCGATGTCGAACGGACCCCGATCGGCGTGCTGGAAACCGCTGGTATCGACGACGCTCGCAGCACCCGTCTCGTAGTACTCGACCCGCGGCAATTCAGCCTCCTGAACGGCATCGACAAGGAGACGAGAAACGCCGTCCGCGCCGCGATGGGGATCGGCCCCGACAAGCTCCCCGTCCAGTGGGCATCGTCGGCAGTCTTCGCGATCATTAACACCCAGCGTCGCAGCCAGGCCCGCGGAGCCGCTGGCAGCTACCTCGCCTGGGAGCGGGTTGCCGCGATGGACGCGGTCCGAGGCGACGAAGAGCTCTCAGAGCAGGCACGCGAGGAGAAAGCTGAGGCCAGGCGCAACCTCGACAAGGCCGTACGCCGCGCCTACCAGCACATTCTGTATCTGGGCCAGGGCACCGAATCAGACCACTCCCGTGTCGAGCAGGCCATCACGTTTGAGCTAGAGAGCGAAAGCACGCTCGATGGGACGGTCGTGTGGAAAGCCCTGGTCGGCAAGGGCAAGGTGTTCGACGTCAGCGCATTTGGCGCGAAGGCCCTGCTGCACAACCTGACCGATCCTGACTACGGACGGCCGCTGGATGAGGTCCGCGATCTCTTCTGGAGCACGCCACGGATGCCTCTGCTACCTGGCGGTGACAGTGATCTGCAGCGGGCGATCTTCGAGGCCCTCCAGGCGAGGACGCTCCGGCTTGTCGGCGCAGACGGACTCGACCGCGCGGTTGGCCGTCCTGGCGACATCGGGGTCGGGCAATCCAGCCTTCGCCTAGCCAAGCCCGAGGATGGGCCATCGAAAAATGCCAACGCTGGCCAGGCCACTAGCGGCTCTGATCTGTTTGGCGGTAGCGAAGGCTCGGGCGGAGGTACAGGCAAGACTGGGTCGGGCAGCGGCACGCTGCCAAGCGATGCCACCGTTGCTGCAGGGGAACAGGAACTCGCGTTCACCCTCATGACCAGCCTGACTGATGACACCAAGCGCGAGAGTGTCCGGCTACTCCTTCGGAACCTTGCCAACGCAATAGACGAGGGCGTGGCAAGTTACGCCCAGCTGAGCGTCAAGGTGATCGTGGACTCTTCGATCGCAGACAGCATCGCCGACGACGTCCGCGCTACTGGCGCTAACCCGACCACCAAGAGGGTCTGATTCGAGCTGGATAGGGTGGCCAGGATCTAGAGGTCGGCTTGCCTGGGCACGAGCTGCCGTGCCCGATGGAGCCGTCCGCAGGAGTGTCGAGGTGGAGTTCCCGCAGCGGAGCCTGTGGCCGAACTACCTTGATGATAGCAGCCGGTTCAGAACTCGCCGATGGCCTCCAAGCTGACCTACGGAACCAGGCGGAGGGTGCTGTCTGCAAGACTGTCGGGCTATGGCCAATGAGGTTCTTATGTCGATCCACCGCAATTACGTCGATGAGATCCTTGCAGGCATCAAGCGGTGGGAGTTTCGGCGACGCACGGCGCTGCAACCTGGCGACCGCGTGTGGATGTACGCGACCGCGCCGACTGCCGCGGTGCTGGGATGGTTCGAGGTGGGCAGGGTCCTCAAACTGGATGCTGCGCGACCCGACGCGAGAGTTGCGCAGGAGGGCCGCTCAACGCCGGGGGACCTGGCGGAGTATTTCAGGGGTCTGACTGTGGGTTACGGACTGGAGGTCCACCATCGAGGGTGCTTGCAAGCTCCCGTGCAGTTGCCCGGGCGAGAGCCGGGCCCTCAGTCGTATCGCTTCCTGGGAGGTCGGACTACGGACGCGGCATTCCCACGGGCATTAAAGTCAGCTTCTGCGGATCCCGAGCCGCGGTAGATGCAGCGTTGGTCGCGTGCCATGCAGCCGTCGGCGCTAGGCGCTGCGGACGGCACGTCTTTCGGGTAGGTGCCGCAAAGAGGGGTGAGCAGAAGTGGAAGCACGCCAGCGCGCGATTGCAAAGCGGCGTGTCGGCACGCCCGATGTCCGATCTTGGGAGCAGTCTGGGAGCGGTGACATGCTCACAGGTGCGGTCAGACCCGATTCCGCGAATAGTGCCGCTGAGTTGATCTTCGGGACGGTAGTTGGTCTTGCGGCCGGGTTTCGGGTGTGCGGGCAGGCTTAAGTCCCGGGTATCGCGCCGGTTTCGCGTTTTCCATGTTTCCGGGTCGGGGCCGTGCGGGCCGGATGGGTCAGGACAGTGTGGGGAGGGCCCGGAGGCGGGCGAGAATCTCGGCGAGCAGGCTGTCCCGGGGCGGGAGCCGCAGGGTCAGCTGCCCGGCGTGGCGGACCAGCCGACCGGGGACGGCGATGGGCCGCCACCGCAGTGAGGCCGCCATGGCTTTGCCGCCGCAGACCCGTGACCAGCCAGGATGGTTTGCGCGGTGAGCTGGTGCAGCCACGCGGCGATGTTCGCGGCGAGCAGCGCGCCCCACATCCAGGCGGTATTGACCGCGGAATAACCGGCTATGGCAGGTGCGGGAGGGCGGCGCCGTGCTTGCTGTCACCGTTGATTCTCAATGGTGGTCCGGTGCCGGTACCAGTGCTCGGCCGCGGCGGCCTTGCCCGGTGCGCAGACATCCAGGTTGGTCAGGATGAAGGAATAGGCGTAGATCGCGTCAGCGCCGGCCAGCCCGGGCAGGGGCAGGGCACGCTGGGCGGGGTGCAGGGTCCGGCGCCGCCGCGACCGGGGTCAGCGGAGACGTGGCCCGGGTCCAGGCGGATCAAGGGCTCCAGCACGTCCTCAGACGCAAGGATCGCCGCCACCCATGGCTCGCCGCCCAGTGGATGGGCCGGGTTGTCAGCGGTCACTCCGCGCCTGCGTCCGCCCCTTGGCCGTCACGGAGCCAGGTAAGGCAGATCTCGAAGTTCGCCTCGGCGGCCGACTTCGCCACCAGCCAGTTCGCCCCGCCGCTGACCTTGATGCCGAACCGCAGCTCGACCTGGTCGGGCCGCACCTCCTTCACTTTGTCCAAAACCGTCTTCGCCGCTGCGACCGCCGGGCCGACCGCCTCCCGCACCCGGCCAGCGATCTCCTCTGCTCCAGCCGGGACGAACCCCGGCGGCGGTTCGACCTCGAACCGCACCATGGTTGCGTCATCAAGCTGGTAGGTGACGATCTGCGTAGTCATCCGCCCACCCAGCCCGGAACCGCCAGTCGGGCACCGGCCCCCCCGGCATCCTCACATACTCGGTACCGCACGGCCCCGGCGGCATCGATGTGCCGCGCCGCATTCTGGTCCATCTATCCCGCCCCTTGAGTAATGGCGCCGGCCTGCCATCATAGCCACTGAAGCGCGCCGATCACGCTGGACCCTGGATGCATTATCGGCCGCGCCAGCGCGTACTGGAACTGATCGGCGCAAAGGCCACGCACAGACATGGGCAACTCGCCGCCCACAGGGAACCGATCACACCGGCCCGGCCCGTACCATGCCAGGCGCCAAACGCCACGCCTGCGGTAGTGCACGACGGGACTGCGCCTGCATGCCAAGCGACCTCAACACGCTTTCCAACAATGCGCACCAACGTTCACCAATGGCCGCCACCGTCCGTGACCTGCCCGAACATGACTGGGGCGGTCGCTGGTGAACGGTGCCGGACGGACGTGAATGAGACAAAAGCTGAGACAGAAGGCTGGGCGGCCCTCTGCGGAGCAGCACGCCTGAGGAGCGACGGCCCGTGAGCGTCGAGGCGATCTCCTGGGCGCTGAACCTGGCCCGGTCCCGTGATAACCCGCCATCCCGCTTGGAGTGAATCGCTGACGTCGGTGGTTATGCCATCGTGGACAGGCCGGGAGGAAGGAGGCCCGTGTGCACGAGCTGCTGGCTATGCGGCTGGACGTCCAGAGCCATTCGCTGCAAGATGTCGCCGATCAGGCGCTCACCTGGTCCTGGAGGGGTCCCGAGTCGGATCGTCCTCAGATCAGTGCCACCGCGCGCGATCACGTGGATGCCGAGGCAGACGGTTACCGCGTCGTGGCAGACGCGTGGCCCGCCACCGAGGCGACTCCAGCGCTGATCTCATTGCAGCTCGAGCACGCCGACCAGGCTGACGCTGGCATCTGGTGGCGAACGTCGGTTGACCTGAGCCAGGCGCTGCCGGACGACGACGTCATGATGACGCTGCGACTGGGTCGCGAGGCCCGGGGCTTCCGACTGATGCCAGCGCCGTACGAGTTGCGGCCGCCCGGACTCATTCGTGCGATTGTTTACGCCGGCGGGTGTCATGACGGGTCGGTCAACATCCCCCTGCCTTCCACGCTGCTCGCCGGCAGCGTAGACCAGTTCTGCGAAGACGTCGTTAATGCCCCGGAACGCAAGCTGCCGATCCTCCTCGTCGCAGGCTCATTCCGGGACGTCGAGCGTCTCTCGTCCGCGCTGCTCGGCCTCGCACACGTAGCGGTGGTCGGCCGACTTGCCTGGGAGCGGCTGCGGGGGCGCGCGGGTGTCACCTCGCCACCATGGGGCGGAGCGGTCCTGCTCTGGCCACGTCCCCTACCCGACGGCGGGTATGACCGCCGCTACCCACCCCAAGAAACGTTCCCACTGACCGACTTGCGGGGCAGGGTTTTCGGCACGCTGTCGTCGCTCTCCGTGGCGCGAGTCCCTCGAGACCCGGCGTACGCTGCCGTGCGCGCCGCCGACCTCGAGGCGCGGCGGCAGAAGATAGCTGAAGAGGACTCGAGCGGTTGGCGGGAGTTGGCGATCGATGCCACCGAGGAGGTGGAGCGGCTCCGGGCACACAACGAGGAGCTGACCTCGGAGCTAGTGGCGGTTATGGAGGAGAAGGAGGTCGTTGAGCGGAAGCTGGATGCCGCCGACCAGTGGCTCCAGTACCAGGAGCGGACCAGCATTACCCACGTCGATGATGACATCGACCTTCTGGATTTGCGCATCGACGACTGGGCTCATTTCGAGCGTCACGTGACCCGGCTGCGCAGCGAGGCCTTCGTGATCACGGACGACGTCCTCTCTGGCCTGTATCGCTGCCCCTACCCAGACCCACAACGGATGTGGGACCACCTTGTCCGGCTCTCGCGGGTTGCCGAGGACTACCGCGCCTCTGATGGCGACCTCGGCGGACGACTCAAGGACTACGCGGCCGAGAACCACGGGATCGAGATCGCGCTGACCGACTCGTCGATCCATCGGTCGGTGACACTCGACGGGCGCGACATTGACACCGTTCCGCACGTGAAGGTGGATGATTACAAGAATCCGGCCGAGTGTGGGCGTATCCACTTCGGCATCGACGGCGAGGGTCGCCGCCTCGTCGTGGACCACATCGGCCTGCACCTGTAGTGCATCCGTTGACCCATCGGCGGTGCCGGCCGCTGCTGCCATACAGACAGCCATCGAACCGCTGCTCGAGCGTGTGAGATATCCCCTCGTGTAACCTCGCCAGCCTGGGAACGCGGCGCGGACCGATCTAGCAGACTCGGGGCGTACGTCCGCGTTGCGCTGTTCTCGGCCTGGGTGGCCCAGTTTTCGAGGTGCTCGCCGTGCAGGTGGCAGAGCATGTCCGCGAACTGGCGGACCAGGGCCCGGGTGGTGTTCAGTTCCTGGCAGCGGGCGGTGATCTGGGCGAGCGTGGCGCTGTCGTCGTCGGTGAGCTTGCCGGGTGGGGTGAGGATCCAGCTGGCCACCTTCCTGGCAGCCGGCGCGGGTGGTGGCGCGGGGACGGCGGTGTCATGGCGCAGCTGGGCTGTGAGCCGGCGCAGGGTGCGCGGGCTGCCCCGGTAGCCACGGGTGTGCAGTTCCTGGTGCAGGCGTTCGGTGCTGCGGATCCCTTCGTCCCATCGCTGGCGCAGGTAGGCCTGGTGCGGGCCGAGCAGGCCCGGCCGGGTCAGGCGGGTGCCGCCGATCAGCTGGTCTGCGGTGGCGGCGGTGGCGTAGCGGCGGACGGTCTTGCGTTCCAGCCGTAAGGTGCGGCTGATCTCGGTGATGGTCAGCCCGCGGGCCAGCGCGGCGTGCACCTCGGCCTGCCGGGCGCGCGTCCGCGCGGCCAGGCCTGCCTCAGGGGCTGGCGCGGTCTCCTCCGCCGGAGGCCCGGGGCCGGGTTGCGGTGGTGGTTCTTGCAGGCAGGAGCGGTGGCGGGCGACGGCACGCTCGACGGCTTCGGCCAGGTTGTGCCACAGGTGCCACCGATCCGCCACCTGGGTGGCCAGTGGGGCGCCCTGGGCTGCGCCTTCGGCGTAGCAGCCGCCGCGGTCACGGCAGATGATCTCCACGCCCGGGTGGGCATCCAGCCAGGCACGGAAGGACTCCGCGGACCGCTCGGGGAGCATGTCGACCGGCCGGCGGGTCTCGATATCGACCAGCACGGTCCCGTACACGTGCCCCTTGCGCAGCGCGAAATCGTCGACGCCGAGCACCAGCGGGGTCTCGCTGGCCGGGTCAGGCGCGGCGCGGATCAGCCGTATCAGCGTGGAGCGGCTCACCGAGCAGGCCAGCCTGCCGGACAGCCGGGCACCAGCCCGGCCACCCAGAGCCAAGCCGACCGCCTGCAACACTGCCTACAGGCTGCATGTCCGCCGGCCATAGCGGGTGGTCAGGCCCGGCACCTGCTCAGCGAACGTCGCCTTCGCACACGCGTCGTTACCGCAAAAGAACCGGCGGGCCTGCAGATGGATGAGCACCTCTTGGCCGCCGCTCGCAGTATCG
>Ga0307373_10004275_pt1 | contig 24197 bp, 23 predicted proteins | sample OX2MG_FD_202534 | JGI IMG/M metagenome (GOLD analysis project Ga0307373, IMG submission 202534) | Soil microbial communities from Risofladan, Vaasa, Finland - OX-2 | ecosystem: Environmental > Terrestrial > Soil > Coastal area > Acid sulfate soil | place: Finland: Risofladan, Vaasa | collected... | reverse complement strand
CGGTCCTTGGCCTTCCACTCCCACTCCCTCTTCTGGAGGAAGCGGAACGCAGGGGGGAAGGTGTCGTTGTTGAGGGTGGTCTCGATCTGGAACACGTTCACCCCGCTGTCGGCGATGAGCCGTCCCATCCGCCAGTTGGAGGAGTGGAGCTCGGATCGGTGCTGGTCCATGAACGACCTGCTCTGCTGCATGGTGAGGGGATTGTGATGGTGGCGCAGGCTCTTGTAGCTGGCCAGGCCGGTGGCCACGCTCTTGTGGCCACCGTCCATGGCGACGAGGTTGATGTTGACGTAGACGAGCAGGTCGCTCTCGGCGGCGCGGCGGTTGATCTCGACGTCCTCCCCCTGCTCGGTGAGGCCCAGGTGGACGAGGGCGTCAGGGTCTTCGGCATCGTGCTGGGTCAGCAGTCCGTTGGGGGCGAAGGCGTCGTAGACGCGGTCGCCGACGGCGTGACGGAGCTCCGCTTCGGTCATGCGACGGTGGAGGGCCAGGGCCACGATGAGGGCCACGTCGTCCACCCCGGCGTCCGCCGCCATCTCCAGTACCTGCTCGATCACGATCTGGCGGATGTCCGGTCGCTCCATGGGGGGCAGGGGGAGCGAGATGTCGTCGAAGGCGATGGTCAGGCTCATGCCGGGACGGAGGAGCGCGGGAAGGGGCGACTGATCGCCCAACGGGTTCGAGAGGGCGGCACGGACGGCCGCCGAGGGATCCTTCAACGGCTCGACGGGCTCGGGCGCGTAGATGACCCGGCTCCCCTCCGGCAGGCGCTCGAGGCTGAAGCGCTCCCCGTGCCAGAACAGGGTGGGTGGCGTGGAGCTGTCGACGTCGAGCACGAATCCCGGCCTGGGGCTCATCGGGTGCTTCCTTTCGGATTGCGGAGATCGAAGACCACCTTCACCGCGGCCCGGCGTCCGGCCGCCCCGGCGTGGACGATGGCCTCCTCGTAGCGCTCGAGGGGATAGGACGCCGACACCAGCGATCCGAGCGCGGCCGAGGCCACCAGCTCGATGGCCAGGGCGAACGTGCGCTGCGGTTCGGGGGATGCCGGCAGGACGTCGGTGCCGTAGGCGTAGGCGCCGACCAGGGTCAGCTCGCGGTGCCACAGTGGGGCCAGGTCGACCGACACCTTGGCCGGCATGCCCACCAGCACCACGCGGCCGCGGGGTCGGACCATGGCCAGAGCCTGGGAGATCGACTCCGAGGAGCCGACACAGTCGAAGACCAGATCGGCGCCGTCGGTCAGGCGACCGGCCAGCACCAGCGATCCGGACCGGCGTCGCACGGCCCGCGCCAGCTGTTCGGGGGGGACGACGCTGTCGGCGCCCAACCCTTCGGCCCGCCTCCGTTGGTGGGGGTGCTTGGCCCCGACCATGACTGTGCACGCCGTCCCCGGCCGGACCAGGTGGTGGAGCGCCGCGGTCACGGCCAGCCCGAGCGTCCCGGCCCCGATGACGGCCACCACGTCTCCTTCGACGACGCCGGCCGACAGCGCGGCATGGACCGCGCAGGCGGTGGGCTCCACCATCACCGCGTCCTCGTCGGTGAATCCGTCGGGTACCGCGTGCAGCTGGGAGGAGTGGGCGCACAGGGGAGCCGTGGACCAGCCCCCCCCGGTGTCGGCGCAGAAGCCCGTCTGCAGGCCCGGCTCGAGGTGGCCGAAGGCCACGTTGCCGCACAGCCCGGTCGTCCCGGCCGCGCAGTAGGGGCAGCGTGGGCGGATGCGTCTCGGGGCACAGCCGAGCACCGGCTCGATGACGGCACGGGTGCCGGGAGCCAGCTCGACTCCGGCGTGGTCCTCGCCTCCGGCGTGGAGGGTCCCCACCACCTCGTGGCCCGGGACGAAGGGAAAGCTGACCATGTCCTCGAAGTACCGGGAGCTCCGGCCGTCCAGCGTGGCCAGGTCGGATCCGCAGATGCCCGAGAGCAGCGGGGTGAGGTGGAACCATCCCGCGCCCGGCAGGTCCGGGGCGGTGGCGTCGAGCAGCTGGAGCGGGCCGACGCCTGCTCCCCGACCCGACCCGAGCAGCGACGCCACCCTCGACGCGGCGAAGCGGGGGAGGTTTCGCTCGAAGACCAGCGACTTCATCGCCACTCCCCGGCCTGGAGCCGCCGGACCGCCCCGGACAGGGCTGCGGCGCTGGTGCGTCGGCGCCCGGACGAGCCGCGGCGGTCGACGGGCCCGAGCGGGAGGAGAGGCTCGGAGCCCCCGTCGGCTTTGCGCCAGTGCTCGACGTGCCAGCCGCGGCGGCGGGCGATGGCGGCCAGCTTGGCCTCGGGATTGACGGCCACGGGGAACCCGACCGCCTCCAGCATGGGAAGGTCGCTGGCCGAGTCGGCATAGGCCATGGACTCCTCCAGCCGGAGACCCTCGGCTTCGGCGTACTCCGCCAGCACCAGGGCGCGGGCCTCGCCGATGGGCGGCAGTTCCTCGAGCCGACCGGTGAAGGTGCCGTCGACCTCACCCAGACGGGCACAGACGATGGTGTCGAAGAGGGGGCGCAGGGGCTCGACCACCAGGTCGAGGGCCCCGGTGATCAGGACCGTCCGGTGGCCGAGGGCCCGATGCCGTCGGACGCGGGCGAAGCCGTCGGGGAACGACTTGGCCAGGAGCAGGTGGTGGAAGAGCTCCCCTCCGTCGTCCCGGAGTCGGTCGACCGGGCCACCCTCGTAGCGTCGGTAGAACGACCGCAGGAAGTCCCCGCGGTCCTGCCGGTCGAGCAGGAGGAGGGAGGGGGCCTCGGCCACCAGGTCGGCCACGAAGGCGGCCCGTTCGGCCGGGGCCAGGTGGCGCGAGGCCAGCCAGGCGTAGGAGTCCACCACGTTGGAGGCGATCAGGGTGTTCTCGAGATCGAAGGCGGCCAGGTGCCGGTCGGGCGAGAGGATGGCCTGTCGCGACCGCTCCGACCGCGACGGTTGGGACGACTTCCCCGGCGAGGTCCGTACGCGTGCGTGCTCGATGATCGAGGGCAGGTGGATGTCGCGGACGTAGGTCTCCCAATCCACCGCGGCCGGATCGAGGCAGAAGGCCTGCTTGTCGTCGGCGTCCATGCGGTCCCACAGGGCCAACAGGCGGTCGACGCGGTAGCGGGCCTCGGTCTCGGTGTAGGCGCCGTAGAGCTCGACGTAGCCGAGGGCCCGATCGGCCAGGAGGTGCTGCTCCTCGAGCGCCGCCATCCAGTCCGCCTGTCGTCCCCGGATGGGCAGCGAGCCCACCACCTTCTCGGCCAGGTCCATGGCCTTGGACGCCCGGGTCAGCTGGCGCTGCACCCGTCCGCGCCCGGGGAACGACCAAGCCGGCACCACGATGGGCTGGCCGTCGCTGTCGTAGAGCGGATGCTCGGTGAACCAGGCCTGGACCAGTTCCACCAGGCGCCCGTAGCGGAACGGGTTCCGCACCCCTGAGGCCACGTGGTACACCGTCGGGCCGACGTAGTCCTGCTCGGCGTCGAGGAGGGCCTCGCCCGCCACCGCGATGATGGCGGCCACCACCAGGTCCACCGGGATCACGTCGGTGACGCCCTCGGGGACACCGGGGAACTCGCGGAGCAGGCCACGGGCGTAGGAGACGATGATGGGCTCGGCCATCCGGAAGCCCCGGATCCACCCCGGACGGGGCTCGGCCAGGGACGACTCGATGATCGAGGGTCGGACGATGGTCATCGGGACGGTGGCGCCGAACTGGCTGACCAGGGCCCGTTCGCCCAGAGCCTTGGTGTAGGGGTAGGCGTCGGGCCAGCCGAGGGACTGGGCCCGGGCCTGGCCCACCCTGACCATCTGCTTCTTGACCCAGTCGTCGCGCAGCCGCTCGGCCCGCTCGGCCAGCAGGTGGAGACCGGCACCACCGAGCTCGCCCCGGGCCTGCTTGGCGAACTGGGCCAGTCGTTCGGGGCGCCGGGACTCGGCGTCGGTGTCGCCGCGCTGGCGCCGGGCCGCGGCCACCTCGGTCCTCCAGTCCACGTCCACGGTGAAGGGGTTGCCCTCGAGCAGCTCCTCACGGGCCTCACCCTGGTGGGTGCCGGCCACGTAGGCCGTGGACACCGGGATGAAATGGACCGGTCCCCGGCGTCCCTGCCCCTCGGCGAGCCGGACGGCCGAAACGATGGCCGCCGCCACTCGGGACGGCCCCAGAAGATTGACCTCCACGGCGGAGTCGAGGGGGGAGTCGAAGCTCACCGACGCCGCCGAGTGCACCACCACGTCGCACTCCGACAGCAGGCCGAGGCCGTCCTCGTCGAGCCCCAGCCCGTCGGCGGCGACGTCGCCGGCCACGGCGGAGACCCGAGAGGCCACGTCGGCGTCGAAGCGGTCGCCGAACTGTTGGCGGAGCAGGTCGAAGCAGTCGTTCTTCAGGATCTCCTTGGTGGCCCGCTGCAACGGGGTGGACCGCCGCCCAGGGCGGATGAGCAGGACCACGCGGCTGTCCGGCACGCTGCGGAGGACCCGCTCGACCAGGGCCGTTCCCAGAAACCCGGTGGCTCCGGTGATGAAGAACTGCTTTCCGGCGAGGGCGCCGCGGACGCGGGTCACCAGATCTGTCTACCATATGGTAAGTGAGCGAGTCGAGCACTGGTGCCCAGCCACCCCGGAGCCGTGACCGGAGCCGGCCGCGGGCGGCCCCGGGCCGCGGGCCCGCGACTGGAGTGAGCACGTCGGAGCGCATCTTGGACGCCGCCCTGGTCTCGTTCGCCACCCGGGGCTACGACGCCTCGTCGCTCGACGCCCTGGCCGCCGGCCTCGAGATCCGCAAGCAGACCATCCTCTACTGGTTCCCCTCGAAGGAGGTCCTCCTCGAGGCGGTGATCGACCGGAGCGCCGTGGAGCTCTCGGCAGCCCTCGAGGAGTCGCTCTCGAAGGCCGGATCGGGCTGGGCGCGGGTGGAGGCCGTGGTGCGTTCGGTCTTCCGCCTGGCCGCCCGTCGACCCGAGCTGTTGGGGCTGGTGCGGGAGATGGGGCGGCTGGGGAACCCGTCGGCGACGCGCTTGATCACGGCCCTGGAACCCATGGTGCAGCGGGCGTCGGAGTTCCTCGAGGCCCAGATGGACGCCGGCCACATGCGCCGGCACGAGCCGCGCCTGTTGCTGTTGGCGATCTACTCCACCGTGATCGGCATGCTGACCGAGGTGGAGGTCCTGCGTGCGTTCGGCGAGGAGCCGACGGCCCGATCCCTGGTGCGGCGGAGGACCGAGATCCTCGAGTTGCTCCGGTCCGCCCTTGTGACCGAGGGCCACTAGAGGACGGCCTCAGTCGGAGGTCCGGGTGGCCTTCCGTTCCCTGCGGCTGGGCTTGGGAGGCGGAGGAGGTGGCCGCTTGGGGGTGAAGCGCTTGTTGGCCTCTGGCCGGGCCGGGCCTTTGGCCGCCGAACCCCTCGACGTCGGCTTGGTCCTGGTGGAACCGCTGGTGGAGCGCGAGGAGGGCGGCGAGCCACCGCTCTCCGCCTTGGCCGCCCGGACCCGGGCGGTGGCCTCCTTCTGGAATTTGAACGAGCGGTACAGAAGCCAAGCGGCCAAGGCCAGAAAGGGGAGACCCGCCAGGTAGCGGGTCCCATAGGCGAGAAAGGTGAACAGGGCCATGAATCCGACGGGGGCCCGGCGACCGAAGAGGGTGGCGGCGAGGAGCAGGCCTCCGAAGACGATCCCGATCACCAGCGTGGTCTGGGGGGTGAGCACCCCCTTGGTCACGCGGAAGCTCCGGTCGTTGGTCTCCACCAGGTAGATCACCACGCCGATGATGACCGAGGCGGCTGCGGCGGCGAACGAGAGGCGCCGCTCCCGCTCGTCGAGCCGTTCGATCTGCTTTCTGGCGGAGGTCGACCGGGCCGCAGGCCCGGTGCTCGCCGCACGTCGGCCGGCGAGCCAACGACCGAGCCGGGAGGGGGCCGGAGCGGTGTGGCCCTCGGAGTCTCCGTCGCCGGTCTCGGAGAGGCGCTCGTCGCCGTCGGTCGGTGGGGCCATCGGCGAAAGGCTACCGGGCTGCGGCCCCCACCCTCGACCCGGCCCGAGGGGGTTGCCCGCCGATCGGCCGTCGGCAGATCGGGATCAGGGGGCGCGGATGACCAGGCGCAGCCCGGCGTTCGACTCGGGGCCCACCACCCAGTAGGTCCCGTCTGAGCGCCCGATGTCCAGACCGGCCACCGCCACCTCCCCGGTCCGCACGCCGGGTACGGTCTCGGGCTCCTCGGCCACCAGCTCGAGGTGGTGGACGCGGCCGGATCGGACCCCAAGCCATCGGGCCAGGGACTCACCATGGGGCGCCTCGGCCGGGGAGACCAGCCGGATACCGAGTGGGCCTCCCCAGTCGAGATCCGTCCAACGGCAATCGGGCCGCGTGCCCCGGTCCACCACGGTGCCACCCAGCAGGTCGACGAAGAGGGCACTGGCCACGGCCAGGTCGGCGACGGCGTGGACCACCCGCACCAGGCCTGCGGCAGGCACCGGGCCGGATCCGTCCCGTCGCTGACGGCGCCCGCGGGGGTAGTCCTCGGGGGCAGGGCCGTGCCAGGAGTTGGGGGCCTCGGCCAGCTGCACGACGACCCCGGTGGCCTGCTTGGGATGGATGAATGCTTCCAACCACTCCGGATCGCTGAGATCGATGCCGATCGGCTCGTACCCCGAGCGCCGGGCCTGGTCGATGGCGGTCCGGAGGTGGGGCACCTTGAAGGTCATGTGGTGGGGTCCCGGCCCGCTGGTGGAGATGAAACGCTGGAGGAAGTCGTTGACCTGCGTGTCATGGGGCATGAGCACCTCGATCCGGGCGCCGTTCCCGAATCGGAGCTGCGCGGGGGCGAAGCCCGGACCGGGGCCTCCCGAGCTCCACTCGGCCCCGAGGTCGACGGCGTAGCGCGTCCATACGTCCTGCCAGCGGGGGACGGCGTGGGCCACGTGGTCCAGTGCCACCCCGTCGATCGTGTCTCGTGACATCCCCCCACACTGGTGCCCGACGGCCGGTGCTGTCGAGACAAACGCGTGGCCCGTGAGGGCCGGGCAGTTGTGAGCCGCCTGTCGCACCGGTACCGTCGGTTCGGTGGAGTTCAGGAGCGAGACAGTGGTGGGGCTGGCCGAGCAGGTCCGGAAGGGACAGAGGTCGGCCACCGAGCTCGTGGACCACGCCCTCGGCCGGATCGCCGAGCTCAATCCGACCGTCAACGCCTTCGTGGCCGTCGACGAGGGGAGGTCACGCGCCGCCGCAGCTGCCGTCGATGCGCAGGTGGCGGCAGGTGTCGACCCCGGCCCGCTGGCCGGGGTCCCCATCGGGGTGAAGGACCTCGAGGACGCAACCGGCTACGTGACCACCCACGGCTCACTGGGCTTCGCCGGTCGGCCTCCGGCGTCCTCGGACTCGGAGCTGGTGTCCCGTCTCGTGGCGGCGGGCTGTGTCGTGGTGGGGAAGACCAACACCCCGGAGCTGGGATGGAAGGCGGACACCGACAACGAGGTGTTCGGCCCGACCCTCAACCCATGGAACCTCGAGCACACGCCGGGGGGCTCGTCGGGTGGGAGCGCGGCGGCCATCGCCGCCGGCATGGTGCCGTTGGCCACCGGATCGGACGGCGGCGGTTCGCTGCGCATCCCGTCCTCGTGCTGCGGTCTGTCGACGATGAAGCCGTCGCTGGGCCGGGTGCCGAGTGGAGGGCCGCAGGCACCTGACTGGCACCACCTGTCCACCAAGGGCCCGATGGCCCGCCGGCTGTCGGACGTGGTGGCGGCCCTCGACGTGGTGGTCGGTCCCGACCCGACCGACCTGCGCTCGCTGCCGCGCGCCGAGGCCTCGTGGCTGGCCACGCAGGATGACCCGAAGCCGCCCCTCAAGGTGGCCTGGTCCCCGACGCTCGGGTATGCCGACGTCGACGCCGAGGTGTTGGCCATCTGCGAGCGGGCCGTCGGGGTGATGGCCTCGCTCGGCGCCGAGGTTGTCGAGGTCGAGACGGTGTTCGACGATGACCCGGTCGATCAGTGGCTCCTGCTCGCGGGCGCCTACAACCTCCGGACCCATGCCGGTCTGCGGGGCACCGATGCCTGGGATCGGATCGATCCCGTCCTGGCCATGGTGCTCGACGGCGCCGCCCGCACCAGCGCTCTCGATCTGGTGCGGGCGGAGGACGCTTGCCACACGCTCAATCTGCGGTTGGTGCGGCTGTTCCACGAGGTGCGGCTGCTGATCACCCCGACCGTGGCGGCCGTGCCTCCGCCCCGGTCGCTGATGGGCTCGGGGTTGATCAACGGCGTCGCCGACATCAATTGGGTCAAGTTCACCTACCCGTTCAACATGACCCGCTCTCCGGCCGCCTCGGTCTGTGCCGGCCTGTCGGCCACGGGGCTCCCCGTGGGCATCCAGTTGGTCGGACCCCAGCACGGGGACCTGGTCGTCTTGCGGTCGGCGGCCGCGCTCGAGTCCGCGCTCGGATTCGACACCTTGGCGCCGCATCCTTCGGAAGCCGGAAGCTGACCACCGGACCCCTGGGCCTCACCGGTTCACCCGGCCCGGGCTACCATGTCTGTCTGCTCGTCGCGGGTCGTGGGGACCCAGGCGGCACCCGGGCGTTTAGCTCAGTTGGTTAGAGCGCAGCCTTCACACGGCTGAGGTCGGAGGTTCGAGTCCTCTAGCGCCCACTCGGAATGCCCAGGTCAGAGCGTCACACTCCTTGGGCAGTGGGAACGGAATCACCCGGCGTGCGCGCCACGTGCGCGATTGAATTCGGGTTTTTCTCGGTGTTCGTGTTCGGCTCGTCGGCGGGGGTCATTGTGGTGGTGGCTCGGGCTTCCTCGGCCAGAGCGTCGAGGGCGTCGTTCAACTTCTGCTCGGAGCCCGGGAAGAGGCGCCCGTAGCGGTCAAGGGCGAAGCTCACTGAGGAGTGACCGGCTCGGGTGGCGACCTCTTTCGGATTTGCGCCGGCGGCGATCCAGAGGGCGACGGCGGTGTGTCGGAGATCGTGGGGCCGTAGGTGCACCAGTCCGGCCCGTTTGACGGCCGGTACCCAGAACCGCTGCCGCCACAGGTTCAGCTGGACGGGCCCGCCGGCGGGTGCAGTGAACACCAGATCGTCGGGGGCGCGGGCGTAGGTAATGAGATGGTCCGCCAAGGGTTCGGCGGCCACCCGGGGGAGCGGGACGATGCGCCGACCCGCTCTGGCCTTCGGCGGCCCGAAATGGAGGTGACCACCGACGTCGACCGTGGTTTTCGGTGACGGCCACGGCTCTCCGCCGCAGATCGATCCGCTTGGCCCGGAGGCCGAAGAGCTCGCCGGCAAGGAACCCGCCGTAGGCGGCAAGCAGTACCGTCGCCCCGTACCGGGGGTCGATGGCATCGGCGAGGGCATCGACCTCGCCGGCAGTCAGGAAGCGCATCTCGGTTCGTTCGATACGAGGGAGGCGAATCCCGTCGCAGGGTGACGAGGGGATCATTCGGGCATGGACTGCGAAGCGAAGGATCTTGGTCAAGATGTGAACGGCTTTGGCCGTGGTCGAGGGGGCGAGGCCCGCCTGCGAGCTCGGCCACCCAGGCACGGACGATCGGGTGCGTGATCGCTCGTACCTCGTGGTCGCCGAACCGGGGGGAGAACCCGACGGGAGCTCCAGCGACAACGCCTGTCCCGTGAAGGTAGTCGCACCCTATCGCCGGATCGTGGAAATGGTCGGCGGATGATCAATACTGGATGTCGAGGGCGTAACGAAGCGCCTGATCGAGAGTAGCAAGCTTTTCCAGACCCAAGTGGCCGACTGGCTCCTCGGTCAGCAGTGTTTTAGGCAACGTCACGATGTTGTCGCACGTGACAACGCTTGCATCTGGAAGTCCCTCGTCAGTGCCCACGGTGATCTCGGATCGAATTCCACGAATCGTGCGGGTGATAGGTGCACAAGTGATCGTGGAGAGGACCTCGATTGCCGCATCACGGGTCAAGATGCACACGGGGCGCCGACCCGCCGGGCCACCAAGGTCCACCCAGACAATGTCTCCTCGGGCTACCACTCCGGCATGGTCGCATCGGCCAGCCGCTTCGCCATGTGGACGACGTCCGGGTCCTGCGGAATTCGGCGATATGCGGCCTGAAGCTCGTCGTCAGCTCGTCGCAGATCTGCTGCATCCAGAACGGCAATGGCTCCTTTGCGGAGCAGCTCAGAACGACTCGTCCCTCGCTCCGACGCCAGGTGATCCAGCCGGCTCACCAGGTCGTCATCCAGTTGCACAAGCACTTCCCGTCGACTCATGGACCATATGCTATACCATATGGTCCATGAGTGACGCCCTCAGCGGGACGGAACCACCGGCCTGACAGAACCGCTTGGTGGGCGGCCTCGGACTCAGCGCCCTGCTTCTGGCCCGCTTGAGTTCCATTCGCGGAAGGCCCCAGCAGCCTCGATGGGGTACGTATTTCCGAGCGGACCAAGGATGGTGCGGCGAAGCTCGCGATTCAATTGGTCGATATCGAGGCGGTCCAGGCCCCCGGCATCCTCGATGCGATACTCGCACTGAATGGCAAGATCGTTCATGCAGCCGAGAACGCTGCGGCTGGCCGTCTTGGCGACGGCCTCACTATCGGGGTCCAAGGCACCAAGGGCGTCAACGGGCAGACCCTCTGAGCCCATTGCGGCCTCGACGACCGGGACGACGAAGCGGCCGAAGGGTCGAAGATCTACCACACTCACGTCGGGCACGAATATCGAGAACAGCGTGCCGGCATGCGTGAGCAATACGCACTTCCGGCCGGTGAACCAGAGGAGGTTGGCATACCAATCCTGGTCCGAGGGTGGAGCGTCGGCGAGCGAAGTGGCCGGGATGCTGAGTGTCTTCAGTACCTTGGCGGTGCATCGGATGAGCACTGGACGATCGTAGTGGCGCTAGCCGAACAATCTGCTGAGTGTCGGCGGCCAGAAGGGTCGGACGGGAACGACCCCGACGGGTCGGGAATTGAGCGCTTCGTGCGCGATCCGTGCGCGAAGCATTGAAAAGGGCGGCAAAAGGTGGTCACTAGTGGTAACCAGAAATCGACTTTTAGCTGGGGGAATTATGAATTGTGCCAGGTCCCCGAATTGCCCCCGAAGGGATTCACACGGCTGAGTGTCGGAGGTTCGAGTCCTCTAGCGCCCACCAGGCATCCTGGCCCCAGAGAGCATGACTGGACAGCTGATCCGGGACCACCCGATGCCGCCCAGCGACCGGGCAAGTCGTCGGCGCGTGATAGACGCGGATGGTGCCTGAGGTAGGGATGAGCGACGAGTTCGCCGCCGTCACCGAACGCCACCGGCGTGAGCTCCTGGTGTACTGCCATCAGATGTCCGAAGTCGTCGATGTGGTCCATCAGGAACTCCGTGGTCTCGAGGTCCATCTTCCTCCCAACGCGGAGATCGACATCTCGGGGATCTGCACGAGGTCGACGGTCTCAGGTGGGGTGTGAAGGACCTGGATGACTGGCTGGCGCGCCGCCCTCACCATCGGGGGCTGCAAGGGCTCGCCGGGGGCGCCATGAGGCCGGCTCGGCCATGGTGCCTGTCGGCCGTGCCACCCCAGCCCCGGCGTGACGTTTCTGGCTCCGGCCTCTACAGTCTTGGGCGCGCCGCCGGCTGGGCTGATCCTGGGGAGTGGAGGCATCCTGCTGCACCGCCACCCCGAGAGCTGTGGCGGAGCGACCACGGCGAGAGGTTCTCACTGGTCAAAGCCTTCCGAGTCGCTCACAATCGAACTTGATCCGGGCCCCTCGACGGGCGCGGTGGAGGAGATCGGGATGAAACGGAAGAGCGCAGTGGCAAAGAAGAGGCCGGAGGAGGTGAGGGTGAACCAGATCGTGGATCTGATTGATCCCTCTCGGCGGCCGGCGGAGCCATCAGGGACGGATCCAGGGCCAGAAGCAGAGCCAGAACCGGAGTCGACGGAGGATCTGTTGGGCGGCGTGAACCAGCACCTGGCCAAGGCGCTCGAGGTCGCTACCGCCGAGTGCGCCCGCCTTGCCGACCAGGGGGCGGCACTCGCCAAAGAGCTGGACGATGCCAACGCCCGTGTGCGTGAACTCGAAGGCGTGCTGAAGCACATCGACGGCTTCGTGAGCTCTGCGCTGCCCAAGGCTGGCGACCCGACGGAAGGACGAGGCGAGTCAACATAGTCCACGTCGACCGCGTGCCACTGAGCGACGGTCCTTGGAGCGACCTCGTCACTCAGTCGGTCAGGCGCAGAATGGGACGTACCCTGACTGAGGGTTGACCTCGAGAAGTGGTCGACGCCCCGGCGGTGGCACACGGCCGGCTTCTGCGCGGCCCCTCACCGCCAGTGTCGTCGCCATTGAGCGACCGACCGGGCTCGTCGGCGATCGGAAGTTCCGGGACCGATCGAAACACACCCCGTCGAGCAAGTTCCGCGATCAGCAGTGTGGTCGAGTAGCTCTCCAACTCAGGTCGGAGTAGGTCGTCGGCGGTCTGGGGGAGCTGCAGGGGGGAGTGATGCCTTGTCAGCCGCATTGGTGGTTTCCCTCCACCGCCAGACCGCTTCCCTGCGAGACACTCCGCCCCTCACGGGGCGTCAGCAACCCGAATATAGGCCAGCTCGGGAAGATGAGATCCAACTGAAACACTTCTCACAGGTGGCACTCAGGATCCACCCTCGACAGTGGTCGGTCCGAGTCCGATGGGCCGGGCGGGGCTCTCCGTCCCTGTGCTCACCACGGGCTCCGACGACAAGTGCACCACCAGCCCCTTCCCTCAGGATCCCGGAGTCAGGATCCCGGAGTCGTGACATCGACATGCAGGCGGGTGAGGGTCGATGATTTGATCTTCCACTCGCCACCGATCAGTTCGTAGGTCTCGTGGTAGTGCCCATAGCCCTCCATGTGGCCTCCATCGGGCCACGTGATGAGGTCATGGAGTGCCCAGATCCCGGCAGCGGTGGAGGGTGAGGTGATCTCTATCTCCGGCATGTGTCCGTGGTGGACGGTCACGGCATCCTGCAGCATCGTCCGCAAGAAGGCGAGGAACTCGTCGGCACCGGTGATGACGCCTCCTCCGGATGCGGAAGTGTCCATCACGACATCGTCGGTGAACACTTGGCGCATACCCCGCCAATCCTTGGTATCCATCGTCCGGAAGTAACGGGCCTTGAGCTGCTTGATCGCTTCGATGTCGTCCATGGTCTCGCCTCTGTCTCGACCGATCACAAGATGTCGACCGACCCCGAGAGCTTCGCGCCGATGCGAAGGCCCCTGTCCCGAACGTCCGTGCGTGCTGGGCCGTTCATCTCCGCGTAGAGTCCGGCCATGCTGTTCGGACTCCGCTACGACTTCCGCAACCCGGCGTTGGCTGGTACCTCCATGGCCGACCGCTACGCCGCAGCTCTCGACATGGCGGCTTGGGCCGATGCCCTCGGAGCGGTCACGATCTCGGTCTCCGAGCACCATGGTTCCGACGACGGCTATCTTCCGAGCCCCATCCCGATGCTGGCCGCCATGGCGGCGCGCACCGAACACGTTCGCCTCATGGTCGCGGCGCTCATCGCACCGTTCCACGACCCGCTTCGGCTGGCCGAGGACATGGTGGTGCTGGACAACCTCAGCCGGGGCCGCGTGGACCTGGTCGTCGCCGGCGGCTACGTGCACGAGGAGTTCGCCATGTTCGACGTACCGATGAACGAGCGCGGCAGGCGGGTGACCGAGGTGGTGACCACCCTCCGGAACGCCTTTTCCGGTGAGTCCTTCGAGTACCGGGGTCGCACTGTCCGGGTGACCCCGGCACCCTTCCGGTCGGGCGGACCTGCTCTGATCCTCGGGGGCAGCTCCAAGCCGGCTGCGGAGAGGGCTGCCCGCATCGGTGACGGCTTCCTGCCCAGCGACGCCTCGGTCTGGCAGTACTACGTCGATGAGGTTGTCCGGCTCGGCCGGGCCGACCCGGGCCCATGCCCGATGGGCGATACCGTCACCGTGGCCCTGGCGGAGGACGCTGATCGCGGCTGGGAGCAGATGGCTCCCTACTTCATGCACGAGATGAACGCCTACGGCGTCTGGCAGGCCCAGGACGACCTCGTGAACCCCTACCGCACGGTCGCAGACCGCGACGGGCTGCGGGCCAGCGGGAACTACCGAGTGATGACCGCTGAGGAGATGATCGCGGAGCAGAAGGCATCAGCCTTTCCCTTCGTCATGCTCCACCCACTCTGCGGCGGCATGCCGATCGATCTCGCCTGGGCGAGCTTGAAGATCTTCGAGGACCAGGTACTGCCGGCTTTCCGCTAGCCGGATCCCTCGCAGCGCGGAATACCCGAGCGACCCAGGTCGAAGTAGGTTCGGGCCGTGACGGGCTTGGCACCTCGGGCCGGGCCTCGGGGAGGCTCCGATGAGCGACACGGACGGGTCGAGCAGTATCTTCATCTCGCCCCATCTCGATGACGCGGTGTTGAGCTGTGGCCGTCTCATGGCCTGTCGCGAAGGGGTGACGGTTGTGACCGCCCTGGCGGGCTCGCCCACCAGTTGGGACGAACCGACCGGATGGGACGCCGAGTGCGGATTCCACCCAGGTGACGACGTGGTGGCGGCGCGATTGTCCGAGGACCGAGCCGCGCTCGATCTACTGCATGCCCGACAGAGGTGGGTCGAGGGACTCGACGGCCAGTACGGGCCGCAGACCGGGCGCAGTGGGATCATTCGGGCCGGGATCGAGTCGGCACTCGTCGAACTCGAGCCGCGCAGCTGTGCCATCCCCTTGGGGCTGCAGCACCCGGACCACATCGAGGTCCGGCGGGTCGCGCTCCAGGTCGCCGCCCGTACGCACTCGTCCACCGCGTGGACCGTCTACGAGGAACTTCCGTACGGCCCGAACGACCGAAGCGGCCGGTTCCACGACGAGGCGCTCTCCGCCTTTGCCGCGGCTGGATTCGTCCTGACCGAACTGCAGCCCGAGCTCGACCCCACGATGCGGACCAAGTCGGCTGCTGTCGAGTGCTACGTATCGCAACTCGGAGCTCTGAGGAGGTTCAATCCGAACTTCGACGAGGACATCGTCATCGAACGCCACTGGTCCCTCGAGCTGCGTCGCTAGTTCGGCCAAATCGATCGACGCCCCGGACCGTGAGACCGTGGTGCCCTCGCGCTGCGGGGGCGAGCTGCCCAGTTCGAGAGAAGCCCCGAGCGCATCTGGACCCGGCCTGACCCAGGGCGGGTCCACCTCTTCGGCGGCAGATCGGGATACGTTCTGACGTGCCGGGTGTGCCGACCTGGGATCCGCCTCTCATCTCGCCACCCGGCACCGTTCCCCATCTGGTTCACTCCCAGTGCTTCCGATGGGCGCCGGACCCCTCCCGTACGCCGGGACCGCCCGTGGGCCTGTCGCGCGGTCGATCCGCTGAGATAGGTTGCAGGCACGCGTCGGAGCACCGTGCTACGCATGTCGGGGCGCAAGAGGGAGGGGCGCTCCATGGGGATCAACACCCACCAACGTCGGCACTATCGGATGCTCGCAGAAGAGGAGGCGGCCCGCCTCACCATCATCCGGGCCCTTGTCAGATTGGCCGCCAGTACCGAGGATCGGTTGGCTGCCACCCAAGCGCTCGATCGGCTGGAGGTGACCACCTCGGAGATCAGCTGTGCCGCCGACGAGTCGTGGCCGAGCCGGTGGAACGGCCTTCTGGCCCCCGAGCGTCCTCCCGCCCCTCGAGGTGACACCGGCCACTCCGTGACCGCCCTCGTCTCCCAGAGGCCATCTCCGGGCGCCTGTCTCGTCCCCTGCCCCGAGCCGGCCCGGACTCCTCCTGCCCACTTCTGACCGACGCTGCCTTCAGGCCTCGTCCCCTCCGCCATCTCCACAAACGAGGCGGGCCGGAGGGAGGCGTGCCGATCGGTCAAGCGGTCCATCACCGACAGCCGCGGACCGCCCGGTCAGGGGCTGGAATCGCCGGCGGCGACCCACGTCCGACCGAACCACCGTCCGATCCGGCTGGACCCGAATTCGGCCTTGGACTCCGCCAGCTCGAGCGAAGGACCGTTGAGTTCCCCTACCGGTGCGGCCCCGCTGAGGAAGGTGACGTCGACGGTGGCGACCATGCCGTGGCCGAACTCGAGATAGCAGGTGCCGTGGCCGTCATAGCTCGTCGTCGGCGAGCCGGAACGGAGTCGGGAGATGATCTGGTCCGCCACCACGGACGCCTGCCCTTCGGCGAAGACCCCGGCCTTGGGCGTGCCGACGCTGGTCACGTCCCCGATCGCGTAGACATCGGGGAAGGAGGTCTCCAGCGTGAGTGGATCGACGGGGATCCAGCCGTCCACCGCCAGCCCCGACTGGACGACGACCGCAGGGGCCCTGTGCACCGGCACTCCGAGGAACAGGTCGAACGGCATCTCGTCCCCGTTGTCCAGCAGGGCCACACGGCGCTCCGGGTCGAGCCCCATGACCATGCGCCCGGGGCACCAGCCGATGTCGCGTTCGGCGAACGCGGCCAGAAGGGCCTGCGAGGCTCCGGGGGAGGGGGGGATCGGGACGCCGAGGGGCATGACCAGGGAGATCTCCGACGCCGAGCGAAGTCCCTTCGTGGTCAGGAAGTCGTGCAGCAACAGTGAGACCTCGCTGGGTGCGGGTGGGCATTTGAAGGGGACCGAGGTCACGCCCACGATCACCCGACCGCCGGGGAAGCGCTCGAGGACGTCGCGGAGGGCGAAGGCACCGGGCACTGTGTAGAACTCGTGACCGGCCTCGACGAGGCCAGGCGTGGCCGACGGATCGAGGTCCGCACCGAGGGCCACGACCATGACGTCGGCCTCGAAGGGTCCGGCATCGGTCATGACCGATCTCCGTTCGGGGTCGATCGAGCGGATCGGGGACTGGGTGAACCGCAGCCCTGGCCTGGCCATGGGTCGGTAGGGGTGGGCCACGTGATCTGGAGCGTGCTTCCCGAACATCACGTCCAGCTTCGAGAAACCGAATACGAAGCTGTCGCTTCGATCGATCAGGTCGATCTCGATGTCGTGGCCCAGTGCGTCGGACAGCCGCGTGGCCAACTCGAGACCGCCGAAGCCGGCACCGAGGATCAGCACGTTCATCCGGGCATCCTAACAATCCCCGGATTTTCCGTGGGGCCGTCGTGGACCGCGCCGACCGGGGTCCTTCCGGCCCCCCGGGTCCCGTCGTTCCTGTCCCGAAGGACCCCAACCGATCCGTGCGCCGGTCGGTGAGACCGTGTCTCCTCGCCGGTACAGGCCGGTGCGGGACCGGCGCCTCCCCGACGAACTGGCTGTGCCCCCCCGGGTGGGCACCGGGGGAACGTGCCTGGTCGAAGGCCCTTCGGGGGTGGCCACCCCGACGCGGTTGCGGATCGACTCCGGCTTGGGCAGGATCGGGGGGCACGAGGGTCCTTTGGTGGAGGTTGCGGTATGGAATACCCGACTGAGGACGAGATCCGAACCATGTCCAACAGGGAGTTCGCCTCCCTGATCCGGTCACAGGCCGACTTGATCGACCAGACCCTGCACAGGGACGGGCTCCCGCTCCGGGACGACCCCGGGCCTCCGTCTCTGCACTGACCCGGGCCCTGCGCTGACCCGGCTCTGCACTGATCCGGGCTCTGCACTGACCCGGCCGGGACGGCCAGCCCGACAGAGGAGCCGCGGCTAACCCTTCAGGAAGTCGGCCTCCATGTCTGCGATGATCGCCCGCTCACGTGCGAGCCGCTCCGACTCGGTGCGAGCCTCCTCCGCCGCAGACATGCGCTCTCGCCTGAGTGTCAGCCGGCGCTTGAACCACACCAGCGCCACCACCACCAGCATCACCAGGCCGAGCACGTCCCGATGGTAGCCGGGGGACTGTCCGGTGAGCGACACGGCGGTGCTCGAGACCGGGACCGGCGAGCGGCGCCGACGAGGTGGTCAGTCGAGCCGCAGCGGGACCGGGGCCCGATGCCGTGCGTCGCGGGTCAGCGCGCCGACGCAGGCCACGATGAGCGCTCCGAGGGCCAGGCTCACGATCCCGTCGCCCCACCCGAGGCCCAGTAGAAGGCCTCCCGCCGAGGCGTGACGATGCTGTGGATGGACAGCGTCCCCTCGATCCGACTCCAGGTCACGAAGACCACGGACAGCACGACTTCGAAGAAGGCGGTCGACACGGCGTACGGGACGTGGAACTGGATGTGGAGGACATCGGTGGCCATGGTGCCGACGACGGCCACCATCACCACGTTGAACCAGTAGGTCCAGGCGCATACCGGTCGGTCCGGAACTGCAGGACCAGGGCACCGACGTGTCGAACCGGCTCACCGGTCTCGGGCCCGGTCGAACCAGCCGGCGGGTCGTCAGTCGATCTTGCCCAGTGCCCGAAGCCACGCGGTGGTGGCGATCAGCCCATCGTCGAGGCTGATGGGGTCGTAGCCCAACCGCTTGAACGTCTTCGACTCGGGAAGGGGTCGTCGCTCCCGCCGGTCCTGAGCCGCCTTGGCGGCGATGGCGACCAGGGTCGGCCCGAAGACCTCGGCCAGCTCCGGATCCTCGGACGGCTCGATGTCGGCCACCCGGTGGTCGAGCCCGGCCAGCTCGCAGATCCTGCTGCAGGCCTGGGCAATGCTCACCACGTCCTCGGGCCGCCCGTCCAGCATGTACCGCTCTCCGGGCACGCCGCGGTCGAGGGCCAGGATGCAGCCCCGGGCCACGTCGTCGGCGAACACCCAGCTCACCGGAAACCGCAGGTACTCGTCCATCCGCTGACGGAGCGCCGAGAGCAAGACCCGGTTGAAGCTGGTCCTTCCGAGCGCATTGCTGTCCACCGGGGAGGGGCCGAAGATGGCCCCCGGGTGGGTGGTGACCACGTCCTGGCCCGCCGCGGCCCGGGCCATGGCGTCCTCGAAGGCGGCCATCTTGGTGACGGTGTACGGGTCGGAGCTCGGCTCCTTCGACACCGGAGCGTCCTCGCGGTCCAGGCCGCCCGAGGTATCGAAGAAGGTACCGGTGCTCACGGCTACCACACGGCGCATGCCCAGAGCCTCGCCGGCGTCGAGGACGTGCCGGGTTCCTCCGGTGTTCACGGCCCGGAACGCCTCGAGGTCCTGGCTGGCCCCCCCGAGGAGCGCGGCGCAGTGGATGGCGGAGTCGCTGCCGGTGGCGGCGCGGAGCACGTCAGCGGGGTCGGTGACGTCACCGGTGATCACCTCGACCCCGAGGTGAGCGAGCGGTGCGGTGTCGGCACCCTGACGGGCCAGGGCCCGCACCGCGTCGCCCCGTTCGAGAAGGAGCCTGCAGACGTTGGCGCCGGCCAGTCCGGTGGCCCCGGTGACGAGGACTGTCTCGCTCATACCGGTGCCTGCTCGGGGGCGTCCGAGTAGGCGGTGTCGACCTGATCCGGGTCGAACGCGATGACCGGGGGGCTGGCGCCGAAGACGTCCAATGTGTGGATGAATCGGTGGGTGCCCATGGTGGTGGCGCACGTGAAACCCAACTCCACGATCTGGGCCGCGGTGAAGACAGTGCCGAGTCGACGGTAGGTGTCGTCGTCGATGGCGTGATGGTCCGCCGACAGCAGGTCGAGGAACTCCACGGCCAGGCGCTCCTGCTCGGTCAGGTCCGAATGGCCCGGGGCGATGAGGCAGGCCACGTCCTCGTCGGTGATGGAATCGTGCTTGCGGGACTGCATGCAGGGCTGGCACTCGCCCAGCTGCGCGCTCCGGATCCGGATGAGCTCGAGGATGCGCCCCCCGAGGAGGCTCTTCTTCCCCCAGGCGTTCCGGGCCATGCTGGTCTGGATGATCTGGGCCGTGCGGTAGGCGAAGATCTGCAGGGGGACCGGGGTGGCATAGGTGCCGTCGGCCACGCCCTCCTCGATGATTCGGCGAGGCTCCTCGGCCATCCGGTCCAACGGGATCGGCTCAATCCGTGGCATGTCCACCCCTCCCGACCGATCGTGCCGGCCATCCGTGGTCTGGTGGCTTCGAACTTATTAGGCTGAACGACCCATGTCCATGAACCCATCGTCCGTGCTCCTCACCGACCGGGTGGCCGTCGTGACCGGAGGCGGCGCCGGGATCGGCCGCGGCATCGCCCGCGGCCTGACCGCCTTCGGTGCCCAGGTGGCCATCTGGGAGCGTGATCCCGACACCGCCGTGGCCGCCGCCGAGGAGATCGGGGGACTCGGGATACCCGTCGATGTCAGAGAGTCCGACGAGGTCGACGCGGCCCTGGCCCGGACCACGAGCGAACTGGGACCGGTCAGCATCCTGGTCAACAATGCCGGTGGGGTGTTCTTCTCCCCGCTCCTCGACACGACGGAGAACGGTTGGGATGCCCTGTACCGGTCCAACCTCAAACACGTCATCCTGTGCACGCAGCGGGTGGCCCGCACCATGGTCGAGTCGGGCCTCGGAGGCAGTGTCATCAACATCACCTCGATCGAGGGCGTGCGGGCCGCCCCGGGCTACGCCGCCTACGCCGCGGCCAAGGCCGGGGTCATCAACTACACCAAGACCGCCGCCCTCGAGCTGGCCCCCCACGGCATCAGGGTCAACGCCCTGGCCCCGGACATCACCCTCACCGAGGGCATGGCCTCGGTGGCGCCGCCGGGCGCCGAGGAGCGCTTCGGGCTCACCGTGCCGATGGGTCGACCGGGTCACGTCGACGAGATGGCCGGCGCCGCCGTCTTCCTGGCCGGATCACTCTCCAGCTACGTGACCGGACAGACCATCCACGTCGACGGCGGGACCCAGGCCTCGAGCGGCTGGTCCCACCACCCCGACACCGGCGCCTACGTGCTGGGCCCGGCCTGACCCGCCTCCCGCTCCGGGCGACCCGGCGGCTTACCCGTCCCGACCCGCGCTCCCGACGTGGGCGGACATGCCCCCGTCGATGGGGATCGTCTGCCCGGTGATGTACCGGGACTCTTCCGAGGCCAGAAAGACCACCAGGTCGGCGATGTCCTCGGGCTGTCCCAGGTGGGGGGTGAGGATGGCCCGGCCCAGTCCCGCGAGGATGTCGTCGTTCAGGTGCGCCCGCACGGCATCGGTGATGATGAGGCCGGGGACGATGGTGTTGACCCGGATCCCCTCCTTGCCGTAGGCGGCCGCCACGTACATCGTCAGGGCGTTGACGCCGGCCTTGGACACGCCGTAGGCCGTACGGGTCCGGTCGCCCTTCAACGAGGCTCCCGAGGACATGTTGATGATGGAGCCGCCGCCGTGGCGGGCCATCTCGGGGACGGCGTGCTTACAGGTGAGCATCTGGCTGGTGAGGTTGACGGCCAGGGTCCGCTCCCACACCTCGAGCGCCAGCTCGGTCACCGGGGTGTCCCTCGTCAGGAAGTCGGAATCGGTCAGTGCGGCGTTGTTGTGCAGCACGTCGAGGCGGCCGAAGTGGTCGACGACGGCTCGGACCACCCCGACGACGGCGGGCTCCTCGGAGAGGTCGGCCGTCACGGCCAGGGAGGTACCGCCGTCGTCCCGGACGACCTCGGCGACCCGCTCGGCGCCGGCCCGGTCGACATCGACCACGGCCACGGAGGCCCCCTCGCGGGCCAGGGCACGGGCCGTGGCCCCCCCGATTCCGCCCGCTCCGCCGGTGACCACGGCCACCTTCCCCTCCAACCGTCCCATCTCAGGTCGCCCCGCCTTCGGTCCGGGGTCCGGCGTGCTGTCTGGTCGGCATGGGCATCCCCTCGGCGCCGCTGTCTCGCATGGTGGTCGGACGTTACCCCGGACGCCGGTGGAGCTGTTCGGGCGCGACCGGGGTCACGGCGCCACCAGGACCAGCGAGAAGAGGAGGAAGGTCATGGTGGCCAGCAGGAATCCCGATGCCGCCGCCACCATGCCGAACGCCGCGGGACGGACCCGCCTGGCCACCGCCACGATGAGGGGGAATGCGGTCAGGAGCACCCGCGGCCGGGCGCCCACCATGTTGGAGTCGAAGGCCGACAGGAGGATCCCGACGGTGTAGATCCAGATGATCACCGGCGGTCGCCACCGGGCCATCAGGTACAGGCCGGCCACGGCGAAGAGCAGGCCCAGCGCCGGTACCACCGCCTCGAGGTCGTGGGGGTGGCTGACCGACTGTCGGAGGACGGTGACGGTGTCGTGGCTGAAGCCCGTCCCGCCCCATTGGGCCCGCTCGATGTGGTACCACCGGAGGACATCACCGGTAGCCGAGTACAGATAGGAGAAGTAGGCCACCACGCCGGCCACCGACAGCAGCGGGGCCACGACGGACCACCAGTCGCGGTCCCGGTACACCGCCACGCCGGCTGCCCACAGGCAGCAGGCCACCAGCACCAGCGCCTCGGGATGGACCCCGGTGGCCACCCCGGCGGAGAGCCCGGCCACCAACCACCGTCGTTTGAGGAGGGCCAGCAGGCAGACCGCGCAGAGCAGGATGGCCAGGGCCTCCGAGTACACCATGGACAGGACGACCGCTCCGGGGAAGAACACCCACAACACCACGGCCCGGTCGGCCACCGACTCGTCGCACAGGTGTCGGACCAGATACCAGAGGGCGACCGAGGCGGCCGCACCGAAGGCGAACGCCAGCACCACGCCGGCCACGATGGGGGTGAGGCCGGACACCGCCGCCGCGCCACGCAGCAGCAGCGGCCACACCGGGAAGAACCCGAATGCCGACCCGGGAGCGATCGGGAAACGGGCCGCGGGAGGGAAGTAGCCGTGCCCCGCGATCAGCAGGTACCAGCTCCCGTCCCATGAGCCCAGGGCCTGGAGGAACAGGGACGCCCGGGGCGGCGTGGGCCATGGTCCGGTGAAGTGGTGGGTGGCCAGTCCCTGGTCGACGGCGAGGACCGATCCGAGGCCCATGGCCACCACCAGCCTCGACAGCGCGAACGCTCCGAGGGTCCGGAGCAGCGTGTGCAGCGTCGGACGGTCCCTGCGCCACCACGGGTCCACGGACCGTCGGAGGCCCTTGCGGTCGGGGTCGGGGTTGGGGTGGCGGTCGATCTCCGGCGGACCGACCTCGGACGACGTCTGGACCGTGCCGTCGTCGGTGGTCGGACCGGTCACCAGGTCACCCTATCTGGCCGTCTGCCCGGAGTTGACGACCGTTACTCGGCCGCCTCGGCCAGGGCCTCGGCCAGGGTCGGGTGCACCAGCATGGACTCCACGACGTCGTTGACCCCCAGTCCGCCGGTGACGGCCACCGCCAGCACCGAGATCAGCTCGGAGGCGTTCCGGCCCACGATGGAGCCGCCGAGCACGATCCCCGTGGCGGGATCGGTGATGATCTTCACGAACCCGCGAGCGTCGTTGTCGATCAGGGCCCGCGAGCTGGCGGCGAAGGGTACCTTTGTCACCCTGATCTTGCGGCCCTGGGCGAATGCGTCGGCCTCGGCCAGACCCACGTCGGCGATCTCCGGCTCTGTGAAGATGGCGGAGGGGGCGCTGTCGTAGTTCGGGTGCCGGTGGGCCGCGGTGTGCCCGCCCACCACGTACTCGGCCACCTTCCGGCCCTGCATGGCGGCCACCGACGACAGTGGCAGCTTTCCGGACAGGTCGCCGGCGGCGAAGATGTGGGGCACATTGGTCTGGCAGTGGCGGTTGATGGGAACGTACCCGTCGTCGGTCACCGCCACTCCGGCGTCCTCCAGACCCAGTCCCTCCGAGTTGGGCACCGAGCCGATGGCCAACAGGGCGTGCGAACCGCGGGCCACGCGGCCGTCGTCGCACCTGACCACCACCTCGTCCGCGCCATGGTCCACACCGACGGCGCGGGCCCCCTTCAGCAGACGGACGCCGCGCTCCGAGAAGTCGGCCTCCAGCACCGCCGCCACTTCGGGGTCCTTCTGGGGGAGTACCTGCTGGCGGCTGACGATCAGGGTCACGGCACATCCGAGGGACGTGAACATGTGGACGAACTCGACCCCGGTGACGCCCGAGCCGATGATCACGAGGTGGTCCGGAAGCACGGCGGGAGGATAGGCATCGCGGGTGGTGAGGAGGCGACCTGCTCCCAGGTCGGCCCAGGTCGGCAGCCGGGGGCGGCTGCCAGTGCTGAGCAGGACGGCATCGGCCTCGAAGGTCATCGAGCCCTCCGGCGTGTCGGCTGCCACGGTATGGTCGTCCACCAGGCGGGCGGTGCCCCGGACGACGGTCACGTGTTGGCTGCGGAGGATCTTCTCGTTGGTGTGCTCGAGCCGGTCGACGATGCCGGTGATCCGCGCCCGCAGCAGGTCGAGGTCGAGGACCCCGTCCGCTCCCACCACACCCATCCCGGCGATCCTCCGCACGTAGGACATGGCCCCGCCGGTGGCGATCATGGCTTT
>Ga0307373_10004274_pt1 | contig 24197 bp, 18 predicted proteins | sample OX2MG_FD_202534 | JGI IMG/M metagenome (GOLD analysis project Ga0307373, IMG submission 202534) | Soil microbial communities from Risofladan, Vaasa, Finland - OX-2 | ecosystem: Environmental > Terrestrial > Soil > Coastal area > Acid sulfate soil | place: Finland: Risofladan, Vaasa | collected... | reverse complement strand
GCCGCCGGCCGCCGAGCCACAGCACCACCAGGACGGCCAGGCCGGCTCCGATCCAAGCGCCGCGCGAGAAGGTGAGCAACAGCGCCGCACCGCACACGGCCGCGGCCACGAGCCATTCCCAGCGAAAACGCCTACGGAACGCCAGTCCCATGGCGACGACGAAGGGGATCGGTCGCTCCAGATAGAGCGCAAGAGCATTGGGCTGCGGATAGGTGCCGCTGATCCGGACGACGCCCTGGACGGCCAGGCCCCCGCCGTGGGCCAGCGCGATCAGCGCCCAGAGGGAGGCCGCCGACGCCGCGGCGACATAGAGCGCAGCGCTGACCAGTCGCTCGCGCCGGTGCTCGAGGTACCAGCGCGCCAGAAATGTGAAGGCCACCGGCTCCAGGATCACCCAGCGGTACCAGCGCAGACTCTCATGGCGGTACGTTGGGTCGGCGACCGTGAAGAGCGAGAGGGTACCGACGGCCACGAGCGCCAGCGAGACCGGGCCGATTCCGGTGCGAGCCAGGTCCACCAATCCACGAACTCCCGGGACCAGCGGTTCGAGCCGCTCGCGCGCCAGCACAACGGCCCCCCGAGTTCCCACACCGGCCAGTGTGGCGACCAGCAGGATCTCGGTCGGGCTGAACTCCAGGTGTCCGACCTGCACCATGACGTTGATGATCGCGAGTGTCGCGGGGACCGTGGCAACCGCCAGCGAGGGGCGCCAAGCCGCGATAGCGATCAGAGCCGCAACGCCAAGGGCCGATACCGCCGAGGTGGGACTCAGGTAGAGGATGACGAACACGGCGACGATGGCGCTCGGTGCCGCGATCTCGCCCGTGCTCGGTCGCCGTGTCGAAGTGGGGAGATCGGCCGAGGCGACGCTCATCGAGTGCGTCGCCGACTGTAGCCGATCGATAAAGCCGGACCTCCGGTCAACCACCCCAGCCTCGTCGCGATCTGCATCAGAAGTGCTCGCACGAGCGCCACGAGCATGAGGAAGGCGAGCGTGTAGACCATGGCGAACGCCCAGGGGGACGGCGTCTGGGACGCGACGTCGAGTGACGCGATCGCCAGTTCACCCGCTGCTCCGTTCGTGATCGTCAGCGTGTGCTGTCCATGGCTCAACCCCGAAACGAGGCTGACCGGTTCCGCGACGGCTCGTGACGCAGCCAGTGATACATAGGAGCCGTGTTTGTCCACGTGGAGTTGAGGGGCAGGACGCCCGTCCACCGACACGTATGCCGTTCCCGCCTGAGGACCAATGCGCATCGTCGCGGTAACCCTGGTGCCATAGAACGTGAACACCAGTCCCGCACCGGGGGCATCGGCGGTGAGCCAGGTAACGGGGCCCAGCGGTACCTGGAGCCAGCTTCCGGTCGAGCGCACCGCAGCGCCTGTTACCGAGTACTCTCCGGGGTACAGGACGTCCGAGGACGATCCCGGTGTCTGGCCACCCGGCAACTGCTGCTGCAGTTGAGACAGCCAGGCAACTGCGGTCAGACATATGACGATAAGCACGGCCAGAAGCCAGGGCGAAGCGGCAATGCCAGCCAGTCCCGTACCCAGGTCGTCGACGGGTGCTGTCTCTCCGCTAGCGCTCACCCGGCTGTCCTGGTTGTATCCTTAACCGACGCGCGGGACGGGCATGACTGCATAACCGCGGGAACCAGCCCATTCAGCGCATTCAGGCACGTCTGGTCCGCGGGCATCGGCAGTAACGTCCATGCCGGCGGGCGAGACATCGCGATGGTCCTCGCGTCGGGCGCTGGGACAGGGCAACGCGAGGTTGACGTGAGGTACCCCGGCTTCAGACGTCGTCGTCGACCTGTCAGTCGCGGAGCCGCTGCTTGTGCCCGGCTCAGCATCTGCGGTCGGCGCTTGCAGCTGCGACGGACACCGCGCCTCCGACCGGTCCGAGACGTGCGTGTCGGCACGCGCCATCGGGACCAGCGCCGATTATAGCAGCGCGAGATTTTAACCTGCCGTCCACGGTCGACCACGCGGTAGCGGCAGGATCGAGGAGGTGGAGCATGACCGGGGTCCGTGTCGGGATCATCGGTGGCAGCGGGCTCTACGCGATGTCCGATCTCCGCGATGCCGAGCAGGTCGCGATGGAGACGCCCTTCGGTGATCCCAGCGACGTTATCACGATCGGAACGCTGTCGGGCGTGCGCGTCGCGTTCATTCCGCGTCACGGCCGCCGCCACCAGATCATGCCGTCGGACGTACCGGCGCGTGCGAACTTCTGGGCTCTCAAACGGCTGGGCGTGTGCTCGGTGCTGTCGGTGAGTGCGGTCGGGAGCATGCGCGAGCAGATCAAGCCGCTGGACCTGGTCGTTCCGGATCAGGTGGTGGACCACACGGTCTCTCGGGCGCGAACCTTCTTCGACGACGGGTTGGTCGTCCACGTGGGGTTGGCCGAGCCGTTCTGTCCCCAGGTACGGCGAACCCTGGTGGACGCCGCGGGCGAGGTGGCACCAACGGTTCACGACGGGGGGACCTACCTGTCTATCGAAGGACCGCAGTTCTCTACCGGGGCCGAGTCGCGGGTCTACCGGTCCTGGGGTGTCGACGTCATCGGTATGACCGCCATGCCTGAGGCCCGGCTTGCTCGGGAGGCGGAACTCTGTTTCGGCGTCCTGGCACTGGTCACCGACTACGACGTGTGGCACGCGTCCGAGGCGCCGGTAAGCGTGGCGACGGTGGTTGGGAACTTGCGGCGAAACGTGGACGTCGCGCAGACGATAGTTCGCTCCATCGTGCCCGTCCTGGCGGCGCGGGACGACTGCAGTTGCCGCCACGCGCTCGACCACGCGATCGTGACGTCCGAACCCTGCCTCTCCGCGAGCCAGCTCGACCGCCTGTCCCTCTTCATCGGCGACCGACTGGACTGAGAGGCCTCGACGGGAATGGCCGTACAGCCGCCTGTATGCAGCGGTTGACGGGCGCACGATAAGATTTCATGCGGAGCCGGCGGCTCCTGTCCGTCGGGCACGGCGGCTCGAGTACCCCGACGTGGAAGGTTTCGATCAGTGTCCGCGGTCCTGCGTCGATTCCGCTTTACCGAGTTTCAACTGCTGGTCGTGCCATCGCTGATGGCCATCGTCGGGTTGCTGACGGTATTCCTCGTGCGCGCCGGGCAGGTCAACTGGACCTGGCGTGACATCTGGGTGAGCCTGGCCTACATGGTGCTGATCTTCGGTATCAGCGTATGGCTGAGCGTCTCCGGGTTCCGGGGCGACCAGGTCCTCTTCCCAATCGTCGCGACGCTGGCGGGGATCGGACTCCTGGTCACGCAGCGTCTCCAGGAGGTCTTCGTTCAGCGCGGCGGAGCCTGGACGCAACTGGCGCAGCGGCAGTTGATCTACCTCGCCGCGGGCATCGTCCTCTTCTGGGCGATGATGACCTTTATCCGCCAGCTCGACTGGCTCCGCCGCTATAAGTACACGTGGGCCTTCGCCGGGCTGGGGCTGATGGCAGTGACGCTCGTCTTCGGACAGGTCCAGAATGGCGCGCGGCAGTGGCTGAGCCTGGGGTTTGTCACCATCCAACCCGATGAGATCCTGAAGGTCATCCTCGTCGTCTTCCTCGCGGCGTACCTCGACGAGTACAAAGACCTGATGGCGACTCCCTACCGGCTTGGCCCACTGCGACTGCCGCCGATCCCGTACCTGCTCCCCATGGTATTCATGTGGTTGCTCGCCGTGGCCACCGTGGTGCGTCAGAACAACCTCGGCACGGCGCTGCTCCTATTCGGGATCTTCCTCGCCGTGCTCTACATGGCGACGGGGCGGCTGCTGTACGTCGTGGTGGGGCTGGCGGCGTTTGTCGTCGCCGTCTACTTGGCGTCCCACCTGTTCGGCCGGGTGGAGGTGCGCGTTGTGGACTGGCTCAACCCCTGGTCGGACCCAGGCGGCACCGGCTTCCAGCAGATCCAGTCCGACTTCGCCATGGCCTCCGGCGGTCTCCTCGGCGCCGGGCTCGGTCACGGCTACCCACAGTACATCCCGGTGGTCGAGACAGACTACGTCTTCGCGGTCATTGGCGAGGAACTGGGCCTGCTTGGTACGATCGGGGTACTGCTGCTTTACGCGGTGCTCGTTGGTCGGGGTTTTCTCATCGCACTGCGCGCCGAGCCGGGCTTCGTCAGGCTCCTGGCCGCTGGCCTCAGCACGATCCTCGCGCTGCAGACATTGATCATCCTCGGCGGAGTCCTGCGCCTCATTCCACTGACCGGGGTGACCCTGCCGTTCATCAGTGCCGGTGGAAGCTCGCTGCTGACGAACTTCGTGATCGTCGCGCTCCTCATGCGCGCGAGCGATCCCGGGTGGAGGAGAACGTGAGGCTGTTTGCCCGGTCGGGCGCCTTTGTCGCGGCGCTGCTCGTGGTCGGATATGGGCTTCTGACGACCCGCGCAACTGGTGAGGGACCGTGGCTCATCGTCATGGCCGCCGCGGCGGTGCTCCTCCTCATCAGTTTCTGGCCATCGATCCCACGCGGCACGCCCCAGTTCGAGCGCGCCGTCATCCGCTGTACCGTGCTGTTCCTGGTCGGTTTCATGGTGGTCGCCATCCAGCTCGTGCGGCTGCAGGTCGTCGATAGCACCGTGATCCTCGCGAAGAGTGGCATCGCGTCCGACGGAACCCTGATTGCCAATCCCCGCCAGGCCATCGAGGAAGCCAAGACGATTCGCGGACGTATCCTGGCTGCGGATGGGCAGGTCATCGCGGGCACCACCGTGAATCCAGACGGCTCCTGGGTGCGCACCTACGGTGACCCGGCGGCCACCTACCTTGCAGGCTTTTACTCCCCGCTGCTCTACGGCAAATCGGGGCTGGAGAATACCTTCGATGCCTACCTCACCGGCCAGAAGGGCGGCAACCCGGCCACCCAGTGGCTGGATGGCGTCCTTCACCGTACCAAACGGGGATACGACCTCACGCTGAGCATCAACCTGAATCTGCAGAAGCAGGCTCAGCAACTCCTCGGTACTCAGCAAGGGGCGATCGTGGTGATGAACGCGAAGACCGGCGCAATCGTCGCCATGGCGAGCTCTCCGGCATATGACCCTAGCCAGCTCCAGGCAGCTCCGGGGCCCAACTCTGACCAGGAGGTCGCAAAAGCCAAGGCGTACTGGTCGACCGTCAGTCAACAGACCAACTCCCCGCTCCTGCTGCGGCCGATTCAGGGGCTCTACGCGCCGGGGTCGATCTTCAAGACGGTTACGGCGTCCGCGGCTATCGAGACCGGCGTCGCGCAGCCGAGCACCGCCTATCGGGACGAGGGAAGTCTCGCCATCGATGGTCGAGTGATCCCGGAGCAGAACCGTCCGGATCCAAATCGCGTGAACTACACGCTGTCCGAGGCGTTCGGCTGGTCGCTCAACGTGGTCTACGCCCAGGTTGGCCTTCAGCTCGGTGCCACCCGCCTCGCGCAATACGCGCAGCGCTTCGGGATCGGGGGACCGATCCCCTTTGACCTCCCGGTGGCGGTGAGCCAGCTGGACGCGACGCCCAGCTTCCTGTCCACACAGAACGCCTTGGCCGACACCTCGTTTGGCCAGGGGCAGCTCCTCGTCACTCCACTCCAGATGGCGATGGTCGCCGGCGCCGTTGCCAACGGGGGCCGGATGATGGTTCCGTACCTCGTGCAGCGGATCAGCAGCTACACCGGCCAGACCCTACAGGAAACGCAGCCTCAGGTCTGGAAGAGCGCCATCTCGGCCCAGACCGCGACTGAGGTGCAGACCATGATGGTCCAGTCGGTCCAGCAAGGGTGGGCGAAGGATGCCGCGATTCCCGGCTACGTCGTGGGCGGTAAGACCGGGACGGCGGAGACCGGCACGCCTCAGCCGCATGCATGGTTCATCGGGTTTGCGGGCAAGCAGGCACCGGAGTACGTCGTTGCGGTGATCGTCGAGCATGGCGGCGAAGGGACCAAGGTGGCGTTGCCGATGGGCCGGGCGATGCTCCAGGCGGCGCTCGCCCTGCCGACCCCGTAGAGGCGTAAGCGCCGCGCGACCAAGTGTGACCCGATCCGGCAGGATGGCGCGCGGGCTGGGAAGCGGCACATTTCGCCGCGATCGCGGCGAACGGGCATACGTTCGCGCCCCTGCACACCCGGACAGAATTCCCGGCCGGCGCTCACGTGGCGCGGCGCGTTTTTGGCGTACGGACGCGGATCTTGGTATACTTGGTAGGTGTCGTCCGGTTCCTGGGAGCAGCGTGTGGAACTCACCCAATCCGCGTTCGAGCTGCTAGTCGCAGAGGCGCTTGACGAACTCCCCGGCGACATCCTGGGCGCCCTCGACAACGTCGAGGTCGTGGTCGAGGACGAGCCGACACCGTTGCAGCGCCGGCTGGTGAGCGCCGGCGGCGACCTCCTTGGGCTATACGAGGGCATACCGCTGACCGTGCGCACGTCGGCCTACGGAATGGTGACCCCGGACCGGATCACGATCTTCCGCCGGGCGATTCTGAGGTCGTCGCGAGACGCGGACGAGCTTCGTGCCATGGTCAAACACACGGTGCGCCACGAACTCGCGCACCACTTCGGCATCACGGACGATCGACTCCGTGAACTCGACCGTTACTAGGGCCGGCCAGTGGAGCGCGCGTGCAGCGACATCGACAGAGACCCTCCAGTCCAGAGGCGTCCTCGAAACCCGGGGTCATCGACACGCTCGGTGTCGCGTTCGCGTCGGTCAATCGCCGACCGTACCTGATCGTCTTGCCCGTGCTCGTGGACCTGTATCTGTGGCTTGGCGTCGGCGTGTCAGCCGGACCGCTCACCAATGCGCTCGTCGGATGGCTCAGTCACCAGCCGGGCGTGAATGCCAGCACGGTATCCACCATCAGTGACGCCGGTCAGCACTACGATCTCGTCTCGCTACTGGTGGTCAGCCTCCCGAGTCTGCTCGGCGAGCTGGGTCATGCGACGGTGGCGGGGTCGGGTCCCCGACTCTGGGTCTCGGGATTGCCCTGGTGGTCGATCGCAGCGCTGGGCGCCGCGCTGGTGGTGGTCGGCGTCGGAATCGGCATGCTCTACCTGACCACGGTCGGCTACCTGATCTCGGACCGACCGGCTTCGCTGCAACTCTGCCGCGATGCGATCCGAAACGCGATTCGGATGTTGGGGTTCGCGGTCCTGACCTTTCTGACCCTGCTGCTCCTGGCGACGCCCGCGCTGCTGTTCGGCGGCATCCTGCTGGCGCTCGGGGTCAACGTCGTGCCGATACTGGCGCTGCTCGCGTGGTTCGCCGTCATCTGGGTCTTCTTTCTGCTCTTTTTCGCACAGGACGCGATCGTGGTGTCAGAAGTCGGCCCGATGCAGGCGATGTTTCTCAGCTACAACGTTGTCCGTCGGAATGCCTGGACGACGGCTGGGTTCATTGCCGTCTACCTGGTGATCAGTACCGGGACGCCGCTGGCGCTCCGTATCTTCACCCAGACTCCGTGGGCCGTGCCGGCCGCGATGCTCGGGAACGCCTACGTCTCCACCGGACTCGTGGCCGCGTCGATGCTTTTCTACCGCGACCGCGTTCGACAGCTCATGCAAGGTGAAAGGTCCGCCCGTGGCTGAAGCGATCCTGACAAACCCGATCTACGATGCGTCGAGTATTCAGGTGCTCGAGGGGCTCGAGGCGGTCCGTCGCCGGCCCGGCATGTATATCGGCAGCACCGATGCCCGTGGCCTGCACCACCTGGTCTATGAGATCGTCGACAACAGTGTCGATGAGGCGCTTGGCGGGTACTGCGACCTGATCCTGGTGACCATCCACGCCGACGCGACGGTGACGGTTATCGACAATGGCCGTGGTATCCCCGTCGACGAGCACCCGAAGCTGGGGAAGTCGGCGCTCGAGGTGATCATGACCGTGCTGCACGCCGGCGGCAAGTTCGGTGGGGGCGGTTACAAGGTATCGGGAGGTCTCCACGGCGTCGGCGCGTCCGTGGTCAACGCGCTGTCCGAGTGGGTGGTCGTCGAGGTCCGCAAGGACGGGCTCGTGTATCAGCAGCGGTACGAGCGCGGCATCCCCGTCGCACCGGTCGACCTGGTGGCCGAGACGTCTCCCGACGACCACGGCACGACCACCCACTTCAAGGCGGACGAAACCATCTTCGATGCGCTGAACTATAACTTTGACGTCCTGTTGCAGCACTTCCGCGAGGCCGCCTACCTCACCAAAGGGCTAGCAATCACCTTCGTCGACGAGCGGTCCGACCGGGAAATGACCTTCTACTTCGACGGCGGTATCGTCTCGTTCGTGCGCCACCTCAACCGCAACAAGCAGGTGCTGCAGACGCGACCGTTCTCGGTGAGCCGCGAGATCAACGGCTGCATGGTCGAGGTCGCGCTCCAGTACAACGACGGCTACGCCGAATCGACACACACGTTTGCCAACAACATCAACACCGTCGACGGCGGCACCCACCTTACCGGCTTCAAGGCCGCGTTGACGCGAACGATGAACGACTACGCGCGGCGAAATGGGTTCCTCAAGGAGACCGACGAGAACCTCTCCGGTGAGGATATCCGGGAGGGACTGACGGCGATCGTCAGCGTCAAGCTCCCGGAACCTCAGTTCGAGGGTCAGACGAAGGGCAAGCTCGGCAACGCGGATATGGCCGGCATGGTGCAGCAGGTCGTCAACGACGCGTTGTCGACCTACCTGGATGAGAATCCGCAGCCCGCGCGCCGCATCATCGAGAAGTGCGTCAACGCCGCCCGGGCCCGCGAGGCGGCGCGGAAGGCTCGCGAGCTGGTCCAGCGGAAGGGGAGCCTCGACACGTTCAGCCTGCCCGGCAAGCTGGCGGACTGCAGCGAGCGGGATCCCGAACGCGCCGAGCTCTACATCGTCGAGGGCGACTCCGCGGGTGGCTCCGCCAAGCAGGGTCGCGACCGGCGGTTCCAGGCGGTGCTGCCGCTGCGCGGCAAGATCCTGAACGTCGAGAAGGCACGCCTCGATAAGATGCTGCAGAACGAGGAGATTCGCGCGCTGGTGACGGCGCTCGGCACCTCCATCGGCGACCAGTTCGATGGATCCAAGCTGCGTTACCACCGCGTGATCCTGATGACCGACGCGGACGTCGACGGCGCGCACATCCGCACGCTGCTGCTGACGTTCTTCTTCCGGCATCTCGAGGGGCTGATCGCTGACGGGCGGCTCTACATTGCCCAGCCGCCGCTCTATCGGCTGGAGAGCGGCAAGGAGCTCCACTACGTCTACTCGGACGAGCAGCGCGACGCGATTATGGCGGACAGCCCGAGCAAGAAGTGGGAGATCGTGCGCTACAAGGGCCTCGGCGAGATGAATCCCGAACAGCTGTGGGAAACCACGATGGCGCCAGAGCAGCGTACCCTGCTGCAGGTGTCGATCGAAGACGCCGTCACCGCCGACGAGACGTTCGACATGCTGATGGGCAACGCGGTGCCCCCGCGCAAGCGGTTCATCCAGACCCACGCCCGCGAAGTCCAGAACCTGGACGTCTGACCGCATATGAACGCAGCGAGGGCGCCGTTATCCGGCGCCCTCGCTGCGTCTCCTGGTCGCGGTTGCCTGTGGATGAATCGCCCCGGGCACCCGAACCCTGCGCCGGAGTGCGTGGCGGACGTGCGCGAGGGCACCACGGCTCGTCCGAGGAGGGATCATGGGCCCGCCCACAAGAGGCTCTGACCTCCAATTGGTCACACCGGTGGCGCTGGATGCCATGGGCGGTGACCATGCGCCGCGCGAACCGGTAGAGGCAGCCGTGCGCGCGGTTCGCGAACTCAACATCCCGGTCGCGCTCGTCGGACGGCAGTCCGAGATTGATGCCCTCATTCGGGCGCTCGGCGGTCCGTTTGACCGTCTGTCCGTCATCGACGCGCCCGAGGTCGTCGGGATGGGCGACCACGCCGTCGCCGCGGTGCGTCGAAAACCGAGCAACTCGATCAGCGTAGCGATGGAGGCCGTCCGCGACGGCACCGCGTGTGCCGCGGTCTCGGCCGGACACTCCGGTGCGGTCGTGGCGGCGGCGCTCTTCACGCTCGGTCGACTGCCGCACGTCGAGCGGCCCGCGATCGGCGTCGTCTTCCCCACCTTCTCTGGCGGACGTGTTCTGCTGATCGATGCTGGCGCGGTGGTAGACGCGCGTACCTCCCACCTGGTCCAGTTCGCGACGCTGGCGACGATCTATCTGCGTCACGTCGTGGGGGTCGAGCACCCGCGGGTCGGGCTGCTGAGCAACGGTGAGGAGCCGGGCAAGGGCAACTCCCTGGTCCGTGACACCTTTGCGCGGCTCAGCGTCGCGCGTGACGTCAACTTCATCGGGAATGTCGAGGGCAACGCCATCGCGTCGGGAACCGCCGACGCCGTGGTGTGCGACGGATTCACCGGCAACGTGGTTCTCAAGACCGCGGAGGGCGTCGTCGGCCTGGTCCAGGCAGGATTACGCGCGGAGCTGAGTGCGCGCTGGTACCGGAAGGTTCTCGCCGCTCCGATTCGGGGCTCACTGCGGCGGGCGGCCCGGCGACTGGACTACCGGGAATACGGAGGTGCACCGCTGCTCGGAGTCCGCGGCGTGGTCGTGATCGCCCACGGTCGCTCGGACAGCACCGCGATAAGAAACGCCATTGCCGGCGCCTATCTCGCGGCACGCAGCGACCTCATTGGCGCACTGGGACGGGGACTCGAGGCTGGCCATGCTGAGGAAGCGGACCAGGCCGACCATCCTCAGTGAGGGAGACAGCGCGGCCGCCACGATCTCGCGACGGCCGCCATGTCTGAGCGCCGCTACTCGTCCGAGCCGACGGCTCGCTTCAGCTGTGTCCCAGGCTTGAAGGTCGGGCTCTTGCGGGACGGAATCGTGATCCGCTCGCCAGTCTGGGGGTTGCGTCCTTCGCGCGAACCTCGCTCGCTGACGCGGAACGTGCCGAACCCGGTGATGGCGACTTCATCCCCCGTGGCGAGGGCGTCCTGGATGGCATCGAACGTGGCATTGACGACGGTGCCGACCTGGCTGTCCGGTTGCTGGACTTTGCGCGACACGGCCTTGACGAGGTCGCTCTTTCGCATGGTCTGATACTCCGATCGTTGGCCACGCGGGCCGCTTCACTCCGACCTGCTTTTCACTATAGCACGTATCGAACCACGATCAAGCGAGTAGGGCCGTACGTACGCCGGTTCAGTCTGCAGTCGGGCGCAATTCTTGCCGCCGACGTTGTCTGGCTGCCTCGAAGAGCAGCACCGAGCCGGCCACGGCCGCGTTCAGCGACTCCACGTCGCTACCCAGCGGAATGGAGACGCTTTCGGTGGCGAAAGCGCGGGCTGCGCCAGAAAGTCCGGACGCCTCGTTGCCGACGATGAGGCAGGAGGCCCTTCTCCAGTCCACGCTGTCGTAGACGACCGAGCCCCCTGCTTCCGCGGCCAGACGCTGGCCGCAGGAGACCATCGCCGGTTCTGGTCGGGTCCAGTCCAGCTGGCGCAGTGGCAGCCGGAAGTGCGCACCCATGCCCGCGCGTACCACCTTCGGTGCGAAGGGATCGGTCGTACCCGGCGCGACGAACACCGCGTGTGCACTTACAGCGGCGGCCGACCGGATCAACGTGCCGAGATTCCCCGGATCTCGGATCGCATCGACCACCAGGTAGAGCGGCTCCACGCCGGAGGGGATTGTGATCGGCAGTTCGGGAATCGGAAAGACGGCGATGAATCCCTGTGGTGTCTCGGTGTCCGCTAATGCCCGCATCACGACCGGCGTCACCCGTACCACCCGCGCGCCGCGGTTCTCGGCGTCGGCAACGCTCTGTACCGTGCTCGCGGACGCGTTGGCTGGATCGTGGAAGATCACGCGAGGCACAGCCCCCGCGGCGAGGGCGTCGGCAACCAGCCGCGGCCCCTCCACGAGAAAGGCCCGCTCCGAGGACCGCGCCGACCGGCGATGCAGCGAGCGGGCGTATTTGACCCACTGGTTGTGAACGCTCGAGATAACCGGTCCGACTGTCTCCACGACGTGGTCCGAGTCAGAGCGCCTGCTTGGCCACCTCGACCAGCTGGGCGAAGCCGGCAGCGTCGCGCACCGCGAGATCGGCGAGCATCTTACGATCGACCTCGACCCCAGCCTTGGAGAGGCCCTCGATGAACCGGCCGTAGGGCAAGCCATTCAGGCGGGAGCCCGCATTGATGCGGACAATCCAGAGTCGTCGCATGTCGCGCTTGCGGGCCTTGCGGTCGCGATACTGGTATTGCAGCGACCGCATGACGGCCTCGTTGGCGCGCTTGATCAGACGGCTCCGGGTGCCGCGGAAGCCGCGTGCGCGGTGGAGTAGCTTGTTGTGCCGGCGGCGTACCGTCACGCCGCGCTTGACGCGAACCATGTGATCTCTCCCTCGTCGGCCGCGGCGCGGCCTACAGGCCGTAGGGCAGCAACCGCCGGATGCGCCTGCGATTCGTCGGCCCGAGCTCGACCATCTTATCGAACGCCCGCTTGGTGCGGGGTGCCCGCCGGCGGCGGAAGTGGCTCTTCAGCCCATGCATGCGCATGATCTTTCCGGTGCCCGTGACCTTGAATCGACGCTTCGCGCTGCTCCGCGTCTTCTGCTTCGGCATTTATCCCTCTACCCTTACTGGCCCGCCGGAGGCGGCGGCGCTTCCGGTGTCTCCGCTGGGGGCTCATCGTCCGGGAGGTCGACCCGCGCGGCCCGGGTGGGGCTCAGCAGCATGACCATGGTGCGGCCCTCCATGTGCGGCGTCTGGTCGATCACGCTCACCGGTCCGAGCTGCTGGGCCATGCGCTCGAGCAGCCCTTGCCCGATGTCCTGGTGCGCTATCTCCCGACCACGGAACAGTACCGACACCTTGACCTTGTCGCCCGACTCCAGAAACCGCTGGGCCTGCCGACCCTTCGTCTCGAGGTCGTGGTCATCGATCTTGGGACGGAGCCGGACCTCCTTGACCTCCACGATCTTCTGGCGTTTGCGCGACTCGCGCTCTCGCCGGCTCTCCTCATACCGGAACTTCCCGTAGTCCATGAGCCGGCAAACTGGCGGCATCGCGTTGGGCTGGACTTCGACGAGATCCAGACCTCGCTCCCGAGCCATGTCGAGGGCGTCCCGGGTCCGGATGACGCCGACGTGCGTGCCACCCTCATCGATCAGCCGCACCTCGGGGATACGGATGCGCTCGTTGATCCGAATTGGTCTGCTGGTGCTGATGGATGCCTCCCAGACGTACAGAACCGCAGCAGCGACCACCGCGTGCTGCGGTTGAGGACTTCTCGTTGCGGTATCTTAGCACAGCCGTCTACCGGCCGCAATTTTCTGAACTCGGATGCGCCGACGAACAGGCCCGTTCATGCCGGCCGTCCGTAGACGGTCACGTCGCCCTGCTGGAACACGACGGGCCAGCCAAGCTGAGGGAGTCGCGCCAGCGACGCCGCGGGATAGGGTGGGCCGACGTTGCAGCCATCGACAGAGCCTCGCTCTTCTAGCGCTCCGACGAAGATGTAGGTCACGTGGTATCGATCGAGGACCTCTCGCGCCCGCGCTGAGGTCGGGTCCCGGTAGACCTGATTCACGTCCTGCTGCCGGGTCTGGATCTGCTGCAGCTGACTGTTACTGCCGTCGCGCCACTGGTACTCGTGGAAGTTCCAGCCGATCACCGTCGGGATACCCGTGGCCATCGACACCGGGTCCTGGGGCAGGCCGTCGGCCACGCCGTAAGAGCAACCGGGCGCCTCCAGCACCACGCTGTCCGACGGTGCGTGCACGGACAACCATGCGATCCCGGCTGCCTCGGCGGAGTCGGTCGAGCGCACGTAGGCTAGCCCGTCGATTCCCTGCCAGGACTGGAATCCAGCATCCCAGCGGTAAGTTGAAAGTGGTGGATAGAGCGCCGCGCCGACGACCAGTACCCCCACCAGCCCGCCGGAGATCCACGCGCTGGGTTTGCCCAGGCGTTCGGCGAGCAACTGCACCACCGACGGCAATGCGACCGCGGCGGCGATGGCGAACAGGGACCAGACCTGGAAATACACCTTGAACACGGTGTTCATCCGGTCGCCGAAGGCGTCCTGGAGAAAGAGGACTTCCGTAACCAGAATCAACGAGCATCCCAGCGCGAACAGCCAGCCCGGGATCCGGAGCGACTCCGGCAGCACGTCCCGCGCGAGCGCGGGGCCCAGGAACGCGGCGGGGAGTCCGAACAGGACGAGCGCGGGAAGACCGAGCAGATCGGCGACCAGGATAGTCCCACCGGCCACCGCCAGCACGGTCACGGTAGATGGCCGGCGACAACCAGGGAGCCGGATCCATGCAGTCCCAATCACGAGCAACGCCACCGTCAGGAAAAGTCCGTGGACGAGCAGGAGGGAGCCCAGCGAGGAGTGGGACCAGTCGACGATCCCGATGGTACGGACCAGCGTCCCAACGACCGGCAGGACGGCGATGCGCTCGGAGACGCCGGCATTGGACCCCACCGAGGGAACGTAGCGGATGGCGAATGGCAGCGCCGTGACGATCGCGGCGGCCAGCATGATCCCGAGCCGCGCGGCACGCTGGCGGAGGTCGAGGCCGCGCCTCAGGAAGAGGGCGCCGGCGCCGAGGACGAGCGCGGTTGGCATATCCCAGGAGTTGACGGCGTAGAGTGCTCCACCCACCGCGCCGACGGCCGCGAGGGGCAGGAGGTCGCCTCGCAGCCGGAAGTCGTCATCGCGATGGCGTAGGAGTCCCACACTCAACCCGATGGCCGAGATGAAGATCGGGATCGCCAGGACGTGCGGATGGAGATCCCCCAGGATGAACGAGAAAGCCGGGAACTCGTTGATCGTCTGGTGAGGTCCCGACGACCCCGGGATCCCGTTATCGACAATCACGCGAGACGCGCTCCATCCGACTCCCTCCCACCACGTGGCGGAGAGCGTTGCCTGCGGGCTATGGAGGAACTCCCACGGGGTCTTGAGGTTGCCCACGCCGACAAGGAAGAGGGGGCCGAGCAGCGCGGAGGCCGCGGTGCGCCAGCGCGCCCTGGCGCCCAACATCCGCGCCAGATTGGCAGCGGTTCCTGCGGCCGCCACCGAAGCAGAGGCGAAGAGGGTCGCCAGGCTGAGATTGAACGCCGCGCCGGCCGCAGTGCCTGAGAGGCGCGCGACCACGGCCATCATCAAGTAGCCCAGGTAGTAGTAGTTGATCGGCTGCCCGGCGAACCAGGGATCGGGTGGGGGGACGGCGCGGGCCCGAATCGAGCTGCTGAGGAACGCAAGATCCATGGGTTTCTCGGTGTAGGCGACCGCCGGATTGTAGCCGCGAAACACGACATACCCCAGGAAGAACACCAACCACGTAGCCTCGATGGCCAGGATCGCGCGCCACTCTCTGCGAAGGAACGCGTTGAACTCAGCTTGTCGGAAAATAAAGCTCCAGCCGACGGCACCTCCCGCGATCGTCGCGATGGCGATCACCGGGTTGATGAAGGGGATGAGGCCCACCGCGGCAGGCCACCAGGAGAGGATGACCGCGAACAGGAGCCCCAGAGGACGGGCCAAGCTCCAGCCGCGATCGGTCAGGCCCTCTGTCGCGAAGAACACGACCGGGAAGACGGCTGCCGCCAGCAGCGTGACCACGATGTACCACCGCAGCGCCTCGACAACGGACTGGGCGAACGTCACGGGCTGACACTCGCCGACGGCGCCGGCGGCAGGGCCGGGAACGGCACCACTTCGTAAACCGTCGTGTGACCTGACTTGAAGGCGACCTTCAGGTTGGTCCCGACCATCTTGTCGAATGCCGCCAGACCTTCCGGCGTCGCATAGTACTCGTCGGCTACGGAAATCCCGGCGAAATCCGGTGGCACCGTCCAGAGGCGCTCGACGTCGCCGACGATGATGTAGCGGACCCGATATTCCTGGAGCAATTGCAGTTTCAGGTTGGCGTCCGGCGCCGTGTAGAGCAGGCGGACATCGTGGAGGCGCTGGTCGATACCGGGCGAGTAGCGTTGCTGGCGCTCGTGCCGATCCCACCCGAGTACGTCCGGGAATCCGGTCGCCGCCGAGATACGCGACCCATTGCCGCGGTACGGTCCGACGCTGGCCTCGAGGAGGACCGGCAGGCCGGTGGCGTGCTGGCGCAGCCACATGATCGCGTCGTAGTCGCCGCTGAAGTCGATCGTCTGGCCGAGTGAGTTCGTGATGCTCGAGTGGCGCATCCAGGCGAGGCCGTCCAGCGAGGGTGCCGCCGGCGTACCGGACATCGTTTCGCTGAGGCGTGGGCCGGTGGCCAGAACCGGGTACGCCAGCCCTGCCATCACCAGGACCGCGCTCGCTGCCACTGCCAGGGATGCGAGGGGGAACCGACCGGCAGGTTGTCTGCTGTTGGCGCCGCTCGACCGACTCACCGGGCCGGCCACCACGCCCAGCGGCGCCCCGTCGTGCTCGCGGAAGGCTCGTTGCACCATCCACGCCAGACCGAGGCTCGCGGCAAGTGCGTAGAGTGTCCACCCCTCCATGTAGAACTTGAAGACGGTGTTCATCCGCTCCCATATCGAGCCGCTCAGATCGTCGACCACGTACAGGACGTCGGCAACCATCGTGACAACGGCTGCCCCTAAAACACACAGGCAGGCGAAGCCCGCCGCCGGTTGATCGCGAACGCGCAGCCAGAGCGCCATGGTCCCCATGATGACGGCGAGAAGAAAGGCTGTGGTGGGCCGAACCGGCGACAAGGCTCCGACCGCCATGGACCCGAGGATGCTCGCCGCCACTGCCCATCGCTGGCCGATCGTCGGTGAGATCGCCAGCGGTACCAGCCAGCCGAGCACCGCGCCCGCGAGGATCGCAATCGCAGCTGACGTCAGCAGTTGGACGAAGGTGTACGTGGACCAGTCCAACAACACCATCGACAGGGCGGACGCTGCGAGTCCGGCCGTCGCACCATAGCCCGCTCGGAGCGGGTCGGAGCGCTCAGCCGACCATCGGGCATGGACGAGAACCACGGCCGTTAGCACCAGCACCCCGAGATACAACCCGAAGTGTATGAAGTACTGGTTGATCGCCGTGCCCCACTGCGTCGGCTGCACGCCGCTCACCAGCGCGACGAATCTGGTGAAGAACGGGGCGAACAACACCCACGCGAGCGCGCCCACGACCGCGGCCCGGCAGACGGCCAGCGCGAGTCCCCGTAGACCCACGGGCCGGTGTCGCAGCGCGCCGTAGAGCAGGGCCGCGCCAACAACGAGCGCACCCAGCGGCAGGTCCCAGGAGTTCGTGATCGCGATACTGCCGAGCACGACACCTGTCGCACCCAACCAGATCCAGGAAGTCGTTCGCTCGGAACGGGCTCTCGCCGGTAGTGCGATCCAGGCGTAGCCCAGCGCCAGCAGCAGGACAGTAAGAGGCAGGACGATCACGTGAGGGTGAAGGTCGGCCCAGATCAGGCTGAAGTACGGAAACTCGGTGATAGCGCCGTCGACCACGCCGCGGCTCTGCCAGAAATCGACCGTCAGCGACCGGTGCTGAAGGACCTGTGTGGCCGCGTCCAGATTGCCGACCCCGAGATAGAGCAAGACACCGAGCAGCCCCGCCCCGATCTGCCAGCGCATCCGTTGGATGCGTAGCAGATGCGTGGCGAGCGCGGTGGAAAGGCTGAAGACCGCCGCGGCGAGAAGACCTCCAACCGTGGCGATCGCCAGTTGGAACGCGACCTCCGGGGTGATTCCCGTCAGCTTCCAGAGGAGCGCCACCATGTAGAAGCCGTAGTAGTAGTAGTTCATTACCCCGCCGGCGTACCAGGGATCGTATGGGGGGAAGGTCGCGCTGCGCGCGATGGCGCTGGTAAACGCCATCTCCATGGGCTTTTCGCCGCCAAAATAGGTCTGCCAGAGGTCGGGGTTGAGCGAACGAATGACCAGGAAGCCCAGAAACGTCAGCAGAAAGACGAGTTCGGCGGCCAGGACCAGGCGATGACGCGCGCGAGCCTCGCGGAGCGCGTCTGCCATTCGGTCGCGAAGGCCCCACCAGGCGACCGTTCCGACCAGCGCGACCCCGGCCACGATCGTCCAGACCGTGAATCGCGCCACGCCGAGGCTCACCGCGATCCACACGAGGTAGGCGACCGCCACCAGACCGATGAGGCGCGCCATACCCCAACCAAGATCGGGAAAGACTCGAAACAGCGAGAGCGCCAGCGGCAGCCCCGCGACACCGAGAATGACGAGTGCGATGATCCAGACGAGGATAGCGAGGATCTGGGTGTGGGTGACGGCGCTCGACCAGCCGAGGTCATGTGCGGCCGGAAGGGTGTCAACCGGCTGGTTCAGTGTGAGCGAGCTCGACGGCGCCGCCCTGGTCGGCGACCACGGCTGGGCCACTGCCGAGGCGAAACGGTCGTCCAACTGCTGAGCGGACAGCGTCGTCACTCTCTTGTAGATGCGCACCTCGGGGTGATCGTAGACGCGGAGGCTCTCGTCCGCCGACTGGTCGTTGAACTGGATTGGTCCCAGTCGCGGGTAATCGGTGCCGTCGTAAACGAGCTGGAAGCCCAGTTGGCCCGACTCCAGCAGCCGGTAGTACTCGGAGGTGACGGGGTAGCGCCACGGCAGACGTGGGATGGAGGACGACAGCCGGCTGCTGGACAGGATGACGTAGTCCGCCCGGCCCAAGTCCTTGGTAATGTAGTCCAGCGTTTGCTGGTTCGGACGATCGGCATACAGATCCATCGTCAAGACGTGGTAGGAGCTCTGATCCTGGCCCGCGAGCGGCAGCGGCAACGCGTCGTCCCAGTACTCCGCGGTAATGGTCGATCCGGAGGGGATATGCTCGTAGATCCACTGCGACGCGGCCACTCTCGTATGGGGCACGGTGTAGATCATGTCGAACGCCACCGCCCAGAGCGCCGTCTGTACGACCACGATCGCGACCAGCCCGACGGCGAGCAGGCGACGAATCGATCCTGGTGGCCGTCCTGAGACCAACCGCGCGAGCCAGGCTGCACCCAGGATGACGAGTGCCGGAATGATCGGCTCGAGGTAACGAAGGAACTTGGCCTCGGCCAGTGCGACCAGCGCGAAGTATGGCAGCACCCAGGCGAGCAGAAGCACGTCCGAGGCTTCCAGATCGCGAAACTGCCGTCGCAGAGCGACCGCGACGCCGATGATCGCGGCCAGTCCCAGTGCCGGTCCCAGTCCCCAGTGAACGAGGTTCTGCAGTTGGTAGACGACGGGGATCGTCCCAACGTACTGGCGTGTGTACGGTACGTCGAACCGGCCGGTAACGATCTGCCACTGAGTCTCCGCGTCGGTGATGAAGGGACCCGGGTCTAGCAGCGCGTACGGCTCAAAGACGGCGAACGTCACGGCTATCCCGGCGGCAGCTGCGGCGAGGTGCTTGATTTGATGCCACCCGGGGGGCCGCCAGTCCTGACCTGGCCGTGGCATCAGGACGGCTGCAAGCATGGGGAGCGTCAGCGTCGCGACGCTGACCTTGGTGGAAAGCGCCGCACCGATAGCAGTTCCGGCAAGTACCGCCCAGCGACGCCGGTCAGTCCGCCAGAGCTCGAGCGCCGCTAGCAGGGTGGCGGTCGCGAACAGCGTCACCCAGGCGTCCGTGGTCAGGAAATGGGCGAGCTGAATCACCATGACGCTGCAGGCGAGCAGCACGCCGGTGAGCACGGACGTCAGCCGGCCGTAGGCGTAGAGCGCATAGAGCATGGCAAGTGCAACCGTAGCGGTGTCGAGGAACGCAGTCAGGTAGCGGCCCACCGAGCCAATCGCCGCGTAGGTGCTGAGGTCGGTCCCGGCGATGTGGCCGGCTGCCCACGCAGCCAGATCCGTGATGTAGAGCGGCAGGCTGCCGTAGGCAAAGGACTGCGGTTGCCCCTTCGCGTCCACCGAGCGGGGGTTGAGCGGACTACGGGCGGGATCCAGCAGGATTCCGAGATCGTTGAGGCGCGGGGCGTGGATGCGATCGGTCAAGACGATGGCGATGAAGCGCTCGTCGGGCTGCAGGTACCAGCCGCTATCCCAGTCGTGACCGAAGTCGCGGAGACCGAATGCGGCCACCAGGATGAGCCCTGCGGCGGCGTAGAAGAGGAGTCTCCGGGGCAGCGGGGTGCTCATTTCCACCGAATCATAGCAACGGCACCAAAGCAGGACAATCGGTGGTTGACCGTCGTCGAGCCGGACTCCTATACTCGCTCCACCAACGCGGTCACGGCGGTGCCCGCCGGGCCCGTGCTCCCTGCATGAGGATGTCAACTATGAGGACCCTGAAAGTCATCGTCGGCGGCGAGGGCAACGTTGGGAAGACGTCCCTCATTCGCCAGTACGCTCGCGGCAAGTTCAGCGAGGCGCGCAACATCACGCTCGGCATCGACATCACGACGCAGGAGTTCTATGTCGACGGCGAAGACCTTCGCCTCGCGATTTGGGATATCGAAGGCCAAGCCGGCAATCGCCCGAACTTCTACATCGGGGCTCAGACCGTGATGCTGGTCTACGACGTGACCGAGCCGGGTTCCCTGCAGGCGCTGTTGGAGTGGCACGCCCGTTGTACCCGCTTTGCCCCCGCAGCGCCGGTGATCCTGGTGGGTAACAAGATCGATCTTGGACTCAGGTTCCCGCCGATCTGGGGGCGGGTGCTGGCCCATCACTTCGGCGGGCGCCACGGCTTCGTATCCGCCAAGTCCGGCGAGAACGTGGCGACGGCGTTCGACCTCCTTGCCCGCACCGCGGCGGCTCGAACGTCCGCATCGTACCGCTAGGCCCTCATGCCGGCGCGGATCGTTTTCCTGGGCACCCCGGATTTCGCCGTCCCTTCGCTGAGGGCTCTGGCTGCTGACACCCGGTTCGCCGTGCCGCTCGTCGTCTCCCAACCCGACCGTCCGTCCGGACGCGGCCGACGGCTTCAGCCTCCCCCGATCATGGTAGCGGCGGCTGAACTTGGCATTCCTGTCCTGCAGCCTGCCACGTTGCGCGCGTCGGAGGCGCTCGCGACGTTGGCGGCCGCCGCTGCGGACCTGTTCGTCGTAGTCGCGTACGGCGAGATTCTGCGCCGTGCGATCCTGGAGATGCCGCGAGCCGGCGTGCTCAACGTGCATCCCTCGCTGCTTCCTCGCTACCGCGGCTCCTCGCCAATCCCGGCCGCAATCCTCAACGGTGACGCTGAGACCGGAGTGTCGGTCATCAAGCTCGTGCGTGCCCTCGACGCGGGGCCGATCCTCCGCCAGGACGTGGTCAAGCTCTCGGGTAACGAGACGGCCGGTGTGTTGAGTCGACAGCTAGCGATTTTGGCGGCGGATAGCCTGCCGGCCACGGTCGACGGCTGGCTATCCGGACGCATCACGCCGCGGCTTCAGGACGACGCCCTGGCGAGCTACACGCGAGAGCTCACCAGGGACGACGGGCGCATCGATTGGGCTGCGAGTGCGCTGTCTATCGAACGCCTGGTGCGCGCGATGCATCCATGGCCGGCCGCCTGGACCATGCTTGCCGGGAAGCGAATGATCCTACTCGAGAGCCACATATCCCAAAAGCAGCCACAGCTAATCCCAGGAACGATCATCCCGCTACCGGACGTGCCCGCAGTCGCCGCCCAGGACGGCCTGGTCTATCTCGAGCGTGTCAAGCTCGAGGGGAGATCGGAGATCAGCGGCGCCGACTGGCTACGCGGCGCGCACCTACCTCCCAATGCACGGTTCGACGCGCCATGAGCGGCTTCCTGCGTGCCATGGTCGGCGACGACTTAGCTTGGCGGGTGCGGAATCCCGACCCGAAATGAACGAACCGTGGTGTCCGCGGCATCTTTCGTGTACGCGACCCAGGCGGCAACCCGCGAGACGGTGCTGGAGTCTGTCGGGGTCGTGGGTTGGGCGAGTGAGGAGGAGCCGGAGCCGGATAACGCGTGGAAAGCAGTTGACATAATCCTGTCACCACTGCGTAGCACCGGTCCTGGGCGCGACCGGCGCACTCAGCTGGGGATTCGAGAGCGGCACGGCCAGACGATAATGACTCGCAGGTATTTCCACCAGCGCGAGGATCTGGACGCACCGATCTCCAGGTTCGCCGATGTTGAATCTGGCTCGGCAATTGACCCCGTGCCGGGGCGGTTTCCCAGATGTTCGTCGCCCCGGCCGGGAGGTTCCAGTAGACCAGGCCGAGCAGCAGATACTCGGACGTCGCCACGATGTAGCCGAGCAGCCAGGCGCAGCCGGTGTCTCGCAGCTGCGGGACCAACCGGGGAGACGGCGGGCTCCGGTGTCGCTCGAGCCTCCGGCGCACGGCCCCAATTCACGACTGCCTCATGTCTCCCGCAAACGCGTCGCGGCGATGGCATGTGACATGCCTGCCTGCCGGGACTCGCTACGGCGCCCGTTCGTCGCGTCCAACTACTTCGACCAGCCGAGCCAATGGGAGCCGATGAGATTTGGCCGCGCACCAGGGCTACGAGCGGAATCCACGGTTCGGCGGCCGCGCCTGACAGGAGCACCGCGTCGTGCCGGTCCGTCTCCAGAATCGCCGTGGTGTACGGCCGCGCTTATTCGCCACCCAACACGGCCGTTCACGCCGCTGCCGTCACCAGCTCCGGAGGTGGTATCGCCAGGATCGCCCGAACTTCCACCTCAGAGCATCGCTGAAGCCGTTGATGCGCATAAGTATAGTTATCCGCAACGTCTCGATGTTGCATGCAGGACGAGGAAACGGAGCCCAGATCAGAGCTCGTGCACACTACCCCCGCGCACATCCCCGTCAGGACGGTCCCGCAATATTTGGAGACGGCACGCTGCCATCCTGTCTCTGCCTCTCCGGCCAGGGCAGCGGCAGCTCGGGGCGGGCAAACCTCCCTTCGGCCCAACCCACGCCGCCAGACGCAATTCCGGCCTGGAGAAGCGGCTGGCGGCTGACCGGGCCTTCCTCCGTCAAAGCCGGACCCAGTCTCGGCCGCGCTCTGGTCCGGCCCCTTGCCGACGTGCTCGCACTGCTCCTGAACGCCCGTCCCGGCCAACCGGCACACAGACCCACGCTGGTCGACCGTTGAGGTACCAGGACCTAAATCCATGACTCTGTAATGAAAATGTGACGCCCGACTCATCGAAACGTGTTACGGTCGACACACGCCGCGCCGTAACCTCGGCGTAGCGGTGACTCGTCGACGTCTGGTATGGAGCCTGCTCGGCGGGCGGAAGGTAGGCCGACGGTGCCCGGATGGCGCGGCAGAGGAGGCGCTGCCCACCGTTGGCCCGAAGCAGTTCGTGCCTGCGCCAGCCGCTGCCGATCAGGTATCCCGCGGAGCCGCGCGGCTCCCCCGGCGAGCATGACCGGAAGCGGCAGCGAAGACCGCCACGGCGCGCGTGCCGCGGCGCCTGGGAATCGAAGGGAGAAATGCGTGGCTCGCTACGTACGCGTGCTCATGGGCCTGGCGCTGTTCCTGGCCCTCGCCGCGGCCCTCGGGCCGGGTGCCCAGGCGGCGGGAGTGACGAACACCTTCACCAACAACGCCGGGATCACCATCCCTGCAGCGCAAGGAACAGCGACCCCCTTCCCGTCGACGATTACCGTTCCCTCCGGGTTGGGCAAGGTCGCCAGTATCACAGCGACCATAACTGGGCTAACCGACCCCTCCCCCACCAAGCTGGCAATTAGCCTGACCGCGCCGGATAACACCACGTTCGTGTGGCTGATGGCTCAAGCCGGCGGCACCACCGCCGTCTCCAACGTCAACCTGACCTTCGCCGGAGACCCCACAGCCAGTACGCTGGTGCCCACCCCAATCGTCTCGGGGACCTACGCCCCATCCGATTACGGCCACGCCGGTGGTGCCCTAACCGCGCCCGGCATGTCAACCTTTGTCGGGCAAAACGTCAGCGGCACGTGGAAACTCGGCGTTTCGCGAATCCTTGCTAACGCGACGTCCGCCGGAAGCATCGCCAGCTGGAGTCTGACGATCACGTCCGCTGCACCCGCGTCGGTCACGCTGGCGCCGGGTAACACCAGCGCCACCGTCGGGACCTCCGTGACCGAGACGGCCACCGTGAAGGACGCGGCCGGCAATCTCGTGGCCGACGGCACCCCCGTCGCGTGGACGATCACCACCGCGGGGACGACCACCATCAGCCACCAGGACGCGACCACCACCAACGGCCTGGCGGTGCTGACCTACACCAACACCACGGCCGGCGCGGATACGGTCACCGTGGTCGCCGGCACCGCCCCGGACACCGCCACGGTGTCGGCCACCGTGACC
>Ga0307373_10004272_pt1 | contig 24200 bp, 25 predicted proteins | sample OX2MG_FD_202534 | JGI IMG/M metagenome (GOLD analysis project Ga0307373, IMG submission 202534) | Soil microbial communities from Risofladan, Vaasa, Finland - OX-2 | ecosystem: Environmental > Terrestrial > Soil > Coastal area > Acid sulfate soil | place: Finland: Risofladan, Vaasa | collected... | reverse complement strand
AGAGATACGTGTCTCGATCCGCGATCTACGTGATGCCGGCGAGGCCGATCTTTCGCTGAAAGCACTCGCACAAAAGGAATTCACTACGCTCCGGCTGCATCAGCACGACGGACGCTATGGGATTCTGCTCCTCGTTCTTTACCACGAGCGAAAGTTTTATGTCTATGGCGATGAGGGCGTGCATAGCCGAATCCATCCCGAAGCGTGGGAGGATGTGGCACGCACGCTCAATAAGCATTTCGCCGCCGGCGCGTACGAAGCCGGACTTACGGAAGCGGTCAAAAAGATCGAGCATCATTTGAAAGGGAAGCTGCCGAAACCTGCCGCGCATACCCACCATGGGAACGAGGAAGTGGCCATGAGATAGACGGATTTCATTGGGCGTAAACTTTTGTTCTATCGTGCAATGAACGCCGATGAAATGTTTCTCAAGCCTTCCAGAATAGCACTCGCACAAATTGCGCCGTTCCTGGGCGATATAAAGCGGAACGTTGAACTTCATGCCGCGTGGTGCGAGCGCGCCATCGAGCGCGGTGCGAATGCTATTATTTTCCCAGAGCTTTCTCTCACCGGCTACACATTGCGCGATCTCAATTTTGAGTGTGCGCTCCAAATGGATGCGGAAGTTCTGGCTCCGCTTAAAAAATTAAGCAAAAGAATTACTATTGTCGCCGGCGCAGTCGAAGCGGATGCGCGTGGAGCTGTCTATAATTCAGCGTTGCTTTTTGAGAATGGGGAAGTAAAGCATACGCACCGGAAAGTTTATCCTCCCACATACGGGATTTTCGAAGAGGGCCGGTATTTCTCCAAAGGGAGCAGCGCCAGCTCCTTTGTATCGGACCGGATGGGACAAATTGGACTTCTGGTGTGTGAGGATTTATGGCATCCGGCACTCCCCTATATTCAGGCTTTGAAGGGAGCACAGCTTCTTATTACGATTGCCGCCAGCCCCACGCGGCTGGATAGTGGAGAAGAGGCGGGACATTCCAGCGTGCCGGAGAATTACACAATTAATCGCGAGCACCATGCAGCCTACGCGCGGCTTTTGGGGTGCTATGTCATCTTTGTGAACCGTGTTGGCGTGGAAGATGGCGTAAACTTTTGGGGTGGTTCGGAAGCCGTCGCGCCTTCGGGAGAGACGATTGTGCGCGGGAAATTTTTCGATGAAGACTTAGTCATCGCCGAAATCGATCCCGGGCAAGTACGTCAAGCGCGGCAGCGCTCGCGCCATTTCCTCGATGACGATCCGCTGCTTACGCAACATCTTCTCGCGTGCCTGATTGGCATGGAGGTAGTTCCCATCGCGCCCGACGCGACCGGCGGTTAATCCTTCACCGACTCTTCCGCCTCTCCGCCTTCCTCGACGATATTGCCCGTGGTAAAGAGAATGCCCTGAAGGATTTCGCGCCAGTGCGGCGATGCGCGGAGCAGGAACTCCAAGTCCATTCCGAAATGCTTAAACTCCTCTTTCTGGGCGCTTCGCATGATGGCTTTCGCGACCGTGTCCTTTTCGACGGCCATGCGCTGCTCGTACCATCCGATGGCCTCGGCTTCTTCAATGAGCGAGGTAATCATTCGTGCGAAGGTACGTGTTTTTGCCGGGAGTTCGTTCGGTGGTTCGTGGTATTGTGTGGTAGCCATAATTGTATTTGGTGAGTTTTCGGTCATCTGAAACTCCTCTGCTCAAAATTCGTTCTCTATGGCTATGGAAAACTTTGCAAATCCCGTTTATTCGTTCACTCCGGAAGCTCTGACGCTCGTCGGCGAGGCCCGCCTTGCTTATATCCGCAAGGTCTATTCGTACTTCGCCATTGCCGTCGCCAGCGCGATTGCCGGGACGCTCATCGCGATGAATACCGGCCTCGCGTTTTCCTTCGCGAATGCGCCGATCATCGGCATTGCCGCTTTCTTTGGATCGATTTGGTTTGCTTCGCGGAGTGCGAATAATCCCTCGCGCGCAGTGCCGACGCTCTCTGTCGCGACGTTCGTGAGCGGCCTTTTCGTCGCGCCGATGCTCTATGCGATCGCGCACGGCTACATTCGCGGCACCAGCACCGGGACGATTTACGACGCGCTGCTCCTCTCCGGGTCGATCTTCGGCGGCCTTACGCTTTACACGTTCGTTTCGAAGAAGGATTTCAGCTACCTTGGGGCGAGCCTGACGATCGGACTCTTTATGCTGATCGGCATCATGGTCATCAATTTCTTCGTCCAATCGACGACCCTCGATCTGGGGCTTTCAATCGTCGGCGTCATTATTTTTTCGGGATTTATCCTTGTCGATACCTCGCGCATTCTTCGCCGCGCGCATGAGGTGCCGCCCACGCTTGCGGCGCTCAGCCTCTATCTCGATTTCCTGAATTTATTCCTTATGCTGCTCACCGTCATGAGCGGTGGGCGGGGAAGGAAATAAGAATTGTCATCATTCTCATTCGAGTGATGTGCGCTGTCATTCCCGCGAACGAGGGAATACAGATTTGGGCCTGTTTTCACATTCTACCTCGTACTTACATTTTTAGAGAACTATTTTTAGAGAACTTATGAAGCACCCATTCTTAATCACATCGGTTTTACTTTGTGCATTTTGTTTTGCTTCGGTTGCCACTGCGCAGGATGGCGCCGTTGACGCACAGAGGATGGCTAGCTCGCCCGGTCCTTCAATCGGCATCGAGGGCGGCTTAGGCCAATACACCCAGGTTGGTTGGATGGTATCCTCTTACGGACATCTGTCACCGAACGGGAATGGCACTGGCTTTACCGGAAGCTTATTCTTTGACTTACCAATTAGCCGAGATTTTTACGCTGGCCTCAAAGCCGGACTCGATTTTGTGAATACACCACCGCGCACCCCGCCTGGTTTTGACATTTCCACCGGTGTCGTTGATGCCGAGAAATTAACGCTCCTGAAATTCGAACCATACATCCAATATCAAATTTTGCATTCTTCCCTATTTATACAAGGTGGAGTTGGGATTTCCGATCCACTCTCAATCGTTATTACGGAGGTTTATGGCGGCGCTTCGGGGACTTTTACAAATAATAACAAAGCCTTGCTGTTCTCTGGAATGATAGCCGTTGGCTATAATTTCGATGTATCGAGCTTCACGATTGCGCCAATTGTGACCTACGACCATTTTATAAATATCAATCAAATCGAAGACTATAATTGGAATTTCAACTCGATTAAGTACGCGCTGGGGGTGAAATACAATCTCCATTGATAGCATTCCATGACGAGCGAGCCTGGATTCCCGCCTTTGCGGGAATGACAGTCATGAGCCTTCGATTTTTTAAGTTGAGTTCCACAACGCTCCGCTCCTCTGGTGTCGTATTTTTGTAGCAATGGCAGAATACAAAAACATCCTTCTCACCCGCGATGGCTTCGTCGCGACCATCCAACTTAGCCGCCCGAAAGCACTAAACGCGCTCAATATCGAGCTGATGACCGAGCTGGTCGATTGCCTGGAATCACTCGATCAGGACGCGGACGTTCGCGCGATTGTGCTCACCGGCAGCGAGCGCGCGTTCGCCGCCGGCGCGGACATTAAAGAAATGGCTGATGCCTCAGCGGTCGAGATGCTGGCGCGCGATCAATTCGCGCGATGGGATCGAATCCGCAAGATCAAGAAACCCATTGTTGCCGCCGTCTCCGGCTTTGTGCTCGGCGGTGGCTGCGAGTTGATGATGCATTGCGATATTATCATCGCGAGCGAAACCGCGCGAATCGGCCAGCCGGAAATCCTGATCGGCGTGATGCCCGGCGCAGGTGGCACCCAGCGGCTCACCCGGGCCGTCGGCAAAGGGCTGGCGATGGAAATGATATTGACTGGTCGCCAAATTACCGCGGAGGAAGCTCTGAAAGCGGGACTCGTGCAAAAAGTCGTTCCGGTAGAATTTTATCTTGAAGAAGCGCAGCGTGTGGCTCGGGAAATTTCCGAGCGGCCGCCAATTGCTGTTCGTCTCGCAAAAGAGGCAATCTTAAAATCCTTCGACACGACGATTGAAATGGGCCTGGAATATGAGCGCAAGAATTTCTATCTCCTCTTCGCTACTGAAGATATGCGCGAGGGGATGTCGGCGTTTATCGAAAAGCGGAAGGCGGAATGGAAAGGGAAATAAGTTATGAATGATCATCAAACCATTCTTCGTCACTTTTCCTTCGGCATTCACTGAACCATCCGAAAACCTCTAAATATCCTCAATGGACTCCGGCAATTGGATGTGTAGCATTAAGGGATGGATTTTTCTCCCGCCGTTGTTTGAAGTCCCAATCAATCCTACGACATGCCGAAAATCACCATTGACGGAAGAGAACTCGAAGCGCAGGCGGGGCAAACGATCATTCAGGTCGCGCTCGATAATGGGATCGACATCCCACATTTTTGCTGGCATCCGGCGCTGACCGTTGCGGGGAATTGCCGCATGTGTCTGGTCGAAGTCGAAAAGATGGGGAAATTGCAGATTGCATGCGCCACGCCGGTCGCGGAGGGTATGGTCGTGAAGTCGCTTTCGGACAAATCCCTCGAGGGCCGCGAGGACGTGATGGAATTTCTCCTCATTAATCATCCGCTCGATTGCCCGATCTGCGACGAAGCCGGGCAATGCAAGCTGCAGGACTATGCCTTCGAGCATTCGCGCGGTGTCTCGCGGTTCGTGGAAGCAAAAGTTCACAAAGCGAAGCGCGTTCCGTTTGGACCGCAAGTCCTTTTCGATGCCGAACGCTGCATTTCCTGTTCGCGGTGCATTCGCTTCGCGGATGAAATCGCCCAGCAGCCAGTTTTAACATTCGTCAATCGCGGCGATCACGTCACGATCGTTTCGAATCCCGACATGGGCTTCGACAATAATATGTCGATGAATGTGATCGATATTTGTCCGGTGGGCGCGCTCACGAGCCACGATTTTCGGTTCAAGGCGCGCGTGTGGGATATGTCGTTTACGGAATCGATTTGTCCCGGCTGTTCGCGTGGCTGCAACATTCGCGTGGGCGTTCGCAATAATGTGATCGAACGGCTTGAACCGCGCAATAATCCGAACGTCAATACGTATTGGATGTGCGATCATGGGCGGCTCACGGCGTACCCTCCTGTCAATGAAGACCGCATCAGCGGCCCTCGCATGAAGGATGGGAATGGTGTCCAGCAATCAACAGATTACGATTCCGCCGCGCGCCGCACCGCGCAGGAACTTTCGAAATATCACAAGGATGAAGTGCTGATTCTCGGCTCCGCGCATGCGACGGTCGAGGATAATTACGCGATGGCAAAACTCGCGCGAGAGAAATTTGGAAAGCATTCGATTTCATTCATTCCGCATTTTTCCGGGCAAGATGAGCGTCTGCTTCTCAAAGCCGATAAAACTCCGAACGCACTCGGCGCGACGCTCGCCGGCGCGGTGGCCGACGAGCATTATCAACATATTCATGGCGAGCGTGCTGGCGAACAAACCGTGCTCGAATTACTCCGATCGCGGAAAATCAAAGCTGTTTTCGCACTCGCGGATGATTTTCTTGCCGATCCTCAATTATTGGAAGCATTTGAAGATGTGGAATTCTTTGCGAGCGAAGCTTCGAACGAAAGCGTAACTTCTCGCCGCGCCGATGTCGTATTTCCCGCTTCACAATGGGCGGAGCGCGATGGTGTGTTTGTCAATTTCGATGGCTGGGCGCAGCAACTTCGTCCGGCGGTGACAACGGAATATTATATGCGTGGCCGGGATATGCTCCACATGTCGCGCTTAGACCGCTTCGGCTCGCCCTACGATAAATGGGCGCGCGGCAACAAACGCGATGCGCGTGAGGGATGGCGCTTCGTTCAACTCGTTTCGAATGAACTTGGGCTTGATTGGAAATATCTCCATACCGAAAATTTGTTCGATGAGATTGCCGGACTCATTCCCGAATTCAAGGGAATGACGTATGAATCTCTCGGCAATCTCGGGCAGCCCATCGCGGATGGCCGCGTGAAGGCGGCTCCGGTAAAACCGATCTACGAGGAAGTTTATCAATCTTCCACCGAGCGAATCGAGAGCGTGGGGAGCGTAATATTATAAATAACATGCAGTATTTAGGCACTCTTTGAGGAAAGACCTTCTCTCCACGGAGCATCTTCCGGTCGAGACCGCCCTTCGCTTACTCGATCGAAGTGATTATTATTTAGACCTTCTAAAAAAGCCGGGCCCGTTTCAAAAATCGAAACTTCTCGAAGGGCGAACAATCGCAAATCTCTTTTTCGAGCCATCGACGCGCACTCGCACTTCGTTCGAGCTTGCGGAACGCCGGCTTGGCGCGGATGTCGTTACGCTCACGCCAGCGGTAAGCAGTTTAAGCAAGGGCGAATCGATTTTAGATACGATTCTCGTGCTCGAAGCGATGAAAGTCGACGCGTTTGTCGTCCGTCATAACGTGTCCGGTGTTCCACAATTTTTATCGGAGCGATTGCCGGAATATGTGCATGTCATCAACGCCGGCGATGGCGTTCACGAGCATCCTACGCAAGCCTTACTCGATGCTGCCGAACTGCGAGCAGCTCTCGGCGACCTCAAGGGTAAACGCGTCGCAATCGTTGGCGATATTTTGCATTCCCGCGTGGCGCGCTCGAATGCATGGCTGCTGAAGAAATTGGGCGCACATATTACTTTCGTCGCGCCGGAAACGCTCATGCCGCGCGAAACTCGCGATGTGTTCGGCATCGAGACCACGCACGATCTTGACGATGTTTTAAATTCCGCCGATGCGATCATGATGCTCCGAATCCAAATGGAACGTCAGGCTCGCGGATTCTTTCCAGGCATCGAAGAATATCGCGCGCTCTTTGGCATGACACCGGAGCGCATGGCGCGTTCAAAAGCCGTCATTCTGCATCCCGGCCCGATCAATCATGGCATCGAACTCGAAAGCGAAACAGTATATGGCGAACGTTCGCTTGTTTTGCGACAAGTGAAACGCGGGGTGGCGATGCGGATGGCGGTACTGGAGTGGATATTCAATTAAAAAAATTACAAATTAAGAGTTAAGAATGAACATCGTTCTTCATAACGCGCATCTCATTGACGTATCGCTCAAGCTCTCGCGGAAGCTTGATGGATCCGGTGTCGATCTCGAAATACGCGATGGAATTATTTCCCGCATTGGAAAAGATCTGAAATCCGATTTTGAATCGCGTGATCTTACCGGAGCCATCGTCGTGCCCGGGTTTTTCGATATGCACGTTCATTTGCGCGAACCGGGACAAGAACATAAGGAGACGATCGAAACGGGACTTGATGCCGCAATGGCCGGAGGCTTCACCGGCGTTTGTTGTATGCCGAATACCGAGCCGCCGATTTCCGATCCGTTTGTCGTAAGCTATATTAAGGAAAAAGCCGCAGGACATCTCGTTGATCTTGCAATTTGCGGGACGATGACGAAAGATCGCAAAGGCGAAGAGCTTGCGCCAATGGCTGCGCTCGCAAAGGCTGGTGTGCGAATGATCTCCGACGATGGCGCGGCCGTTCGTAGTGCCGAAGTCATGCGCCGCGTTTTCGAATATGCGAAGATGTTCGATCTGCTCGTGACGCAGCATTGCGAAGAGCATTCCATGACGGTGGGCGCGGCAATGAACGAAGGCCGAATCTCTACAAAGCTCGGGCTTCCCGGCTGGCCCAGCGTAGCCGAAGAGATTATTATTGCGCGCGATATTTTGCTTGCGGAGTATGTGGGCGGTGTTCGTTATCACGTCGCGCATGTGAGCACCAAAGGCGGAGTGCGTCTCATTCGGGAAGCGAAAGCGCGCGGGCTTGCCGTTTCCTGCGAAGTCACGCCGCATCATTTCACTCTCACCGAGGAAGCCATCGAGCAGCATGGCACGATGGCCAAGATGTGCCCGCCGCTCCGCACACAAGAGGATATTGATGCGATCATCGAAGGCTTGCGCGATGGAACGATAGATTGCATCGCCACCGATCACGCCCCACATGCCGCACAGGAAAAGGAGACCGATATGGTCAGCGCGGCGGTGGGCATTATCGGCCTCGAAACCGCCATTCCGCTCGGCCTGACGCACCTCGTCAATGTGGGACATCTCACGTTCGCACAATATGTCGAATGCTGCTCGACAAACCCGCGCAGGTTGTTGGGCCTTCCGAAAATTCAAATCAAAGAAGGAGAGCCGGCGAATCTCACCATTTTCGATCCACAGAAGAAGTGGAAATTTTCGGAGTCGGATATTCGCTCGAAATCGAGGAATACGCCGTTCATTGGCAGGGAATTGACGGGGAGAGTAATCGGCGCCATTAATCGAACGCAGATGCATTGGCAAGCATAGAGGTATTGGGTTTGTGGGAACAATTCATTGCGTTCATTTGTATTAAGACTCAATCTTAATAAGCTGATGAACGCTACCGCATCCGCCGCTCGAAAAAAGCAAACGCCCGCCGCCCGGACCACCGGAATTCGGCGCGACGCGATGAAGCCGCACGAGCATTTCCGCAAGTTTTTGCAGGAAGGGCAGTACCGCATCACCCCGGAGCGATTCGATGTGCTGGATGCCGTGCTCGCCTGGAACGACCACTTCGACGCCGACAATCTTTTTATTTATCTCAAAAACAACGGCTCGAAAGTTTCGCGCGCTACGGTCTATAAGACGCTTTCGCTACTGCACGAGTGCGGCCTCGTTTCGCGATACCGGTTCTCGCAGGGCCACGCGCAATACGAGAAAACCACCGACCGCCCACACCACGATCACATGGTCTGCACCAAGTGCGGGAAGATCGTGGAATTCGAGAACGCGCGCGTCGAGCGATTGCAGGACGATGCCTGCGCGCAGTTCGGATTTACTCCGATGTACCATTCGTTTCAGATTTTCGGAATTTGCCTCGAATGCCGTACCGTGGGAACGAATACGCGTGCCCATTCGGTGCAGCCGCAGGCCGTGACCGGCTCTCCCGGTTCGAACGGCGTACTGCCGCTCGAAAAAATCCGGGAGCAGCACCGGGAGTGATTAACTACTGGATTCCCGCATTCGCGGGAATGACGGGTACATTCTATTTTATGCGCTTCGCGCTATCACCCATCCGTTTATCATTCCCGCGAATGCGGGAATCCAGGCAGGTATGCTTAGTAGAATTTTGATTTTTTTTCTTTGAATGATCGCTACGAAAAAAGTTATTTCCGTGCTTTTCTTCGCCGTTCTTTTCCTTCCGGCTTTTGCCGCCGCTCAGATCACGGCTCCCACGCCCATCAGCGATACCGCGAAGCGAGTGGATACAACGAAGAAAACGGTCTTTACGCTACGGACGGTCGGCATGGCGCCCGTTTATCTCTTCGAGATGAACGACAACGCAAAGATCGACGCCGCGCATCAATTTCCCGGCGCGCGTCCACTGCCCGATTCGTGCTATTATCACGGCGAGAGGCATCTCAAAAATATTCGCCAACTTACGTTCGAAGGCGTGAACACGCGCCCGGCTATTAGTCCGGATGACCGGTATCTTGCCTTTCAGTCGCATGGCATCAAGCCCAATTCCTGCGACCAGATTTATCGAATGCCGCTTACGGGCGTCCCGGCCGGGCGTATCTCTTCCGGCCAGGGCCGGGCCACGGGTGCCGAGTTTCTTTCGGATGACGAGATCCTTTTTAGTTCCACCCAGGCGGTGAATGGCGGCTCGTGCCCAAAGGAGAAGAAAACATTCGAAAAGGGGAGCGATCTTTATATTGCGGACACCGATGGGAAAAATATTCGGCGCCTGACGAGCGATTCTGCCCATTTCAGCGGCGGTGCCTCGGTTTCCGCCAATGGAAAACTCATCATCTTCACGAACACGCGCACCGGCAGTGCCGAGTTGTTCTCCATGAGGCGGGATGGCGATGGCAGTACGCAGCGGACATACGACGACGCTTCTCATGTCGATGCCTCCTATTCGCCGAACGGGAACGACATTGTTTTTTGCGAATCGAATCCGAATAACCCCGCCGAAGCTGGGATATACGTGATGACGGCCGAAGGAAGGGATGTGCGTCAGGTTACGCATCTTGGCGGCACGAACTGTAATCCCTGCTGGGTGCCGGATGGCGAACATGTCGTCTTCTCCTCGAATTATCTCGATCCAAGCGGCAAAGCGTTCGATCTATTTATGATAAAGAGGGACGGGACCGGCCTCGAACGGCTCACCTATGGCGGGGGATTCAATGGGTTCCCAGTGTTCACGCGCGATGGCAATCAGCTTGTGTTCTGCTCCTCGCGCAACGCCACGCATCCCGGCGATGTAAATATGTTTGCCGCGGACTGGGCGCAATAACTCTTCTTCCTGACAAATTTTTCAAACACACCCCTTTTTCGCGATGCTTTTTCAACTAAGACAAAGACTAAGACTCAATCTTAATAACGTTTTCCCCCTTGTGCTATTCCTGACCGGCACGCTTCCGGCGTTCGCGCAATCGACCGAGGATACAACGGCGCCAGCCGCTACCACACCGCTTCAAACGTTCATCAACCAAACGCACATCGGCGGATATGGGGAGATCACCTATAAAGATCCGAATTACGGTGACGTGCCGCGGCTCAATATTCCGCGCATGGTAACCTTCATCGAGCACGATTTCAGCGCGCAATGGGAATTTAAATCGGAGCTCGAACTCGAAAACGTGAAGCTCGAACGCGGCGCGGGCGGTGAGATCGAGTACGAGCAGGCGTTTCTCGACTATCATGCGAACCCGCACATCGGCTTGCGCGCGGGACTCCAATTAATTCCCATCGGAATTATCAATCAGACGCACGAACCAACGACCTATTATAGCGTCGAGCGGCCGCTGTTCGATCAGTCCGTCATTGCCACCGAATGGGAAGAGATCGGCGCGCAGTTTTATGGCGAAATAGCGCAGGGGCTCGAATACCAAGTCATGCTGAGCGAAGGACTAAAAGGCGAGGGCCTTTCGATGACCACTATCGACGGCGCGAAGCAATCCGGCTCCGCCGGCGACATCACGAGCGACGCCATCGGTGGCAGCGATGCCTCGCACCCCGCGGTTTCCGGCAGGCTCGATTATATTCCGGTCGCCGGTCTGCGGTTAGGCGCGTCGGCTTATTATCAGCCCGTTGCATTCGATACGCTTCCGGCGGGCGCGAGCGGCGCGTTCCTCATGGCGATGCTCGACGCGCGTTTCGAGCATGGTCCGCTCCGGCTGAGCGGCGAAGGGGGTTTTTTTACGGTGAGCAACGATGCGGTCAATTATTATGAATCGAACCCTAATTACCAACCGATTCCGCAAAAGGCCGTGGGAGGTTGGGTGGAAGCGGCGTATAACGTGATGCCATTCTTTTCCTCGGCACACTCGGAACTATTACCATTCGTTTTGTATGAATCCTTTACTTTTACCGGACATCCTGCGGCATCATTCATCCTTTTTGGAGAGAACTCTCTTTCCATCGCGCACAATAGTGTTACGGCCGGCTTGGCGTTCAAACCGCTCGACAATATTATTTTTAAAGCCGATTACCGCATGACGAAAGTCGATGGCGAAGCGGACTACAAGCAGTTTAGTCTCGGAGGAGGATTTAATTTTTGAGATACTTTTTCTTTTCGGTCCTTTTGGTTACTTCGATTGGATCAGCCGGTGCTCAATCCATTCCACAAAAGGCCGATGCCGCCATGCACCGCGTGTTTGGGATGAATGCGACGCTCTCCAAGCAAATTATCACTATCGACCCTGTCATGGCCGCACGTGTGCGGGCGCGTTCCGGGCAGCCGGTATTCGATAAGGTGATTGTGCATGAAGCGTCGTTAAATGGGAAGTCGATTGGGTATGGCATCGTGGATGATGTGCCTGGCAAGGCGCAGCCCATTACTTACATGACGCTCTTCAAGCCCGATGGCACGATCGCCGACATCGAGGTGCTCGTCTATCGCGAATCCTATGGCGGAGAAATTCAGTACAATACGTTCCGGCATCAATTTCGCGGGAAGAACGCATCCTCGCCGTTGCGGATCGGGAATGATATTGAAAACATCGCCGGCGCGACAATATCGAGCAACGCCATCGCCAACGGTGCAAAAAAAATCGCGGTGCTCTTCGACGAATTAAAGAAAGCAGGTAAATTATGAAAGAGGCCCGAACGCTTCCGTTGCTTAGAAATCTTCCGCGCGAAGTGCGGCTTTTTGCCGCGATGATTATGCTTGCGCTTGGCTTGGGCTACGCGCACGCGCTGGCGTACGTTTATCAAACGACGCGCATCGTGCCCGCGGGAATCGAGCAACGCTTTCGCGGCACGGAAACAAACCCGTCCACGGAATCCACTCCGTCCACTGCGTCCGCCGAAGAACTGGAAGACACTACTGAAGCAGCACCGCCCCCAACGATAACCGGAGAGTTACAATACCAGAAATCGTTAGCGGAGATGCTGAACATCATCCACACGCACATTCTTTCAATGACGTTCTTGTTTTCACTTTCGGGCCTCATCACCTTAATGACGGCGAGCACCGGAACAAAATTCCGCAAGTTCGTTGTAATTGAACCGTTCATCGGTATTCTCGTCACGTTCGCGGGACTTTGGCTGATGCGCTATGTTCATCCGGCGTTTAGCTGGCTCGTTTCGCTTTCGGGAACGCTCATGGCGCTCGCCTTCGCCGGGCAGTGCTGGGCGGTGATTCAAGAGATGAAATTTGCACGCGAAGGCGCGGAGACCGCGCTACTACAATAATGGAATTTACTCGACGACTTTTTCTGAAACGCGCCGGGCAGATGAGCGGCGTATTCGTTCTCTTGCCAGTGGCGAAAGCTATTGGCAAAGCCACGTCCGCCACACGGCATCACCATCATCATGTTCGCCACCGCCATCATCACGATCCAGCCGGATATTTCGAGCATACCATCCTCGCGATGGGGACCACCGCGCGCATCGGTGTTTACGCGAGTAGTGAAGAAGAAGCGAACCATGTTATTACCGCGGCCTTTGCGGAGCTAAAACGGCTCGAAGCGCTCTTCACGGTTTTCGATGCATCGAGCGAAATCTCGAAGTTGAACACGAGTGCCGGCGGCCCGCTTCAGCCGTGTTCAACCGATACCTATTCCATTCTTCAGTCTGCGAAGAACTATTCTGGAATGACCGGCGCTGCCTTCGATGCGACCGTCGAGCCGCTGATGGAATTGTGGGGATTTCGCAGTCCATCGAAAGAGCTGAAAGCACTTCCCACAAAGGAGGAAATCGCAACGGCGCTTCGATGGGTCGGCAGCGAGCATATCGAGATTGGCCCGGTGTCCAACGCCCCCTCGGCGCGGCTGAACGTGCCCGGAGCGAAACTCGATCTGGGAAGTATTGCGATGGGATATGCGATCGATCGAATGGTGAGTATTCTCCGTGCCGAAGGGATCGAGCACGCATTCATCGACATTTCCGGCGATATGTACGCGATGGGAACCCCGAAAGGCCTGCGTCATGGGAATAACGGCTGGGCCGTCGCTATTCCCGATCCGCGCGATTCATCGAGAATGATTCATTGGACCGCGATCATGGATCAGGCGCTTTCCACGGCTGGGAACTATGAATCCTTCGTTGTGTATCAGGCGCAGAAATTCGGGCATATCATGGATCCGCGCGAAGGCCGGTCGGCAAACCGAACGCTCTCCGCCACCGTTATTGCAAAAACCGGTACCGATGCCGATGCACTCTCGACTGCATCCTTCGTCACAGGCGAGCGATATGGTGAGACAAAGCTAATTTTAGTCGACCACGAAGGAAAAATCGGGACCACAGGATAGAGGAAGGAATTGCGCGAGGTTCCTGTTACAAGGCTTCAATTATGCCAGCCGCCTCGCCAAATTGCGTTTTCTGCGACATTGTTCGCGGTGATAACTCGCACCATATCGTCTATGAGGACGCCGAGTATCTCGGTTTCCTCGATAAATATCCGCTCAATCCCGGCCACACGCAGCTTATTCCGAAAGAGCATTACCGCTGGGTGTGGGATATGGATAGCGCGGATTTAGGCTTTATGTTCATGCGCGTTCTCCGCATCGCAAAGGCGCTGCAAAAAGTTTTTAACACGGAATGGGTCATCGCGGACACGGGCGGCATCGGCGTGCCGCATGCGCATGTGCATCTCGTTCCTCGGTTCGAGGACGATGGCCACGGCGAGCTGCCCGATCCAAAAATACTGAGGGAAATTCCGGACCAGGAGATGGAAGACATTGCACGAAGGATCCGTGCGGAAATAGAAAGGACTCCTTCGTAAAAACTTAGCACTTCAGCACTTAGCACTTTGCTTATTAGCCAAACTCCCTTACGTATCAGCCTTGCCGGTGGCGGCACGGACTTGCGCGCGTATTACAAAGATTCCGATGGCTTTGTCGTTTCGACCGCGATCGATAAGTACATGTACGTGCTCATCAAGGAGCGGTTCGATTCGAAGATATATCTAAATTACGCGGCGCGCAAGGAAATCGTCGATGATATTTCGGAGATTCAGCACGAGCTTGTCCGCGAAGCGGGGCTTATCGCCGGGCTACACAACGGCTTCGAGCTTGCGACCTTCGCGGATATTCCTTCGGAAGGTTCTGGACTCGGTTCTTCGAGCAGCCTTACGGTCGGGCTGCTGAACGCGATGTACACCTTCCGCGGCCTTCAAGTAACGCATGAACAGCTTGCCGAGGAAGCCTGTCTGATCGAAATTGATATTTTGAAAAAGCCCATCGGTAAGCAGGACCAGTATATTGCCGCCCATGGCGGACTTTCCGCGATTACGTTCCATGGATCCGAGCGCGTCACGACGGAACGGCTCGACCTCACCGAACGCGAGCGGCACGATCTTGGCGGGCGCTTTATGCTCTTCTTCACCAATGTTACACGCCAGGCATCTTCGATTTTGAAAGAGCAGCAGGAGAAAACGTTATCGAATCGTACGCAATTGCAGTCCATCCACGCGCTGGGGAAAAAGATCGAGGCGGCGATTCGGGCACGCCGCTTCGATGAGATCGGCGAAGTGCTCGATGAAAACTGGACGCTTAAAAAAAGCCTCGCGTCGGGCATAACGAATTCGAAAATCGATCAGATGTACGAACGCGCGCGCGCTGCTGGCGCCGCGGGAGGCAAAGTCGCGGGAGCGGGCGGCGGGGGATTTCTTTTGCTCTATGTTCAGCCGGAATATCAGGCGAAAGTCCGCGCGGCGCTTTCAGAATACCGCCAGATGCCAGTTATGCTCGATAACTTTGGGGCGACGATTATTTTCAACCAGCGTCGGTATCGGTGGTAGGCTATCATGGGACGGATGGGTTTTGTGGGACCGATGTATGGCCGTAGAGATTCACAAGAACTTAGCACTTTAGCAACTCAGCACTTAGCACTTCCCCCATGCTTGAGCTTTATTTTCTTCGTCACGGGCAAACGCCTTCGAGCCGCTCCAACTCATTTTGCGGCGGGGGGCTCGATGTGCCGCTTACTCCCGAAGGTAAGGAAATGGGGGAAGCATTCGCGGAATTTTACAAAGATATGGCATGGAACGCTATCTACTATAGTCCCCTCGAACGCACGCGCGTGATGGCGGAAATTATCCTGGGCGGCCGCGATATTCCCATGCGCGCCTCGGAAGGACTTAGAGAGATCGCTTACGGAAAATGGGAAGGAAAAAGCGTCGAAGAAGTCGATCGCGAATATCACGACGAGCATATAAGCTGGATCGCCGACCCGGCGTGGTATCCGCCAACGGATGGCGAGCAGGCGACGAGCGTGGCCGCGCGCGCGATCAAGGTTGTCCAGGCTATTCGTGATGAATATGAGGACGGCAAAGTGCTCATCGTTTCTCACAAAGCGACGATCCGGATTGTGCTTTGCTCGCTCATCGGTATTGACGTTGGCCGCTATCGTTACCGGCTTTCGTGCCCGACAGGCTCGGTGAGCGTCGTGCGTTTCCAGGAGCATGGGCCGTTTATCGACCGAATCGGCGACCGCTCGCATTTAAGCGACCGGTTGAAAAACTTGCCCGGTACGTGACAATTTTGTTATCCGCTCTTTCGCGGTAAGGTTTCCGCTCCGGAGTGGATGGTTTGTAAGGCCGGTTCCAAGTTTCGAGAGGATTCCGAGCCGCGAGTTTTGCTGATCAGGAATGCGAGTTGCATCGCGGCATTTTGCAGGCGTAGAAGGCGGTTGATATGATCCAACCGCTCGAACTCATGGGGTATTGACGCAGAGGGTTGCATAGTAGTAATTAATTATTGTGACGGAAAAAAATTCATATGCCATTCATCCCATCAAACGAAAGGCCAATCGGAACTTATTATAGCTATCCGGCGCGTGAATACTCACTAATAGTTATGAACTGAAATGCCTGTCGGCGGAGTTAGCAGTCATTTAGGAATGCCGCTGTAAGAAAATTGGCCTAATCCATGACGTTCGAAGAATATTTACGCTATTTCAATCAGTCCCTGAACTCGCTCGACCATGAGGAGATTTTAAGATTTATCGACCTGCTGGCCGGTGCCTATGAGAACGACCGCACGGTGTTCGTCATTGGTAACGGCGGCAGCGCGGCGAACGCATCGCATTTTGCGAACGACCTTGCAAAAGGAACTCTCCGGTCGATGGACCAGCAAAAGCGGCTCCGGGCGCTTTCACTCACGGACAACGTTGCCCTCATGACGGCCTACGGCAATGACGAAGGCTATGCCTCTATTTTCGAACAGCAACTCCGCACCTATGCGAGGCCCGGCGATATTGTAGTCGCCATTTCCGGGTCCGGCAACAGCCCGAATGTTATCGGCGCGATCGAGTGGGCGAATGCCAATGGCCTGCACACCGTCGGTGTGACGGGCTTCGCTGGTGGGAAGCTCAAGCAGATTGCGAAGTCAACAGTTCATGTCCCGCTCAACGATATGTGTACCTCCGAAAGCGTCCATTCGGTAATCTTCCACTATGTGGCGATCGAATTGCAGAAGCGGCTGTATGCCGAGAGCGGCCCGGCGGCATGAAAGCAGTCCTCTTCGATCTCTTTGGGACGCTTGTCGATAACATGACGAATGCCGAGGTCGAGCAATTCCGCCACGATGTTGCCGATACCCTAACGGTAGAACGCGAAGAGTTTAAACGAGGATGGAGTGCCACCTTCCCGCAGCGGGCGGCCGGGAATTGGTCTACTGCGGAAATGATTGCCGCCGCCGCCGATCTGTGCAGTGCGAAGTATTCTCCGGCTGGTCTTGAATGTGCCGTAGCAATTCGGCGCGACTTCATGCGGCGCTGGTTGACTCCCCGCCACGACGCGGTTAGCACCCTCCGGGAATTGAAGCAGAAGGGATTTCGAATTGGGCTGCTTTCCAATTGCTCGAGTGAAGTTCCGGAACTGTGGCCCTCGCTCGAATTCGCACCGCTGATCGAGTTCCCGTTATTTTCTTGCCGGGAAGGTCTGCGAAAACCCATGCCGGAATTTTTCTTTCGCGCGCTGGAACGGCTGGAAGTTACGCCGCCGGATTGTCTATATGTTGCCGATGGCGATAGTGGCGAACTGGCCGCTTCGAAAGCACTCGGCATGCCCGCCATGATGATCCGAAATGGCGACGATGAATTCCGAATCGATTCGGAAGAATGGGACGGCCCGAGGATTGAACGATTATCGGAATTGCTCCAGCATGAGAGTTTGCAATCGTGCCTATGATTGGTCTTTGCCCCTTCTGCCGTCACTCAAAGCAAATTACTTCCCAGAAGGGAAGTGAGTTTACGATGTGCCTGCTCTCGAAAAGCGATCCGCGGTTTCCTAAATATCCGCGCTTGCCGGTTTTGGCGTGCGTTGGATATGAGCCGGTGCCGGTCGGGGAAACGAAGCCTCTGAATCCCACCAATGAAGATTGATCTTAGCGAAAGGGCGATCTTTAACGAGCGATTCTTGTAGAACTTTCGTGTCGTCTTCGTTTAACCCGCCATCGGATTCGTATTTCTCCTCCATATCGAGCAATTGACCAAGCAGTTCGCAGTGCCGCCCAAATCGCTCTTTTGAATATTCGATGGCACCGCCGGTGGAGATCACGAATTGCCAATCGCTGGCTTCGACAAGCAGCAGTTCCCGCGCCGCTTGTTCGAGAATCGTGCGAAGTAATCCACCTTCCGTCGGAGAATCCGGGCCCGGCGATTTCAAAAATTGGTGGACGGCCCTTAAAAATCTATCTTCCAGCGGGTAAATGAAATCCCACATCCATGCGACCTCATGATTGGCCCATACGAAGTGATGTCCGCCCTCACCCCACGAGCCTTCGGGCAGCGAAATCGTCACGCGCGGCGCATTGTAGGTATCGAGCGCCTCCGCGCAATCGGTAAGTTTAACGTCGGAGGATGTGGACATTCGGCGCATGACTTTTTCGAGAAATCGCGGCCCTTCGAACCACCAATGTCCAAATAATTCCGTGTCGAACGGCGCGGCAAGAATTCCGAGCCGGCCGGTTGCCTTTTTATGATCTTCGAGTTCCCGCCGCACAAGCGTGACGAAATCCTCCGCATCGAGATCGAGCTGCCATTCCGTGTGATAGGGCACATAGGGATGCTTATTGCCCAAATCGACGCGCGAGCCGGTCACGCGCCAGTAGCGCAATCCGGAGATATGATGCTTCTTGTGAAAATCGAGATAAACGCCCGAGCCGGGATAACCCAAATCCGCCGCCCACACGCGCGAAGCGCTTTTCGGGTCGCGCGAAAAAATCGCAGGGGCGCGGTAGGGGTGGGCATTGGGTCCAAAGTTTCGAGCCTCGGAAGAGCCATTGAAATCTTTTTTCCCCGAGACCCAATAAATATCCGTCAGCGAACGCTTCGGATCGTAATCGGGAACCGCTTCGCCGCGCGGACCGATCTCTTCCAGATACTTTTCGTGTAGCTTTTGGCCAAGCGGCTGATATGCCGGAACGGTTCTTCCTCCGCGTGTGAGCGCGCCATCGACCACGAAATATTCCAGTCCCGCTTCAGCAACCAATTCCTCGACGCCAGCGCGGTCTTCGCTCCTGGCTTGGTATTCCGCCGGTCCCACGGGCGGCGACCAACGGGAGGATGGACGGTATCCGCATTCCGGCAGCCAAATCCCACGCGGACGCTTGCCAAAATGCTTCTCATGCGTTTCAATGGCGCAAAGAAGCTGCGCGCGGATATTCTCGTCGTGCAAGAGCAAAGGAAAATATCCATGCGTCGCGCCGCAGGTCATCGCGTCGAGAATGCCGGCATCCGAAAGCTTTCGAAATCCCGAGATTACATTACCATTATATTTTTCGAGGAATTCTGATTTCGTACGCGAATAAAACTCCCTCCAGAATTCCGCGAGCGGCTGAAGGTGCGCTTCGCCATTCGTCGCGAAGTACTTATAATCAAGCTCCGCCGCCGCGATCTTTTCATCACAATAGGTGACGAACGTATCCTGGAACACGGGATCGGCAAGCTGTTCGAGATTGATCGGCGAAAAGTCCATCGAGATGCGTGGCGCAAATCCCTCCGATTGCAGGCCTTCGAGCACGCCTAAGATCGGCAGGTAGCACTCCGCCACGGCCTCCGAAAGCCAATCGCTGCCGTGCGGCCATTTCCCGTGGTGCAGCACGTAAGGAAGATGGGTGTGAAGAATAAACGTGAAAGAGCCTAACATGACCAGAATTTAGAGGATGGTAAAGATATTCAGGATCCGATTCTCGGATTGAGTCGCATGAGCGATCATGCGACTAACGGATGAGGCTGGCGGTGAATGTGGTGAAAGGATGCAAATATTCAGCCTGCCATCAGGATTCTTTTGCTCTAACGAAAGAAATCGGATAAGAGTTATTTCGAACCAATTGAATTCTGAGAATCTTGGAAATCAGCATTATTCATTCAAAGAAAACATGTATTAAAAATAGCTTTTGCCTTTCTACCGGCAAACAAAGCTTATTGCGGAAGAAAATCGGAACTATCGAAGGCTTCCTCCGCTTATTGAGCCGCCGAAAAATGGCATTCTCATAAAATTACCGTGGCGAAGAAAGAAGAAAGCGTACATATTACAAGGGCGACCAAGCAGGACGAGGTCGTGCGGAAATGGCATTTGGTCGATGCGGATGGGCAGACCGTCGGGCGGCTGGCAACGCGGGTAGCTACGCTGCTCCGTGGCAAGCATAAGCCGACGTTCTCGCCCCATGTCGATACCGGCGATTTTGTCATAGTGGTCAATGCCTCGAAGATCAAAATGACCGGCAAGCGCATGGAGCAAAAGGATTACTACCACAATACGCTCTATCCAGGCGGCGCGCGGCACGAGAAATTCAGCGAAGTGATGGCGAAGCATCCGGAGCGGATCGTTACCGAAGCCGTGAAGGGGATGCTGCCGAAAAATTCGCTTGGTAAGAAGACGTTCAGCAAGCTGAAAGTCTATGCCGGCCCGGAGCACGAACATGCTGCACAACAGCCCGCGCCGTTCGCCATTTCATAATTCATCATTCATAATTCATCATTGCCCGAATGGCAAAACAAGCAGACATCTACGTAGGCCGGCGCAAGAATGCAGTCGCGCGGGTATTCCTCAAGCCGAGCGTCGGCGGTTCCGAAGCGGCGATCACGATCAATGGCCGCACATTCGAGAATTTCTTCCCGAATCCGCTACACCGTGACGACGTGATGCGTCCCTTCAAGGTGACGAATACGCTCGGCAGCTTCGATGTGTCGGCGAACGTCAATGGCGGCGGGACGACGGGCCAGTCAGGCGCGGTGCGCTTAGCGATTGCTCGGGCGCTCTCGGAGATGAACGAGGAGAATCGTCCGCTTTTGCGGAAGGAAGAATTGCTGACGCGCGATCCGAGAATGGTCGAGCGCAAGAAATCCGGCCAGCCGGGCGCGCGAAAGAAATTCCAATTCTCGAAACGATAATTTTTACCGCTGCGTCCATTCGGTCGAGGCGGGATGTAGGGGCTAATGGCATTAGCCCGTTCCAGTAAAAAAGAGAGGGTTAATGCCATTAGCCCCTACAACTGATACGGGTTCCGCCGAACTGCACGGTGTCCAGCAATGGATTGCAGTCAGGCTCCGTAGAGAAATCAACCAAATAAAAAAATGAAACTCAGTTTAGAAGACCTCTTAGCCTCGGGTGCCCATTTTGGGCATCTTACACGCCGTTGGAATCCGAAGATGAAACCCTACATCTTCATGGAGCGCAACGGAATCCATATTTTCGATCTCAAGAAAACACAGGCGCTCGCCGAGGAAGCGCTCGATGCGGCGGAACAGCTTGCCGCCGAAGGAAAAAAATTCCTCTTCGTTGCGACGAAAAAGCAACTTCGCCAAACGGTCCGCGAGGAAGCGGAACGTTGCGGGCAATTTTTTGCGATCGACCGCTGGTTGGGCGGAATGCTGACGAACTTCGCGACGATCCGCAAATCACTCAAGCGATTGCAACAGATCGAAAAGATGGAAGAGGAAGGTTCCATTGAAAATTTCACGAAGCGCGAGCGCCTCGATTTTAGCCGCGAGAAGGAAAAGCTCACCAATACGCTCGGTGGTATCGTGGAAATGCGCGGGCTGCCTTCGGCCATGCTCATTATCGATATTAAGAAGGAGCACATCGCGGTCGAAGAGGCGCGCAAACTCGGCATTCCGATCTTCGCGCTGGTCGATACGAATGTCGATCCCGATTTGGTCGATTATCCGATTCCGGCGAATGACGATGCGCTCCGCTCGGTGCAGTTATTCGTTCATGCGTTCGCCGATGCGATCAATAATGGTCGCGCCGCCGCGCGAGCGAGAAAGATCGACGAAGGCACCGGCGAGCCGCACCAGGAACTCCACCTTGAACGCCGCGGACGCCGCGTCGAACTCGAACCCAGCGATTTTACACCGGCCCCACAGCAGCCGGTTCCGGCCACTGCGGAATAAATTTGTTTCAAAAACCCCTCCTTAAGATGGAGGGGCAGGGGTGGTCCTTTTTTTTCGGGAACCACCCCCTAACCCCCTCCTTCTTTAGGAGGGGGAATTATAAAGTTTAGAACATGGCAATTTCAGCAGAATTAGTAAAGCGCCTCCGCGATAAAACCGGCGCAGGCATGGCCGATTGCAAGAAGGCTCTCGAAGAGGCGAACGGAGACGAGCAAAAGGCAATCGAAGTCCTTCGAAAGAAAGGCGCCGCTTCCGCTGCCAAGCGTTCCGACCGTGAAGCGAAGGAAGGAGTTATCGTGGCGAGCGTTTCGGAAGATAAGAAACGCGGAGTGCTCGCGGAAGTGAATTCCGAAACCGATTTCGTCGCGCGAAACGAATCGTTCATGCAGTTCGCGCAGGATATTGCCGATGCGGCACTCGCGGCAAATCCGAATTCTCACGAGGAATTCCTGCTTGCGAAACTTGCGAATGGCGCGACGATCTCCGAAGAAGTTGGCGCACAAACCGGACGCTTAGGCGAGAAGCTCGAAGCCCGCCGGTTCGAAATGCTCTCCGAGCCAAACGGCTTTGTGACGAGCTACATTCATCCCGGCTCGAAGCTAGGGGTGCTCGTTGCCATTGCAGGCAGCTCGAACGCCAGCACCCTGGGCCGCGATATTGCGATGCAGGTCGCCGCGATGAATCCGATTGCGATCGATCGCACGCAAATCTCGACGGAACAACTCGAGAAAGAGCTTGAAATTTATCGCACGCAAGCCCGCAATGAAGGCAAGAAGGAAGAGATCATCGACCGCATTGCGAAAGGCAAGCTCGAAAAATATTATCAGGATTTTTGCCTGATCGAACAAAGCTTTATTAAGGACGCTGCGAAGACGGTGAACGATCTCCTGAAAGAAGCGGGCGGCTTAAAAGTTACGGGTTTCATCCGCATGCAGCTTGGCGAGATGCATAAGCACGCATCGTAGCCGTGACCTTAAGGTCACGGTGTGTCCGGAGGCTAAGATTCGCCGTGACCTGAAGGTCACGGCTACAAACATGAATTCCAAACCGCGCTATAATCGAATCCTTCTCAAGCTTTCGGGCGAGGCGCTCATGGGCGAGCGCGAATATGGGATAGACCCCAAAGTGCTCGAGCAATTCGCGGCTGATGTCGTCGAAAGCGCGGCGATGGGAGTGGAGATTGGAATTGTAGTCGGCGGCGGCAATATTTTTCGCGGCGTTTCGGGCAGCACGGAAGGTATCAGTCGCGTCCAAGGCGATCAAATGGGAATGCTCGCCACGATGATTAATGCGCTGGCCCTGCAAAATGCTCTGGAAGCGACTGGAATTTATAGCCGGCTCATGTCCGCGATTACGATGACGCAATTTGCCGAGTCGTTTATCCGGCGCAAAGCCATTCGGCATCTGGAAAAAGGCCGCGTCGTGATTTTTGGCTGCGGTACCGGTAATCCTTTTTTCACCACAGACACGGCAGCTGCTCTGCGCGCCATCGAAGTCGATGCCGATGCCGTGTTCAAGGGCACGCGCGTCGATGGCATTTACGATTCCGATCCGGAGAAGAATCCGAATGCGCTTCGGCTACCGTTCATCACCTACATGGACGTTCTGCAAAAAGGCTTGCGCGTTATGGACCTCACCGCCATCACGCTCTGCCAGGAAAATAACCTTCCCATCGTGGTGTTTAACATGAACCTCAAAGGAAATTTGCAGAAAGTGCTAACCGAGGATGGCGTGGGGAGCATTGTAACGGTGTGAACCTTGATTTTATGAGATTGTGTTTAATCGACACGTATTTTGAATTGTCATTCCCGCGAAAGCGGGAATCCAGACCCCACGTTTCAGCGAATATCCGAAACTGGATTCCCGCTTTCGCGGGAATGACATTGCCACATCAAATCAAAAGATGACGAATATCAAAGAAATCCTCGCCGATTGTGAAACACGCATGGCTAAGGCCATCGAGAGCGTTCGGCACGAACTCGCGAAAATCCGCACGGGCCGCGCCTCGACCGCGCTGCTGGATGGCGTGAAAGTCGATGCCTACGGCACCGAAACGGCGCTGAATCAAATCGGAAATTTAAGTGTGAGTGACGCGCACACGATCACCGTGCAGGTCTGGGACAAGAGCATGATGGGTGCGGTCGAAAAAGCGATTCGCAATGCGAATTTGGGACTTAACCCGATGAACGACGGCCAGGTTATTCGCGTCCCGATGCCGCCTCTAACCGAAGAGCGTCGCAAGGAAATTTCGAAGCTCGTAAAAAAATTCGGTGAAGAAGGGAAAGTCTCGATTCGCAACGTGCGCCGCGATGCCATGGAACATTTAAAAAAAGCGGAAAAGGCCGAACACTTCCGCGAGGATGATCGTAAGCGTGG
>Ga0307373_10004271_pt1 | contig 24200 bp, 17 predicted proteins | sample OX2MG_FD_202534 | JGI IMG/M metagenome (GOLD analysis project Ga0307373, IMG submission 202534) | Soil microbial communities from Risofladan, Vaasa, Finland - OX-2 | ecosystem: Environmental > Terrestrial > Soil > Coastal area > Acid sulfate soil | place: Finland: Risofladan, Vaasa | collected... | reverse complement strand
CGGCCGTGCGGGCGGGCTCGCCCTCGATGCACATTCACGCCTTCAGCGCGCTCGAGGTCTTCGAGGGTGCGCGTCGCTCAAACCAGGACCTGGCGACCTATCTGACACGCCTGAAGAACGCGGGTCTCAAAACCCTGCCGGGTACCGCCGCGGAAATTCTCGACGACGAGATTCGCGCAATCCTTTGTCCCGACAAAATCAACACCGCCCAGTGGCTTGAAGTTCACCGCGTCGCGCACGAAGTGGGACTGCGCTCCAACATCACGATTATGTTCGGCGCCATTGAGTCGACGCAGAGCTGGGCTACGCATTTGCTGCGCACCAAGCAGCTCCAGCGTGAAACCGGCGGCTTTACGGAGTTCGTCCCGCTGCCCTTCGTGCACATGGCCACGCCGCTGTTTCTTCGGGGTCGCGCTCGCAAGGGTCCGACCTTTCGTGAGGCCGTTTTGATGCACGCGGTCGCCCGTTTGCACTACGCCACGGACATCAACAACATTCAGGTGAGTTGGGTAAAAATGGGGGTCGAGGGATCACGTCGGATACTCGAAGCGGGTGCCAACGACCTCGGAGGCACTTTGATGGACGAGAACATTTCTCGCGCCGCCGGCGCGACTCACGGCCAAGCGATGGACGTGGAGTCCCTACGGGCCATCGTGGCGCCTCTCGGGCGCCCGCTGGTTCAGCGCGGCACGCTGTACCAGCGCGTATAGCGAGGGTGCGGTGAGCGATCCGCGCGATGCAGCGCTCGAACGGCTCCTTGAACCCATAGACGACCTGCGTCGCCGCGCCGTCGTGCGCGCCATGCTCGAACGTATTGAAGTGTTGGGTCCTTCGATTGCGGACACGAACGACCTTGAAGTCGCCGCCACGGCGCTCGGGGAACTCCTCGAGGCCGCTGAGCTCTTTGGCCGTTTCGCCGATCGGCCGAAATTGGCCGTCTTTGGTTCCGCGCGCACGCCCGTCAACAACCCCCTCTACGCGATGGCCCGACAGTTCTCTCAGATCATGGCGGAACGAGGATGGATTACTGTTTCTGGCGCTGGACCGGGCATTATGGAAGCTGCTGCGCGGGGCGCCGGACTCGAGAATACCTTGGGCGTCAACATTGACCTTCCCTTTGAACAGGGATCCAACCCGTATATCGACGTCGACACGCGCCTCGTCGCGATGAAGTACTTCTTCACGCGCAAAGTCGCCATGACGCGTCCGTCGAACGCCTTCGTGATCTTTCCCGGGGGGCTGGGAACCATGGACGAAGTCTTTGAAGTGTTGACCCTGTTGCACACTGGAAAAACCACGCCGGCGCCGGTCATCTTGATGGACGTACCCGAAGGAACCTTTTGGCAGCGGTGGCGCTCGTTCCTGGACGACGAGGTCGTTTCCGCGGATTATGTGGACGCTGATGGCGTCGAGTTGACGAGGAGTTTCTCGAGTGTGCACGACGGGGTGGCCGAGATTGAACGGTTCTACTCGAACTATCGTGGATTCGCCCTTGACGGAGAGCGCGGAACTCTAGAACTGCGTCGGGTGCCCGACGCGACACAGCTCGCCACCATCAGCCAACGCTTCCCAGAGTTCGCGCTCGCCCGGGGCATGACGGTCCGGGGAAACGGCCTCGAATTTGACTTCGACGGCCGTCGCTACGCGCTCCTTCGCCAACTCATTGACGTCGTGAACGACCTTTAGCCTTCGCTTTGGCGAAGGAGATGCTCGGCTTTTTGCAGACTTCGACGAACTTTTGAAAGCCGACGTTCGAGATCCTTCGCCGCGTCGGTGTCCTCACCACGCATCTGGGAACGAACGGCATCAAAAACGGCGTCCGTAACGCGCGCCTCGAGCGCGGCAATGTCGTCGGCGAGTCCTTCGAAATCGCTCACGACGTCGCGACGACGTCGAGTTCACCGTTGGCGTATCGCTGTCGCAGCAGCTTCTTGTCGAACTTGCCAACGCTGGTCTTGGGGATCGCTTCGACGAAGCTCCAGTGCTCGGGCAGCCACCACTTAGCCACGCGCGTCGCGAGGAAGTCCCGCAACTCCTGCGCGGTGGCCGTCGCGTCGGGGCGCAGTACCACGCAGCACAGTGGTCGCTCCTGCCACTTCTCGTCGGGGATGGCGATCACCGCGGCCTCGAAGACTGCGGGATGCGCCATGACGGTAGATTCCAGTTCCACCGAAGAGATCCATTCGCCACCGGACTTGATGACGTCTTTCGTACGATCGCTGATGACCATGAATCCCTCGGCGTCGAGCGTGCCAATGTCGCCCGTGCGCAACCATCCGTCGTGAAACTTGTCCGGGTCATCGACGCCGTAATACGAAGCCGTTATCCACGGTCCACGAATTTCGAATTCGCCCACGGTTTTTCCGTCGTTGGCGACGATGTCGCCGTTGTCGTCGGCAACGCGCACCTCCACACCGGCCACGATCCGGCCGGCCTTGACTCGGTAGTCAATCTGTTGCTCGTCGGGGGTGCCCGCGGGGGGAATTGAAACCGCCGCCAAGGGCGAGGTCTCGGTCATGCCCCAACCTTGAATCAAGTCGATGCCAAAGCGGTCGCGGAAGGCTTCGATCATGTGACGCGGCAGCGCAGAGCCGCCCACCAGAATTCCACGCAAACTCGAGAGGTCGGCGCTCGCGGGGTCCGCATCGATAGCTCGAAGGACGTCGTTCCAGATGGTGGGAACGCCCAAGGAGATGGTGGGTCGCAGTTCGCGCATCATCTTGACGATCGGTTCCCCCTGGAGAAACATTTGGGGCATGATGAGTTCCATGCCGGCGAACATGGCCGTGAAGGCCGCGCCCCAGGCGTTGACGTGGAACATGGGCACGATCAAAAGGCAACGGTCGCTTTCGCAAAGCCCAATGGAATTGGCCGTCATGGACGCAATTGAGTGCAGCCAGGTCGAACGGTGCGAATACACGACGCCCTTGGGATTACCGGTAGTGCCCGACGTGTAACACATGATGGCGGCGTCGCGTTCGTCCAACTCAGGCCACACGTAGCCTGGCCGCTCGGCGTCAATGAGCGTCTCGTAGTCAAGTGTCTGGCCGAGTGCGGACGCGTCACCGGAACCCGCCACGATGATGTGCTCAACCGTAGTCAGTTGATCGCGCACTTTCGAAAGTAGGGGCACCAACGAGGCGTCAACGATGATGACCTTGTCCTCCGCGTGGTTGATGACGAACGCCAGTTGCTCGGGAAACAGGCGAATGTTCAGTGTGTGAAGAACCGCGCCCATCGACGGCACGGCGTAATAGGCCTCCATGTGGCGTTGGTTGTTCCACATGAACGTGGCGACGCGCTCGCCGCGGCCTACGCCGAGGCGCTCGAGGGCGGCCGCAAGACGTTCGGCCCGCTTGGACACCTCGAAGAAGGTCGCCACCTCGACGCCCTCCGGGGTCACCGTAAAGATCTTCTTGTCGGCGTACACGAACTCACCGTGTCGAAGAATGCCACTAATGAGTAGTGGAGCGTCTTGCATCGTGCTCTTCACGTGTCCCCCTTGGTCGAAAACTTGCCTCGCTCGATGCTACCGGCGGCTCACCACGAGACTTCGTAGGGAGCAACGGGTGCGGGCAGGGTTGACGCTCCTCCGCGCAGCTGGGCGTCGACCGCGCAGGCGGCACTGCGCCCTTCGGCGATGGCCCAAACGATCAGACTCTGGCCCCGCACAGCGTCACCGCAAGCGAAGACCGGTGTGGCGCCGGGGTACTCACTGAGTCGCCACTGATCATTGACAGAAAGCGAAGCGCGCGCGTTCACGTAGGGCGCCGCGTCCAGTTCGAGCCCGCTCAGTTCCGGACCTAAGAAACCAGCCGCGATCAGGACCAAATCGATCTCCATCTCAACCATCTCGTTGTTGACGTGGTCGCGCAGTTTGATTCGGTTGAGACGTTCGTTGCCCTCGAAGGACAGCGTCTCAGTGGAAAATCGCCGTTCGCCACCCTCATCGTGGGCCGACGTCGTTTTGTAGAGGCGCGCCATCGTGGGCCAGGGCTGATCGGAGGGTCGCTCGTCGGGCGGTCGGTCCATGATTTCGATCTGGAAGACCGACGCCGCGCCCTGCCGGTGTGCGGTGCCCAGGCAGTCGGCTCCCGTGTCACCGCCGCCAAGGATGACAACCCGCTTTCCCGCGGCGTTGATGGAGGAATCAACGTTGGCCGTGACAGCACGATTCGAGGCTTCGAGGTACGTCATGGCCGGGTAGACGCCCACGAGGTCGGCACCGGGTACAGGAATCAGGCGAGGACGTGTCGCGCCAATGGCCAAGACCACGGCGTCGTGGTTTCGCTGCAAATCCCGGAGGAGTGTTCCTCCGGCTCCGATAGTGACTCCGGCGTAGAACTTGATGCCGGAGCTTCGCATGACGGCCAAACGGCGATCGAGCACCGACTTCTCCATCTTGAATTCGGGGATGCCGTAGCGAAGGAGGCCACCTATCTGATCGGCGCGTTCGTACACCGAAACAGCGTGTCCCACGCTTCGAAGCTGCGCGGCGGCGGCGAGACCGGCGGGACCCGAGCCGACCACGGCGACGCGTTTGCCGCTTTCGGGCGCGCTCGAAGAACTCACCGCCAGACCCAGTCGAAAGGCGTGTTCAACGACTTCGTACTCCAAACGTTCGATGGTGACGGGCTGAGAACCGATACCGAGAACGCACGCCGACTCACACGGAGCGGGGCAGAGACGACCAGTGAACTCCGGAAAGTTATTGGTCGCGAACAACTGACTCGCCGCACGTTCCCACTGCTCTTTGTAGACCCCATCGTTGAACACGGGAATCCGGTTTCCTAGCGGACAACCTTGCATGCAAAAGGGAATACCGCAGTCCATGCAGCGCGATCCCTGCTCACGGATCTCCTCGTCGCTCTGGGGCTCGTAGACCTCATGCCAGTCACGAAGCCGCACCGGCACGGGTCGGTAGCGCGGTCCGTGCCGCTCGTATTCCAAGAAGCCAGTGGGCTTACCCATTACGCGTCTCGTCTCGCGCGCGTTGGTACTCCGAAGTCTCGATTCGAATGAAGTTCATCCGCTCTTCCCGCCAATTTTGCGTGATACGTCGGGCCACCACAGAGCCGGTTTCCTCCTCGAATCGCTCGAGCAAGGCGTGCAGGAGGTCATCGTCACCTAATTCGAGGGGGTCAATCTCGTAGACCCCGGCACTTAAGTGATCGTGGACGCGGCTCTGAGGGTCGTAGAGGTAAAGCGTCCCGCCACTCATACCCGCGGCGAGATTGCGCCCCACGTTGCCCAGCACGACGAGCACCCCACCAGTCATGTATTCAGCGGCGTGATCCCCCGCTCCCTCGACAATGATGGTCGCGCCCGAATTACGTACGCCGCATCGCTCGCCCACGACCCCGCGGATGAAGATCTCCCCGCCGGTGGCTCCGTAGCCAATGACGTTGCCGGCGATGATGTTCTCTTCGCTCGAAAATGTCGAAGTGAAAGGTGGGCGAACGATGACGCGTCCACCGGAGAGGCCCTTGCCCGCGTAGTCGTTGGTGTCACCCACGAGGCGAATGGTGATCCCCTTGGGTATAAAGGCGCCGAGACTCTGGCCCGAAGAACCGTCAAGCTCGATGATGACGTGGTCATCGTCGAGCGTGCGTCCTCCTAGTGCGCGCGTGATCGCCGAGCCCGTCAGCGTGCCCACTGCCCGGTCCACGTTGTGGACCGCTAATTGGAAACGAACAGGTGATCCTTGGTTCGCGGCGGTGACGGCTTCGGAGAGAAAACGCCAATCGAGCGCTTGGTCGAGACCGTGGTCTTGTTTAATACTTTGACGGCGTTGATCAGGTTCGACGCTGACCAAAAGGGCTGAGAGATCAAGATCACTGCGACTTTGCTCGAGCTCGTGGACGCGTAGTCGTGAAGTGTCACCAATGAGTTCATCAATGGTTCGCACACCCAAGGCGGCCAGATATTCACGGACCTCTTCGGCGATGAATTCGAAAAAGTTCTCGACGAACTCAGGCTTGCCCGTGAAGCGTTCGCGTAAACGGGGATTTTGGGTGGCGATGCCGACGGGACAGGTGTCGAGATGACACACTCGCATCATGATGCACCCCTCCACCACTAGGGGTGCCGAGGCGAAGCCGAACTCCTCGGCTCCGAGTAGTGCCGCGATGATGACGTCGCGACCGGTCTTGAGTTGGCCGTCGACTTGCAGGACCACCCGACTACGAAGGCCGTTCGCCGCAAGGGTTTGATGCGCTTCGGCCAGGCCAAGTTCCCAGGGCGTGCCCGCGTGTTTGAGCGAAGTCAGCGGGGCGGCACCCGTTCCGCCATCGTGACCGGAAATCAAGATCACGTCGGCGTGGGCCTTAGCCACGCCAGCCGCGATGGTGCCCACACCCTGCTCACTCACGAGCTTGACGTGCACTCGAGCTTGGTCGTTGGCGTTCTTTAAGTCGTAGATGAGTTGGGCGAGGTCCTCGATTGAGTAGATGTCGTGATGAGGCGGTGGAGAAATCAGTCCCACGCCGGGCGTGGAGTGGCGCGTCTTTGCGATCCAGGGCCACACCTTCGAGCCCGGCAACTGGCCCCCTTCGCCGGGTTTGGCACCCTGGGCCATTTTGATTTGAATGTCGTCTGCGTTGACCAAGTACTCGCTCGTGACGCCAAAGCGGCCAGAAGCGACTTGTTTAATCGCCGAGCGGCGATTGTGACGCGAGTCCGAGGTGTCGAAACGGTCGGCGTCCTCTCCCCCTTCGCCGGTATTGGACTTTCCGCCGAGACGATTCATCGCGATGGCGAGAGTCGTGTGGGCCTCTTCGGAGATTGAACCGTACGACATGGCGCCGGTTGAAAAACGCTTCAGAATGGATGACACGCTCTCAACGTCATCTAAAGGCAGTGGTGCGCGAGACGGATTCAGTTCGAGCAGACCTCGAAGCGTCAGCGACTCTTCGGTCTGTTCGTCCACCATTCGCGTGTATTCCTTGAAGATGTCGTATCGCTTCTCTCGCGTCGCGTGCTGAAGCTTTTGCACGGTGCGGGGGTTAAACAGATGCAGTTCGCCATCGCGTCGCCACTGATATTCTCCGCGATTCGTCAGCTGAACGCGATCGACTGACGGAGGTCCGTAGGCCTCGTCGTGCCAGTGCACGACGTCGTCGGCGATGCGTTCGAGGGTGGCTCCGCCAACGCGAGAATGAAAGCCTGGGAAATAGCGACTCAGCACTTCTTCAGAAAGCCCGACGGCTTCGAAAAGCTGTGATCCGACGTAACTAGCCACCGTGCTGACGCCCATCTTGGACATGACCTTGACGAGGCCCTTGTTGAGGGACTTTCCGTATTGGTACCGCGCGTCGAATGCGTCGAGTTCGTTGAGCTCCCCCGCTTCCACCAGGGCGTCGATGGACTCGTAGGCCAAGTAGGGACACACCGCCGAGGCGCCAAACCCCATCAGCAACGCCGCATGGTGTACCTCACGTACGTCGCCCGTCTCGACAATCAGCGCGGCGCTCGTGCGCAGGTGCTCGTTCACCAGGCGGTGATGCACCGCAGAAGTGATGAGCAGACTCGGAACCGCGGCGTAGGCCGCTAGTGATCCCCGGTCCGAAAGGATGATGATGTTGGCCCCAGCGCGAACTTCCGCCACGACCTTGTCGGCAATTTCGTCAATGGCACTCGCCAATCTTTCGGCGGCGCTCGCGGCGCCGTGCGCCGGGAACAACGTGTCGACGGCGACGGCGCGAAAGCCCGCCAAACCAGTTTGTTCCTCTATCCATCGAAGCTTTGAAAGTTCCGCCACGCTCAGAATTGGTGATGGCAGCACCACCTGGCGGCAGTGCTGCGCCGACTCGGCGAGCAAATTCTCTTCGCCCCCAATGGTGACACGCGTCGACGTGACGAGCTCTTCTCTGATCGCGTCGAGCGGCGGATTGGTGACTTGTGCGAAGAGCTGAGAGAAGTAGTCGAAGATGGATCGTGGCAGACGCGAAAGAACTGCGAGCGCCGTGTCAGAACCCATCGAACCGATGGGTTCTTCTCCGACTTGGGCCATGTGACGAACAATGAGGCGCAAATCCTCTTCGCTGTAGCCAAAGCTCTTCTGGCGACGAATGACGGTCGCGTGACTCGGTGTGAGCGTCGAGGGAGTGTCAATCGCGTCGAGGGATATCTGCTCACGCTCGAGCCATTCGCCATACGGTGCCCGCGACGCCAGATCATCCTTGAGTTCGTCATCGTCAACAATGCGCCCGAGCGAGAGGTCAACCAGGAACATTTTTCCTGGTTGGAGCCGGCCCTTGCGCTCAACATTGGCGGGCTCTATGGGCAGTACACCGACCTCACTCGCGAAGATAACTCGCTGATCTTTAGTCACCCAGTAGCGCGCCGGGCGAAGTCCATTTCGGTCCAGCACCGCGCCCACGACGTTGCCGTCGCAGAAAGTCACCGACGCGGGACCATCCCAGGGTTCCATCAGGCCAGCGTGGTACCGGTAGAAGTCGCGGCGCTTCGCGCTCATGAATGTAGAACGCTCCCAAGCCTCTGGAATCATCATCAAGATCGCGTGCGGGAGCGAGCGTCCACTTTGGACAAGGAGCTCAACGACTTCGTCAAAACTGGCGGAGTCACTCATATTGGGAGTGATGATGGGAGCGAGATCGGCAGCGTTGACGGGAAGATTTTCGCTCGTCAGGGTTGTTTCTCGCGCGACCATCCAGTTGCGATTACCCCGAACGGTGTTGATCTCCCCATTGTGCGCGATGAAGCGGAAGGGTTGCGCAAGGTCCCAGCGCGGCAAGACGTTGGTCGAAAACCGGCTATGCACGACCGCTATCGCCGACGCCAAGCGCTCGTCACGTAAGTCCTCGTAGTACGAGCGCAGTTGGGGCGACGAAAGCATCCCTTTGTAGATCAGAATGTTGGATGAGCACGAAGAGGCGTACGCCCGGGACTGGTGTTCGACGAGCTTACGAGCGCAGTAGAGCAGACCTTCTAGCGTGTCGCCGTCCTTCTTAGCGACGACAATCTGTTGGAACATCCATGGCTCCGACGCGCGCGACGAGGGACCCAGGATGCTCGAGTCGACAGGAACGCGCCGCCAGGTCAAGGTCGCGAGGCCCAAGTCTGCAAAGACCCGCTCGATCGCTTGTTGCTGGCTCTCAAGATCTTCGTCTCGTGGAAGCATCCATTGGCCGACGCCGTAGTGCCCCACGGGCGGGAGCTCGACGTCCAGCACGAAACGCAAGAAACTGTCGGGCATTTGAATCAGAACGCCGGCCCCGTCGCCACTGTCAGCGTCGGCACCTACGGCCCCACGGTGTTCGAGATTTTCAAGAATGGTTAACGCGTCGCTAATCGTTCCGAATGTGGGCGTGCCCGTCAAATCGGCGATCATTCCAACGCCACAGGCGTCGTGTTCAAAAGAAGGGTCGTAGAGAGTTTTCGTCATGTCGTTGCCTTTGGGGCAACGCTGACCCACTGGTTATTATACCGAAAACCTCATCACCCCAGCGAGCCCTACGCTGGTCGCGTGCCAGAACCTCGTCATGCCATTGTCGTCGGGGGCGGAATCATCGGTCTTACGACCGCGTTTCGCCTCGCGCGCGAGCAATGGCGCGTCACACTTTTCGATCCCACGCCCGCGCGTGGCGCGACGTGGGCCGCCGCTGGAATGCTTGCTCCGAGCGCTGAACTTGTACCTGGCGAAAAAGCACTCTACGAGCGTCAACTGCTCGCCATCGACGCGTGGCGTGAACTTGGCGCTCAACTTCACGAAGTGTGTGGTCGCGCTCCACAAATAATGATGACGGGCACGCTCGTCCTGGGTTGGGACGCGAGCGACCGAGCCCAAGTTGATCAGTTCGCCCAGGTTGCCACACAGTTCAACGCCCACTCCGAGCGGGTATTTCGAAGCGAGCGACCTGAACTCTTTGAGTGGGTAACGCCGCGAATCGTGGAAGGCTACCTACTTAGTGGTGACGGGTGGATCGACCCCGACGACGCCGTATCGACCTTGCTTCACGCGAATCAGCTTCTCGGCGTTGAACTCGTAACGGAACGTGTGAACCGAGTCGAAACGTCGAGCGAAGGCGTCGTCGCCCAAAGTGACACGCGCCACGTCAAGGCGGAGTTGGGGATTCTGGCAACGGGCGCCAGTGCCTTGCCCAGTGGCGTGCGCGCCGAGCACTCGATTCGTCCCATTCGAGGCATTACCGTTCGTTTGATGGGCACGGATCGCTCCGAACAGCCCACATTGCGCGCGTTCGTGAGGGGGCGCGCCTTTTATCTCGTCAGTCGACCCGGTGGTTACTGTGTGGCGGGCGCCACCTCTGAGGAACGACCCGATGCTCGTGTCGAAGTAGGCGAGTTGGCGCGTCTCTTGCGAGACACTCTGGAAATCGTCCCGAGTTTGGACGGAGCTCAGCTCATCGAGACGCGCTTCGGCCTTCGACCCGTTTCGGACGACCTCGACTCCTTCATTGAAGTCCTCGAGGGAGGTCGTTGGATCTGGTCCTCGGGCCATTTTCGCCACGGCGTCACGATGGCGCCCTTGGCCTCACGCGAAACTCTTGACCTTGTTCGGACCCGCTCGTGATCACGGTCAACGGCGTGGAGCACGAATTCTCGGGTCTCACCGTCGTTTCGCTGCTTGAGCGACTTTCAATTGAGACTCGCGGCGTCGCGGTCGCCGTCAACGGCGTCATCGTGACACGTTCAAATTGGCCGTCAACGAGCATTCCTGATGCGTCGGCGGTGGAGATCCTTACCGCGGCGGCGGGTGGATAAATGGAGGAGAAGTCAGTGAACACTGAGAAGTTGATCGACGCACTCGACGAGCGAATTCTCGATGCAATTCGAGCTAAGGCGACCGGCGAGACCATTGCCTATCTATGCGAGGCACGCGCCTGGTTGACGCATCCAAATCAGGCTCACGGTTCGCATCGTCCAACGAGCTAAGTCGACCCGGCTAAGATTTTCCTTCCACGGGCTGTGGCTTAGTTTGGTCTAGAGCGCTCGGCTGGGGGCCGAGAGATCGGGAGTTCAAATCTCCCCAGCCCGACCAAGGCGTGCTCGCACGTATTTGAGAAATGTTCGTCGCGGGGGTGCGATAGATAGTCAATGGTTCCTTCGGTTTTGGCGTGCAAAGCCTCGAGGTCGTAAGAACTCATTGGTGACCAGAGAATCAACTGACCTCCGCCTTGCTCGCTCGGAGCCGGAAAATGCCGGGGTGCCCGAAGCGAAGTGACCAACTCGTTCGCTCAACTCGTTGCCGCAAAAGACGGGCAACGGCGTCGTTTCACTTCGGGGACACTGCGCGCGTAGCTTCGGCTCCGCACGTTCGCGTTCCTCGTCAAGCACCGAAACCTATTGCCGTCTTGCCAAACAAGAGCCAGCGACCAAAAGAGCTGGCCTTTTCGCCGCGGCGAAATCGAGCAGGCTACGTGGGCTCTGTCGCGTCTTCGCTACTGCTCCCGTGGAAGCGATATCCAATCCCAGGCTCGGTTCGAAAATACCGGGGACGAGCCGGCTCCGGTTCCAACTTACGTCGGATGTGGGTCATGTGAACTCGCAGGTAGCCCGTCTCATCCACGTACTGCGCGCCCCACACCTCGCTGAGCAACGTTCGCTGAGTGACGAGGCGTCCTTCGGACTGTGTAAGGACCTTGACGATCTTCCACTCAATGGGCGTCAAGTGAACGAGCTGACCGGACCGGGACACTTCCCCCTTGGCGAAGTCAATGCGAAAGTCGGATGTAGCCATGACGGGGTTGTGCTCCACTTGCACGATGCGACGAAGCGTCGCACGCACACGGGCCAGTAGCTCACCGATCGAAAAGGGCTTGGTCAAAAAGTCATCGGCGCCCTCGTCGAGAGCCGCGATTTTGTCCGCATCACCGTTTCGTGCCGAAACGATGATGACCGGAAGATCACTCCAGGAGCGCAGTGATCTCAACACGTCGAGGCCCGATGTCCTGGGTAGACCCAAGTCCAGGATCACAAGGTCGGGGCTCCGCTCGCTCACCGCCCGGAGGGCCTCGTCGCCGTCCGCCGCCGTGCGGACGGCGTAGCCGCGCGCTTCAAGGTTCGCTCGAAGCGCGCGAAGTATCTGCATTTCGTCATCAACAACGAGAATCTCAACCTGGTTCAACGCTGATCATCCAAGGGAATAGCGATCACAACCGTCAGCCCACCGCCTGGCGTGTTCTCCATGCGCATCGAACCATTCAACAGCTCCACGAAACCCGACGCCACGGTGAGCCCGAGTCCCGCACCCGAACCGTCGTCCTCGAGACGCTGAAACGGCGCGATCATACGCTCCACCATGGACTGGTCGATACCCGGTCCGCGGTCGATCACCAGAAGATCCAAGGAGCCTACGTTGACCCCCGCGCGAATTCCGACCGGTTCCTCGGCAGGGCCGAAACGACAGGCATTGGCGATGATGTTCGCAATGACCCTCTCGTACAGATCGGGGTCGGTCATCACACTCGGCAACGTATCGGGAATGTCAATCTGCAGAGTTCGACCCTGAGTATCAATGGTCTCCAACGCGCTGGCTACCAGATCGTCAATCTCGACGCTCACCCTGCGTGACGTCACAACGCCCGCCTCGAGGCGACCAGCGTCGAGCAAATTCGTGACCAGCCGCGTGAGGCGGTGGACCTCCTTTTCGATGACATTCAAAAAGGCTCGTTGATCCGCAGCCGACCATGTGATGTCCTGCGCCAAGAGGGTCGAGACGTTCGCTTCGATGGTCGCGAGTGGTGTTCGAAGATCGTGCGATACGGCGCGCAAAAGGCTGGTACGTAGGGCGTCGGCTTCGGCCAGTGCTCTCATCGCCGAGGCTTCGCGCTCCACTTGCTGTGACCGAAGTCCCACGGCGACCCTTCCGGCGAACACGTTCAGCATCGCGCGATCGTGCGGGTCCACCGACTCGCCGTGGACCCGCAGAACGTGGCTGGCGTCGATGGGTAACTCCGACACGGCCGGTGACGCGTTATCGAGCGAGCCACTCGACAGTTCAATCTCCCAACTCCCGTCCACCTTGCTCAGCAGTTCGACCGCCCCGAAGTTGAAAACGGCCCGAAGGGAGTCAAGAATGGGCTGTAGGTCATCGTGACTAGTGGCGACCGTGGCTGCCGCTTTGGTGAGGATTTCGGCCTCGGAACGCGCCCGTTCGGCCTCATTTGACCGCTTGGTGAACTCATTGACCACAACGCTGGCCACGAGCGAGAAGGCGAGAAATGCCACGATGGCGGCGAGATCGTCGGCGCGGGCGATGACGAACGAGTGACGTGGTGCGATGAAGTAATAGTTTTCGAAGAATGACGCACCGATCGAGCTCAGTGCGCCCACGAAGAATCCCCCCGCGACCGTAAGGGCAATGACGAACGCTAGGTACACGGGGAACACGATGGAGAGCACCGCGTGCGAATGCAGATTAGAAAGCAGCCACGTGAATCCGGGCAGTCCTAGCGCCATCGCGGCCAATGCTCCCATCCGCCTACGCCAAGTGAAGGGCGACTTACGACGTCGACGAAGGTGGATGGGCTGGCCAGCATCCACCGCGACAACGTGTACGTCCATACCTCGGGAGTGTCGAACGATGGCGCTGGCGACGCTACGTGAACGTGACGGCGTTAGGCGTCGGGTTGATCCGACCACGATCTGAGACGCGCGTTCTGACTGGGCGAAGGCGACCACCGCGGTGGCGACGTCGTCGTCGACGATCTCTTGAACGGCCGCGCCGTGATCGCGCGCAAACGCCTTCGTTCGAACGAGGTCAACAAATTGTTGTCGCGTACGCGCCGAAGGTGTGACGTGCACGGCGACCACCTCGGCGTTCACGCGTGACGCGATGGCCGTCGCCTTATCCATGAGCAACTCGTCAGATTCTGAACCGCTCACCGCGACGACGATGCGTTCACGCGACTCTCCTTCGACGGTCAACGATCCTTCGTCGCGATATCGATGCAGCGACGCAGCGACGTACTCCGAAAACCAGAGTACGGCCACTTGGCGTAGAGCCGCCAGGGTACTCGCTCGAAAGTAGTTCGAAAGTGACGGATCGAGCGTGGCGAAGTCGTAGATGTTTCCGTGTGCAAGCCGACGGCGTAAAGCTTCGGGTGTGATGTCGACAAGTTCCACTTGATCGGCGCTGCGCAGTACTTCGTCGGAAACCACGGCCAGTGAAATGCGATCCGTGATCTGGGCGATCGCCCCCTGCACTGACTCGACGTTGGCGATATCGACGGTCGTGAGGACGTCGATGCCAGCCTCGAGCAGAACCCTTATCTCATCCCATCGCGTCGGGTAGTCAGGCGTACCCTCGTGCCGCCAAGCAATCTCGTCGACGAGCACCACGTCGGGACGACGTCGCACAATCCCCGCGACATCCATTTCACGCTGCTGGCATCCGTGTCCAACCACCACCTCCAGATCGCCGAGCTGCTCGTCAGTATGCACACGGGCGTGCGTGTCAACGAAGCCGATAACAACGTCGGCTCCACGGGCGCTTCGCCGATTGCCCTCCTCGAGCATTCGATAAGTCGTGCCGACTCCGGGCGCCGAGCCGAGGTAGACGCGAAGCTTTCCGGTGTGCACCCTCCTAGTCTCGCCCTTCGCGCGCGTCACGACCAGTGAGTGAGGCCCCGATTTTGCGATGACCTTCACGGAATCTTCACGCGGGCGCAAGCCGTCTCAACGAGTTCATAACGGCGTGATTCCTAGGTTGGGAGCCGTGGCAGATAATCAGCAGCCCCCCTTCGTCAATCCCATTGTTCTCACGTCCCACGCCAATGTCGCCGATGTCTATCCAGAGTCTCTTCTCTACCGGCTAAAGCGGATCTTGCTCGGGCCTCCGCTGGTGACCGAGCAACTGAGCGAAGAACGCCTGAGTCAACCCATTGCCCTAGGCGTACTCGCCCCAGACTGCATCTCCTCCTCCGCGTACGGCACCGAAGAAATCCTCACCCAATTAACTCCTTACATCGGCCTGGCAGCATTTTCACTCGTCGTTCCAATCATGTTCGTGATTTTGGGTGTCCTCTTCCTGGTGACGGTCTCATACCTCGACGTCATCAAGTACTACACAACTGCGGGAGGCTCCTACGTCGTAGCGCGCGACAACTTCGGGCCTCGCATTGCCCAGATCGCGGCCGTTGCCCTCTTAATCGACTACGTCGTCACCGTGGCCGTGCAGTGCTCGGCCGGCACCGCGGCGCTGACCTCAGCCTTCCCGGCCCTGCAGCCACTCACCCTCGAAATCACGGTCGCCGTGGTACTTCTGCTCATCCTTGGCAACCTGCGCGGAATTAAAGAGGCCGGTCGCTATTTTGCATTGCCGACCTACTTCTACGTCACCATGATGAGCACCACGATCGTCGTTGGCATCGTAAAGGAGTTGAACGGAAGTCTGCACCACATTGCCATGCCCGCTAAACACCTCCTCGTTGATGGACGGCTCGGACACCCAGGTAACGGGCTCCTCATGGGGCTCGCATTTTTGACGCTTCTACGCGCCTACGCCAACGGCGGCTCCTCGCTCACTGGACTTGAAGCGATTTCAAATGGCGTGGCCAGCTTTCGGCGGCCCGAGTCCCGGCACGCCCGTTTCACTCTTGTGATGATGTCGAGCATCCTTTCGTTCTTGCTTCTCGGAGTCACGCTGCTCGCCGCCTGGACGCACGCGATGCCCTACCAGGCAGGTTCACCTACCGTCGTGAGTCAAGAGGTCATGGTCATTTTCGGCAGCCACGGCGCTGGTCACGCGATTTTCTACCTGGTCCAATTCGCCACACTCCTCATCCTGTACACGGGAGGCAATACTTCGTTCAATGGCTTCCCATTCCTCGCGAACTACATCGCTACCGATCGGTACCTACCGCGTCAGATGACCAAGCGAGGGCATCGGTTGGTATTTTCCAATGGCATCATTGTGCTGGGCGTGATTTCGCTCTCGCTCATCATTGCCTTTGACGCCCGGCTCAACGCCCTGGTGGCTCTTTACGCGATCGGTGTGTTCACGGGCTTCGCCCTCGCGGGTTCGGGGATGGTGGCGCGTCATCTGCGCGAACGCGCAGGTCATTGGCGCTTCGGAGTAACCGTCAACGCACTATCAGCCGTCGTGACCGCCACCGTCGTCGTGATCTTTCTCGTCGCAAAATTTGCGGAAGGTGCCTGGATCATTGCGGTCGTTGGCCCCGCACTCTACGTAACGTTGCTTCGCCTCAACCGCCAATACCGCGACGAAGAGCAAATGTTCTCGAACACGACCTCACAAGCTGCGAGTCAGACGCGTATGAATCGACTCGTTCTTTTCGTCGACACTTATGACGTCGTGACGGAACGAGCCCTGCGCTACTGCAGTTCGCTCAACATTCCGTCGATTCGCGCCGTTCACTTCGACATCGACCCGCTGGTGACCCGTGCGCTTGAGAGAAAGTGGGGTGCGCCCGGAACGGCCTCGGTCGGGATCCCGCTTGAAATAACGGCGTGTGACGACCGCCGAATCGATCGGGCGGCGCTCGAGATCGTTGCTGACACGGTGCGCGATCGCTACGTCTTTTGCATGGTCGTGCTCCCACGGCGCGGCTTCAGCTCGCGGCTACAACGCCTTCTGCACGACCGGACCGCCGACGCCATCGCCGCGGCCATCACCCACGTTCCGCGCACGTCGGCCACCATCGTGCCCTTTCATCCGAGGCGTCGTCTCACGCGCTCGGCGAGCGAGATCGGTGACGCCGATGAAATTCATCGCGGGGGTCAACGCGTGAACGCTCACTTGGGGGCTGACGTCATGCTGGCGGAGCGCTCGCCCGGCGCTCGACCGATCGGGGGCCTCGTGGCGCGCGAGCACGTTGAAATCGCTGGGCGCGTTCGGTCGCTGACGATTAATGACCGGGGAAACTCCAAAGAGATGCGTTGCGTGATCGCCGATGACTCCGGTTCGGTCACGTTGGTGTTTCAGGGACGCACGAACGTTCCGGGCATCGAGCGCGGAACGCGCTTGGTAGCCACGGGCACCATTCAGTCGCGCAACCAAGAAGCGGTTATCCTCAATCCGCGCTACGAGATCGTCGTCGCACCCCACGACGACGTTTAGCGGAGAACTCCTCATAAGCCAACGGTCAAAATGCGTCAACCGCAGTTTCGCCGCGATCGTCCCGGGCCTCCAGCATCAGTAGGCACCGCCCACTCTTTATCCACCAAGAGTGACGTCTTGGTCCTGGTACCACGCCAGTGCCTCGTGAAACTGGTCGAGCGAGAAGTCTGGCCACAGGTCGTCGATGACGTAAAAGTCAGCGTAGATCGACTGGACGGGCAAGAAGCCACTAAGTCTGCGACCACCACCCCAGCGCACGATGAGATCGATTCTTGAAATGTCGGCGGACGCGATGCCGTCGGCGACGTTGTCTCGCTTGCTCGCATCAGGGTCCTTAAGCGAGTGGTTAAGGTCCCAGCTCCAGCCGTAATTCACAAGGAAGTTCACCTTGATACGACCCTCGCCTATTCGAGTGCGCTGCGTGTAGCGCATGAGTTCTTGAGGAAAGAGTGACGACTGAGTGTTGCCCAAAACGAGTAGATCGGCATCCCTCTTCTCCAGCTCCGCCACGGCCTTCACGCACGCGTCGCGAAATGCTTCAATCTGGGCAGAAGGACGTTTCGTATTGTCCACCGTAAATCCATAGAAGGTAATTTCCGGGATACCTAGCGCCAGGCACTCGTTGTACAACTCCAGACCGGGTTGAAGTCCAAAATGGTAGCCATCTTGCTTTTCGAAACCTCGACCTTGAGCCCAGCGCCGATTACCGTCGGGGATGATGCCGACGTGCCGAGGAAGTCGCTTGACGCCGCCTTCGTGGACGATTGCGTGAACCGTGTTGCTCATCTAGAAGCGATTGTACGTGCCAGAAACTCTGGAGCAGCGCGAACTTTTTCAAGTTCGCGCTGCTCCAGAGAACTGCTGTGCTGACTTCTCGTCACGATGAATTATTTCGTGAAGTAGTAGTACTCCGGTGTGTAGTTGAGCAAGACGCTCTGGAAGCCGATCTTGCTCTGGAGAGTCTTTTTGAACTCATATTGGTAGGTGCTGAGCGGGTCGTACAGTACTGGCAGTTGGTCGGCGGTGTACTGGCCGTACTCGGTCAACTTCACGTTCGCCGTCAGCGTCGCGCGAATCAACGCGTCCATCTTCGGGTTGGAGTATTGACCGCTATTGGACCCAGCGCCCGTCAAGAGCAGCGGCTCACCCGATGGGAAGTAGTCGGGCGCGTAGAGCCATCCCCCACCCCAGTTGCAGATGTCAAACGTCGTGGACTTGCTGTACGCCGAAGGACAGGCTCCCGCGGTCTGGCCGAAGGTCGCCGTGGCGTGCGTCGTTTGGATGCCGAGAGAACCCCAGTACGCGATGATGGCGTTCATCTCAGTGTCGAGCGATGGGGTCCCTGAGGCCCACTCAACATTCAACTTCAAAGGTGTGCCCAGAGTGATACCCGTTCCGCATTGGTTCGCAGCGGTTCCTGGGCTGGTGCACGTCAGTGTCGTGCCGGACTTCGTCCAGCCGTGGCTCTTCAGCAAAGCGGCGGCCCGGCCGAGGTTGAAGGTGTAGTGATTCTTAATCGTTCCAGTCTCTGAGGCGGGCGTTGAGGGCGGCAGTTCAGACCAGGTCGGCGTAGCGTAATTCTTAAAAGCGTGCTTGATGATCGCCGGCTGATTGATCGAGAGTTGCAGCGCCTGGCGAATGTAGAGCTGGTTCAAGAACTTCGCACCCGGGTTGTTTCCGAAGTTGAGGTTCATGTAGTTGTTCGAGAAGGTGGGCACGACCACAAGGTTGTACTTACTCGCGATCTGAGGCCAGTTAGGTCCCGCCACACCCGGTGCCGGAGCCGGCTGGGTCAGTACCGAAGAGTCGACGTACCCAAAGTCAATGTTTCCAGCGATCAACTGGTTTTGCTCCGCCGAAGCTGTCAAAAACGCGACGAGCTTCACTTTCTTCACCAGCGGCTTTTGGGGTCCCGAGTACTTGGCGTTCGCACTAAAGGTCGCGTTGCCTAGTCCATCCATCGCGGTAAGGGTCCAGGGACCGTCCACGCCGCCCTGCCACATCTTGTTCGTGAAGGTCGAGATCTTTGAGGCCTGGGCGTTTAAGTAGGTCCAGACGCTCTTGCAGGCACTGATCGTTGACGCCGCGCCGTAGGCGCCCGTAGCGCATCCGGCCTTGGCCGTCGTGCCCGTGGTGTCCCAAGAGCTCGCGAGCGGCGTGATGGTCGCCAACTGATTGTCCGTAAACCACAAGGGGTTCACCGACGCCGTCAATTTGATCGTGACGGTGTTTCCGCTAACCGTGGCACTCTTGACCTGGTCAGGTATCCCGAGGCCGCTGCTGTAGGTACAGAACTCCGCTGGCTCGGCCTTGTACATATTCAAGAAGAACATCACGGACTGGCCATCGACGGTTTCGCCATTGGCGAATTTCCATCCCTTTGTGGTCACGCTCACTGTCTGGTTGTTATTGCTATAGACCGGAGGTTGACCCGCAGAGAGATTCGGCTGAATGCCAGCGTCGCCGCCCAAACCAAACCAGTAAAGGGGTCGATACATCATCTGTTGGAACTGCGACGTATTGGTCACGGTGCATTGCGAGGGAGGATAGAAGGGCAGAATGTAGTTCGGTGAGGCGCCCGCCCCTTCAGCGATAGAAATTGTCTGGTTCTTCGCTTGACTCGAGGTACTCGGTCCATTGCTAGAACTCACTACCAGCACAATGATCACGGCCGCTGCCACCGCGACACGGCGCGTGTCAAGTCTTTTGAGACAGTTTTTGATTTAATTCAGTGAGTCAGCGACCTCCTTCACCGGTTGGTTGATCCACGAGACGGTGGGAAGCAGCGGTGGAGTCGGAATCTTGTGAACGAATCGTTCGGGGTGAAGCGCGTAGGCATCGAGCAAGACCGCACCACGAAGTTCGCGTACCTGCTGCGCTCGTCCATAGTGCACGTCGGCGGGCGTGTGATAGCCAATGCCCGAATGCACGTGGCGCTCGTTATACCAAGTCATGAAACGTCGACAGTGGGCCTGGGCATCTTCGAAGCTGCCAAAGCGATCAGGAAAGTCTGGTCGGTATTTGAAGGTGCGGAACTGGCTCTCGGAGTAGGGGTTGTCGTTACTCACATGGGGTCGACTGTGCGACTTGGTGACCCCGAGGTCGGCGAGTAGGTGCACCACCGGCTTGGCGATCATCGGCGAGCCGCGATCGGCGTGGATGGTGAGCTGATCCTTCGCAATTCCCTGTTGGGCGATCGACGCGTTCATCAGTCGCGTTGAGAGCTGTGCGCTCTCTGCCCGCGCCAACATCCAGCCCGTGACGTAGCGACTCCAGATGTCCAAGATGACGTAGAGGTAGTAGTAGTTCCACTTCTCGGGACCGTGCAGTTTCGTGATATCCCAACTCCAAATCTCGTTGGGCTGGGTAGCGATCAGCTCGGGTTTCTTGTGCGCCGGGTGAGTGGCCTGGCGACGCCGTTCGCGCACTTCGTCGTGTTCGTGCAGCACGCGGTACATGGTCGAGACCGAGCCGATATACGTGCCCTGATCGAGGAGTTTGGCGTAGACGCTGGCCGGCGCCTCGTCGATGAACTCCTCGGACTCGAGCGTGGTCTTGATCTGCTTGCGCTCGACCTCACTGAGGGCTCGAGGTTGAGGTTTCACCACGCGTTCGGGCCGTGGCGCGAGCGGACTCTTTCGATGTCGGCGATACCAAGTCGCGCGACTCATCCCAAGTGCGTCAATGGCAGTTGTAGTGCTCACGACCTCGCTCAGCTGGTTGATGGCTTCGTCGATCATGGCGTCTCGCTGGTGCGTTCCGCAGTGCTGGTCGAGGCGAGTGTCTCGAGAAGCGCGGAGAGTTTTGCCTGGATCTCTACGACCCTTCGCGACTTGTCGAGTTCACTCTCGAGGCGCTCGTTCTCGCGCTGCAAGGTGGCGATCGCGCGGTCTCGCGGATCGGCCTTTTGGCGTCCCGCGGGTCGAGCGAGAGCGGCTTCGACCCCCTTGTCACGTTGCTCGCGCCAGTTGGTGATGAGCGAAGAGTAGAGACCCTCGCGACGCAGCAGGGCTCCTCGCTCACGTCGCCCGAGCGTGTCGTATTCGGCCAGGATCTTGGCCTTGTACTTGGCCGAGAACTGTCGGCGGCCCGACGAGCGTTCGAGCACCTCGGGATTCGGTGGTCGTTTGTCGTTCACGTCACCAGTTTGGTAGTCGGTGTCGTCAAGCGTGGTTGTGGTCATGGTCATTGGAGAAATTCCTTCTCCGCCCTCTTTAGTTGATTAATTTGCCAGCGCAGACTGTCTCACAAGAGGTTGGCACAGAGGGTTCTGTGGAACACGAACATCGGTTCATTACGAGCACTTCCTAAGTTGCGAGCGCGAATGTCGCGACAGTCTCATTCCATTCCCGTCCTCAATTGCTGATGATGTCCAAAACTTCCCTGCAACTTGCATGTTCGGTATCAGGCTGCCGAGGATATGTCCGCTTCTTTTCCAAAGAGGATGGTGTCCATCTTTGCGGTGGCCTGCTCGGCAACTCCCGCCGAATGTCCGTAAACATCCATCGTCACGGCAATACTGCTGTGACCTAGAGCGCGAGACACACCCGAAAGGTTTCCGCCATCCGCCTCAAGCAAGATATGTGCAAAAGTGTGGCGCAGATCATGAATCCGCACATACCTAAGCCCGTGCTCTTCAATCAAGTGCCTGTATTGCTTCCGCACAGATGAGGCCGAGAGAGGGTTTCCGTTCGCGCAATGAAAGACGTATTCCGACGAGTCGACTTCGCCAGCCAAACGACCCGAAAGCATCGTCAAGAGTTCCACGGAAAGCTTGTAGTCACGCTTACTGTTACGAGTCTTTGGAGGCTTGACGGAGAGGGTGTATTTCGTCCTACCGTCCCTCTGAAGAATGGAGTCATAACTAATCGTTCTTTGTACCCGCAACACGCCTTCGCCAAAGTCGATATCCGACCATTGAAGGCCGAGTATTTCGCCTTGCCGCATACCAAGTCCGAGAGCCAACTTGAGATAGTCCTGCAACCAAAGTCCATCCGCAACTTCGATGAGGTTCCTTGCTTCCAAAGGCGAAAGAGGAGGATACCGGTGCAGTGTTTCATCCACATGTGATCGCATCTTCCTCGTCCGACGAACGGGATTGTTGGCAACGACCTCAAGCCGCTCGGCCTCCGAAAACACCTTGCTTAATGCCGTCCGCACGTTATTGACGGTGTTCGTCTTGAGAGTCATTGCAAGGTCATTAAAGAGTTGCTCCAGTTCAACCGGCTTGATGTCAGACATGTATCGTTTGCCAAATTTAGGGAAAACGTGGTTCTGTAAGTTACGGATATAGCCGTCTGCCGTTCGTTCCGCGACGATCCCGTCTTGTCCTAACAGAAGATTGGTGGCAAATTTCTCAAGACGTTGCTCCGAATTCGCCATTAGCTTTCCAGAATCGCGCTCAAGTAGGAGCTGTGAGCGAATTCTCTTCGCTTCAGTCTTGGTCTGGCAGGTTTTGGTCCGATATCGGGTATTGCCATTCGGGTAACTACCAAATGGAACCTTCACCATGAACTTCTTGCCCAGTGGAACAATCGTCCCGGTGCCTTTAAGTTCGCGACTCATACGAACTGACCTCGACAAGCTTTCGCCTGACGTCGCTCTCTCTCCTCCAGGTTCCGTACAAATGCGGAGATGGAAGCTTCGGAGATGCGAGCCGCTGTGGTTGGGTAAACAGCCAGCAACTCACCACTCTTGATGAGTCCGTAAACGCTTTGTCTCGATAACGAGAGACGCTCAGCTGTCTCGGGAATGGTATATAGGTACTTCTGTTCGGGCATCACGTCACTCCATTGATGTGAGGGACGCCCATCGACCCCTAAATGTATTTCCCCCAGACCAGTCGAACCTTTCGACTGGCTTCCCTTTCTTTGGGGGGAAACTAGTCTCTCATCGACCAACTTCTCATGACAACTAAATTTTGAAATCTTTTGTTCGCGAATTCTGCCGACCCGTACAACGCAGTTCTCGGATTCATAAGTACAGCGATAAATACAATCGCTTTTGTGGTCGAGTAACGCTGCCAACATTGTGGGCCTCCAATTGCTAGGTCCTTATTGGCTTTCAGTTGGTGCGGCTGGAGGGATTCGAACCCCCGACCCTCGGTTCCGTAGACCGATGCTCTAATCCGCTGAGCTACAGCCGCGTTGATACTGGCTCACCAGCCTAGCCCAGAGGCCACCCACCGCGACAGGTGGTCATACCATGCAACTATGACCATTGCGCTCCTTGAGGAGCTTTCACACCTGCTCGATGAAGTGAACGCCGACATGGTCGAACTACGCCACGACTTTCATCGACACCCCGAACTTTCCTATGAAGAAGTGCGCACCAGCCAAGTCATCACCGAACGCCTGCGCACCCTGGGCTGGACGATTGCGCCTTCACTGACGACGACCGGCGTCGTGGCGACGCTCCTGGGAGGTCGGCCCGGTACTCGGGTCCTGCTGCGCGCGGACATCGACGCGTTGCCGGTCCAAGAGGAGGGTGACCTGGACTACCGCTCGGTGAACGCCGGGGTGATGCACGCCTGCGGTCACGACGTGCACACCGCGGCCCTGCTCGGCGTGGCCGACGTGCTGGCCCGTCGCCAAAGTGAGCTGAGCGGTCAGTTCACGCTCGTCTTTCAACCGGCCGAGGAGCGCCTCGGCGGCGCGCGCGCCATGCTCCAAGGTGGACTCTTGCGCGAGCACCCGGCCGACTACGCACTCGGCGTGCACGTCACCTCACTCGCACCGGTCGGTCTGATCAGCGCGAGCCCCGGGATCACGATGAGCGAGGCCTGTTCAATCAGCGTGACGCTTCGAGGTAGGGGCGGCCACGGTGCGATGTCGACGAGTGAAGGAAACGTCGTGCTCGCGGTCAGCCGCCTCGCGCCACGACTGGACGAAGTCGTGGAAGGGCTCAGTTACGAAGGGACCAACTGCGCGTGCTCGGCCGGCGTCCTTTCGGCGGGGACCGCGAACAACGTGGTGCCGCGCGACGCTCGGCTCCTTGGGACGATTCGCACCTTTACCCCCGAGCAGGTCGTCGAGACGCGCGCTCGGTTGCGGCGACTGCTCGACGAGGTCGCCGCGGAGTTTCGCGTGGAGTACCAACTCGATATAGGCGAAGCGGTGCCCGCGGTCGAAAATGACCC
>Ga0307373_10004268_pt1 | contig 24205 bp, 23 predicted proteins | sample OX2MG_FD_202534 | JGI IMG/M metagenome (GOLD analysis project Ga0307373, IMG submission 202534) | Soil microbial communities from Risofladan, Vaasa, Finland - OX-2 | ecosystem: Environmental > Terrestrial > Soil > Coastal area > Acid sulfate soil | place: Finland: Risofladan, Vaasa | collected... | reverse complement strand
CATGGTGAAAGCGGCCAGCCCGATGTAGGGCACCATCTGGGTGAGCATCTCCTCGGTGCCGTAGGCCGAGGACGAAATACAATCGGGCGCCAGCACGCCGAGCGCGGTGGGCCGGCCCAGCCGCTCCGAGCTGAGCTGCTCGGTAACCAAGGGTGGGCCGAGGAGCTTGTTCTTCAACCGGTACCGCCGGGTCTCGGGGATGGCCCCGGGCGCGACCGTGCTCACGGAGTCGGCGGGGTGGGGGGGCATGCAGGCACCACAGACGCAGCGTAGGAGCAATTGGGCGGCCACCCCGGGAACGCCCTTTGCACATGGCGACATTGCGTGTTGCACTGTGGCATGCACGTGATCGTCGTCGGGTGTGGCCGCGTCGGGTCCGGCCTGGCCATTTCGCTCAGTGCCGAGGGCCACACCGTGGCCGTGATGGACAAGTCGGCCAAGGCCTTCCGCCGCCTGAAGGACTGGGACGGCCCACGCATCGTCGGCTCAGGCTTCGACCGGGACGACCTGGAGAGAGCCGGCGCGGTAGGAGCCGGCGCCCTGGCCGCGGTGACCAGCGGGGACAACACCAACATCTTGACGGTGCGCATCGCCCGAGAGAATTACCTGATCCCTAACGTGGCGGCCCGGATCTACGATCCCCGCCGTGCCGAGATCTACCAGCGGCTCGGCATCCCCACCGTGGCCACGGTGACGTGGACCATCGACCAAGTCAGGCGCCGCCTGCTCCCTGACGAGGACGCGGGGGACTGGTCCGACCCCTCGGGCCAGCTCACCATGATCGACCGGTCGCTCCCCGACCAGTGGGCCGGCCGGAAACTCAGTGAGTTGGAGGAGCCGGGCCGGCTGAGCGTGGTGGCGGTGACCAGAGCCGGCGTGCCGCGGCTCGACGGGCGCCAGCTGGTCGGGCAGGAAGGCGACGTCCTGCACCTGGCTGTCATGTCGGAAGCCCGGCCCGGCCTCCATGACATCCTCGGATCGGGGGGTGGCCAATGAAGCCGATGAGAGTCGCCATCGCCGGCGCCGGGAGCGTGGGCACTGCCATTGCGGGCGACCTGCACGCCAACGGCCACGAGGTGCTGGTGTTCGAGCAGGATCCCGATCTGGTGGAGCGGCTCCGCCCGACGCTCGATGTCACCTGGATCGCGGCCGACGCCTGCGAGGTTTCCTCCCTCGATGCCGCCGGACTGGCCACGGTGGACGTGGTGGTGGCGGCCACCGGGGACGATGAAGACAACCTGGTGATCTCGCTCCTGGCCAAGCAGGAGTTCGCCGTCCCACGCGTGGTGGCCCGGGTGAACCACCCGAAGAACCAGTGGCTCTTCAACGAGAGCTGGGGCGTCGACGTTTCGGTCAGCACGCCCCAGCTGCTCACCGCGCTGGTCGAGGAAGCCGTCTCGGTCGGTGCGCTGGTACGCCTGCTCCAGTTCCAGGGTGGGAAGGCGCACCTGGTGGAGATCACGTTGGCCGATGACTCACCGGCCAACGGAATAGCGATCGTCGACCTGGACTTTCCCCGCGACGCCTTGGTGGTCGCCGTGGTGCGCGACGACCGCCTCATCATGCCCAAGGGCGACACCGTGTTGCAGTCGGGCGACGAGGTGCTCGTGCTGGTCACGGCCGACGCCGAGGACGCCGTGCACAACCGCTTCATCAGCGGTCAGCCGGGGTAGCCGAACCGGACCAGCCCCAGGTCAGCGCACCCCGAGGGTTCGCGTACCGGTCGTCGAATGGTCACGGGCGGTCATGGGTGGGGTCAGGACCCCCGTAGCATGGGGGGTATGGAGGCAGCATTCTTCGACCTCGACAAGACAGTGATAGACCGCGCCTCCATCGCCGCCTTCGGACGACCCTTCATGAAGGGCGGGCTGATCAATCGCAGGGTCGTGGCCCGGGCGGCGATTTCGCAGCTCATCTACCTCTACTTCGGAGCCGACGAGGAGCGCCTCGTCCGCGTGCGCGAGTCGATGCTGGCCATGACCAAGGGGTGGGACCGGGCCCAGGTACGCCAGATCGTGCGCGAGACCTTGCTCCAGACCATTGAGCCCATCATGTACGCCGAGGCGCTCGAGCTCATGGAGCTGCACCGGGCGGCGGGCCACCGGGTGTACCTCGTCTCGGCCTCCCCGGAGGAGATCGTGCTCCCCCTGGCCGACATGCTGGGGGTCGACGGGGCCATCTGCTCGCGGGGCGAGGTCGACGAGGATGACCGCTACACCGGGCGCATGGCCTTCTACGCCTACGGGGAGGAGAAGGCCACCGCCATGCGCGAGCTGGCCGGGCGCACCGGCATCGACCTGGACGCCAGCTCTGCCTACTCGGACTCGGCCACTGACCTGCCCATGCTGGAAGCTGTCGGGCGCCCGGTGGCGGTCAATGCCGACCGGGCGCTGGCCAAGGTGGCCAAGGAGCGGGGCTGGGAGATGCGGAACTTCACCAAGCCGGTCCGCCTGCGCGACCGTGTGGGGCGCACGACTCCGGTGGTGACGACGGGCCTGGCCGTGGCCGGGGCCGCGCTGATCCTGTGGCGGCGGGGCAACCGGAGCCGCCACGCGCCCGGGGGGCGCGCCGCTGCCTGAGGCGCTGGCGCGTCCTAGGCGTCCTTGAGCCGCCGGGCGGCAGCGAACCCGAGTCCGAAAATCAGGGCCAGGAACAGCAGCTTCTTCATGGCGGGCGATCCTATCGGGTCGCGGCCGGGGTCAGACGGTGAGCAGGTCGCGGGCGCCCGTGTCCGAGGAGGGGTGGCGCAGCTTGGACATGGCCCGGGCCTCAATCTGGCGGATGCGCTCGCGGGTCAGGTTGAAGTGCTCGCCCACCTCTTCCAGTGTCCGGGGCTCTCCCCGGTCGAGACCGAAGCGCAGGCGGAGTATCTCGCGCTCGCGCTCGTCGAGGGGGGAGAGGAGGCGCCCGATCTCGTCGGGCAACAGGGAGACGGCGGCCACCTCAAATGGTGACTCGGCGGAACGGTCCTCGACCACGTCGCCCAGCTCGGCGTCGCCGTCCTCACGGAGCGGCTCGGAGAGGGAGAGCGGCTCGGCCCGGAAACGCAGGGCCTCGACCAGCTTGTCCTCGGGCATCTCGACCTCAATGCCCAACTCGGCCAGGGTGGCCGGGCGACCGAGCTTGAGCTCCAGGCGGGCCTGCGCCTTCTGCACCCGGGCCAGCGTGTCGCCGGCGTGGACGGGGAGGCGGATGGTGCGCCCCGTGTTGGCGATGCCGCGGGTGATGGCCTGGCGGATCCACCAGGTGGCGTAGGTGGAGAACTTGAACCCCTTGCGCCAGTCGAACTTCTCGACGGCATGCATCAGTCCGAGGTTGCCCTCCTGAATCAGGTCCAGCAAGGGGAGGCCCGAGGCTTGATACTTCTTGGCGATGGACACCACCAGGCGCAGGTTGGATTGGACGAAGGTCTGCTGGGCCTGCTCCCCCTCAATGACGCAGCGGCGCATCTCGCGCTTCTTGGCCGGGGTGAGGCCCTTGGGCGCCTTGGCCACGTCCTCCTCGGCCGCCCGCCCGGCCTCGATCGCCTGGGCCAGCCGAACCTCGTCGTCCTTGGTGAGCAGGGGATACTGCCCGATATCTGTCAGATAGAGCCGTACGAGGTCCTCGTCGTCGCGCTCAATACGTTCCTTGGCCAAGATCTGCCGAACCTTCCCTCATCGTGGGCCTCGGCTGGAGATCTCCATGCCGGGCGTTGCTGCTCCGAGCACACCTGTCCGCCAGGGCGCGCCAAGACTGCTTTGACATTGTAATGGGCGCGTCAAGATGCCCACGCACAAGGGATAACGCCTGCGACACCCGATAATCACGCAAAGTGCAGAAATAGCTTCCATCCGGCATCCCTCTCCGGGATCAGCCCACGAGGCCGACGAACCACCCCCGCTGGACGCCTTCATCGAAAAGCGCCTGGCCGCGCGCCACCTCCTCCGACCCGCTGCGGCAGGCCGGCCCGAGCACCGCCATGGCCGGGGCCTCGCTGGCCGGATCGGCCCCGGCCAGATGACGGCTATAGGCCTGGACCAGGCAGGGCAGGTACGCCCGGACCAGGCCCGACAATCGGGTGAAGCCCGGGCCGGCATGATCCAGAGCGCTGAGCTGGTCGGTGAGGGGCCCGGAGGGAGGGACCACCAGGGCATCCCGAACGACGTCGGCCCGCACCGCGAGGCGTTCGCTCCAGCGGGCGGCCACATCGGCGTGGTGCAGCGAGGCGGCGGCGAAGAAGACCCGTAATTCCGCGTCCCACGGCTGACCGCTGTCCCCGGCCGAGGCCCACTCCCCCGTCAATTCGAAGAGGTGGCGCTCCACCCAGCAGTAACCCCCGACCAGTGCGTCCAGCTGGTCGATGGTCCGCCATCCGGCCGCAAACAGATCAGCCACGCGGCTCCTCGGCGGCCAATGGCTCTCCGGCCGGTGAGCGGTAGCGGTTGGTGATGGGCATGCGGCGGTCCTTGCCGAAGGCCTTGGTCGTGATGCGCACCCCGGGCGGCATCTGGCGCCGCTTGTACTCCGCCCCGTCGACCAGGCGCACCACCTGGTCCACCAGCGCGGGGTCGAAGCCCTCGGCCACGAGCTCCGCCGCCGTGCGGTCGCGCTCGACGTAGCCAGCCAGCACCGGGTCGAGCTGCCCGTAGGGCGGCAGGGACTGGTCGTCGCGCTGGTCGGGGCGGAGTTCGGCCGAGGGTGGCTTGTCGAGCACGCTGTCGGGGATCGGACCGGGCAGGCCCTCCAGTACCGCCTGGGTGTTTCGGTAGCGGCACAGGTCGTAGACCAGCGTCTTGGGCACGTCCTTAATGACGGCGAACCCGCCCGCCGAGTCGCCGTAGAGCGTGGAGTAACCGGTGGCCATTTCGCTCTTGTTGCCGGTCGTGAGCACAATCCACCCTTTAGCGTTGGACAGGCCCATGAGAAGGACTCCGCGCAGTCGGGATTGCAGGTTCTCGTCGGTCAGCCCGAAGGGTTCGCGCCCGAGCACCCCGGCCAGCATGGAGCTGAAGGCCACGTGGGCCTCCTCAATGGGCACCACCCGCAGCTCAATTCCGAGGTGCTCGGCCAGGACGCCGGCGTCGTGGCGCGACCCGTCGCTGGAGTAGCGCGAGGGCATGGAGATGCCGTGCACCCTCTGGCGGCCGAGCGCATCGACGGCGACGGTGGCCACCAGGGACGAGTCGATGCCGCCCGAGAGGCCGATCACCGCGTCGGTGAAGCCGTTCTTGCCCATGTAGTCCCGGGTCCCGAGCACCAGGGCCTGGTAGACCTCGGCCTCGTCGGACAGGGTGGGCCGCGGTGCCGGGCGGGAGAGCGCCGGGCGCACCGGATCCCCGGTCCCGGTGACCGTCACCCGGGGCAGCAGCTCGCTCACCGTGCGGTGTCGGTGGGCGCCGAGCGGGATGTCCACCACGACCAGGTCCGGGGCGAACTGGGCGCCCGACGCCAGCAGCGTGCCGTCGGAGGCGACGACCAGCGAGTCGCCATCGAAGACCAGCTCGTCCTGGCCCCCCACCTGGTTGACGTAGGCGATGGCGCAGCCGGCTTCGGCCACCCGCTGGCGCAGCACGGCCATCCGCTCGGAACGGCGTCCCCGGTGGTACGGCGAGGCGTTGAGGTTGACCACCACGTCGGCCCCGGCCCGGCCCTGATGGGCCACCGGCCCGTCGGCGAACCACACGTCCTCGCAGACCGAGATGCCCACCCAGGCCCCGGCCACGCCGAAGAGAGTGGGCTGCTCGCTCCCCGGGATGAACCAGCGCTGCTCGTCGAAGACCCCGTAGTTGGGCAGGAGCTGTTTGCGGTACAGGCCGACCACCCGACCGCCGGCGCACACGGCCGCCGCGTTGGACAGGCCGGCACCGGCCGCGGCCGACCCGACATGACCGACGACGGCGACGCAGCGGCCGGTGGCCGCCGCCACCTTGTCCAGCGCCACCACGTTGTCGGCCACGAAACCGGGCTTGAGCAGGAGGTCCTCGGGTGGGTACCCGGTGATGGCGAGCTCGGGCACCACGCACAGGTCGGCCCCGGCTGACTCGGCAGCCGAGAGGGCGGCCAGTATGCGGTCAACGTTGCCCGCCAGGTCGCCAACCACGGTATTGAGTTGCGCGGCGGCCAGGCGCAGGAACGACACGAATTCAGCCTAACGGCCGGTGCCTCGTTCCCCGAGAGCCGCTGGGACGCAGGGCTCCTCGCAGCAGAGTGTCGCCGACCTCGCGGAGGATGTCAGCGAGGGGTGGGTGCTCGGGCCACCATCCGATCAGCCAGTTGGCGACGGCAAGCATGTACGCACCGGTCAGGCTCTCGGCGAGGCGTCGTGGTGAGAGCTCGGGGCGCAGTTCGCCAACTGATTGCGCGTCGGCGAAGAGGGCGGTCAGCAATTCGTAGGTATGCAACTCGCGCTCACTGAGCGCACCCGAAGCTCCCCAGAAGAGCCGTGAGCGGATAACGACGACTGCCATGAATTCGGTGTCACGGGCGAAGACGGCCGCCAGCGTGTCCATGAGCTCGGAGATGGTCGTGGTGATCGGCTCCCGGGGGTGCCGGCCCGACAAGGCGGCGAGGAGGGTGTGAAAGTCCTCGACAGCGCGCAGTGCGTACTCGTCGAGGACGGCTTCCTTGGTCGGAAAGTAGTTGTAGAAGGTGGGCTCGCTGATCGAGAGTTCGCCGACGATCTCGTGCACCCGAACCGCATCGAAGCCGCGGGACCGGAAGGCCGCGATGGCCGATTCGTAGATCTGCGTGCGCAGATGCTCCTTCTTCTCCTCACGAAGCCCCATGTTGACAACTTTTCATTTAGTAGCTATAAGTATTGGGTAGCATAATCTATTTTGGGGATGGCATGGCGCACGCGGGGACACAGTGACGGCGCAGGGCACGAGGGGGTCAGGACCGGCCCGGGAGGCCATCGTTGCCCGCTGACCATCGGCGCTAGATACTGCGGTACGCGGTGGCATTCACCGCAGGGACGAACCTGATGATCAACACGGCGTTCGCTTGGGAATCCACCGCCGGTCACGTCTGGGTGCCGGAATGGAGGGTGCCCCTCGTCGCCGGGCCCAGCGTCATCGGCGGCACGCTCTCCATGCTCGTTGTCCTTCCCTTGACGACGAGCATGATCTGCACCCTCGGCATCCGTTCCTACCAGCGCGGCGGTCTCAGGGTGCTCCGGGCCGATGCATTACCACCAGCGGTCCGTTCCCTGATGGTCGGCCCGGTGCGGCGCGGCCTGCGGCTGGCCGCGGGGAGCGTGGCTGCTTTCGGCCCCGTGACCATCCTCGCCGGCTCAACCCTTCTCGGCCATGGCGTTTCCCGAGGCGCCTACGTGGCGTCTCAGGCCATCGCCGGAGTGCTCCTCGGCGCCATGGTCACCCCGGTGGCGGCCATGGCAGCCATGGCCGAGCCCGCGGGGGCCTCCGGATGAACGGCTCGGCCGCATTGGAGATGAAGTCCCGTCCCGAAATGATCTACGACCTCGTCGCCGACGTGTCACGCATGGGCGAGTGGAGCCCCGAGTGCTACCGGCGCGAGTGGCTCGATGGCGCCACCGAGGCTGAGGTCGGGGCCCGGTTCGCCGGTCACAACAAGTCCGGCGTCTTCCGCTGGTCGAACGTCTCGCAGATCACCAGGGCCGAACGCGGCAGGATCCTCTCGTGGACCATGGGTCCCGGGGACGACCCGTATTCGGCGTGGCAGTACACCTTCGAACCGACGGCCGACGGAGTCGTCGTGACCGAGACGTTCCGGTCCCTCAGGCGCACGCTCCTCGGCCGGCTCTCCACCGTGCCCCTGGGTGGCCCACGCCGGAGCCAGGCCCGCCTCCAATCCGGTATCCAAAGGACGCTCGAACGGCTGCGGGCCGCAGCCGAGGCACAGCCCGGCCTCCCATAGTCCGGAATCAGGACCTGGTGGGCGGGGGCGCCGTCGTGGCTGCCGTCGGAGGGGTGTCTCCGCACCTGCGAAACTTGTCCGGTGCAGAGCCAGCGTGACTACGTGTTGCGGACCGTGGAGGAGCGAGGCATCCGCTTCGTCCAGCTGTGGTTCACCGACGTCCTCGGGACCCCCAAGGGGTTCAACATCACCTCGGCCGAGTTGGAGAACGCCCTGAGTGAGGGCATGACCTTCGACGGCTCGGCCATCGACGGCTTCAGCCGGGTGCAGGAGGCCGACGTCCTGGCCCGGCCCGATCCCAAGACGTTCCAACTGCTGCCCTGGCATGACGACGACTCCGCCGTGGCCCGCGTCTTCTGTGACATCGCCAACCTGGACGGGACCCCGTTCGGCGGCGATCCCCGCCACACCCTGCGCCGCACGTTGGAGGGGGCGCGGTCCTCGGGGTACACATTCTTCGCCGCCCCCGAGGTGGAGTACTTCTACTTCGCCGACGCCGATCCGGTGCGGGGACCCCAGGCCCTCGACTCGGGCTCCTACTTCGACCTCAGCGTGGCCGACCTGACCAGCGACCTGCGCCGGCGCTCGGTGCTCATGCTGGAGGAGATGGGGATCCCCGTGGAGCACACCCAGCACGAGGACGCCCGGAGCCAGCACGAGATCGACCTGCGCTACACCGACGCCCTGACCATGGCCGACACCGTGATGACCACCCGCATGGTCATAAAGGAAATGGCCCGGAGGGAGGGTGTCTTCGCCAGCTTCATGCCCAAGCCTCTCGCCGGCGTGCAGGGATCGGGCATGCACACCCACATCTCGCTGTGGGAGGGCGAGCGGAACGCCTTCATCGACGAGAGCGACGAGTACGGGCTGTCCGCGGTGGCCCGCCAGTTCATCGCCGGCCTCCTGCACCACGCCCGGGAGATCACCGCGGTGACCAACCAGTGGGTCAACTCCTACAAGCGGCTCATCGGTGGCTACGAGGCACCCGTACACGTCAGCTGGGCCCGCAACAACCGCTCGGCCCTGGTGCGCGTGCCGGTGGTCAAGCACGGCAAGCCCGAGTCAACACGGTTGGAGTACCGGGCCCCGGACAGTGCCTGCAACCCCTACCTGGCCTTCTCGGTCATCCTGGCCGCGGGCCTGCGGGGCATCACCGAGGGCTACCCCCTGCCCCCGGAAGCCGACGCCAACCTCTTCACCCTGACCGGCCGGGAGCTGGCCGCCAAGGGCATCGAATCGCTTCCCCCGAGCCTGCACGACGCCGTGAACGAAATGGAGAAGTCCGAGCTCCTGGCTGACACCCTGGGCGACCACGTCTTCGAGTGGTTCATCCGCAACAAGCGGGCCGAATGGGATGCCTACCAGGCTCAGGTCACCCAGTTCGAACTCGACCGTTACCTGCCGCTCCTGTGACGCCACCCGGGACGCCGCACTGATGGATCCCCTGCTGTGCTTCCCCTCCGACCTCCCGGCCGAGGTGACGCTCGCCCTGCAGGGTGCCGGGCTCGGCCACCACCGCGTGACCGGACCCGGGGAGGTGCCCGAGGGCGAGACCGAGGGTTGGTCCGGCGTCCTGGTGGTGGCCGGCCAGGACATGACGGCCGCCGTGGCCTTCTGCCGCCATGTGCGCATGCGCGAGGTGCCCCTCAGCCCGTTGCTGCTGGCCATCCAGACCGACCAGGTGAACGAGCTCCTCCTGCGCGATGACCTCTACGACGACTTCTGCGTCCTGCCCGCCCGTCCCGAGGAGCTGGTGGCCCGGCTGCAGCACCTCTTCTGGCGCACCGGTCAGAGCATGCGGCCCGACATCATTGAGTACGGGCCGTTGATGCTCAATCTCGAGACGTATCAAGCGGCCGTGTCGGGGCGCGTGCTGGACCTCACCTACATGGAGTACGAGCTGCTGCGCTTCCTGGCCGGCCATCCGGCCAAGGTCTTCACCCGCGAGACCCTGCTCAGCCGGGTGTGGGGCTACGAGTACTACGGCGGAGCCCGCACCGTCGATGTCCACATCCGGCGCCTGCGGGCAAAGTTGGGGGAGGAGCACGCCCACCTGATCCAGACCGTGCGCTCCGTCGGCTACCGGTTCGGCCAGGTGGCCTGGCACCCCGGCGTCGCTCAGCGCGGCGGCTCGGGCGCCGGCACGTAGGCCCAGGCCTCCACCTCGACCCGGGCCCCGAGGGGCAGGGCGGCCACGGCCACCGCCGAGCGGGTGGGCCTGACCCCATTGAAGTACTCGACCCACAACTCGTTCACGGTCGCGAACTCGCCCATGTCGACGAGGAAGAGTGTCGTCTTGACCACATCGGCCAGCGTGGCCCCCTCGGCGGCCAGCACCGAGGCGAGGTTCTCCAAAGCCTGGCGCAGCTCGGGCAGTGTGCCTCCGGGCACCAGAGCGACCGCACCGCGCGAATCGGTGCCCAGGCCGATCTGACCCGAGGTGATGACCCAGTCGCCCACCCGCCGGGCGGGGGAGTACGGACCAACGGCTGGACTCATGCCGGCTCCTCTCGACCCGCCGATGCTGGCACATCCGACACAGGGGCCCGGCCCCCGGTGCGGCGGGTGGGCCACCGGGGAGGTCGTCCCTCGGCGATCCATGCCGCGGCCATCGTGGCTACGAAGACGGCGTCGGACCCGTTGACCGGCCAGCGGTCCTCCGGGTGGATCCGCACCGAGACTTCGGGCATGTCGCGGGCGGCCAGGATGCCGAAGGAGCGGATGGTCAGGTCGACCGGCACCCCACGGTCATCGATCGCGATGCCCTCGCTCCACACCAGCCCGAGGGCCTGGTGCACCGCCCCGAGCACGTAGGAGCGCAGCGTGACCGGGTCGAGCACCTCGCCGGCCCAAACTTCGACAGAGACGGTGCCCCGATCGCCCGGCCCCGCCAAGGCCAGGGTGACCCGGGCCCGCCCCGCCCCGGGCAGGGACACCTCGGCCGTTCCCGTGCCGGGCGTGCTGGCCGGGGAGTGCAGGACGTGCAGTGCCGCCAGGACCTCCGCCCACCCGGCACCCCGAAGGTCGTCGCCGACCGGCGGACCCACAATGTCGGCGCTCTCGATCTCCACACCCGGTGCCACCCGGCGGACCCGATCCTCCAGCACCCGGAGATCCGCCGGCCCCGGGGTGCGGCCGATGCGCAGGATCCCGGTCCCGTCGGGGCGGAGCCCGAGGGAGAGCGGGGGCCGCTTGGGCCCCCGGCGCACCACGTCCTCACGGCTCCACAGGACGCGCACCGCAACACCGGTCTCGTCGGCCAGGGCGCGGGCGCGGGCGGGAACCGGGCTGTGCCGCTTGCCACCGAAGGCGCCGCCGTTGGCCAGGGGCGACGCCGGGGGCCGGCCGGGCAGGCACCAGCTGGCGTCCGGCTCGACGTAGGCCGGCTCGACCCATGTGGTCTGCAGCGTCAGCGCCCACTCGCCCGGGGGGAGAGCAACGGGATGAGCCAGGGGCACGGTGCTGTTGCGCCCCTGGACGCGTCCCGATCCCTCCTTGGCGGCCCGCATGTCCGGAGCCGGCGGAGTCCCGACGTCGCCGCGGGCCCCGGTCGGAGCACCGAGCTCCACCAGGGCGTCCCCCGGTGAGGTGTCGTCGGCGAAGCCCCCGCCACCGAGGACCACGTCGGGTCCCGAGCTCTGGAACATCGGGCCTTCGATCTGGGCTCTCCAGGAGGCCAGCAACGGGTCACGCCCGGTGGTGAGGGGCGCCGGGGAGCCGGCCAGGCCCAGCACGGCCGCGGCGGCCTCCACAATGGACTGCCAACCAGTGCAACGGCAGAGGTGGGCTCTGAGCGAGCTCTCAATGGCGGCGCGTGACACCGGGCGGTCGCCGGCCTCCAGCGCGGCCAGGCGCAGCAGGATGCCCGGGGTGCAAAAGCCGCACTGGCTGGCGCCGTGGTCGGCGAATGCCACAGCCCAGCGGGCCCGGAGCTCGTCGCTCAGACCCTCGACCGTGGTGACGGAGCGCCCGGCCACCCGGCGCACCGGGGTCACGCAGGAGACGCGGGGAGCGCCGTCGACCCACACGGTGCAGCAGCCGCACTGCCCCTGCGGGCTGCAGCCGTCCTTGACCGATCGGCACTGCAGCTCCTCGCGCAACGCATGGAGGAGCGTGATCCCGTCGGCGACCGCGACGTCCCCGCCGTTGAGCGTGAAGGTGACGGCTGCCGCCGCGGGGGGATCGGTCAGCGGCTCAGTGGTTCAGCGGCTCAGCTGAAGGATGAGCCGCAGCCGCAGGTGCGGGTGGCGTTGGGGTTCACAATGTTGAACCCGGCGCCCTGGAGCCCGTCGCTGTACTCGAGCATGGATCCGGTCAGCAACTCCGCGCTGGCCGCGTCGACCACGACCTTGACGTTGTCGAACTCCCGTACGACGTCGTCGTCGAGGACCTCGGAGTCGAAGAACATCTCGTAGGAGTAGCCCGAACATCCTCCCGGCTTGACGGCGACGCGGAGGGCCAGCGCCTCTCCCTCCTCCTGAGCCAGCAGCTCGGCCACCTTGGTGACGGCGGCTTCACTCAGGGTGACCGGGGCCGGCTTCTTCCCGATGTTGACCGACGTGGTCATGGTCGTCACTGGAGCCTCCTCGTTGCGCGCCGTCACGGCAGGCCACCCGCGGGGCACCGTGCCCCGGGGAGAACCCCATGTTACCGGGGTCACCCCGGGAAGGACACATCGGGGCGCTCGGGACGGAATTCGCTCGCACGCAGGTAGAATCGGCCGATGACCACCGGGCCGGTCCCCCAGCCGCCTGCGGCGGACCGCGCCCGCGAGGACGAGGTGCGCCAGTGCCTGCGCGCGGTCATCGACCCCGAGCTGGGCGACACCATCGTCGACCTCGGCATGGTGCGGGCCGTTGCCGTCGCCGGGGGCGACGTGGTGGTCGACGTGGCTCTGACCATCGCCGCCTGCCCCCTGCGCACCCAGATCGAGAAGGACGTCCGGGGCCAGGTGGAGGCGCTGCCGTGGGTCAACTCGGTGGAGATCCGCATCGCCTCCATGGACGCGGAGCAGCGGGCGGCCGTCATGGCCCGGGCTCGTTGGAAGGCGCGGGAGGACGCCCCCGAGACGGCGATCCCACCGGACACCCGCGTGCTGGCCATCGCATCGGGCAAGGGCGGGGTGGGCAAGTCCTCGGTGACGGTGAACCTGGCGGTGGCCCTGGCACTACGGGGCCTCACCGTCGGCATTCTCGATGCCGATATCTGGGGCTTCTCGGTGCCCCGCCTCCTCGGCATGGAGGGAGACGTCGAGGCACGCCAGGGCAAGATGGTCCCGCTGGAGAAGCCGGTGGGCAGCGGCCTGGTGCGGGTGCTCTCCATGGGCTTCCTGGCCGGCGAGGAGCAGGCCATCATGTGGCGCGGGCTGGTCCTGAACCGGGCCGTGCAGCAGTTCCTGCAGGACGCCCACTGGGGCGACCTCGACTACCTGCTCATCGACCTGCCGCCGGGCACCGGTGACGTGCAGATGGGGCTGGCCCGCCTGCTCCCCCGCACCGAGATGCTGCTGGTCACCACGCCACCCCTGGCGGCCCAGAAGGTGGCGGCGCGCGCCGCCGACATGGCCCGCAAGGGCTACCTGCGGGTGGCCGGGGTGATTGAGAACATGAGCGACTTCACCTGCGCGCACGGCACCTCGTACGCCCTCTTCGGCACCGGCGGGGGCGAGCGGTTGGCCCGCGGCCTCGGCGTGCCGCTGATCGGCTCCATCCCGTTGCACCCGGACCTGGCGGCCGCCGGTGACGAGGGCACGCCCGTGGCCGCCGGCCAGGGCGAGCTGGCCGGGGTCTTCGCCGAGCTGGCTCGGGTGGTGGCCGAGGAGGTGGCCCCGCTGATTCAGGCCCAGGGCTGCACGGCCCGCCTCATGGAGCGGGTGGAGGCGGCGGTGGCCGGCGGCGAGGCCGATCTCGGCTGAGGGTTCAGGACCTGCCCCGCGGGCGCCAGCGGCTCTCGATGGTGTCGGTTCCGGGCGCCAGACCCACGGCGACGGCCCGGCCCTCGTCGGCCAGCGCCCGCAGGTGGGCCCACAGCGAGTAGCGGGCCACCGTGAGCTGGGCCTCGGACACGTCGGCGTAGACCGTGGGCAGCAGGTCGGCGACGGTGGCCCCGCCCCCCTCGGGTCGGGCTTCGAGCGCGGCGGCGACCCGTTCGTGGCGGGCCATCCGGTGGGCCACGAGCGCCTCGACCACCTCGGGGACACGGTCCATCAGCCGGCCATGCCCCGGTGCCAGGGTGCGGATGGGCGGCACGGAGGCGCGCAGCTTGGCCAGGCTGGCCAGGTAGGCGTGGAGGTCCCCGTCGGGTGGGCGGATGACCACCGTCGAGCCGTGCATGACGTGGTCCCCGGTCAGCAGCAGGCGGGGCGCGGGAACGAGCCAGCACAGGTGGTCCGAGGCGTGCCCGGGGGTGTGGACCGCCCTGAGCGACAGCCCGGGCCGCCGGAGTGTCCAGCCGTCGCCCACGCACTCGTCGGGGGCGAAGCCCTCGGCCGGCCCGAAACCCACCACGTGGGCGCCGGTGGCGGAGGCGAGGGCGGCCGCGCCCGGGGCGTGGTCGACATGGGTGTGGGTCACCAGGATGTGGCGGATGGTCCCCCGCGGAACCGCGGCAGCCAGAATGGCCGCCTGGTGGGCCTCGTCCTGCGGCCCCGGATCGACGACCGCCAGCTCGGAGCGGCCGACGAGGTATGTGTTGGTGCCCGGACCGGTCATGAGTCCCGGGTTGGGCGCGGTGAGGCGCAGTACGCCGGGCGCCACCTCGTCCGGCCGGCCCGGCACCGGTGTCGGGCCGAACCCGAAATCCGGCACCACCGGGATCACCGCGCCGTGCCCTCCCGGTTCGCCTGCAGCGAGATAGCCCGCACGGCTTCGTTGAAGTCACCGGCGGCGCCGCTGCCGTCGGGGACGGGCGCCCCGTCGTAGCCCTCGTCGCCCGGCAGGAGGATCCGCACGCCGTTGCCGTCGGCCACCACCCGGGGCTCAATGGTGGGGACGGCGCGGGAGGCGTCGGCCGCCGCGGCCAGCAGCGCGGCGCTGTTGGCGAAGCGGCTGATGGCCTGGAGGTTGCGGATGGTGGGGAAGATGATCTCAATGGTGCCCGCGCGGTGCCGGGCCAGGGCTTCGGCGGGCGCGATCCAGGTCTCGGCAATGGTCTCGCCGGCATCGTGGGCGGCGATCTGCCCCGCCGGGGCGGCGGCCACGAAGAACCGGGTGTCATAGCGCCTGGGTGCCCCCTTGGGCGTGATCCAATGGGCGAAGTAATGGACGCCGCCCACCAGGAGATGGAGCTTCTCGTCGCGGCACAGGTCGAGGAAGCGGCGGGTGCCGGCGTTCACCGCGGCGCGCGCGGCCACGAAGCGTGCTTCCTCCTCGGCGTCCCCGGCCAGGAGGGCCGGCCCCCCGGCGCGGGTGGCCAACAGGAGACCGGCCTCCTCGAAGGTCTCGCGCAGCGCCGCCACCCAGTAGGCCAGGCCGCCCGCGTGCAGGCCGAGCAGGGCGCTGGCCTCGGCGTCGGTCCGCCCCACGCAAGTTGCCCCGGCGACCGTGCCGCCGTCCGCCGCGTCCACGGCACCGCCGGGGAAGACATAGGCCCCGCCCACGAAGTCGGAGCGCAGGTTGCGCCGCACCATGAGGACCTGCAGCACACTGCCGTGCTCATCCGGCTCGGGGCCGTCGCGCACCAGCATGACGGTGGCCGCCGGGCGGATGGCAGCCGGATCAGGGGTCGGGGATTCGGGGTCGGTCGAAGGAGATGGAGGCACGCCGGCGAGGCTACCGCCACGTCGGGGCGGCCCCCGGGAAGCGGCGTAACCCTGGTCTAATCTGAACGCGACGATGAGCCTGAGCGCCGAAGATCCCGTGGCGCCCGCCATGCGCCAGATCCCCCGGCGCTATGTGGCCCTGGGCCTCATTGTGGTGGCCATCATCCTGCTCAGCGCCCTCGTCCTCATCCGCAACGACACGTCGCTGGTCGGCTCGGCCCAGGTGGAGACCTTCAATCCGGCTCCCGGAACGCTCCTCTCCACGGTGGGCCAGGTCCCCCGAAGTGTCATCGACGCGGTGAGGGTGACCTCCCCCTCCGACCCGGTCACACCCCCGAAGGCGACCGGCAACCCGTCCTTGTGGCAGGCACCCACCCACGGGGTGGAGGCCGTCCCGGTCGTGTTCTTCTACGGGGCCGAGTTCGCGCCCTACGCCGCCGCCGAGCGCTGGCCGGTGATTGTGGCCCTGTCCCGCTTCGGGACGTTCGGGCAGCTGGGCCTCATGCAGTCGAGCGCGACCGTGGCCTTCCCGAATGTATCGAGCTTCACCTTCTGGCACGCCACTTACTCGAGCCCTTGGCTCAGCCTGCGCACGGTGGAGCGCTACAGCGCGCAGGACCTGACCGGCGGGGGCTACACCAGCCTGCAGGTGCCCGACGCCCGGGAGGCGGCCTCGGTGGCGGCGTACGACACCTCGCCCGCCACCTTCCCCCTGCTCGATATCGCCAACCACTACGTGCTGGTCGGCAGCAGCTTCGCGCCTTCGGTGCTGGACGGGCTGACCCAGGCCGAGATCGCGGCCGACCTCTCGCTCCCGACCAGCCCGGTCACCCAGGCCGTGGTGGCCGCGGCGAACCAGATTACCGCCTCCATCTGCTCGGTCACCGGCCAGCGACCGGAGAGCGTCTGCACCGCCCACGGCGTGGTGGCGGCCGATCAGGAAATGGCGATCCCGCCTCCGGGTTGAGGGGTGGACCGGGTCAGCTGGCCCGCCGGTCGAGCACCACCTTGCGTTCCACCTCGTTCAGGCCGCCCCAGATCCCGTGGGGCTCGCGGATCCGGATGGCGTAGTCCAGGCAGTCCCCCCGCACGTGGCACTGGTGGCAGATCGCCTTGGCGCGGATCTCCCGGGCGGCCTTCTCCTCCTTCCGCTCCGCATGGGACGGTGGGAAGAACACCTCTGATTGCGGACCTCGGCACGCTGCCTTGGCCTGCCATACGTCTGAACCCTGGCGCATTAGACCCCCCGGTTAGGGCACCTCGGATCCCCCTCGCCGGTCAACCTATCGCCGCGACACCGCCGCGTTCAAGCCCTGTGACCAGGTTCTTCGTCGGGGACCTCTCCGGGGGCTCCGGTGCGGCAAGTACGCTCACCCCGACATGGACGTGGGGAGCTTCTGCGCGCAAAGCCACGTCCTGGTCGTGGCCGGGAAAGGTGGCGTCGGCAAGACCACCATGACGGCGGCCATCGCCGCCATGGCCGCTGACCACGGGCTCTCGGTACTCATCGTGGAGCTGGAGGGCAAGTCGGGCATCACCGGCGCCTTCGGCCTCACCGAGGACCTGGGGTACGAGGAAGTGGAGCTCCGGGCCCCGCGGGAGGGCGCGCCGGGGCCGGCGGGCGGGTCGGTGCGGGCCCGGCGGATCACCCCCGACGACGCCCTGGTGGAGTATCTACAGGACCACGGCCTGAAGAGGGTGTCCAAGCGCCTGGTCAGCTCCGGGGTGGTCGACGTGGTCTCGACGGCCATCCCGGGCATCCGCGACGTCCTCGTCCTGGGCAAGGTCAAGCAGCTCGAGCGCGACGAGGTGGCCGACCTGATCGTGGTCGACGCCCCGGCTACGGGGCACGCCATCACCTTCCTCACCTCGGCCAGCGGCCTGGTGGGCGCCGCCCGCGGCGGGCCGCTGCGCACGCAGGCCCAGGATGTCGTCGACCTGCTGTCGGACCCCTCACGCTGCCGGGTGATCCTGGTCACCCTGCCCGAGGACATGCCGGTGAGCGAGACCATTGAGTCGGCCTACACCCTGGAGGACAAGGCGGGCGTGCAGCTGGGGCCGGTCATCGTGAATGCCTGTGATGTGGCGCCGGTCGGACTCGACATTGCGGCGGGGAAGGTCGCTGAGGCGGCGGGCGTGGCAGTGGACTCCGACCACGTGGCCGCCTTGGAGGCGGCCCGGCTGTTCCGCCTGGAGCGGCACGCGGTGACCGCCCAGCAGATTCAGCGCCTGGGCCGTGAGCTGCCCCTGCCCCACCTCCTCGTCCCCTCGGTCGGCACGGACTGCATCGGCTTGGCCGAGACGGGCCTCCTGGCCGCCGCCTTGGCCCGGGCCGTCTCCGCCCTTGTCCCCGAGGCGACCGGATGAGCGCGCTGGCCCGGTTGGTGACCGAACGCTCGGTCATCGTGTGCTGCGGCTCGGGCGGGGTCGGCAAGACCACCGTCTCGGCCACCTTCGCGCTGGCCGCGGCCCGGGCCGGGCGGCGCGCGTGCGTGGTGACGGTCGACCCAGCGCGCCGGCTGGCCGACGCGCTGGGCGTGCAGTCCCTGCCCAACACGCCGACCGAGGTGAAGGGCGACTGGCCCGGCCAGCTCCATGCCCTCATGCTCGACACCAAAGGGACGTTCGACGACCTGGTCCACCGCTACTCCCGCACTCCGGAGCAGGCGGAGAGCATTCTGGCCAACCGGCTGTACCAGAACTTGGTGGGCGCCCTGTCGGGCACCCAGGAGTACATGGCCATGGAGAAGCTCTACGAGCTGGTCGACTCGGCCGCCTTCGACCTGGTGGTGGTCGACACGCCACCGACCCGCAATGCCCTCGACCTCCTCGACGCCCCTCGCCGCCTCACCCGCTTCCTGGAGAACCGCCTGTTCCGCGCCCTCCTGCTCCCGACACGGCTGTCCCTGCGGGCCGTCGGCGTGGCCACCCAGGCGCTGCTGCGCACCATCTCCAAGGTGGCCGGCGCCGAGATCGTGCAGGATGCCGTGGCCTTCTTTCAGGCCTTCGAGGGCATGGAGGAGGGGTTCCGCATCCGCGCCGGCGCCGTGCGCCAGCTCCTGGCCGATCCTTCGACGGCCTTCGTGCTGGTGACCTCGGCCCGGCCCGACGCCATTGCCGAAGCCAGCTTCTTCGCCGAGAAGCTGGCGGAACGGGGCGTGACGCCGGCCGCACTGGTGGTCAACCGGATCCAGCCGTCGTTCGGGGGAAATGCGGGTTCGGGGGAGTCAGGGGCTCCCGGGGCGATGGCCGCGCTAGAGGCGAATCTGGCCGCGCTGAACGCCCTGGGAGCGCGTGAGGAGAAGGCGTTCGCCGCGCTGGCCGAGAGAGTGGCGCCGGCACCCATCGGGCGCATCCCGCTCTTCGGGCACGACGTGCATGAGCTCGTCGGGCTGCAGCGGACCGCCGACCACCTCTTCGCGTAGCGCCAAACCCCGATCCATCCCCCGTCTCCGGGCTACCGCACGCTGACGCCGGTCCGGTAGTCTCCCCCCGTGCAGACCATCCTGGTGGCGAGCGATGCGCCCACTCTCCGCCGCGAGGTCGAGGCTGTCGTCAGTGGACCCGGCGTGACCGTGTGCTCGGTGACCACGGGGCCCGAAGTGGTGACTTTCGTGACCGAGGAGTCGCCCGACGTGGTGATCGTCGACATGCAGATGGGCAACATGGGTGGGATGGCGGTCTGCCTCGAACTCCGCCTGCAGGAGTCCTACGACGCGCTCGACCACATTCCCGTCCTGATGCTGCTGGACCGCCGGCCCGATGTCTTCCTGGCCCGCCGTTCCGGGGCGGAGGGGTGGCTGGTCAAACCGATCGACCCCCTGCGGTTGCGCCGTGCCGTCGAAGCTCTCCTCAACGACGGCACCTTCGCCGACGATTCCTACACGCCCGTGCCCGTGCTGGTGGGCGCCGGACCCCAGCTCCAGGCGGGACACGAACAGAGACGCTGATCCGGCACCCCGTGTCGACACACAGAGAGACTCCACCCCCGCCCGAGCCGCCGAAGCGCACCCGTTTGCCATGGCGGCGCTGGGGCGGCCCGGGCCGTGCTGCGGACCACCATCCCTCGTCCCGGGGTGACGAGGCGTCGGAGCAGGAACGCATCATCATTGATGCGCTGGCGGACCTGCGGGACATGGACATCCGCGAGGTCATGACCCCGAGGGTCGACGTGACTTTCCTGACCATCCCGGTACATGCCGACGACATCGCGCGGGCGGTGCGCACCTCGGGGCACAGCTGCTTCCCGATCGTCCACGACGACCTGGACGACCTGGTCGGCATCCTTTTCGTCAACGACATCTTCCGCACCGGACAAGAGGACCCGCAGGCCAGGGACGCCACCGATCCCAGCCCGCTGGAGATCTCACGCAAGGTCCGCCAGCCCTACCTGCTGCCCGAGTCGCTTGGCGTGCTGGAAGCGCTGGCCGACATGCGCAAGCACCGGCGGGCCGTCGCCGTCGTGGTGGACGAGTACGGCGGAGTGGCCGGGATGCTGACCGTGAAGGACCTCCTCGAACCCCTGGTCGGCGACTTGCGCGACGAGTTCGACGAGGACGATGAGCCGTTGATCGTCCGGGTCGACGGCACGCGCTGGCTGATCGACGGCCAGACCAACGTCGACGACGTGCGGGCGCGCCTGGCCATGGACGTGCCCGAGGGCGAGTACATCACCCTCGGGGGTCTGCTCTTCGAGCGCTTCGGCAAGATTCCCGGCGAAGGCGAACAGGTCAGGGTCGGCGATTGGGACTTCCGGGTGGTCGAGATGGACAAGCGGCGGGTGGCCCAGGTGGTGGCCACCTACATCGGCCACGCGGGCGACGTCCCGGCAGGCGACAAGGCGGCCGAAACACCGGACTAAGGTGGCTGGGCTGCCTCCTTCGGGAGGTGGACGGGCTGTGGCGCAGCTTGGTTAGCGCGCTGCGTTCGGGACGCAGAGGTCCCCGGTTCAAATCCGGGCAGCCCGACCAGAATTCCCAGATCGGCCGAGGCGGACCAGGGACTTCCGCCTTACTGGCCCAGGGCGACCAGGCTCCCGTTGGCGACGGGGACGTAGACGATCCCGTTGGACACGGTGCACTCGCCCTCAATCAGGCTGGCCGCCTGGTACGTGTACAACGTGCTTCCGTTGGCCGCGTTCAAGAAGAGGACGGACCCCCCCAAAGTCCCTTCCACGATCACTCCCGGTACGACGGTGATCCCGCCGAGCATCGGGCTGGACTGGCAGGTCCGCCAGAGGAAGGCACCGGTGCTCGGGTTCAGGGCATCGATGTTGCCGTTGCAGTTGGTCCCGTTGATGGTCGCCGTGCCCCCACCCACATAGAGCGTCGAACCGTCCCAGGCGGCTGAGATGATCGAACCCACGGACGGGTTGCTGCTGGCGGTGGCCAAGGTCGACTGCCACACGGGGCCGGCGGCCAAGTTGGCGCGGTCGAACGCATAGAAGATGGCATTCTTGTCCACCGCGCCCACCAGTTGGGTGACCTTTCCGCCGACAGTCCCGGTGAAGAGGACCGGCGTTGCTCCAAAATCGGCGTCGCCGGCCGCCTGGGCCGAGGAGGGCACGGTCCAACTGGAGATCAAGCTCAAGTTGGAAGCGTTGAGCTTGACGAGCGAGGGGGCGAGTGACCCCGGACCACCGCAGCCGGGCGTCCCCGTGGTGACGTAGATCGTCCCGTCGGTCGGGTCGACAGTCGGCGATCCCCAGATGCCACCACCGGTGCAGTTGTTGGGCACGGTGTCGAAGATGTGCTCAATGGCCCCGGTGGTGGCGTTCACCTGCGCCAACTTGCCCTGCACGAGCGGGCAGTCGCCGTAGGATGCAACGCCTTCATAAATGCTTCCCTCGTACAGGATGGGTGAATCCCAAAGGAAGTTGTTCGGTGGCGAACCCAGCGAAGTGCTCCAGATCTGGGCCCCGGTTTGGGCATTCAATGCATAAAGGACATCGTTGCCACCCGGGACGTACAACTCCGTCGTTGAGCCGACAGTGGCCACCGTGGGCGCACCGGTGGGTCCGGCACTCGCCGGATTGCAATTCTGGCTGGACGGGGGAGTGTCGGTCCCTATGTTGGTCGCCCAGTTGTCGGTCCCCGTCAAGGCGGTGCCGTGCAGAGCTCCGGTCCAGTCGGACCAGAAGACCATGTTGTCGGCCACTATCGGTTGCGCAAAGCCACCGCTCCCGCTGGTGTCGGTCCAGTGCAATTTCAAGCTCGGGGCGTTTCCGGTGGTGAGCCCGGTCTCCGACGGGTAGTAGCCGCTGCGTCCCAGGTCACCCCGGTAGGTGGCCACCAGCGTGGGGGCGGGTGGGCCGCCGGTGTAGCCGAACTGGTCGCCACCATTGGCCGTGGAAGTCCCGCTGGGTGTGGTGACTGTCACATCGACGGTGCCCGACCCCGAGGGCACGGTGGCCGTGATGGAGGTGGGGCTGTTGACGGTGTAGGCCGGAGCGGTCAAGCCTGCGAAGTCGACGGCCGAGGCCCCGGTGAATTGGGTGCCGCTGATGGTCACGGAAGTCCCGGCGGGCCCGGTTGTGGGGTTGACTGTGGCGACCGTGGGAGCGCTCGGAGGTGATCCCGCGGTGATGGAGACGTTCTGCACGGCGTGGATGTCGGTGAGGCCGCCGGTCCCTCCGGTGAAGCCGACGAGCACCGAGGGCGGCAGTGTGGTGGCATAGGTCAACACCTGGGTCCCGTCCATGGTGACGGAGAGCCCGGACGAGGTGGTGGTCACCACGAAGTGGTGCACCGTGTTGCGCAGCGAGGCGATCGATGAGTTCGTGGTGACGTAATTCAGCTCGTCGGACGCCGGACCCGGACCGGTGGCGATGCCCACGAAGTTGTACGAAGGGTTGACCGAGTTCTTGTAGGTGTCGAGCGACACCGCGAAGCCAGTGATGCCTGAGTATCCCTCGCCGCCCCCGTCGACGCCGAGCGAGGTCGGCGACATCGAACTGGCGTCGGCCAGCGTGAAGGTGAGCCCGTCGGCGCCCGATCCCGATCCGATGGAGGAGTCGAAGGCGGCCGATATCCCCACTCCGGCCACCGGCGTCGGCCAGAAGGCGGACCCCGCCTCATACCCCGAGGCCGCGGTGAGTTGGAGATTGGGTGGCGTAGCCGAGGGGACCAGCGTGGCCGACCCGTTGAGCTGCCATCCCCCCGCCACCGGCGAAGGGATGACCGTGGGCGGGGTGCCGCTATAGGTGAACTGGTCACCGGCGTTGGTGACGCTGGTACCCCCGGTGGTGGTGACCGTCACATCGACGGTGCCCGACCCCGAGGGCACGGTGGCCGTGATGGTGGAGTCACTGTTCACGGTGAAGGTCGAGGCGGCGGTGCCTCCGAAGTCGACGGCGGTGGCCCCGGTGAAGCTGGAACCGCTGATCGACACCGAGGACCCGCCAGACCCGGACGTCGGGCTGACCCCGGTGACGGCGGGCCGGGGCGGCGGGGGCGCACTTCCGGTATAGGTGAACTTGTCGGCGGCGTTGGTCAGGCTGGTGCCGCCCCCGGTGGTGACCGACACATCGACGGTGCCGGACCCGGTGGGTGCGCTGGCGGTGATGGAGGAGTCACTGTTGACGGTGTAGGACGAGGCGGCCATGCCCCCGAAGTCGACGGATGACGCCCCGGTGAGGTTGGTGCCACTGATGGACACCGGGGTCCCGCTCGGACCCGACGTGGGGTTGACACCGGTCACCGTGGGCACCGGTGGTGGCGTTCCGGCGGTGATCGCCACGTTCTGCACGGCGTGGATGTCGGTGAGACCACCGGTCCCCCCGGTGAAGCCGACCAGCACCGAGGGCGGCAGTGATGTGGCATAGGTCAACACCGGGCTTCCATCCATGGTCACCGAAAGACCGGTAGAGAACGTCGTCACCACGAAGTGGTGGACCGCGGCGCGCAGCGAGGCGATCGATGAGTTCGTGGTGGCGTAGTTCAGCTCATCGGGCACCGGTCCCGGCCCGGTGGCGATACCCACGAAATTGTTCGACGGGTTGACCGAATTCTTGTAGGTATCGAGCGATACGGCAATCCCCGAGATCCCTGAATATCCTTCACCACCTCCGCTTACTCCCAACGCGGTGGGGGCCGACACGCTGGCGTTGGCCAGGGTGAAAGTGAGGCCGTCGGCGCCCGATCCCGATCCGATGGAGGCATCGAAGGCGGCCGAGATCCCCACTCCGGGCACCGGCGTCGGCCAGAAGGCGGACCCGGCCTCCGACGCCGTGGCCGCGGTGAGTTGGAGATTGGTGGGCGTGGCTGACGTGATGAGCGCGGCCGAACCATTGAGCTGCCATCCCCCGGCCACCGGCGAGGGGATGGCAATCGGCGGCGAACCTGCGCTGTAGGTGAACTGGTCGTTGACATTGACGACACTGGTGCCGCTTGACGTGGTGACCGTCACATCGACGGTGCCCGACCCCGAAGGCACGGTGGCCGTGATGGTGGTATCGCTGTTCACTGTGAACGTTGAAGCAGCCGTGCCCCCGAAGTCGACGGCCGAGGCCCCGGTGAATTGGGTGCCGCTGATGGTCACGGAAGTCCCGGCGGGCCCGGTTGTGGG